>ENA-OPCN01000156-OPCN01000156.1-human-gut-metagenome-genome-assembly--contig:-NODE-156-length-67832-cov-7.206235_pt1 | contig 67832 bp, 78 predicted proteins | sample MGYA00241567_ERZ501485 | MGnify/ENA primary metagenome ERZ501485 (study PRJEB25962, sample SAMEA2042579) | human gut metagenome | biome: human gut; feature: human-associated habitat; material: faeces...
CCGTTATCATGGTGGGCGACGGCGTCAACGACTCCCCTGCTCTGTCGGAGGCGGACGCGGGCATCGCCATCTCCACCGGCGCGGCTATCGCCAGGGAGATCGCTGACATCACCGTTTCCTCGGAGGATCTGTTTGCGCTGGTAACGCTGCGAAGGCTCAGTCAGGCACTGATGGAGCGTATCCATGGCAGCTACCGGTTCATCGTGGGCTTCAACCTGACGCTGATCGTACTGGGCGTGGCGGGGGTACTGCCGCCCACCACCTCGGCACTGCTGCACAACGGGTCTACGCTGGGCATCAGCCTGCGGAATATGACCGACCTGCTGGACAAAAACAAATCATAAAGAACCGGGGCAGGGAAACTGCGATCTGTATCCCTGCCCCATTCCAAAGTATGGCGGTTAGAGGACACTAACTGCGAAACGGGCAAGGGGAACGAAACAAGATAGATGCACAAGACTACCACAGGAGGAGAGAGCAAATGTCTGAAGAAATTCTGATCCGTCAGGGCGCGCCGACGCTCGCGGGCATCAAGACGGGAAGCCTGTTTCCCTGTCCCTGTGAGGACCGCGAGGACCTGCTGGCTGACATCCGGCGGCTGAACCGGCTGCTGGTGCCGAAGGGCCTGTGCCTGCTGCCGATCCGCTTTCTGGAGGGGCAGGCGCTCCTTTACCTCTACCGTCCCGCCGAGCTGCGGCGCGACCTGCAGGACGTGCTGGCGTCCGAGCTGCTGCGCCAGGCGGGCTACGCCGATGAGAGCTGTGCGCGCTGCGTGGCGCAGCTCATCCGCCGCTTCCGCGAGAGCGGAGAGTTCCCGCACGAGGTGGGGCTGTTCCTCAGCTACCCGCCAGAGGACGTGAAGGGCTTCATCGCCCACCGCGCAAACGATTTTAAGTGCGCGGGGCTCTGGAAGGTCTACGGCGACGAGGAAAAAGCACGCGCGCTGTTCGCAAAATACAAAAAATGCACGGAGATCTACTGCGCGCTCTGGCAAACCGGCTCGAAGCTCGAGCAGCTTGCCGTCGCAGTTTGATACTATATCATCATCGAAAGGAACATACGAATATGAAAACTGCTGTTGTTTACTGGAGCGGCACGGGCAATACGGAGGCCATGGCGAAGACTGTGGCCGAGGGCATGACCGCCGCAGGCGCAGAGGCTGTGCTGCTCACGCCCGCCGAGGTCGCACCCGGCGATCTGAATGCCTACGGCGCCATCGCCTTCGGCTGTCCCGCCATGGGCAGCGAGGTGCTGGAGGAAATGGAATTCCAGCCGATGTTCGACGCATGCAAGCGCAGCCTCGGCGGCAAGCGTGCGGCGCTGTTCGGCTCCTACGGCTGGGGCGACGGCGAGTGGATGCGCAGCTGGGAGAAGGACTGCGGCGACGCGGGGCTGAACCTTGTGTGCGAGAGCGTCACCTGCTGCGACGCGTCCGACGATGCGGCGCTTGAAGCCTGCCGCGCCTTGGGTAAGGCGTTGGTGGAATGAAAAATGATGCCTGCCATTGACGGTAACTTTAGCGGCAGATTGCGCGGGTTGCATTTGCCAAACAGCCTATCCGAAAAGGCAGGGACACCTCTTGCGGTGTTCCTGCCTTGCGCTGTATGGCGAGTATTGAAAAAGAATATGCTCAAGCATCCAAGACATGTGAACAGAGAGGCTCTGTGTTGAATTGGGCAAACAGAAAAATCACAAGCCTCATTGACAAACTCAATATGCTCGGTTATAATATACCAGAAGTATATACTACCGGTATATCGGGAGGCATCAATGGAACGTACAGAGACTCAAATGAAGATCCTCGAAGTTGGGAAAAAAGAATTTCTGGAGAAGGGCTTCAAGGACGCATCTCTGAACCAAATTGTCGCGGAGGCAGGCTTCACGAAGGGTGCATTCTACGGCTACTACCCGGATAAGACCGCTCTGTTTGAAGACCTTGTGGGTGAGACCGCAAGCGAGCTGCTCACCCGCTTCAAGGCGGCACAGGATGATTATTTTGACCTCGTCCCGGAGGGAAAAGCAAAAGACAGTCTGGAGCTTTCCACCCAGCACCTGCACGAGCTTGTCGCGTTCATGTACGACCATTTCGACGAATTCAAGCTGATTCTCTGCCGGGCGGAGGGAACGGGCTACGCGGATTTCATCGAGGTGCTGGTGGAGCTGGAGGTCGATCGATCCGAAGAATACTACGCCCTCCTCAGAAAAAACGGTATGCTCTCCGGGAGCATGACTCGTCAGCTTCATCACATGATCACAAGGGCCTACTTTACGGCGGTGTGTGAAACCATCGTCCACGACATGCCGAGAGAGGAAGCCGTGAAATATGTCGATGAACTGGCTATCTTTTTCCACTCCGGCTGGAGCGGACTTTTAAGGCTCGAATGAGCCTTAAAAAAATAACTGTCGGTTAGTTGCCTCTAACCGATGCGGCGCATCCTCCAACAAATCCATATATTTTAAGAAAGGAACACGGAATATGAGCAAACAGAAAAAAGAAAAGCAGCCGCCGGTGCTGGGCAGGCTGCTGGAATACGCCGGAGGGCATAAGTGGCTGTCCGTCTTGGGCTGCGGGCTGTCCGGCGTTTCGGCGGCGGTCGGCATTTTCCCGTTCGTCTTTGTCTGGTACGCGGCCCGGGGCATTTTAACGCCGGGAGGCGGCGTTCCGGCAGGGCTTGCCCGCTACGGCTGGTATGCGCTGGCGGCGGCGCTTCTGAGCGCGGCGATCTATTTCGCCGGGCTCATGTGTACCCACCTTGCGGCCTTCCGGGTGGCGACAAATATGCGAAAGGCGGCGGTCGCCCATCTCATTGACCTGCCGCTGGGGTACTTTAACGCCAACCTCACGGGGCGGCTTCGCAAGCAGATCGACGACAACGCGGCGCTGACAGAAACGCTCCTTGCCCATACCATCCCCGACGCGGTGGGCGGGATCGTAACGCCGATACTGGCGGTGGGGCTGCTCTTCGTCTTTGACTGGCGCATGGGGCTTGCCTGCCTGATCCCCATGATTATCGGGCTTGTCTGCCTGATGAGCATGATGACCGGGACGGGCATGAAGTTCTTTGAGGAATACCAGCGCGCCGGAGAGCGCATTTCCGCCGAGGCCACGGAGTATGTCCGGGGCATCCCGGTGGTGAAGGTATTCCAGCAGACAGTTTACTCCTTCAAGAGCTTTCATGCCGCCATCCTCAGCTACCGCGACCTTGCCAGCGGCTACGCCATGATGTGCCGTATGCCCTACACCCTGCTTACGGTGGTGCTGAACGCCATGTTTCTGCTTCTCATGCCCTTGGGAATGGTTCTCATCGGCGGCGCGGCAGACGGCTGGGCAGTGCTGGCCGATCTGGTGTTTTACATCTTCTTCGCGCCCCAGCTTGCCTTTATGATGGAGCGGCTGATGTACGCGGTCAACGCACAGATGGAGGCCGCCGAGGCAGTGAACAAGCTGGAGGCGATATTGAAGGAGTCGCCCTTTCCCGAGCCTGCGGCGGACAGCGGAAGCAAGCCCGCGGACAGCAGCATTTCCTTTGAAAACGTCACCTTTTCCTATGACGGCGCGGACAGGCCCGCGCTGACGAATGTGAGCTTCCATCTGCCGCAGGGGGAGGCGTGGGCGCTGGTGGGCCCCTCCGGCGGCGGCAAGACCACCATCGCCCGGCTGATCCCGCGCTTTTTCGATGTGCAGGCAGGGGCGGTGCTCCTGGGCGGACGGGATGTGCGAAGCATCCCCACCGCGGAGCTGATGGAGCAGATCTCCTTTGTCTTTCAGGAGGTGCGCCTGTTTAAGAAAAGCATCCGCGACAATATCCGCGCCGCCCGGCCGGACGCCACCGAGGCGGAGATATTACACGCGGCGCAGCTTGCTCAGTGCAGCGATATTCTGGAAAAGACGCCGGGCGGGCTGGACGCTGTGATCGGCAGCAAGGGCGTGTACCTCTCCGGCGGTGAGATGCAGCGCATCGCGCTGGCGAGGGCAATCTTAAAGGATGCACCCATCGTGGTGCTGGATGAGGCAAGCTCCTTTGCAGACCCCGAGAACGAGGCGAAGATACAAAAGGCCTTCGAGGCGCTGATGAAGGGCAAGACCGTGCTGATGATCGCCCACCGCCTGTCCACGGTGCGGAACATGGATCGCATCCTCGTCATCCGGGACGGCGAGATCGCCGAGAAAGGAAAGCACGACGAGCTTCTTGAAAAGGGCGGCGTATACGCCGCCATGTGGGAGGAATACCAAAAGGCCGCGCAGTGGAAGGTAGGAGGTGCCGCATGATCGAACGCATCCGCAAAAAATACGCCATGACGGAGAAGGGCGCAAAAGACTATGTGGCCGCCGTGTTCTGGTCCGTATTGGTCAACATCAGCAAAATGCTGCCCGTGGGCGTGCTGGCCACGGCACTCTCCGGCATCGTAGAGGCGCTGACAAACGGCACCGACCCAAGGGCGGGGCTTACGCGCTTTCTGGTCGCGGGCGTCCTTGCCCTCACCGCGCTCTTTGTGACCTTCCTGATCCAGTACAAGGCCCTATACGAAGCCACCTACCGGGAGAGTGCCAACCGACGCATCCGGCTGGCGGAGGTGCTGCGCCAGCTCCCGCTGTCCTTCTTCGGAAACCGTGACCTGACCGACCTGACCACCACCATTATGGGGGATACGGAGACGCTGGAAAAGGCATTCTCCCACTTTTACCCCGCCATGCACGGCGCGCTCATCTCCACGGCGCTGATTTCCGCAGGCATGCTGCTTTATGACTGGCGGATGGCGCTGGCTCTTTTGTGGGTGGTGCCTGCGTCGCTGCTGATGGTCTATCTCTCCCGGCGCATGGAAAAGCGGCATATAAAAAAGGGTCTCGTCACCCGCCGCGCAGCCACCGACGCCATGCAGGAGGTGCTGGAGTGCGCGCCGGAGATCAAGGCGTGCAACCAGAAGGCGCGGTATATCGCCGATCTGAACCGCAGGCTGGACGAGGCGGAGCAGGACACCATCCGGGGCGAGCTGTTCACAGGCTCCGTGGTCACGGCGGCACAGTCCTTCCTAAAGCTGGGCATCGCCACCACCGTCCTCACGGGGGTGACACTCATGAGCCGCGGCGACCTGTCGCTGATCCCGTTCCTGATGTTCCTTATCGCCGCCACCCGGGTATATGACCCCATCGGTTCCATGTTTGCCAACATGGCTGCGGTTTTCGCCTGCGAGGTGCGCATCGAGCGTATGCAGGAGATCGAGAACGAAAAGCGCATGACCGGTATGACCGAATATGATCCCGATGGCTACGACATCCGCTTTGAGCATGTGACCTTTGCCTACCGGGAAAAAGAGGATGTGCTTCGGGACGTTTCCTTTACGGCGAAGCAGGGACAGGTGACGGCGCTGGTGGGCCCCTCCGGCGGCGGCAAGTCCACGGCGGCCAGGCTGGCAGCCCGCTTCTGGGATCCGGCGGAGGGAACGGTGCGGCTGGGCGGCGTGGATGTGTCCACGGTGGACGGCGAGGCACTGCTGAAAAACTACGCCATCGTATTTCAGGATGTGGTGCTGTTTGCGGATACCGTGATGGAAAACATCCGCCTCGGCAAGCGGGACGCCACCGACGAGGAGGTGCTGGCGGCGGCGAAGGCGGCGCAGTGCGACGCCTTTGTATCCAAGCTGCCGGAGGGCTACCATACCCTGATCGGGGAAAACGGCTCCCGGCTCTCCGGCGGTGAGCGGCAGCGCATCTCCATTGCCCGCGCCATCTTGAAGGACGCGCCGGTGATTTTGCTGGACGAGGCCACGGCCTCGCTGGACGTGGAAAACGAGACGGCGGTGCAGGCGGCATTGTCCGGGCTTATCCGGGATAAGACAGTGCTCATCATTGCGCACCGCATGCGTACCGTCATGAACGCCGATCAGATCGTCCTGCTCTCCGGCGGCCGCGTGGTTGAGATGGGTTCTCCGGCCGAGCTGCTGAAAAAGAACGGCCTGTTCCGCCATATGGCGCAGCTCCAGAGCGAGAGCATGGAGTGGACGGCGTAGAAAAACCTGAAGGGAACAGGATTCTGAGTACAATATTGGAAAACAAAGTATCGAAAACAAGGAGACGTTTATGAAAGAAACAAATAAATGGTCTGTCAGGGATGTGATCACCACGGTGCTGCTCTCCGCAGTGCTGATCGTGATCCAGCTCGTCGTCAATATGGTCTGCATGGCCAACGACTTTGTCAGCATGGTGCTGTCGGTGGGGATCACCATGTTCCTCTGCGCGCCGGTCTATATGCTCATGGTCAGCCGGATCGGAAAGCGTTTTGTGACGCTGATCTATATGACGATCCTCGGCGTGATTTTCCTGCTGATGGGCAACTGGTTCTTGCTGCCTTATTATGTTCTCGTGGGGATCCTCTGCGAGGCGATTCTCTGGAAGGAAGGCTCCTGCCAAAAACCGAAATGGCTGACCGCCGCTTGGACGGCAGCAAGCCTTTTATACAACGGGGTCAATCTGCTGCCCATCTGGTTCTTCTGGGACACCTACTACGATTTTGCGCTGGCAAGCGGCATGGAGCAGAGCTATATCGATTCCTATGTGCGTTACTACACCTCTCCCAGCTGGCTGGCCTTTATTCTGCTGTTTACGACGCTGATGGGCTTTTTGGGCTGCATGGTGGGCAGTCGGCTGATCCGCAGGCATTTTCAGAAGGCCGGCGTTCTATGAGAGCGGACGCATCCTTTGCGGTGCCGGTCAAGCTGTGGGCGCTGCTGTGCGTCTTTGCCGGAGTGACGATCGGCGGGAATGTGCTGCTCACCTGCATCCTGACCGGCGGCGCGCTTCTTTATCTTGTCTTGCAGAGGAATTTCCGCCTTGCCGCGTCCTATGGCTGCTTTTATCTGCTGCTGGCGCTGCTGCTGTACGGTATCCGCTTCCACGGGCTGCGCATGCCGGTCTTTTCGGAGTTTTATGTTCTGATGTTCTGGAACCTGTCGCCAATCTTTCTGGTGTCATGGGATCTGATCACCACGCCGCCGGGAATGCTCTCCGCGTTTTTATCCCGCCTCCGTATGCCCACCCCGTTCATTCTCGGGCTTCTTGTGGTCTTTCGCTTCTTCCCCACCATGCGGACGGAGCTAAAGGGAGTAGGCAGGTCGATGAAAAACCGAGGGCTGACCGCGGCGGGGCAGCTGCTCGCACATCCTGTGCAGAGCATGGAGTATGTGCTGGTTCCGTTTCTTCTTCGGGTATTGCAGCTCGCCGATCAGCTTTCCGTTTCCGCCGTTGCAAGAGGCGCGGAGCGTCCGGGCGTGCGCGGCAGCTATTATGAGAAAAGGATCGGGGCGCGGGATCACATCGCGGCAGCCGCATGTGCGATAGTCACGGCTTCCTATTTGGTTTTGGAAAGGAGCATGGCATGATCGAGCTTACACGCGCTTCTTTTCAATACGAAAACTCAGACAGAGGCGTACAGGACATTTCCCTCTCGGTAAAAAGCGGCGAATGCGTCGTGCTGACGGGGCTCTCCGGCTGCGGCAAGACCACCGTGACAAGGCTTGTCAACGGGCTTGCGCCGTCCTATTACCCCGGAGCTTTCAGCGGAAGCGCGAGGATAGACGGCAAGGACATATCAAGGCTTTCCACATGGGAGATCGGGCGTTTGGTGGGAAGCGTTTTTCAGGACCCCAAAAGCCAGTTCTTTTCCTCCGAGCTCGCCGGAGAGGTCGCCTTTCCCTGCGAGAATTACGGCCTGTCCGCCCGGGAGATACGGGAGAGGACGGACGCCGCCATAGAGGCATTGAAGCTGTCCCATTTGAAGGACAGGGCAGTTGACGTCCTTTCAAGCGGAGAAAAGCAGCGGGCGGCCATTGCGTCCGTATATGCCATGAAGCCAAAGGTCTTTGTGTGCGATGAGCCGACGGCCAACCTCGATGCCGCCGGGACGCGGCAGCTTGCGCAGACCCTTCGGCAGCTCAAGGAACAAGGCTTTACCCTGCTCATCGCGGAGCATCGGATCGACTGGCTGATGGGGATCGCAGACCGGTTTTTATATCTGCGGGACGGCAGGATAGCGGCCGAGTATACACCGGAGGATTTGCTTCTTCTGCCGGAAGCAGACATCTTAGGCATGGGTCTGCGCTCTTCGCACGAGGGAAAGTGCCTTCCCGCTCCCTCCGTATTGGACGAAAGCCCTGCCGTCTTGAAGACAGCCGGGCTCTCGAAAAGAATAAGCAAAGAAGTTATTTTTGAGGATGTTTCCCTCTCCTTTCCGGAAGGCAAGGTGACCGCCATAACGGGGCAAAACGGCGCGGGGAAAACCACCCTTGCGCAGATCCTCTGCGGGCTGGCGAAGCAGACAAGGGGACATATCCTGATAGACGGGAAAAAAGCAAGAGCGGCAGTCCGGCGCAGGGAGATCTATTACTGCGGCAATGACACGTCAACGCAGTTTTTTACGGCAAGCGTGGCGGAGGAGCTGCTGCTGAATACCAGATTGACAGAAGAAAGCAAGAGCCGTGCAAGGAACCTGCTCAACGAGCTTGGGCTTTATGAGTACAGGGACGCGCACCCGTCCATCCTGTCCGGCGGGCAGAAGCAGCGCCTTGCCATTGCCTGCGCCATCTTTTCCGGCCGCAGGATACTGATCCTTGACGAGCCCACCAGCGGCCTTGACGGGCAGAATATGCGCCTGATCGCAGAAAGGCTGAAAAGCGAAGCGCGGAGCGGCAGAACCATTCTCGTGATCACCCACGACAGGGAGCTGATCGAGAGCTGCTGCGATAATGTTGTGGAGGTTGAAAAACGATCATCATGAAACCGCCAAGGGGCGCTATGGGGTATCCGCGCCGGGGGAATCGTTTTCTGCCCCTGCCAGCAGCTCTACCGCGATGGTCGTGCCCTTGTCCGAGCTTTCCTCCACCCAAACGGAGCCGCCATGGAGATTGGCGATCTCCCACACCAGAGAAAGTCCCAGTCCCGCGCCGCCGTACTCGCGGCTGCGGGATTTGTCTACCCGGAAGAAGGGCTGGAAGATACTGCGCTGATATTCCTCCGGAATGCCGCAGCCGGTGTCGGAAACGCGAATGATGCACTTTTCCTGCCCCTGTGCAAGCTCGACCCGCACCGTGCCGCCGGGACGGTTGTATTTGACAGCGTTCTCCGTCAGGTTGAAGAGCATGCGGTAGATCAGCGCGTCGCTGCCGGTCAGGGCGGCGTCGCCCTCCGCTTCCAGCGTGATGCTTCGCTTCTCCGCCAGCGGCGCGAGATCCGTAAAGATCTCCTCGACCATGGGGGCGAGCTGGAGCTGCTCGTTCCGCGCCACCTGCTGCAAATTGCTCATCTCCAGCAGCGTCTTGGTCATCTGCGTCAGCCGCTCCGTCTGCTCGCGCAAAAGCGTGAGGAATTCCGACGTCTCCGGCCGCACATCGGGATGCTCCGCGGAAAACAGCTCCAGCTGCGCCTGCATTAGTGCCAGTGGCGTGCGCAGCTCGTGGGCGGCGTTGCCGGTGAACTGCCGCTGGGCGGAAAAGGCGTTGTTCAGCCGCTCCAGCATCTGGTTGAACGAGCGGCTCAGCTGCCGGAACTCCGAAATGGCGTCTTCATCGATCCTCATATCGGCAAGATTGTTCAGCTGCACCTGCTCCACCTGCGAGGCAAAGCTGCGAAGGGGCTTGAGGGCGCGTCCGCTGACAAAATAGGCGAGGATGCCGCTGAGCAGCGTTACCGCCGCCGTGATATACCAGTTGGTGGTGCGGAAGCTCCCCTGCACCCCATCGACGACGATGGTCAACTCCTCGTTGGGCGCTATGAGCTGCGGGTCAAAGCTCGCCGCTCCGCCATCATTCAGGATCACCGTGCCGCCGCCCTGTAAGCTGTCCGCAATGGTGTCCATATAGTACACACCGGAGGAGCACAGCAGCAAATTCATGGCCACGCAGGTGATGCCGATGAGCAGGACGGACATCAGTGTGATGCGCCACTGCAGGGAAAGACGCTTCATACTTCCTCGCCTCCCATCAGATAGCCCTCGCCGATGCGGTTGCGGATGGGGTCATAGCCCAGCACGGCGCGGAGCTTTTTGCGCAGGGCGGAGATGTGGACGCGAATGGAATTGCTGAAGCTGTCCACGCTGTTGTCCCAAACGTGATCCATCAGCTCCTCCTGACTCACGGGCCGCCCCTGATGCGCCATCAGGTATTCGAGTATCCCCGTTTCCTTACGGGTCAGCGTCAGCGTCTGCCCGTTGACGGCGGCGGTGCGGGAGCGGGTGTCGAAGCTCAGGCCTCCGCAGCTTAGCAGCACATCCTGCTGGGTGAACTGCCGCAAGGTCAGGCTGCGGATGCGGGCCTCCAGCTCCGCCAAGTGGAAGGGCTTTGCCAGATAGTCGTTTGCCCCGGCGTCCAGTCCCTGCACCTTGTCCTCCACCTCGCTGCGGGCGGAGAGGATCAGCACCCGCGTCTCCCGGTCGGTCTGCCGCAGGGTGCGCAGCACCGTCATGCCGTCCTTTTTCGGCAGATTCAGATCCAGCAGCACCAGATCGTAGCGCTCCACGCCCAGCAACTCCAGAGCCTTCTCCCCGTCGTAGCAGTAGTCCACGCTGTAGGCCAGCCGCCGCAGGCTGCGGACGATTGTTTCACACAGAGCGCGTTCGTCTTCAATTACTAAAAGGTGCATGAGAGCCCTCCTTTTTATTTCTCCGTTTTTGTGTTGTTTTCATTAAAGAAGCATCTAATCCAGTCCCCACGCCACTTTTAGGCCACAGGTGTAGGAGTAGTCAAGAAATAACCGGCTCTCCTACACCTTTTTCGACCTCTAATCACTACTTATGGATCTGCGAAAGCGCCTCTTTCAGCTTGTCAAATCCGAACATTGCCGCATAAGCCACCATGAATGCGAGGACCACCGCGGCAAACACCATATACCACACAACAGCGATCCCCTTGATGGAACAATATGCAAAGAAAGCGCCGAGCGTCAGCACCAGCGAAACGATCATCGCCAGAGCATTCGTCGGCAGCTTGTCCCAGGTTACTTTCTTGAGCACCTGTACTACAATGTTCGTCAGCACCACCAGCACGCCAATGATGCTGATGATGACAGACCAGTTCAGTACACTCTCCATATTCTTTTCCTCCTGTTATCCCACTCCGTCTTCGGGCGGAGTAGAGTTTCCCTTGTCAGGCCATGAGTTGTTCTTGCTCAGGTTTTCAAACAGCGCTTTGAGACCGTAGATCAGCACCACGCCGATGATCTCCTTTAGCGCGACCTGTGACAAAGCCTCTGCGATCTGCTCCCGTCCGAGCAATGCAAGGATATAGCTGCACCATACCCATGCAAGTCCGTTGAGAATGCAGACCCACACGATAATTTTCATCGTGGTGACCTTGAACCCTGCTTTGGAAGAAGACGGGGGGTCCTTTTCAGGAACACCCACATCCCCCTCCAAAATATCAGTGAACGGTTCTGCTTCTTTGCAGGCTTTCATTTTCTCGGAAAGGCCGATGCCCCACCTGCTCACAGCGCCGCCACCTCCTTCTTATCCTCGTCCTGAAGGAAGTCTCGTTTCTTCAGCCGGACCTTATACACCTCTCGAATGTTCTCAATGGCAATTTCCGCGCGGCTGTTTGGATACTCAGGGTTCTTTTCGCAATAATGCTCGTACTTGTCGATATACCCAAGTACCTCTACGAATTCTTCCTTCGTATGACGGATCGGACGAAGCAGCTCATTGTTAAAGCGGAGTATCGCTGCCCGCCAGTCATCGGCCCGGCCTTGATCATCCGTTTTGATATGTGAGTCCAGCTTTTTCTCGATCTCGTCGAGGCGCTTTGAAATGTCAGCATTGATCGCCTTGCCAATGGCTTTGGCGAGTGCTGACCAGGGGTTGATTTTGACGGGGGCGATTTGCACCAGGGTCATAAGGATCAGGAGCAGACCGCCCCCGCCGGCTAAAATCTCTTGAATAGTCACATCTCAATCCTCCGGTGCGTTCATTCTGCCTTGAGCATGGCGATGAGCTCCTGATACTCGCTTTCGGTCAGCTTGCCGGCTGCGAAGAAAATGTCGATCTTTTCCTCAAGGCCGTTGGTCTGGCCGCGCTCGATCATGCGCTTCAGAGTGCGATACAGCATAGTCGTTTTCCTCCTTTCTCAATTATTCCGAGAGACCCAGCTCAAGCAGGGTCAGTCGGTATTCGTGATCCACGCTCATCGCGTCCGTATCCTGGACGATGGAGTCTGTGTTTTTCTGAGCGCGGAACAACGCATCGTTACTGCGGTCGACCTCATTGTCCTTACCCTTTGCAAGGTAGGTGTCGTAGTTCTCCCGCACGCTGGCAGCAAGTCCGGGCCAACTCTCGACCTCAACGCAGTATTCGTCATACTGGAACCCGTCAAGGCCTTCCTTGTCCTCGGCATCCTTAGCGATCTTGCACGCCTCCACATTCTGGTAGAGACGGACAAGACTTCGTTTGGTACCGGGGATCTCTTCCACAGTAAAGCTGCCGGGGTTGACCATTCCCTGTACTTTCATGAAAATCACTCCTTTTTATGCCGCCTGGTATGGCGGATATAATGCCTGAAGTCTTCTGCACTCCTTTCGGACGACTTTCTTCAGTGCAAACATCGTCTTGGGCTGATAATGCCTGTCCAAAACCTGCTGATGATTGCATTTGCGAAGCTGTCCGAGCCGTGAGATCAGCCCCGAAGCCCTCTTGAACGAGATGACTCGGTTCCTGTCTCGCCGGTAGTAGTAAAGATGAAGCGATTGCTTGAGCCGGAATAGATTGTGCTTTCGCAAGATCGTGTAACCGTGTCCGAATCGGTATCCCAGAGCTGATGGTAAGCGCGGACGGCGGTGCCGCTGCTTTTTCTTCGGCAAAGCCTGATGCGCTCTTTCGACCTTTGGCGTAAACCCGACGCGGAATATCTGCCAGTTACCTTTGATCTTCATTCCGATCTCGGCAAGCCACTTCTTGATATCCTCCAGCAGTTTCCTCAGCTTTCGCTTGTTGGAACCGAAGATCGTGAAGTTGTCCATCTGCCGCAGATAGTGTGATACGCCATACTGCTTTTGATGGATCATCAGGTCTAAGGGCTGGAGTGTCAAATGGAGAAACCATGCGGAGAAGAATGCGCCGATGAGAACTCCGTATTCCATAATGGCGTCGCACAGCCAAAGCGTTTCGGTGTCCTTGAACACCCGCTTCAAGGCTTCGATGACATACGGCGGATCAAGCTCCTCAAAGCAGTGGTAGATGTCGCACTCGCAGCAATACTTCGTGCCATCCACATCATTCTTCATCCACTTCTTCAATGCCTTGACGCCGTAGGAATTCCCTCGGCCGGGGACGCTTGCGATGCAGTACCGGTCCATGCTCCGCATAATGTGCGGGATCATCGGCTGCACAACAGCGTGGTGAACATATTGGTCCGGCCACAGAAGCGGCTCGTTGATGTCTCTCCATTTGCCTTTTCCGCTGTCCGCGTTGCGGTCCCAGCGCCGTCGCTTTAGGGGAGGGTGCATGTGCTCGTCTCCGTCGACCAGACCTTGGATGAATGCTCGGAGCTTCTCCACATATTCATCCATATTATTTTCGATCTCAATGACCTTTTTGTTCAGGCTGTGATTGCCGTTTCGCCGATGGCCGGCGTTCACTTCCTGAATTGCCAGACGAAGGTTTTCGTCCGATATGATCTCTTTGTAAACTCGAACTCGTTTCATCAGGGATGTTTTCCTCCTTGTAGCCTCACAACCGTTCCAGCGCCGCGGGGTGTTCCAAGGCGAGACCTGGCCCGAAGTGTACTAAGCTGTGTCCTGTCGGCTTTTCTTCAGCAAGTGCTGTGCGGTCAACCGTGCGATATAGAAAGGGTGAGGAACCCCTACTACCAAATGGAGGGTTAGCCTGTGGCTCAGCAAGGATGCGACAGCCGATGTTGTCGTTCGTGTTCGACGCGTTGTTGTAGTTGATGTAGAACGGACCGTGATTCTGGTTCTGGTTATAGTTACCGCCATGGTACAGGCACGGATATCTACCATTGAAGTTCCAGTTATCCGGGACCATCGTCTGCTGCACAGTTGACCCCATGTTAAATTGTTGTTTTTCTTAAAATATCAGTGAAATGCAAGGGGAAGGGGCTGCGGCCCCCTCACCCCTGCACCCCTACCTCTTCAGGGGAACAGTCACGCCGCCTTTGGCGGGCGTTCCTGGAGGCGACAGCCGACGTTGTCGCTCGCGCTCGACGCGTAGTAGAAGCTGATGAAGAACGGACCGTGATACTGGTACTGGCTATAGCTACCGCCATGGCACAGGCACGGACATCTACCACCGAAGTACCAGCTATCCGGGACATAGGTCGTTTGACTGCCGTTTGCCGCGCTCGGGAACAGCGCCCATTCAAGACCGCTTGCTGTCGGAATGGTGAAGTCGGACGGATAGCCCGAAGAGGGCGTGCCGACCAGCGTACCATTCGCGCTGTCGCTGAAGTTGTTGGGATTGCTGATGACATTCAGGCCGTTATTGTTGTAATAGCACCCGTCCATCCAGTCATAAACATTGTCCCACCAGCCTTCGATATTGCGATACTGCGTGAAGCCGTAGCTGTCGCGGTTTGCCGCGGTCGTACCGGTGTGGTAACCCATCGCGTCGGTCTGACCGTTGTTCATCTTGGAATTGCTCGTAGAGCATCCTCTGCCGATGCGCTCGCCGTTCCAGTCAGCAAACTCCACAAGGAACAGCATGTTCACATACCAGAACTGAGCGAAATCCATCTGCCAGAAGTTAGCGCCGAGGTTATGGATGCCGGTTCTCGCCTGGCTTCTCGTGATGTTTACCTGCTGTGCGGCGCCCGTGGTGGACTTATAACCGCTGGCGCAGTGATAACGGCCGATGTAGGAGTAGTCCAGCTCGCCAAGGCCGTCCCCGCGATCCCTGTTTACAGGGTCAACGGAGAAGCCCTCGACATAACCGTCCGCGATCTGGAGCTTCAGCTTCTTGCCGGTCTTCGTCCACTTGAACCAATACTTCGGCTCCTTGACCTCAACGCCGCCGCTGCGGGTCTCCTTCACCATACCGGACCACGGCATCAGGTTGTCAAAGGGAGAAGAGCCACTGCCGTTGTTCACCGCCGGAGACGGATCGCCGAAGCCTGCCGCCGCATCTGTGCGCGTGCCCTTGGTCTGGCCGCTGCTCGTCCAATTCCACTCAACGCCGTAGATCGTGACGAAAGTGGCCGTCACATTGACCGTCGTGTCGGAAGCCGCCTTGTAGTTCGTGCCCTCGGCGACCTTGACGGTGATCTTGGCCATACCGGTCGTGTCGTTCACGCTCTCAACGGTCACAACGCCGGTGCTTTGATTGATGGATTTGATCTTCGCGACGCTCGTGTTGTTCGAGGTGGCTGTGATCGTACCGTTGCCCTTACGGTGAACCGTAAAGGTGGCGGTCTTGGCACTGCTCTTCAGCACGATGGAGCTCGGCGAATTGGTCACGCTGTTCACGGCCTTGCCGATCGTCCACGATGCTGTCTTGCCTCCTGTGCTGCCGTCCGACCACTTGTAGTTGGAAGTCGGCGTAAAGGTGGCGCTGTAAGTGCCTGCGTTGGTAGCGGCCGTCACGGAAACGGTCATCTTTGCCGAATCATAGGCGGTGTTCCACGAAGGAGTCTTCGGGTTGCCGTCATAAGTCAGCGTACCGCTCTGGGCGGGGACCGCCGCGATGGTGGCTCTGCCGATGGTCCACTTGATGGTCTTTGCCGCGGTCGTACCGTCCGTCCACATACCCTTCTTCAAGGTAAAGGTTGCCGTGTACTCGCCGGCATTCGTCTTGGCAGATACGCTCACAGAGGAGTTCTCATTGTCGAAATTCTGCCACTTCGGCGTCTGGGCGCTGCCGTTATAGGTCAGCGTACCGCTCTGCGAAGGAATAGAAACGAGAACCGAAATGATCGTCCACTTCACTTCCTTGGCGCCTGTGCTGCCGTCGGACCACTTGTAGTTGGAAGTCGGCGTAAAGGTCGCCGTGTACTCACCGGCAGCCGTACCGGAGGTATCGCCGCCAATGGTCATCTTGTTGGTGTCATAGCCGTTCCAGCTCGGTGTCTTGCTCGTGCCGTCGGCAACAAGCGTTCCCGTCTGCGTCGGAAGAGCCGAGATGACAGCGCGGTCGATCGTCCACTTTACGCGGGCCTCATCCGTGCCGTCCGGGAACAGATAGCCGTAGGACAGCTTGAAGATCGCCGTGTAACTACCTGCGTCAGAGGCGCTCGTAACGCCTGAGATCTCCATTTTGAGTGGATCGTAGCCGTTCCAGCTCGGCGTCTTATCCGAACCGTTGTAGGTCGGAATATTCGTCTGCGTCGGAACAGCAATGGTCTTGCCCTGCACCGTAACAACAAGGTCGACACTCTTCGTAACACCTTCGTAGGTGTATTCAAGTTTCATGACCTGGCGCCCCAGCGTAGAGAAGTTCGTCGTCGGATAGGTGTAATCCAGTACCGCCGCCGTGCTACCGTCCGAGAAGGTCGCTGTCACGACCATGCCCGTCGGATCAAGGCTCTCCTGATACTGGTAGACCGTCTTGGCTGGCTGCATGGTGATGGCGATGCCGACAAGCACCTTTTTCACCGTCACGGCAACCGTCGCGGTCTTCGTGATGCGACCCTCGGTGTAGGTGATGACAACTTCGCTCACCCCGTCCGTAAGAACGGAGGGAGAGACGGTGTAACCCGTCACATTTGCCATCAGACCTTCGCCGTAGTTTGCCACAACGACCATGCCGGTGGGGTCGAAAGTTTCACCGGACTTATAGACCGTTTTGTTGGGCGGGGTGGCGATAGTCAGACTTTCCATCTTCGGAGAGCCGCTGCCACCGCCGCCGGAAAGGTTGAATACCTTGCCAACATTACTCATCTGTTCCGACCTCCAGTCGAATGATAAAGACGGACAAGTCAACGGTCGGCGTCGTATCGCACCGGAAAGTCATCTGCCCGCTTGTGGTTACATTGTCTGCGCTCACGCCATAATTGTCGTACACATTACGGGTACCGGCGTCTGCGCCTACAAGATAAATATAGTTGCTGTCAGCTAAGAGGGAAGCATGTGCAACAGTCTGCTCTCCGCCGTTCCAATTCGCGGCCGGCAGAGTAACAGAGATGCCGATATGCTGAAGATCCTCCAGTCCGGCGGCAACAAGCTCCGCCAATTCAGCTACCTGCTTGGCGGAATCCCTCTTCCCCGCAAGTGCCAGCTTTTTGAGCTGGTCAAACGTGGAAAGCTTATGCTCTGCCATGTGTTGTTACCTTCCTTTCAAAAGGTGGAACGGGGGACAGGAAGTCCCATCCCCCGCTCACATATGCTGGATCAGACGGTAGCCTGAGCACCGAAGACTTCGGTCAGCATGGCGTCGACTTCCGTTCCTCGCCCTTGACGCCATAAACGGCGATCTTCAGCGGGATACCGCCTTTCTTCAGGCATTCGCCCGGAATGTCACACTTGTCTTCGCTCAGCACCACAGCCATGCTGACACCGCCTGCCTCAAAGAGTGCAGTCTTTGCGAACCCGTCCCAATCCTTGCTGAAGGCGAATTCGACCGGATAAGGCGTCACTGCGTTCTGGATCAGTGTAGTGTCCTCCACCAGCGTGGTGAAGCAGCTTTTGATCGCGATTTTCAAATCATTCGCCTCCTTCTTCGGCATTGACCGACAGTTCAAGACGCACGATGTTCACCGTGATGTCTTTGATCGGGTCGGTATCGTTCACAAATGTGATGAAGCCGGTCGTGGAGATGTCTTTCGGACGCACATTGCATTCGAGGTATTCTTCACGGCTGGCTTCATATGCATCAATGAGGTATTTGTACTTGGCAGCGGCCACAAGGCGGCTCTCCGCCACAGTGATGGAACCATTCGACCATCCGGAGGCCGGCAGCACCAGATCGAAATGGATGCCGAGCACATCGCCCGTACCCATTCCGTTCAGACCGTTGTAGACGGCGATGTTGTACTTGCTTCCGTCTGTCATCGTAACGGTGTAAATATCAGTCGAGCCGGGCGTATGATTGCCCTGCGTCAACTGAATGCTCTGGATACCGTTGCCGGTCGGGCCGGTCAGCTCACAACTGATGTTGGTGTTCACATAGGTGCCCTTCTCAGCGTCCCAGATCCACCAGGTACCGTTCTCCGGCTTAGGCGGCTTTCCGCTGTACTGCTGTGCAGTCGCTGCGCTCTCTGCGGCAGACTCCTTGTAAGTCTTGGCGTTTGCCTCAGAGTTCTCGGCGGACTCCCGCGCGTTCTCGGCGGCCGTTTTAGCGGTCTGCGCCTTGTCACGGGCATCCACAGCAGCCGTTTTAGCGGCTTCGGCGTCCGTCTTCGATGCAGCTGCGGCATCTTCCGATGCTTTTGCTCCATTTTGACTGTTCACCGCCGCGTCTCTTGCAGCTTCCGCAGCAGCACGAGCCTCTTCCGCTGCGTTGCGGTCAGCAGTAGCCTGTGCACCCAGTGTCTCAGCCTCTGAGCGGATGGTTCTCACGCGCTCCTCGGCGGCCTTGACCTCTCCCTCGGCAAGCGTCGCCGCTGTCTTGGCGTCCGTGGCCTCCTGTGCCTTCTGCTTGGCGATCTCTTCCGAGTTCTTCGCCTCTGTCTCAGACGCCTTAGCACCGGCGGCAGCTTCTTTTGCGTCTGCGGCCTGCTTGTTGACATTTTCCTCAGAGGTCTTGATGCTCCCCTCGGAGAGTGCAGCCGCGGCAGCGGATTCAGAGGCGCTTGTCGCCTTTTTCTCGGCATCTTCGGCGGACTTCTTGGCAGCCGCGGCATTTGCCTGTGCGGAATCCTTGGCTGTGGAGGCAAACTCCATCGCGCTGCTGGACTCCGTGTTCATCGCCGCCAGAGCATCATGGATGGAGCCGCGAACCTCTTCGCCATAAATGGCGCTGAGGATTTTTTTCAGAAAGCTGCTGATATCAGCCATCTAAATCACTCCTTCCTTAGTCCTCCAGCATCCAGTCAAGCAGCAGGATCTCCTCGCCGCTCAGACAGCCGATCGTATCTTCATACTTGGCGGTCATCAGCTCGACCTCATGCTCCATCTCGTTAAACGGAGCAAGCTCGTCGCAGAAGGCCTTAAAATTAGGAGAGCCCACCTTGATGGAAATGGTTCCGGTCTCGTTGCCACTTTCATCCTTGTCAGGCTCTCCATATTTGTTGATGAGGTCGTGTTTGAATGCTTCATACTCAGTCAAAGCAGTAGAAAGCATCCGGAAGTTCCTCGCGGCGATATAGCCGATCTTGTTGCGGAGCTGAAGAAGCGGCCGCAGGTTCTGAACCATCACGACCATTTCTGAATTTTTAAGCTGTTTCTTCAACATTATCCCTCCTTTTGCTGAAGCAGTTCTTCGACCATTTGATAGAGTTTCTGGATCATGTGCGTATTGAGCGCGATAAGTTCACCGTATCGGATGCTGTAACGGTAGTCCGTGAGACCATCTTCCAAAATCTCCAACACGGGGTCTTTAACGAGTGCGGCAAGTTGACTGGAGGTCAATCCAACATCGAGCATAGCCTGTTCCACATCTTGGGCGATAAATCCAAAATGAGTTCGCCCGGAGGTGCCTTTGTTGTACTTGAAAGTAGATGGCTTCAACGCCAGGAAAAACGCCTCGTAGGCTGAAAGGTCATAGTCGATCGTGTTCTTGATTCTAAGATCGGAACGAATAGTTGGCTCCTCACTCATTGTGATGCCACCAGAAACGACAATATCTGCGCCGATTCCGGACATACGGGCTCCGGTATTGGTCACGATGATATAAGGATCATAGCCGGGGCCATTGGAACCATACATCATAGAACCGTAAGTTGTATGCACACCGTCGGAACCGTGGCCCTTGCAGAATCCACCATAACCGCATGATAGGTCGATATAGTCAGCGTCGATCGTACCGGAGCGAATATAATTTGCATTGATATAGAGCCGGCCAGTCGTCGAATCACTGAAAATACCGAACTTCGTACCACCGGAGGTGAGCACATCAAACACATTCTGGTCAGTACACCGATCCTGATAGGCCCTGTTTGCTCTCGACCATGCGGCAGAAGCCTCATCATAAGCGTCGTCTGCGGTACTCTGCGCAGCGGAAGCGTTCGCATTCGCCGTGCTTGCCAGCGAGTAGGCGGGGTTGGAGGTGAGGTTCTGGTTCGTCACGGATGCCCAGTTGATCGTGCTTCCGGCGGACAGCGTCACCTTACCGTCTATGGTAACGGAGCCGCTGGAATCAACAGCAAATGTCGTGCGGACACCGTTGGTAACGGTAAGTCCGTAGACGCTCAGGTATTTGGACTTGAATCGCTCGTCGTCCATCATGCTGTTGCCCGCTCGGTCAAGGAAGTCAGAGGCCTGAACCACGCCCTTGAAGTTTCCGTCCACACCGACCAGCGTACCGCTGAAGGTTCCTTTCGCCGCAGCAAGAGTACCCGCAAAGGTGCCTCGGCGTGCGGTCAGGTTGCCTTCCTCGTCAACGGTGAAGTTTCCGTCTCCAATGTCGATGGAACCTTTCTTCATCGTCAGCTTGCCGCTCTCGAAGTCAAGCGAGAAGTTTCCGCCATAATCTTTCAGCGTACCGGCACGGATCACATCAGCATTGAGAACACCGGTCGTGATATAGTCTGCCACAATAGAACCATCCATTGTAATGGCAAGCCCAAAGGTCTTTCCGTAATCCTTGGAGTAGCCAAGGCCGTTCATGTTCCATTTCCAGAGCTTGTCGGCTTTGGTATAGTCGCGGATATTAGAAATATAAAGCGTGTCAGAACCGTATTCGTCCCGTGTGATCGTGATGTAGCCGGTCGTGGCCGCTGTCATGATCTGTGTGGCGTTTTCTTTTGCCTCTTTCAGGATGTTGTGCGCCTTGGGGAGACCCTCGATTTTCTCAAGGATAGCGGCGCTGATCTGGTTGTTCACACTGGTAAGACTGGTCTGCACCGTGTCGCCAAGCGTAAACTGGGTATTCTCCGGGCTGTCCAGAGGGATCTCCAGCTTCGTGACAGGAAATACACGGTCAAGCCCATGCGGCCGCGAGATCACGCGGATCTCGTCCAAAAGCTTAACTGCTTCTACATTTGCGTTGAGATAGTGAAGGTCAAGGGCACTCACTTCCAGTTCCATGTTGTCGAACTGCAAGTCGGCAAGATATGCCTTCGCCTTTTCCAGCAGCGCTTCAGGATCAGAAACGCTGTCCCATGTCACTGTTTTCTCGATCCAGCCATAGGTTTTCACAGCCTCGGAGGACTGGACATAAAGGCTGCCCTCATTCACGCTCTCAACGGTCAGATAGGCGTCCAGCGCCTCAATCTCGCTCTTGTCAAGCCTGTTGCCAAGCGGAACGATGACCGTTGCAAACTCCGTCATATCCCATCCCTTGGTGTGTTCGATGAGGTTGGAGCCGAACTGGATCGTCTGGCTGCAAGTGTCGGGGTAATCAGCCAAATAGTCGAGATAGCGGATGCCGTCTTCCTTACGCACCCGCAGATGACCGCCGTACTGCGCCACCAACGCATTCAAGATCGTGATGGTCTTTTCATAGTTGGTGTAATAAGTCGGAAAATCTTCATCCACCACAGTAACAATGCCGATGGTGAATTTCCGGTTGTCTCCGACCTTTGCGTTGTGAATGGCAATCATCGCCTCAAGGTACTCACGGATCGTCCCTCCGGCGTACTCCGCAGGCGGCTGCGTGCTGTCGTTGAAGAATGCAAGCTCGCCCTCGCAAGTAAGCACCCGGTTTCGGTAAAAGTCCTCGTTTTCAGAGAGGACGCGCCCCGCCCAGATCTCTTTTCCGTCCTTGTGGACGGCGATGTCAGTCACCATACGGATGATGGTGCTGTATCCGAGATTGGAGGGCGGAACCGTCATCACGAAGGAACCGGCCGCATTGTCTTCCAGCGTCAGCTTGGGGTTTGCAAGCTTCATGTTGTCCAACGCGAAGGCATCATTGTAGATGCAGACGCCATCGGCATAAACAGAATACATCGCTTACAACCTCCCTTGTCTGAAATCAACGGACACGGTCCCCGTTCCCTCATCGACCCAAAGATAGATCGTTCCGCCATAGTCGCCAAACAGAATAAACTCAGGGATCTGAATGGTTCCATCCGGCAAAAGCTTTGTTAGGTCGATGCTGAGCTGACGGTTGACAAATCGGACATGAACGCCGCGCCCTTCACTGCTTTGCACAATGAATCTGGGGCAGACTGGAGCCCGTCCGTACATCACAGCATCCAGCTCGATCTCCTTCATCTCAGTCGTCACCGCAATGTTGCGGAACAAAGCTGCCTGAATGACTCCATTTTGAAAGTTGAACGGGTCCCACAGCCAGTTGTCGATGGAGGAAAGGTTTTTCCACTTGTAAGGGCCGACATCGTAGTCGATGACGAGCCGCGACCAGTCCTTTTCCGACTTCCAGGCGTTCACTGTGAAGCGCCCTTCGTAGAAATATTCAGGATCATCCTCAAGGATCGCCCGCATGGTCTGTCCGTGCAGATAGTCCATGATATCCGAGTACGCCATGTGCCATGGTTTGAAATCATTCATGACGATAAACTCGATAGACCCTGTCCGGTTCTGATACACCGGATACCCGGTGAGGGCTTGCGACAGATCAATGACGCCGTCCCCACCGGGAATGTCCAGAGTCTTCACCTTTTGTGCAGGTGGATTGAATAGCGGACGGGAAGCGGGGGCAAGCCGCCAATCGTCCCATGTGTTCTTATCGCCAAATGTGATCGAATGGTACAACTTAAATCCCCCTTCCTCTTTGTGTAGACCGCTGCCCGAGCGCCACATCCATCGGTTCAGCAAGTTCGCCGACGAGCGCACCGGTGTTCAGCACAACACGCAGCTTCTCCATGCGTTCCAGCATCGAAGCCATCTCACCTCGAAGCGTGCGGAGTTCAGCCACAACATCATCATTGTCGACGGAAATTGTTGTCTGGCTGCTTCCGCCGCGCTGTGCCTCAAATGCAACGGCAGCCTGCCCGACAAGGCCGACCGCTCGCTGCGAATAGAATAGGTTGTTCAAGGCGTCCGCTCCGGCCGATACGGCGGAGAGATCCAGAACAGGACGGATCACCGGCTCCATGTCGAACCCGCCGCTCACAATGTCGGCAATGGTCTGGAGCACACCAGAAAGACCGCCCTCGGCCGACTCCGCCATCTCAGAACCGGCCGCATAAGAGCGGTCAACATAGTCCTGAAGACCTTTCACGAAACCAAGACCGGTGTAGTTACCGATCTCACGGAACACCCTCGACGGAGAGTTGATATCCAGTGTCGACTTCGCCGCCTGTACGCCTGCAAGAGCCAGTTGCGTGATCTCGTCAACAAAGCTGGACTTCTCAGACTGAACGCCTTCAGTAAGCCCCTTGACGATCTGCTTGCCGGTCTCATCCCAGCCAGCTTCCGTCAGAACCTTCTGCGCCGTGTCAGCCATCTCCTGAAGCTCATCCTCAGTATTGTTCTTGATAAGACCAACCTTTTCCTCAAAGCTTCTGCGGAGCTGTTCCAACTGAGCGTTGGCGTCTTCCGTGACCTGATTCATCTTCTCCTGCCAGAGAGCACGATACTCGGTGAGTTCCTGATCGGCCTCCTCGCGGAGTTTTGCAATATTCTGCTGGGTCTCTTCGCGCAGCCCCTCTAATTCGCCGACCGCCTGCTCGCGAGCCATTGCGTGCTTGACCTTCCAGAGGTCAGCATACTTCTCAAGCTCAGAGTCGCTCATGTTGTTCAGCGCCTTGATCTGGGCGATCGCGTCAGGACCCATATCCTGAAGTTCCTCGATAAGGTCACTGTCAAGTCCTCTGCCGGCAAGAGACTCTAAAATATCCTGCCATTCGCCAAATTCCTTGACCTGACCCTCAAGATTCTTCATCAGGGTGTCGCCGCTGACCTCATCACGCTCCTTCACAGCGTCAAAGAGGCCATAGGACTTATAGAGGGAATCCTCGCGGGATTTCAGAGCATTCTCGTACTTGTCGTTCTCAGCCTGAATATCGCTCGCCAGTTGCGCGTTGATCGACTTTACCTTATCGGCGTACTCTTCCTCCAAGTCGAGCCGCTTCTGGTTCGCCTCGCTCTGCACAGACTGCACATCAGAGATATACTGTTTCTGCGCGTCGCTGATCTCTTTCTCCAACTGGTAAACTTGCAGGTCGAGCTTCTTCCGCAGCTCTGTCCCCTTGGCATATCGGCTCTGAACACGCTTATAGGCAGCCAGTTCCTCTGCAAGAGTCAGCTTGTTATACGATTTCTGCTCTTCGATCCAGTTCATCGAATACTGATAAGTGGCTGTAACCAACTCATTTTGAACACGATAGACCTCGCGGTCGATCTGCTTTCGTTCCTCACTGCCCTCGCGGTATTTCTTCTGGAGCGTTTCCCATCCGGCAAGCTCCTCTTTCAAGCTGAGCTCGCTGTAATATTTCCGCTCTTCCGCCCAATCCTTAAAGGAATCGAGTCCCTTCTGCGCGACCTTGATGGCTTCATCACTCATCTTTGCCGCAGCCGAAGAAACCGGAACGATAGCATTGTTGATACCGATGGTCATACCCTCGCCAATGTTTTTACCAAGCTCGATAAACTCGCGGGAGGGAGAATGGCTGTCCAGCGCCTTCTTTGCCGCATTCAACGCCGCAAGACCCAGATCACGGCCCGCCTGAGATGCGCCGCTCAGCTTCGATCGGATGCCGTTGATAAAGCCCTGCGAAACATTCCTGCCGGCTTCATTGAACTGATCCTTGTAGTTGTTCACTTCTGCCACAATGGCCAGCATGACAGACTGCATCGCCGTCCTCACGGAAGCACCGTTGCTGCGGATCGTGGTGCTGAAGCCGACCATCATCTGCACGACAGCGGTATTCATGCTCGTGGTATGTGCTTTCACGGTCGCGGCCATCGCAAGCATCAGCTCAGCCATTGCCACATTAACGATCGTCTGGTTCTGCCGGATGGTCGTGCCTGCGGAATTGAGCATATAGATGACCGCCGTGCTCACGGTAGCTCCACTGTTGTAAAAGGCGTCGGTAAAGTTTTGGATACTTGTGTTTGCCAGCAGAACCAGTGCATTCGTAAAGTTCACAAATGCATACTGATCCATATTCTTCACCGTATCGGCAAGCGCCACCAGCTTCTCGACCTGTGTGATCGCGCCGGAGAGCTTGCTCATGTTGATACCCTCGATAGAGGCAGAGTAAGCCGCAAGACCATTGCCGAAGAGAACGAGCTGGTCGCCGAAGTCGGCAATGCTGTTGTCTCCGGTGAAGAAACTCACAAGCCCGCCGCAGTTCGGAATGGTATTGGATAGTTCCACGAGCGCCTTACCGGCAGAAGCGGAATTGCTGACGGCACCGACATCCATTCCTTTGACAGCGAGAGAGTAGTCCTTCATGGCCTTTCCGAACGGAACCAACTGCTCTCCAAACTTGTCCATGTCATTCTCACCGGCAAAGAAGCCGACTACACCGCCGCTGTTCGGCAGCGTTGTGGCCATCTCTGCAAGTGCCTTACCGGCAGTCGCCGCTTTGGAAACAAGGTCGGCGTCCATCCCGCTGATGGCGTTGCTGAACTCCGCCATGCTTTCTCCGAACGGAACGAGCTCATCAGCAAAATCCGAAAGAGAAGAACTACCCGTGAACCAGGACGCAATACCCTGCACAAGCTCGGCCTTCGTCAGCAGCAATATCGCGTCTGTCAATGCCTGCACACCGCTGAACATTGCCGGAGAGATACTGCTTGCACCGTCGATAAACGGCTGAACATTTGTCATAAATGCTGCAAGATCACTGCCGATCTGCGGGAACTGACTGGAGATACCACTCATGAATCCGCCGACAATGCCGCCGACAAACCCACCGATCGCCGTACCGATCTGCTCCAGCAGCTTACCGCCCTCACCGATCAGCCAGGAAAGGCCGGGGATCTGCGCAAGGGCACCGACAGCAGCAAGAACGATCGCCAGTTCAGCGATAAGAGCACCCATGCCGAGCACCCCTATCATAGCGCTTGGGATCAATGCGGCTACCGCACCCAATGCGACCATAATGCCGGACAGCAGACCGATACCGGCGATGGTTTTAACCAATACGCTTGTATCAAGTCCTGCCAGAGCATCAATGATGCCGGAGAAGAATGCCGCGATCACATTGACTGCCGCCTGAATGAGTTCGGGTAGCCGCTCTGCAATGCCGTTCAGCAGGTTGATCAGGAACAGCATGACAGAGTCAACGATTTCCGGAGTATAGTTTGCAAGAGAAGCGAGCACGCCGGACAGCAGTGCCAATGCACCGTCAGCGATTGCAGGGACGCACTCAACAAGTACATCCGCCAGTGTAAGAACGACGGCCTTAACAGCTTCTCCAATAGCGGGAGCCCCCTGAGCGATCACGCCGCAGAACGCTATAATAGCCTCACCGAGCTTTTCGGCAATGGCAGGGATCAACGCGGCAATCCCTGTGATGATCGTGCTGAGTCCTGCCACAATAACGGTCACACCTGCGCCAAGAGAAGTAGCCAAGGCGGTAATGCCGACTGCAATAGCCGACAGTCCGGCACCGGCAGCGAGAAGGCCTGCTCCGATAGCTGCGGTACCAACACCGATCAACGCAAATGCTCCGGCAAGTGCCAGGATCGTCGGAACAAGAGGAGTCAGCACAAGACCGGCCACACCGATCACGGTAAATGCACCGGCAATCGTCACAAGCCCCTTGGCGATGCTCTCCCAACTCATTGAGCCAAGAGCCAGCAGCACCGGAGTCAGAATAGCCAATGCGCCAGCCGCTACCAGTATGGCAGCAGAGCCAGGCAATGTACCGTTCATCACATTCAGACCGATGGCAAGCTCTGCAAGAGCGCCGCCCATTGTGACGAGCCCCTTGGCGATCTCTTCCCAGGTCATACCGCCCATCTTTCCGAGGGCATTTGCCACGATCTCAAGTGCTGCACCGACAGCGATCAGACCAACGCCAACGCTTATCGTATTCTTAGGCATCACCTTCATAGCGATAGCCACTTCGGCCAATGCGCCGCCCATAGCGACAAGCCCCTTGGCGATCTGATTCCAGTCAAGGTTTCCGAAGTCGCCCATCGCGGAAGCAAAGATCTTCATAGCAGCGCCAATCCCGATCATCGCGAGGCCGGTGGATACCAGACCCTTTGCATCGCCAGTCAACTTGGTAAAGACCGTGATCTCCGCCAGAAGAACACCAATGGAGCCAAGCCCTTTCACAAGCTGTCCGAAATCGAGACTACCGAGATCCTTACAGGCGGATGCCAGGATTTTGATTGCCGAAGCAAGAATGACGATGCCCGCCGCTGTTGTCAAAGACTTTCCACTGAACTTTGCGGTGCTCATAAAGAGTGAGACTTCTGCCAGCAGTACACCGACACCAGTCAACCCTTTTGCAAGCCCATTCCATTCAAGCGTTGCAAGGTCTGTGCAGACCGATGCAAGGATCTTGATGGAAGCCGCAAAGAGAACCATCTGTGTCGCGCCCTTCATCGAAGAACCGCCGCTCATGTTAAGCAGCTTCACCGCACCGACCATCGCCGCCATCAAGGCCGTCACACCGGCAACACCTTTGGCAAGCTGTCCGCCATCCAAGTCACCGATCTTTTTCAGAGCTGATGCAAGGATCAGGATGGATGTGGACATGGCGAGCATCACTGTCGAACTCTTCACCGCACCTTTAACATCTCCGCTGATTTTGGTAAAGACCGACATGGATGCCATCAATTCGGCAAAGAGAACCGTAATAGCTCCCAGTGACGCAGATAACTTCTCACTATCAATAAGAGAAATCGCGACGATAGATGCTGCCAGAATCGCAATAGCGCTTGCTATTTTCAGCAAAGTTCCGGCTTTTAACTGCGTCTGATACGCCTCAAAGCATCCACGAACCCCATCCAGAATCCCCTTCACATTGTCAAGAAGGCTTCCGACTTCATCAAAGGGCTTCGTCAAACTATTGGTGAATTTGGTTATGGCAATTGCAATACCGCCGATAGAAATTCCGTTCAGTAGGTCGATGATTCCGCTAAAATCAGCGTTACTCACCGCAGTTATGATCTTATTGATGCCGTTGCCGAGCACATCGAAAATACCCCCGCCAATTTTCTTAGCGGCAATGGATAGTGCTTGGATCAATGCGGCAAATTTCGACACATCGGTATTTCCGCCAATCTTAGAAAACGCATCGGAAATGCCATCTTTCAGACCGACAATAGCGTCTTTGACCTGACCGGTACGCTCTTTCAGCTTCTCCAGGATCGTGTGCAGGAGTTCCAGTCCAGGAACCTGAATCTTCTCTTCGGCAGTACCAAAGAGTTCTTTCATAGACTCCTTCGCTTCATCCAGCGTTGGCAGACCGAGGTATTCACGAACAGACTCGGCAAAATTCTTGATGGCCGTAACAGCACCGCTCACAAAATCAGAGATTTCCTCAATTCCTTTGCCAAAGGCGTCGTTCTTCTTGATCGCTTCGTCAAGCTTGACGAGCCATTCTCCGATAGAGCCGGTCACGCCGAGAACACCGCCGCCTAAGCCGGTTACTTTCCCAAGAAGAGAACCGACCGGACCCAGAATTGCACCGATTGCCCGCTTGCAAATATCAAGAATGGCGAACAGACCCTTAAAGGTGTTCTTCAGGTTTTCGGAAGCAGTGTCACTAAGCGTCAGCTTTTCTGTGAACTTAAGCAGTCCTTCCGTCAGATTATGAAGCTGTTCCGCAGTAGTTGGCGGAAAAATATCACGAAAGGCTTCTGTGATCGGCTTGATAACCGTCCCGATCCAATTGAGCGTGTTCTTGAGAGACTCAATCAGCTCGGTTCTGCCGCCAAGGTCTTTCCATCCCTGAAGTACCGAATTACGAGCATCAGACTGCGTATCAATAAATCCGCCGATCGCCTGACTAAGACCAGTCCACAATTCCTTGGCTTCATCAAAGTCACCAAAGAGGATTTCCCAGGTATTCGCCCAGCCGGAGCCCGCAGCTTCCTTTAAGGTGTCCATCAACTGTGAGAATGTCTTAACATCCTGCGCAGCCGCGAATGCTTTCTTGCCGATGTCGGTCGTTTCATCAGCATAGTTACGAAGTGTGCCGACAAGAGCTTCCGTCGTCATCCACTGATCCTGCAAAGAATCGTTAAAGTTATGTGTGGCGTCGATGACATTTCCCTTGACGGTCTTATACATTCCGTCTGCTGTTTTCGTCAAAGTTCCGCACGCAACAGCCGACTCCAAAAGCTGCGTCTTGAATTCCACCGTTGCCATGTTCGCGTTTTCAATAGATTTCCAGTCGATCAGCTTGACATATCCTGCGGACAGGGCCTGCGCAAAGTTATACATCGCACGGGAAGCCTCGTTTGCATTTGCACCGGATACGGCAGCCACATTCGACACGCCCTGAATAGCCATAACAGCATCTTCAAGGCCGACGCCGGCATTCGTGAACTTACCGATATTGGAGGTCATATCCTGGAAAGAGTAAATTGTCTTATCGGAGTAGGTGTTCAGCTCCTGAAGATACTTGTTGACCTCCTCCAGCGATGCGCCGGTGCTCATCATGATCGTCTGAATAGAGCCCATCTTGAGCTCGTATTCGTCAAAGCCTTGTTTGGGGGGCTCCAATGTAAACGATTCGATCATCCGTTTTCCGGTATTGATGACCGAGTTGGTAATGTTTGAAAGGGCGGTCACCGCCATGACTTCGAGCGCCGAGAATTTCATCCGAACAGTCTCGACGGAATTGCTAAGGGTCGAAAGGTCGCACTTTTTAGCTGCGTCGCCAAGGCCCTTCAGACCTTTAGCCGCACCGTCCAGATCCAAACCCTCTTTGAGTTTGTCGAGCGTGGACAAACTTGTCTTCACACCCGCCTCGAATTGACGGTTGTCGAATCGCATTTCAACAACTCTCTCGTCGATCGTTGTGCTCATGTCTTCGTGACCTCCTTCCATGCGTCATTTGCGATTTGATCAAAAATAGGCCGGATAGCAGGATTGATGTAATCACGTCCCGCTACCCAGCCGCCGGTTCCAGTTCCATGCCCATACTGCAAAATGATGGCGATTGGAACTCCATTTTGAATATTTGAATTGTGAAACGAGATGCTCACAAAACCCTTCTTGTTCGTGATCTCGTAATACCACGATTGGGCCGTTTCTCCAGAGTCAACAGGCGTTGCAGACGCAAGAGCGGCCACTCCGGCTCGGCCATACTGATCGAGGTCTCCGAGATGCACCGTTTCTTTGGCTCTCTCCAAAAACCTCGTCAGCTTGGAGAAGTCGCCCTTTTGTCTGAACGTGATCATGTTTTCCTCCAAATTGCACTTGTTTACTTCTTCAAATACTGAGAACTGCAAAATCCAGTGTATGTGACACCCTTGTAAGTGACCTGAACATAAAGCCACTTTATATTGCCGACAAGCGTGTAGTACCCGTAATTTGCAACTTTTGTACCTTTGGGAAGTACGGCGAGACTGGCCTTACCGGTTCCTGCACCATTACGGATATGCAGCCCAACATTTGCTGTGACAACATAAGTACCGGCCAAAGTCTTATTGAAAGATCTTGCTGCCTCGGTTGCCTTTTTAGCACTTGCGGGCTTGCTTACCGAGCCATTACTCGGCGGTGTCGTCGTGTTGGAACCTGTCGAACCAGCTTTGGCAGAATACTTGGGGAGGCAATAGCCTCGAATGTATTTGCCATTCACCCGCAAGGTTCTATACCCAACGGCATCACTCATATTTCCTTCGATGACCTTGATGGAATTTCCGGAAACACTCACAACAATACCGACATGATCAGCGGCACCGGTATTATCACCCACGCCGTTATCTTGCCAGTCGTACATAACAACATCACCCGGAGAGGGAACATAGGCATCATTCTCTTCCCAACGACCGATCTTCTTATAAAGATTGATCATTGCTCCGCATCCGCATTCAGTCGGCGCGATCTCTGTCAGGCCGGCTTCAATAAACACGGCGCTCACAAAAGTTGCGCACCATGCGTCTGTGTATTTCACGGGATAGCCTCGTGCAAGCGGTTTGTGACTGTTATAGAGGTCGATGATTTTTCTATGCGAGCCATTGCTTTCCTTGCATCCGAGATACTTCTCTGCGATCGAGACTACTTTGGCTCTCAGTTCTTTTTCTGTCATGGTATTACCCCCTTGTATTCCACTGCTTCCGTCGGGCAGCGTTCAGCGCTTTATACTGCGCGGCAACCTCCGCTCTCGAAAGCTTCTGAGGCGGCGACCCCTCCACATTACACACATTGATAAGGGTTAGCAGTCGGTTCAGATGCCATTTCTGGCACTCAAACGGGATACCGTAGGAGATCATCCAATAATAAATGACCTCTGCCGTGACGATTTTACGGCTTCCACCCTTTTTCTTTGCATTGGAGATGGTCGTGGCGGTCATCGGAGCGTCAATGTACTCCGTGACCATCTTCAAATTTGATGGAGTGATCGCTTTATACACATTCGGGTCGACATTCTGTGTCAGTGTCATGCACCGGATGTAGTCGATCGTCTCTTCTATGGTCATCGCCTTGCGGGACAAGTAAGGCTTGTGCCATTTGGCTTCCCATTTTGAAAGAGAGACCAGCGAATGCTCCAACTGGAGCGTCTGCTCCTTGGTGTTGATAAAGTTTCCGACCCCGTCAAACAATTCGGTAGCCGGCACTGTGATCTTCAGCATCGCCGGTCCTCATTATCATCAGTTTTCAGGAACAGCGGGAGCTTCGGCACTCTGATCAGCCGGGGCTGCCTTTTCCGTCTTGGGAGGAACGATGCCGTTGACGAACTCGCTCGCAGCCTTAGCGTCGGTTGCCAGCTCCATGAACAGGTTGCTGTACGCCTCGGTCTGAGCGAAGGCATCGCGGACTTCCTGGTTCTTGATGAATCGACGGCCATCCGGAGACTTCTCGCCGTAAGCGCGCAGAATGATGTCCTTGAAGGTCTCGATGATGACCTTGCCATTCTGCGCGGCAATGATGCGGTTGATCATTTCGACCAGGCCTCCCTCAACAGAGACCTCCAGTTCAGTCACCTCAGCCTGTGTCAGGTTGAAGTAAAAATCCTCCTTGCGAGTGGTACCGTTGTAGTCGGTATAAGCGATGGTTTTCTTAAGCATGATGCTTTCTCCTTTCAAAAATTAAAGAAAGCGGAGCCCTCAGTGAAGAGAGCCCCGCTTTAGAAGTTCTTGTACCGTGAATCAGCCGGCAGCCTTCGTCAGCTCGATGACCTTCTCGGGCATCGGAAGCGTGGGTTCGGTGGCCTGGTCGCCATCGGTGCCGTACAGCATCTCCTCCAGCTTCGCGAGCTTGGCCTTGTCGGTCTTGGTGGAATCGATGACCAGATGCGCGGTCGGCTTGAAATTGGGAACATCCACAGGCGTGGTGCTGATCTCCCAGCTCATGGTGGCAGCCTCGGGGCTGTCGTTCACGGTCTGGTTGTTCTTCTCAGAGGGAGAAGCCTGCGCACCGTACACCAGATGGAGCTTGTAGCCATATTTCGTACCAACCGTATCGTTGCCGATCAGCGTGCGATAGCAGAAGCCGAACATCTTGCGATCCTGCTGGGAGATGGTGACGCCCGGGGCGATCTCAGCGCAGCCGTTGCAGGCCTCGAACTCATCGGGATAGGTGTAAGCCTCGATGGTGGCGCCGAAGTCCTCGGCACTCATCAGGTTCAGGTACTTGATGTTGTCCGCCCATACGGCATTAGGCTCGCCGCCGGAGGGGCTCTCGTTAACGGCGCTCAGGCCGTACCAGGGCACACCTTTGCCGTATGCATTGTCCTCGCCCATCGGGAACAGAACACCGTGGTCAACGCCAGTCTCATACAGACGCTTGCCGGTTTCATCCCATTTGATCTTCATAGCTGTTTCCTCCTTGTAAGGTTAGAAATATAGGTTGAACACATCATGGTTCAGGTTTTCTTTGGTATAGTGGCGTTCATGGCTGCACATCGGAAGAAGCGCGATCTTGCTTGGGATCTCGCTGTCAGGATTTCTGTAAATCACAGTCACCTGATACCGGTCGTGAAGCGCATAGGGCTGATTGTCAGCAAAAGTAGGTTCAATACGGCTGCGCTCGTAAACGATGCAGTCATAAATCATTTCCTTGCTGGCGGGAGGCTGAAAGTACACACGGCACTTTTCGCCTCGGTCGGGGCATCCAAGAATGTCAGATAGCGTCTTCTGAAGAAGCAGTCTCTCCATTGTAGACACCTCCGATCGTCAGGATCAATCTTGGATAATGGACTTCAACATTGGAGATTTTCCAATTTGCCCCCATAAAGCCAACATACCGCATTCGGTGGAAATTCTGGTTGGCAAACGGATCGGCGACTATGCTGATCTCATTCGCAACATTGATGTCGTCATTGAGCGTTTCCGATGACTGAAGACGCCTGGTGTTACGGGTCAAGTCTCCGAAGTACATCCGCTCCGTGATCTTTTCCACATATACACCAGGCGCCGTTTCCACCGTTTCAGCATAGCCTACCGGTCCGTAAAATTTTGCCATTTTGAATTTTCTCCCTTAGGTGCCGTCGTGACCGGTATCCTCGGTCTGGCCGGAAGAGGCCTTCACGGGCTCTTCCAGTGCGATAGCAGACCACAGTCTGGTCAGCGCGCCGGACAGACGCGTCTCAATCAGGTACTTCTCCTGGTTGAAGTCGATGTCGAACTGGTTGAAGCGGGTGATCTCGCCGCCCTTGGTAGAGCCGACGGTGTAGTCGCTCAGGTTGACGAAGATACCAAGCAGGTTATGCTTCTTGCCGGTCTTGTCGGTGCGGGCCAGACCCTCGAACTGCTCAGCAGTGTGCAGCTCATTGATGTTCAGCGCGGCAGCCAGATCAGCCTTAGAGTTGTAAATGCGGCGACCGTTGGTGTCGCGGGCCAGCAACATCACATTCACCAGATGCGGCGTGCAGAAGAAGTCGGGAGTGCCGGTGCCCTTGAACTTCTCGCGGGAGTAAAGGGCAGCCGTGATGATCGCCTCGGCGTAGATGTAGTTCTCGCCGAAACGGGAAGCGGTGCCGGTACCCTGAAGCTCGTTGCGGGCAGCCTCGATGTCCACATCATAGTGGATGGTGTAGAGATCGTCGTCATTCCAGATAGAACGGACATGCTCCTCAGAGATCTTGTGCTCATCAGCCTCATCGCGACCGTCACCGATCAGGATAGCGGTAGCGACCTCTTCCAGCAGAGTCTGACGCATCACACCGTACTGGTACTCGACCACATCGAAATCGGTGATGTCGATGATGTCATCGCGGTGCATGGAGTCAGTGATGTAGATGGTCTGCGGATCGGTGGTGCGCTTCATCAGCTTCATGTTGCCGGAAGGAACCTTCTTCTTGCCCTTCTGGTAACCATGCGCGCGGATATCATCGCCGCGGGCATCCATGTTGCGGGTACGGATACGGCTGATAGGGCTCTTGTGGACCTTGTTCATGACCACATTGACCCAGCCCTGGTCACGGGTGATGAGCTCAGGAGCGCCGGTGCGCAGATCCTTATACTCGGGGAACAGGGCCTCGATGTCGTCGATACCGTGCTTCAGAGTATCGTTATGCTGCTCGGCGTAGAGCTTCATAGCCCCCTGAAGAGTGCCTACGCTCTTGAGCTTGGCGCTGGCGATGATCTCGGTCTGAGCGGAATGGCTCAGGGTGGTCGCCTGATTGTCCTCAGGCTTCTCGAAAACATTGTGTTTCATAGTCTTATCTCCTCCTTCGGATTTGTCAGAATGTTCGATGTGGCCGTCGTCCTTCTTCTCTTCGCCATCATCGTTGTCAGAATCGCTATGGGCCATAGCATTGGCGAGCAGAGCAACCACAACGGTCTTCTGCTTTTCGGTCAGGCTGTTGATAACATCTTCAACGGTGTCGCCATCTCCGGTGTCTTTCTTGTCGCCATCGGCGGACTTCTTGCCGTCATCGGCAGAGTTATCAGCTTTGCCTTCATCTGCATGGGCGAGCGTGATAGGTTCGTTGGCACAGAAGATAACTTCCTGCTCAGCGCCCTCTCCATGAGCAAGATCGACAAAGTCGATGAATGCTCCGGGATTTGCACCGGCGACCACAAGGCTCAGCTCCTTGATGTCACCATGCATCACATTTCCGCCCTGCTGCTTCAGGCCGTTGGCATAGATGGACAGGGAATCCACATCTCCATGCTGCACGATCAGCTTAGCAGCCTTACCGGCAGCAGTTTCGTTGAATGTGCAGTAAGCGTAAACGCCATCCTCGCGGTTTTCCAGCAGCGCATGGCCCAGAATATTGGTCGGGTCGTCATGCTGGTGATTCCATACGAGGGGGACGGTCTTTCCGTCGCAATGCGCAAACGCATCACGGCGAATGGTGCGGCCATCACTGCACACAAGGTCATTGCGCGTCGCCCAGCCGCTGAAGTCGTACTTAAGTTTCTTCTCCATTTTGATTGTTGTCCTCCTTCGGTGTTGATGCCGGCGTGCTTTCCGCCGGTGCGCTCAGATTGCTGTTGCGCAGCTCGTCCGCCTTTGGGTCGGAAGAAGGCTTCATGCCGATCTTCTGCCGGATCTCATTCGAGGTCATGACCTCGTTGCGGGTGAACTTGTCAGTCATCTCAGCGATCTTATCGACAGGCACCAGCTTGAAGGGATCTCGGAAGAACAGGATGGACTGCTTTTGCGACCGAGCAGTTTTTGTGAGGAATTTCCTCTTGATCTCATCAACAATGGCAGAGAGGATTGGCTCAACGATTCGAGTCAGGTAGTTCTGCATCGTCTTGTCGTCGGCAGAGCCATCCAGAATGCCCTGAGTCAAACCTAACTGGCTGTAAAGCATACTCGTCAGGTATTCGATCTGGGACATCAGGTTGTTCTCGACGGGGCGATTCAGTTGGACCACATGCTCAGTTCCGTCAGTGTATGCAACACCATATTTGGAGCTGGCTAACTGGTTCTCGATATCTTGTCGGCGCAATTCCGCCTGTTGACGACGTGCTTCTGTCTTGATGACATACGGCAACTGAATGATGAGGTTCAGCTTTCCGGAACTGTTCTGCTCGTCAATGGCGTCCAGCAGGTTCAGCTTTCGGATAAGCCGCTGCATCGTAGAGTTCGGTTCATTCATGACAGCATAGAAAGGATTCTCCACAATGCCGACGGTACTCTTGGGGACAAGAATATCCTCTTTCTCACCGCGCTGGTCATTGTAGACGCGAACCTTTACATGCTGCGGGAACCATTCAAGAATCTTGCCGGTTCGCATCGTCTCGATGTCAATGCCACCGGTTTTCTCAGGATCAAAGTTTGTATCGACAGGGATGATAGCAACGCAGCCCTCGTCCAGCATCGACATAACAATGTCCTGCATAAAGGCCCTTCCGGTCTGGTCAACATTGGCTTCTACCGTTAAACAGTTATTAAGCCCACTCTCGATGACCTCCTTGAATCGGTCGCTGCCATCCAGTCGCACATGCTGAACGGTCATAGATGAGACATCCAGCGCAATACGGTTATAGACCGAGGTAATGATCGAACGCTCATTTCCACGGCTGAAGAGTGGACGGTCGGGGCGATAACCGTAACTCGGCCCAATCGACATCCGAGAAACATAAGAATCTCGGTTCATGAATGTATTCCATGCGTGCTTTAGCCGCGTGGCAACTGTCATTTCCATTCGGAACTCATCACCTCCTTCATGGCATAAAAAAATTCCGCAGACCGTTCAAAGTCTGCGGAGCATTGTAAATGATTTAGCTCTCCATTTTGAATTCAATAGAGACTCGGTTCGATGATGTCAAGAAGATCGACAATCGACTTGCCATCAAAGAAACCATCAAGCAGCAATTCATCGAAATCGGAATAGTCCTTAAAGCTGTCTCCATACCACATGGTAAATGTAAATACGGAATTCTGAACTTCAGGCTCAACACCACACTTTTTTCCGTTAAACTCAAAGTAGATGCCCGTTCCATTCTCCAAAATAGCGGCTTTCAATTCATTCAAAGTCATAGAATGTCTTCATTCTCCTTTCTCTCATCATCTGTTAGTTCACGCCGTTCAATGCGTTTCACACTGCCATCCTCATTCCACTCATAGAGATCAATGTGCTCCCCATGTTCGCCAAAAGAATGATGCTTCGGATTTCCGTGGTTGCTCAAATGAATGTCTTTTGCTTTCCAACCATCTTCATCGTAAAAACTACGTACATCGACCTTTCCGTCATCTCGAACATGATCTGCGATAGAATTCGGGGCAGCTTGCTTTGGGGTGGCGCTATGCCCATAAACAGTTGTCTTTATTATACCGGGTTCTGTGGTTTTTTCAACCATTTGCTTCGGCTTATGACCCAACTCTTCTGGTGTGCGCCTGACACCCCACTTCATTCCTTTTACACCGTAATGCATCAGAAACAAGGCCGGAGATGGCTTGTTGTAAAAATCCATGTTCCACCTCGTTTCTTATTCAAATGCTTCCGGATTCCGCTTGTAAGCGATATAGGCATCCATCATAGCCGACACAGCGTCGATTTTCTGCTCGTACCGCTTCTTCATCAGCTTCCGATTTCCGTTGGTATCTTCCATGGCGATGCAGTTGCCCATGGCATAGGTCATCAGCTCTTCGTCAAAGAGGAGCATCCGGTCTTCGGCCAGCTTCTTCAGCTCACCCAATGGAACGGACTCCGTCTTCGCGCCCTGAATGACTTTCTCAATGCCGAACGGGCCGTTCTCAGCCGCCCAGCGTTCCACAAACTCCTTGGCGTTATATGGGTCATAGCCAAAGCAGCGGACATCATACCCACACGCAACGATGTACTCGTCTAAGTCCTCATAGACCTGCATCGGGTCCAGAACCGTTCCATCCAAAACGACAAGACTGCCCTCATCCATAAACTGCTCATACTTATTACGCATAGCAGCGGGCAGCTTATTCAGTGTTCTGGAAGTAATGTAGTTTCGGGTCTTCACGCCAAAGGAACCGTTACGCAACGGGAACAAAAATGTGAACGAACAGAAGTCGTCACCCTGAGAAAGGTCTCCGCCCAGCGCGCAGGCCATCTGCCAGTAATCGCGTTTGCGATGCGGCAGTGTCTCTTCGTAGGTGAAGTAATAGGTATAACCCTCCATCGGCAGTCCGAAACGCTTGGCAAGAATATCATTCCTTGCGGCAGGCGCTTTCTCGGCGCGTTCCACATCAAGCTGATAAGTCTCGTAACTTACAGTCTTTCCGATGTTCGGGTTCGCCTTCATCCACATCTCCGGATAGCCGACCTCGTCGACAGAGTCGAGCTTGTACCACCAGATCGAAACATGCGGGTTTGGATAATCCCCTTTGAGAATGCTCATAAGCTCCATTTTGATGGTATCGCCGGCGCCGTTACGAACAGTACCCTCCGAACTGGTGGCCACGATCAGATAGTCGTCCACCTTGGAAGCGCCCTGCTCGATAGCGCCGATAACATCCTCGCGAATGTCGCCGGAGAGCCACTCGTCTACGGTTGCGATCTTACATCGAAGACCTTGCAGCTTGTTGATCGACATGGGGCGGATCTCAATGAGAGAGCCGGTCAGAAAGTTCTCAATGCCTTTCTTGGTCGAAGCCAACTTGACGCGATTGGCCTGCGAACCGGTCGTGTTCTGAAGTGAGCCTTGGGTCAGAAATTGGAATACGGGGCCGCGGGCTCTTGTAATGGCAGTGCGGATTGGTGACATGACCTCTTCGGCAAGCTTCATGGTCGGAGCTGTCGTGATCTGATGGGTCGTACTTGTGTCTACATTCTCAAAGAATGATTGGATGCACGAATCATAGATCGACTTAGCGGCGCCTCGTCCGACGATCAGGTATTGCTTGTTCACAAGCCGCTTCTTGATCATCTTCTTGACATAGTGCCCACCTCGTCCGTCAGCGTTCGGCTCATAGACCGTGCGCTCCACAAAGTAATACCAGCCGAATACCTGCTCGCCCCACAGCTTGAAGCTGTCAAGGAGGTGAAGATCGGAACCATCCGTCAAGGTCATCTCTGCCTCGCAATACTTGATCCAGCCCTCAACAGCTTTATCATCGTAATAGATTCCTGGATTTGCGATCAGATCGTCGATCCGGTTCATCTCCATCGAAATCTCTTTGCAGACAGGGATCTCACCCCGAATCACTGCTTCACGAAACTTTCCGTAATACCGGGGAACAGCAGTATTCGACAGGGCCATCAAGTATTACCCCGCCTTCTTCTGCAACTGCTGAATTGCGAGAGCAATGCTCAGAGCCGAGCTGCCGACAGCCAAAACCGTTCCGGCGTTGTCAAGCACATCGGAAAGATAGCGGCGGCCTTTGGACACCGACTCCTTGGCAAACAGATCGTTGTACTGCCGTTCCAAAAGCTCGCGGTTGATCTGGTCGCGAAGCTCCTTGTCGGTCTTCTTGCTCAGGTCCATCCGCTCTTTCTTCGTAGCATTGCGGCTGTCCTGATCCATCTTCTTCGCCCGATTGACAAGTTCAGAAGTGGCATCCACAGCTTTCTTGGTCGACTCAAGCTTGGAGGGCGGGGTCGGCTTTTTAGTCAGATCCTTATATTTGTTTTCCAGAGATAACCGATTGATTGCCTTTCTAAGGTCTTCATCTTTCATCTCTTTCACAGGATCTTTCTTCTCCTGCTGCTGAGCGCGGCGTTTTCCCTCAGAAGTGTAACTGCCGTCTGAATTCTGGAAACGGCGAACGCCCCATTTCTGGCCTTTGATACCATAGTGGCAAAGTTCATCCATTTTGACTTTCCTCCTCTCTTGCAGCATTATCGGCCGCCACGAAAAGCCGCCACTCAAACTCGCTGATTTGACGGTTCATCGCGTCAACAGCAGAGGAAGCGGTAGGCAGGTCGAAAAGCAGCCGAACTTTAAGGTGCATATAAGATTTTACAAGGGCAAGCCGACCAGGGTCATCCTCCAGAAAGTCAGACCACTTTTCATCAGCCCCTGAAATGGCAAAGCCTTTCTTCGGGCCAACTCCCATCTGTCCAAGAATGGAAAAGACAGAGTTGATGTGCATGATAAGGTCAGCATCAAAGTGAGTGTAACTCTCGTCAATTCCGAGAAGCTTTTTCACCGATGTCAGGATGCTTTCAGTCGTATCCATAGATGCACTCCTTACTTGGAAAGGGCAATGTACTTTCTCATACAAAAGCCCTCGACCCCATCAGAAGTGCGAACTTTGTAAAAGTCTTCCGTGGACGCATCCAAGTCAACGCAGACCTGTGTCAGCGCGTCAATGACGACCGCAACATCTGCGTTGATGTCAGGCAGCTTACGCACATTCAGATAGAGACAGTCCGTAACAATGCCGGAGCCAGTATGCGGCTCATTGACCGCTTCTGCCTCAGTGCAGAGTTCCGTCACATCCTGACGCTTACCGCGAAGCTCCTGAATGATGTCCTGCTTGCGAGGATTATTCTGCATAGTCGGTTCCTCCTTTGGTTTAATGTTTCCAGGGACAGGTATCATTCCTTGTCCGCTTAGGTGGTTCGGTGAGCAACAGATTTTTGTCACCGTAGTGAATTGCCTGATGCGTCTCATGGGTCGTTGTGATGAGATACTCAGGGTCGAGTAGAATGTCTGTCCGTTCCAGAAGATCTCTCTGCCGAATCGGGTTCAGATGGTGAATGATGACTCGACCAAATATCTCGTGACCTTCGATGCCGAGGTCGCAGCCAAGATCTCTTGCGATCACCGTGTCTCGGATCTTCTTCCATTCCAGCGACCTGTAAAAGACCTGGTTCATATAACGGTCGAAGCCAAAAGTTGTTTCGCCGACGATGCCATCAAGCCGAAGATACTCAAAGCGATCTTCAAAGGTTGGAAGAAGAACAAGTTCTGAATAGCTTTTAATATTCATCCTCTTCATCCTCCTGCCCCTGATAGCTCTTCATAGCCTTGGCCGCCTTGAGGTACAGATCCTCCATCTTGGCGGAGGACTCGATCGCTTCGGCCTTTGCCGCGGCAAGATCCCTCTGCTTCTCAAGCAATTCTTTTTCGATCTGGGCTCTGGTGGAGCCGAGTTTCAGAAAATGGGAAATCACCTGAGAGGAAGCAGTGCCGTTGCGCATTTGCTCTTCGGCAACATCAATGGCTAAGGCGATCAGTTGCTTCTCTCTTGCTTCAGGAGTAAGAGCCGCACGGGATTTAGGTACTTTCTCAGATGATCTTGCGGCCTTTGCCATCCTTGCCACCTCCTCTCGCTGTGTTTGATCATGGTATTCGCTGTGTTTTGCATCACTTATTTGGACTTTGAGACAGGGCTTGAAAGAACCCACAGAACTGACTGGCTGAACAAGTTGAAAGGAGAAATCCCCAAATGAAAGATGGAGGTAGAGAAAGCACTTGCATGACCCGGTCGTGGCAATTCCATGGAAAGAAGAACACATCAGGAGGTGAAATATCAGCCCTGTGGGCCCGTTCAAACCCTGTCTCGTCACCCAAAACTCCCGTCGGCCGCCCCAACCCCGAAAAACATTTTTCAAAAATATCCCCCGGAGAATTTTCAAAGACCGCCGCGATGCAGAGGGGGTGCTGTTTTTGCGACCCCCCCCCTATACCTTTTAGAAAGCAAGGTAATCTCGCTAAGCAAAAGGTGACTTTGAGTTAAAACTTATCGTGTTGTAAAAGCAGAGCAAAAGATAAAGCCTCCCGATTTGAGCGAAAGAGGCTGCTAAAGCCTTTATGCACTCACGGAAGGCGAATCCTTTGTGTCTGCTTTTACTTTTTTGTAGATCCCAAGGGGATCGTATTTGATGATGTCGTCAATGGCACGCTCAAGTTCCTGTTCGTTTTCAGCATCTGAAAGCTGATCGGAAGTCCTGGCTATACGGGCCAGGTAAGCGCAAGAGTGATAGCCTTTGCCTTCATCAAAGCGATACCAAGCATCGTACTGGGTAAAGGGATCATACGGATTATCTGTCGTAGTTAGCGCGCATGATTGAGCCATTTTCTCTCACTTCCTTTCATGAATTCAGATACTTGGAAACGGCAGAAGTCGAAATTCCCAAAGCTTCAGCGATTTCAGCATTTGTGTGGCCAGAATTCGCCATTGCTTTGATTCTGCTAATGCGAGCATCGGACAACTGCGTTGTTCTTCTCGGCGTTGCTCGTTCTCTTACAGTTTTCGGTTCGGCATAGCGCAAGATCTCGCTCAAGGTTGTGTCTGAAATTGCACCAGACTGAATTGCAGTCCATTCGCCATCGCTGATTGTAATGCGAGTTCGCTTTCCGCTTGCGCCAGTAGAATTTCTGGCATCACTGATGGCAGCACGACGGATCTTGGAAATCTCATCTTTGTCAGTGATGTTGTTTGCCTGAACCTTTGCTTTTACACGAGCATTTGCAATTCTTTGAGCTTCTCGTTCAAGAGGAGCATTCAACTGTGCGACCTTGAGAGCAGCCATAAGGCGGTTCACTTCGGGCTCAAAGGCCTTGGCCGCACTGGCAGAGCGCTTCAGAGTAGGGGTAGCCTTGTATTCAAGACGGGCCTTATTGGCAAGGTCTTTCATCTTGTTGGCATAGTCGGCATAGGCCTCTTCCTGAAGCGTTCCAGAAGACATCGAACGAACATCATCAACTGCGAGGATGCGTTTAACTTTAGTGGTTGCCGCTACCGTCTTTCCGGTACGGGGGTCTACATAAGTTCTGCCGGACTCCTTGTAAACGACTTTTCCTGTCAGAGGATCAATGACACCGCTGCCCTGACGCTCCGGTACCTCAACATCCTGCTTTCTACGGGATAAGAGGGTAGAGGCGCCGCCATGGTGACCAGTCTCGTCGTCAAAGCCTTGATACTTCTTCTTGAGCTCGGCGATACCATTGTCTTTCTCAGACTGCCGGTAGTCGAGCTTGTGCTTGGCCGCATCAATGACAACCATGCTGTGTTTGACCGCTCTTGCGATCTCAGGCTCAGTAGCGCCTTTCAGAGTCATGTCAGTAATGAGATTTGAAATCTCACCCATCTGTCTCTGTGTAGCAGCACCCTTTGCAAGGAGCCGAACGCCAGTCTTGCCCTCAGTCGAGTAGTCAGTCTTAGGATCGAAGTCTTTCAAATCCTTAAGGGCGGGGGTAGATTGAATCTTCACCCTCCCACCGGTAGGAATGACAACGACCTGGTCACCATCAAAGTCAGCACCAGAAAGACGCTCTGCAACCTTAGGATTGATGCCAACAGCATCCCGAATGTTCTTTCCGAGAACGGAAACGGCAGTCGGGTTTTTGTTGTTGACCGTAAGCTCAGGGATCTCAAAGGTACCACCATGCGGATAGCGAATTAGCACGACCTTTTCGCCATCACGATAGTTCGGGGCAAAGATCTCGGTCTCTTTCATCGCATTGAGCGGTAGTATGACCTGCGTGCTCTGACGAGGGAGAGCAGCCGCTTTCAGATGGACAGCAGCCGAGTCGCACTCATCCGCAAAGTCTAACAGGAGCTTCCGCTTTACGGTGGGATTGTTCAAAGAACAGATCTCAGAGAACTCGTCAGCAGCATCAGCGTAAGTCAAATCCAACTGCTTCTTGATAAGCTGGATGGGCTGCTTGGAAAGGAACTGGGAAGAAAGATTCTTACTCATCTTATCCCAGTCGCCCTCTTCTTTCAGCTTGTTGATCGCAGAAAGCTTCTCATTGCCGTCGGCGTCGATATAGTGACTCTGGCCATTAGCCTTAATCAAGGCCCCAAAAGGGTTGTCGGGATCATCCTGAATTTTCTTCAGAACATCCATCTTAGGTGTTCCGGTATGCTTGTTGGTGTTAAAGACAATGTCTGCGCCATCGGGCATATCGTCAGAATACATCGCCATTCCTTTGAGGTAATGAGTACCATCCACAAGGATACGAACCTGAGCATAATGAGAGTCTCCCAAATCAAGGTCAGCAACGCCGCGACGGATCTCAATGACACCGTCTTTCAGTGCGCCACCCTCATCGCCATAAAGGATCTTCACACGGCTGGAATCAATGCTCGCCGGATACTCACGCTTGTCCCAAGACTCGCCACCATCAGTAGAATGGTAGTCGCCAACAGACTTCACCAAATCAAGGTTTTGATAAACCTCTCTCTGGTCAATCTCAGGAACAGAAATAACGGGGGTGATCGTGCGTTTCTTCGGGTCGTTTACCTGGGGAACGCCGACGCCATAGCGGTTATAGCCCTCGGTTTCCAAAATGAAAAGAGCCTCTTGAAGAACACCGGTAGAAACGCCAAGCTGCCGCTCAACGCCGGTGCCTACATCAATGGCTCCTTTTTCCGCAAGCTCTTTCTTCAGAATCTCTGCCGTGGCTTGCGCCTTATTCTTATTGGCTGCCGTATTCTCATTCAGCAGTGCGCGAACAGAAGAGTCATTCGCATAACCGAGGATTGAGGCGATCTCATCCAGCGTCTTACCGTCTTCCCGCAAAGAACGGGCACGGTCTGCCTGAAGAGCACGGCGTTCATGCTTTGCGACGCGAACCTGCATCCGCAAGTCAGTCGTCGAAAGATGAAGTTCATCAGCAATCTGTTTTTCAGTTTTGCCGAGCCGCTGAAGCTCTTCAACGCGAGCAAGAAAGTCGCCGCCATGTTGGTAAGGGTTATCACCGGAACCCCACGGATAGCGCCCAGAGCGCCGTTTGACGCCATAGTGCATCAGAATATCTTCCTCTACGAGGTCCATAGCTTAACCCTCCTCTTCTCTAATTTTGTTGATGACCTTATCGGCTGTGATGATCCTGTCCATGATTGGCAGAATATCCTCAACAGTCGGCTTATGGTACAGAATTTGGTCGTGCTGGTAGATACGCAGTTCCATTTCAATGTCGGCTGGACGAATATGATACTCCAAACAGAACAGAGCGGCATAGACCTCCAACTGTTCAATGTGAGCATCAATTTCTCCGGTCTTCAAATCATGGATGCGAAGAAAATTATTTCGGAAACAAATCGCATCGGTCGTTCCGAAACAGTTCGGGGAATAGTAGAGGATCTGTTCCGGCGTCATCTTATAACCGATAGCGTCATTCACATACATGTTCAGAGTCTTCTGAGACTTAGGAAGTTTCTGCCCCAAAAGAATACACTGAGCGGCGAATGCGTGAAGAACAGTTCCTTTCTGTGTTGCCAGAAATCTTACATAGGAGTCCGCGATTTTATCGTCGGTGTAATTGATCCAATGATACTTACTTGCACCAAGGAAGGCGTGCTGACCTTCAAGGTTGGAATGCCTGTTGAAGTTCATTCAATACCTCCTCTTTATTTTCCGGACACACAAAGCGAGAGAATGACATATCGTTCATCTTCTCGACATAGTAGTCCTGATTCGGGCGCTTCTTAGCTGTCGCAGACCTCTTGCATTCGAGGGAGGCCCACTTCTCGCCATAAAGAATCAACAGATCGGGAAGTCCCTGAATTTGGTCCATCTTGAAAACCATGCATCCAGGGAACAACGCTTTCAATGACTCGATTAAACGGTCTTGAAATCCGCTCTCAAGTCTGGAACTTCTGGCCACGAAATGACCTCCTTTTGACAAAAAATAAAATGGAGAGAGGGAAATGTGTAACACATCTCTCTCTTCTCCATAAAAGACCCTGTTTTTTCTGCGGAAGCCAAAAAGGGCATAAAAAAAGCCGAGACACCTTTTCAAGCGTCTCGGTCAAATATCCAGAGGGTCAGCTATTATTTCGCAGATACCGAATGAGTATCCAAATCAGCCACAGACCTCCTGTGCAGAAAGTAAGTATCACATCGAGGATCAGTCCGCCAGTGCTACGCTTTCCGTTACCTTTACTCATGCTGTCCGTCCTTTCTCATAAATCCGTTATGTTGTCATCATCAATGTTGTTGCTTTCTTTCAGTGCGATGTTACCTCCAAGACTCGAAGCCAAAGCTGCGACAATGGCAGCAGCTACGCCGCCGATAACCCCAATGAGCTTCAAACGGTTCCTCGATTTTTCAGAGTCCTTATCAGCTACCGCTGCGGCAACTTCCTGCATCTGATCGAGAATATAAGTCTTCTGCTCAAATGTCAGGTCGTCGTTGTCCAGCATTTTTTCAAGAGAATCCATCACGCGGTTATACATATCGTAACAACTGCGCATACTCTCTCGATCGTCTTCCATCGCTTCCTGGATGACGCTGCGGTACTCTTTCAAAACATCAAGTGAAGTCGAAGCGAAGTTCGGAAATTGCTCAAGAGCTTTCTTTGCAACTTCGGGGTTCATCTTCGGAACCATTGTCGCAAAAGCAATGACTTTTTCTTTTGTCAAATGTCTGAAATCTGGAATATCCAGTTTCTTGAGAACTTGCTGTTCAGTGTAAGGCCGTGCCACGCTCCGTCCTCCCCTCGTAAGAGTGCAAATAAAAAAGGTGCGCCCCAACGAAGAGACGCACCCTGCAAAAGCGCATCTCTCATTGCTGCGACACAATCCTCTTACCACCACTATGGGTATAACGAGTTAAGAGAGAAACACTTGTTGCCAAGTAATTCTCCCATAGTGAAGCGGATAAGAAGATTTAATTGTGTCGCAAGATCAGTATAACACACTTGCACGCGAAAAGGAAGCGAGAGTTTTTTGAGAAAAATTAGGCTTTGGCCAAAAACCCACTTTTTCTCGCAACTTATATATTTTTTTACATTTTTTCTTCACACTAATTAAAGAAAAAAGTGGGAAAGTGGGCAGAAAGCCCGCAAAGCCTTGTGTACCAACGGTTTCAGCCCGCCCACTTTTCAAATAAAACCGGGCAAAAACCCACTTTTTTTGGCCAGAACCGTCTCTACAAGTCTCTCAACTCGCCCAAATATATCAAGTTTCTGAAAGAAAGTGGGCAGAAGCCCGTTTTTCAAAATAAAAGTGGCCACGATTTTTGCGCATGAAAGAGCCCCGAATTCTATCTTAGATTAGACAGAACCGGGGCAAATTCACGCAGTTTTGCTAAAATGTTCTCCTCATATAGGGGAGATTCTTCGGAGTTATTGGAATATACTGATATGGTGTGAACGGTTTGTGCAAATGCTTTTTCTGAAGAGACAGGCCGTACTTTTTCGGCGTAACGCCATTGCGTTTGGGCCAGAGTGCTGGATCATTGTAGATTGCCTCAAGAACTTCTGAAAGTTTCTCGAATGGCATGAGGATCTGTTGCCATGCCTCCGCTAATTTTTCACACATATCCTCGAACTCATCAAAAGAAAACATTTTTCTACCTCCATATCCGTCCGGACCGCTTGTCGATCAGAACGACACGACCTTCGATCTCGAAGTCCGCCAAGTCACACACATCCTTGATAGACCTGAGCAACTTCTTAAAGCGAAGCTCCTCGATTTCAAGGTTCATCATGGCCTGGTAGGCTGTCGGATCTGAGTAGCCCTCCGAGTTTTTTCGGTCGCTCATTGGTCACCTCTTTCTTTCTCCCACTTTTCAAGATCACAGCCGATCTCTTTCAGCTTGTAGGTACAGAGCCAGACATCGTCGCCCTGCTCCATCTCATAACGACGGATCAAAGCCTCGATGCCGCGGGAGAAGTTGTCATAGAATTTTTTAAGCCTCTTGTTGCCGAAGCTGAGCTGTTCACGCAGCTCCCACAGAACCAGAGCGTCGATCTCTCGGATATGCTTTCGATCGTACTCTGCGAGCTGTCGCTGTATCTCCATGTCCATAGCCTTTTTCTCGGCAGCGGACATTACGGCTCCAAACACTCTTTTTCCGGCTTTCTTTACTTTCATGAACGGGTCCTCCCATGATCCAGTTTTCTTTTGCGAAGAACATTGGAACTCCGAAGAAAAGAGAAAGGAGAAGGACCGTACCATCCCTCTCCAAAATAACAACCGGCAAAGATGCCAGCACCATCAATACCGCATAGATCTTGTTGCGGATCAGTTCGCGCTTCCACATAATCATTACTCCTTTATCAGTGCGATGTTGACGGAATGAACCAGATATGTAGTTCCGTCAATTTTTACCTGAATCTGATCGCCGTCATCATAGTCTTTCCAGCTCTCGATTTTCCCGCTGACGACGGAGCCATCGGGAAGCGCCAGGATAGCATTGTCATAGCTGAATGTCGTGTCGATGACTTGTCTGTTACAACCCGTCAGGAACATCAGCATCATGGCGACAACGAGGAGGATCGCCGCAAGCATACAAAGCACTCTCTTAGCTTTCATCTTACTTATCCTCCCCAACAGTATAGATAGGCTTGTCATAAGCGTACAGAGTCGCATGACTCTCATCCGGTGTATCCATCTCCAACACAGTCATGATGGCATAGTTTGCGAGATCAAGCAGCGTATCACGAATGGACTCATCCGTAACTTGCTGCTGGTCGCGGTCATTGCAGGAAAGGCGGGACAGGGTCTTGAAGCGGGAGAACTTATCCCCCAAACGGATACGGGCCATAGCGAGACCTTCCTCGACGAAAGTGGTATGGAAGCTGTCGCCATAGTCATGGTTTTTGCGTGCGTAGAGCTCGTTGAGCCCATCGCAGATTTCCTTATGTCTCAGAACTTTTTCGTTCATTGTGCTCCTCCTTAGTCTTTCATAGGGGATAGGCCAAGTCGTGTCCGGTAGTCATTGTGAGAAATCAGACCGCTGGCTCTCATGTTGCGGAGTGTCTCCTCGTCCGGCCACGGGGAGACCGAAACAGAAACACCGCCATCAGGCGAAATATAAATGGACACAGATCGGTCACGAGCCGCCATTGCTTCATCAATGATTGAGTGGATTTTTTTCTCATCCATTTTCACAAGCTCCTTTCAAATATCATTTGCTCTGCGATGCAGACTGTGTTCGGCGTCAAAACCATCGGGATAGCGGGCACGGAGCTTATCAATGTTCATCTGGAAGATCGTCTCCAGATCATAGCCGATAGCTTCTGCGCTGATGGCCAGATATCATGCGACATCGCCAAGTTCTTTTGCCATGTGTTCGCTATCGAAAGCGTGGCCTTGGTAAAGATGCTTTTTGAGAATATCAATGCATTCTCCGGCTTCGCCGTTCAGACCCATCAGGCCATTGAGAATACGAGGGTATTCCTTAGACATTCCGGATGCGGTCCGAAGTGCCTCTTTCTGGTACTCATTAGGCGTCATAATGTTCACACTCCTGAAAAAATATAAAAAGAGAAGAGCCTGTGTTTCCACAAGCCCTTCCCTCTGGGTAGAGATTAGAATTTCAGCTTTTCGTTGATCTTCGCGATTTGCTTCTCAGCCTTTTTCTGAATCTCGGTGTTCCCGGCTGCGATTGCCAGGTCAAGGATTTCCTGCCAGTCTTCTAACTGGTCAAGCAGCATACCCTTGTACTGGTTATCTGTCATACCCACAGAATCACCACCATCCAGAAGGTGAGAATCGTTGCGTTCAGCCATAGCCTAACAACCTCCTTCCATAATAGGCTTTGTTCTTTGTGCGCAAGTGGTATTTTCTTTCGGTTTCATGATACCATGTTACACCAGAGTGTGTCAATCGACGATCACCCGTGGATGATGTACCACAAAATCATACAGATAGAGAATTTTACAAAGAACCACAGAAAGTTGCTAATTTTCTGAAGCAGAAACCACATTACTGGGTGTTTTTTGATCCAATACTGCTCCTTATTCATCGACTACACCACCCGTAATCAGCTTAGAATATGGTAGGCTTTCAATCCAGTCGCAGAGCGTGTGCCATTCGTCGAGCTTATGATTGCGGCGAGACTTATACATGTTCGCCAGAACCTCATAGTTCAGCATTACCGTCCGCTTCTGGTTGTAGGAACTGGGGAGAAGCTGGATCATCTGCCACCAATCCTGTTTATCCTTGGTTTCAAGGTAGCTTTCGCGATATGCGTTTAACATCTCGATCGTGCATCTAAGAATATCAAGAGACGTCATCCATACCTTGTGTGGCGAAGTGATATCTTCATCGACGGTTGCACTCTCAATCCAGTTACGGTGATAGGGTTCGCAATTCAGATGCTCATGGCTGAAGTCGTCCAGTGTGAATTCTTTATCCGCGATTTTGTGCATCGTAGAGCAGGAGTTCATTTCGATGTCATACTCTAAGTAGCCGTCGTCGATAATGTCAGGCTCATCATCACCAAACCTTTTACCGGCACGATATGTCTTGAACTCCTTCCACCAGTACAGCGGCGCAGTGATGTCGAGATACACAGTAATCATCCTCATGAACTTACGATGATCGGTGCCAGCGTTGCGAAGAGTCATCATCAACTTTTGATCATTAGGGCCAATACTAAACTCCGCGTCATCAAAGTTACTAACCGCGATGCATTCGACCCTCTGTTTTCCATAATCCCAATGGCTATCCGTCTTTTCCCAAGAGTTTTTAGGGTTTCGCATACCACGAATGGCGTGCTCCCAGCCCATAACCTCGGTGTTTTCAATCTTCAGCATTTGCTTCTCCTCTCCTTAATGCCTCATGGTGCTTTGCCATCTCACAAAGTATCGCGTTCTCCTCATCACAGAATTTGATAGAAGACGGACCAACACGACGAACGCCGTCTTCGAATTCAACAATTCCAAAAACCTGCCCGTTTTGTCCGCCAGGATGACCTCCACGAAGAGGGCTTGCGTCGACAACCTTGCTCCACTGCTCCCAACGGTGAAAATATCCGAGCTTACCATTGACTTCGCAAAGGCGCACCGGAAACTCAACATTTATTTTAATTCCAGCCATTACAAACCTTCTTTCTGTTGACCGCGAAGAACCTCAATGCAATCGCAGTCAACCGTAGCAGCTTCGACATTCATAGCAGAGAGCATCATCTGAAGCTCGTCTACGAGATACTTCTCGCTCTTACCAAGTCCGCCACTTGCGAGAAGACGGATGTAGTTCGTCACCGTGATAGGAACAGGAATTTTCTTACCCATCTGAGCAGCGAGCAACTGAATGTACTTGGCCATCGGATAGGTAGCCACAACGATGGTGGCGCCGGTCTTTTCAGACATTTCGATAAGCATAGTGGTTTTGCCGCTTTGCCGTTCGCCGATATAAATTTGCATAGTTTCTCCTTTCTAAATAACCCCTCATTCGAGCCATTCGTTTTCTCGTTCATAGAATTTGAAAACTATTACGCCGGTTCCTATAATCCAAAATATCCAGAACACAACAGTGCTAACGCCCTTTTCCAGTCTTTCAACAGTCTCATCAATGGTTAAACCTTCATAGAATGGGCTGTTATCAGAGATAGTGTTGTCAGAAAGGGTTGTAAAGATGGTTCCTGTATGTGTGATGCCGATACCGTAATATTCATACCGAACGTGACCGGATTCGTATATGGTGTCAATGTATCTCGTTCCGGGTAGTTCAAATTTGGAGATTGGAAAAGTAGCTTCACAGAAAGAAACAGTCGATGCTGCTTTTGACTCTTCTCCAGCATAATCCCAACTCCAATAGGTCTCGATGGTATATGTAGTGTTTCCGTTTGCATCCGTGTGTGCAACTGTGCGAGTATGCATCGTATAGTGCTTTTTGATTTTCTCAACATACATATAGGAGCCGTCAATCTCTGGATAAGAAACAGGGTCAACTGCTTGAAGTGTCCCGTAGACGAATGCGTTCCCGACGTTTGTTCTCATGCCATAGGAAAACATCTCTTGATTATCAATTTTGACCGCCTTGTTATAGACCTCATTTCTATCCATTTGACGTTCCGTTATTTTTGCCGAAATAAGAATCCCGACCAGTATCATGACGGCAATAATCGAGATACTGGCCAGAACTTCTCTTTTTGTAATTTCAAAATTACGCATAGTCAATCTCCGAATAGGTTCTGCGGAGCATCAACGGGAGCATTGTAGTCGAGGTAGTCATAGGTTTGCATTTCATAACCGAGAATATTGAGAAAGAGACGAGCCGGAAATTGGCGTACATAGCGATTGTATTCCTTGACCTGTTTGTTGAAATTACTGCGATATTCTGCAATCAGGTTCTCAGTAATGGAGAGCTCATTCATAAGTTCCTTATAGTTTTCGTTTGACTTGAGCTCTGGATAGGCCTCGGATACAGCAGTGATAGCTGTTGCAACATTTTCAATATCTCCAGAACTTCCGCGTCCCTCTACAATGGCAGTCAGAGTTTCGGCCTCGTGCTTATCATATTGCATGACACAGTCGGCGAGGTTGTAGACTAAGTCAACTCGCCGTTTTTCCTGGACGCGAATATCAGACTGTGCAGTATTGACCTGTTCTTCCAAGGTAAAGGCCTTGTTCTGAGTGCCCTGCACAGCAAAAACGCAAAGAAGGACAATCGCCAAAATGCCAGCGAGAACAATGAGAATGAGTTTGGTATCTTTTTTCATTAGGTTTCTCCTTTCAAAATCACTCTACTCCAAGACCGCGAGTAATGCGTTCCATCTTATTGCGAATCTGTCTGGCCGTATCCAGATTGTGAACGATATTGCTATCCATATCGATGATGTCAATGCCGCTTTTTTCATTGACTGCGTCCTTCGCCCAGAGCATACGACTGAGACTGTCGACCATACCTTCGATGATATGCAGTTGTTCGGTGGTTTCCCTGATATTATCTTTGATGGTACGAGAATCCATAGACATCGGGGCTTCACCTTCACAGCAGTGACATGTCTTTGCACCAATTTCGTTAATGTTCATATTTTTTCTCCTTTCAAATATCAGTGGTTACTTCTTGTCGATCCGGTTAGCTTTTCTCTCTTCGTACTCAGCCTGCTCGATGCGAACCATGCCGTCCGGACCATCTTTGAAATATCCATTCAGATCAACGACCTCGCCATTGGGAAGAATAAGCTGGAGATAGCCGACGGTATCGAAGTCGCCATTTTTCTCATCGGTCAGAAACTCTTCGACGATGATCTTGAACTTCTTGTCCGTCGGGAAGTACGGAAGCGTAATGGGATACATCTTGTCGATAAGGCGAGTACCGAAGCCGTTTCTGAACGGAATATCAGGGCTTTCTTTGTTGATGAGCTGAACACGGTTGACATCCGAGTAAGTGACCGTACCGTCCTCGGCGACATCCTTAAACAGGCTGCTCATGCGCTTGCACTGGAAGTGCTGGATAGGATTGCTCTCACCAAACTCGACTTTAGTCCAAATATCAGGATCGTCCTCAATGGGTGTAAGGCATTTGCCGTCGATGAGGCGGTTCAGGATGCTCTTGGTGATCTGAATGCTCATACCGGAGTGGCCGTCGCGTTCCAAAGATCGATATGCTCTGAGGGCGCTCTCATAGCACGCAACACCGTAATCCCAGTCGTCTTTATCTTCGGCACTTTCGCGTTCTTTCTGAGAAGCAAGAGCAACTTCACGAGCCGCCCAATCACTCTCATCATCGGAAAGGGAAAGTACCCGCTCGACATCCTTATCGGTATGGCCGTCCCACCCAGGGGCAGTGGCCACCTCTTTACAGTGGAACAGGTCCCAGTCCTTGTCCTCGTAATGATAGGTATAGGGCCCTTTTGGCGTGTCGACGCCAACGATGAACCAGCCTCCTCCAAAGGGAGCCTCGCCATCCGAATGCTTGTGGGATTTCCAAGCAAGCGTCGGGAAAGTGTTAACCAAGGCTGCGAAGAGGATGAGCCGCTGATGATAGAGGGAATTGAAAGTGTGGAACCCGTCAGAGAATTCTCCGATATCTTTCTCGGACATCAAGACTGCGCGATCATCCCAATATTCATTGGCGAAGATCTTCCGGCAGTCAGTCCCAAATGCTTTGATAATTTCGGGCAGATTCTCATTGACAGCATCGAGGTGGATGCCCTGCTCCTTGCAGAACGAGAGTGCTTTTTCCAAAGGTTCGCCGACGCGGTTCGTCCAAAGAATGATTTTGGCGCCAGCTTTCTGTTCGGCCTTAACCTTGGCGATGTTTTTTTCAATCGGCGCACCGATCTCAGGCCATTTGTTTTCAACCAAAGTGCCATCGAAGTCGACAGCAATAATTTTTGCGTTATTCATAATTTCTCCTTTTCATGTCATGCAGCTTTCGGCATCGGCGCAGTAGACCACCCAACAAAGTGACCCTCATTGAAGTTCTTCTTCTCCTTGAGTGCCTTGCTGATCGCCAGATCAATGCCGGAAAAGCTCTTTAGATGGAAGTAATAAAGGTCACTGAATGGCGTCGTCAGACGGTCGATTCGTCCGGAAGCCTGAACCATGACCTTATAGGAATAGTTCTGCGAGTAGAAGATGATCGTATCAGTAGTAATGCAGTTCCATCCCTCGCAGCCGGCCGTGTACTGCACGAGATAGACCCATTTGTCGCCGGTCGGGATCTCTTGATGCTTGTGCCCGTTCCATTCAGCGACTTCAGTCCCATCGGGGTAACCAAGATTTTTGAGAATATCAAGCTCGTAGTCGAAATTGTAGAAGATGATGACTTTAGGGTGATCTTCCATGATCTCCAGCACGGCCACGCTTCGGGACTCGTCCGAATTTACCACGCGGCGCCAGTTCATACAAAGCTCAGAAGCCGTTTCAATAGGACGGTCTTCCCAAGGGTTCCAGCGGTTTCGAGAAATATCTTTATAGAGCGGAATGTTGTAGGAAACAGGCATATCCTGATGATGCGATGTGGTGTGTCGCTCGAACTCCATCGTCACGAGAATGCGATTGCGCAGACGGATCAGCCGTCCGGTGTTGAGGTATCGGTCGACCTTTGGATACTTCGACCTCCAGTCATAAACCACATGCTGGTCGATGAAATCGGTCTTGTTCCGGTAGAACCCATTTGCGATGAAGACGGGGATATAATCCTGCCAGGTATCCCCGGGGGTAGCGGAGAGCAAGATCCATTTATTCACCTTGGCGATTTTCAGGAATGCTTTTGTCCAAGCCCCGTAACCGACGACCCGCTGCTCATCAAATATAAAGAAACTGTTTTTTACATCTTTGTACTTGCCGATGTTGTTCCATGAGTCGATGACGACCTTGTTCTTGTAGTAATTGCAGTCCTCATGGGTGGAGAGCAGGAATGGAGCCAACTCGTTCTCCCATTCACAGGTATCGCGCTTGCGTGCCGTGGTGATGATGTAAATATCAAGCGGATTTTTCATCGGCGCATCAGGAATATCGAGGTTTCCGCCTTGCTGAAGATAGTAATAGGCGAGAGCAGTTCTGGATTTACCGGAACCGACCCCGCCGCATAGAATGCAACCGTTCTTCATTTTTTCAAGGGCGCTGCGCTGATGACCGTACAGACTGATACTCATTTCGGGTCACTCTCCAAAATATCCTGCATTCTACGGATAATTCGTCGCGTACACCAGAAATCGCTGAAGTACATAGGCGTGAACCAGTAGTTCTCCAAAGAGTCACCATCTGTGATTGGATCGGTAAGCGAATTGCCGACCTTAACATATCCGGCAATGCCAAGCAGCGATATCTGCAAATAGCACATCAGCGCAACGAGTTCGTCGATGTCCTGAGCAGACACCAGCACATAGTTCTGGAAGTTGAGATGTTCTTTTTCCAGTAGCTTTTTTACCGTGTTTACACCGGCAATTATCGTCGCTCCGGCCCCGCAGCATGGATCAGAGAGCGTGATATATCCCTTCGTATCAATCTGCTCTTTAAGCGTATCGCCCATAGAAATATCAGCCATCATCTGGCAGACGTGATACGGTGTGAACACCTGACCGGAACGACTGTCATAGAGCTCAAGCGTCATATAAAGCTCCCCAAGGAAATCCTGTTCTGGATTTTCCTCCATGGCCATGACGAGGTGAGCGAGTAGTTCTGGAAATAGCTTTTGTTCCTCCGGACGATACTTCTTTATGATTTGCAGGTAACGTTTTTCACGCTTGGGATAATGTAACGGCGTCTTGTCGACAGCATTTGAAAACGAACATGCGGACATCACCACAAAGTCTCGCCAAATATCAATAGACCTATGGCGGCTCGTAAGCTGTCGGAAAGTATCCATGAACGCTTTTTCGGGAGGAACTCGTTTCTCTTCCTTTGTTTTTGCGTTCTCGCTTTGTTGAACAAACTTCGGAATATCAGGGGGCGTATATGGTTTGGGCGGCTCTTTCTTTGCGTGAGCCGTTTTCTTCTTTTTTGCGGGCTTCCATAAAGGCATTGGCTTCTCCTTTCGATAAGTTGTTTTATCAAGGATATATTCCTTGACTGTTTCTAAACAACCCAATAACTTCCTTGTCAACAAACTCTGCTGCGATATGAAACACCTCATACATCCTCGAATCAACCGCAGCATACGCACATTTATAGAAGGTTAATGCGAGTCGATATGCGGTATCCTCTGCTGAATTGCACGGATTCGCAAGAATCGCTGTTATAAGTTCTGAAATTGCCCATCTTTGGACGGAATATTTTTGAAAATCGGTAGGTGTTGGTTTTTTTTGTATGAGCATACGTTCTTTTGAAACGCCGCGAATTGTTTTAGGATCTGTCTGTTTCAAAAACTCGCGTAGCATATAAACAAAAACACGATTGAAATTTTCACACATAAACGTTTCCACCTTAAACAGAAATGGGACGCCGGCTACCTCCTAACCAGCGTCCCCGCAATGTTTATTCCTGCGGATACTCGCTCGCAGCATACTTCTCAGCGAACTCATCCTCTTCGATGGTGACATACATCGTCTTGAGGTAGGCCTTCACACCGTTCTTCTCGTTCTTGGTGCCCTCCTGGATGATCCAGTTATAGGGGCGGATGATAAGATCCACATTGCTGATCTCGGCAAAGTCGAGCGCGCCGATGGACTCCTCATCGAGAGGCGTCTGCTTGCGGCGGGTGACCATGACGACCTTGGGCGGGAAGTTCTTGAAGCTCACCGCGACCTGGAGATAGTGGCGAGGCTCGTCACCTTCCTCACGGGGAGGCATCACGCGGATATTCCAGCCATCTTCGATCAGACGCTGAGCATCGTTGTGGTCCTCGATGATAACGCAGAAATTTCGATCACCGGCACGGTTGTACTTGTCCTCCTTACCGGAAAAGTTCCGGAAGATAATGCGGGCGTTTTCGATGATGATGTTGTCAGTAGCTTTACGACTCATAATTAAGACTCCTCTCAACTGTTAAAACGGATATTGGAATGGACTATAATGGGCTCGTTCACGAGCTTCCTTGTGTGTCAGTTCCTCTTTTTCAATGCAGGGGGTGCAGATGTTTTTCATAGGCTGCGGCTTCTTTTTCCACCGATAAATGTTCTCGCAGTTTCTCAGTCCACATCGCCTGCAAGTAAACCAGCGGAGACCATCTTTTGTGAAGTTTTTCTCCATAGAATTACCTCACATCGAACGGTGTACTGTCTTCTTCATGGGGTTCGCCGGGACCGAACCAAGGCGGTGTGTCAGAAACATAAGGATCTTCGGAAACGAACCACTCGAAATCGCCATACTTGGAAATATCAGTGGCCGCAGCATCAACGAGAGCATCATAGTATCTCCGGTCAATGCAGTCTTCCTTTCCGAGTTCCTTGACCATTTCAGACTCAAGCCAGCGATAGCCTTTCGTTCCAACGGCGGCATCGTACTTCTTTTCGCCAGTCTTTTTGTCAACGGACTCGCGACACAGAAGACCGCCGCCACAGCCGGGTTTGATGGGGCAGAACTGTCCGACTCGTCCAATAAAGACATAGTCATGACCTTTCTCGATTTCAGTTCTAAGTTCCTCGATACGAGCACATTCTGCCTCCATTGGCTCATTCAGCTTCGTTGTATCGGAAATCTTTTTCCACAACTTCGCATACTCATCCTCCAAAGCACTCACATCAGGCAGGCTCTCGTTCATATCCAGATAGAGCGCCCCTGTAACAGACTTCGTCTCGCACATATCCTCGAAGGTGATCTCCTCATGAGAGAAGAGCTTCTTGAAGACATACGGAATCTGGAACTGAGTGCCCGTGGCTGTCCACTCACCGGCGTGTTTACCATCCTTGTACTTGGCAATATAAACGGCGTTGTTGACGAGGCACATACGATCATAAGTCGCTTCGTGCTCGAAAATATAACCGTACATCTTGCCGTAGTCCATGACGAACTGAATGATCTCAGGTGTAGCGTCTGGGATCTTGATAGAGTCCGTCTTGATGTGAGCAACAACAAAGCCCCGTTTCTGAACCTCGTGCTTGAGGTTGATCATAAACAGGGCTCCGCGCTTGGCTACGATATTATCTTTGTTACGGTTGTCATGGAACGGATTCTCGAAGCTGGCCGAAGTCAGACCGTAAACGGAGTTGATGGCAATTTTTAGCGCCTGTGCCAGAGCATCGGCGGCACTCTCGTCCGTCAGATACTTTGCCAGAGCACCGTTCAGCATCTTGCGAGCCTTGTCGAACTCCTTATGCTTGATGGCGACACGAGCATCACGGATCTCACGAAACCGCTTCGTATAGACCGGCCCGAAGAGATCTTCTGCGATGATGCTTGAGGGATGCATAGAAGCAATATCCAGCAGAGCGATATTTCCGTACATACCAGGCTCGGCATAGACATAGCCACCCTCGCCAACTTCTTCGCCGCGATAAGTAGACTTGCCTTTATCGAACTTGTAACCAGGGAAGATCGGACGGTCTTTCTTGTCAAACGCCGTATAGTTGTCGTATTCTTCCGGCCCAAACTTGAACGGCAGATCGTCCATGCTGCAAATCTGGCTGGCATCACCCATGTCGCGGTAATTGAACTGATCCTGCGGCTTCTTGTTTCCACCGAAGATAATCTTGGCGGTCAAAGTGTTCGTGGTATCGTTGACGGTCATTCCAGCCACATCGGCCAGGATCTCACGAGCTATGAAGTCAGCCTTACGGGCATTGAATACTGCCTCCGTAGCAATGACATCATTGTCACAATACTCGGCAACCTTCTGCCACATGCTCTCCGGAACAGGCTGGTCCCACGGAAGGCCAAGCTCCTGATGGTGGATGCCGAGTTCAATCTCCCACTTCTTCAAGCTCTGTTTTTTCGAGCAGAAGTCGTAAACATCAGTGTAAGAGACATTATAGGCTTCGCCAAAGAAGCAGTTGTTGCTCTTAGATTTCTTTTCGCTGCCGATGATCCGCTGAGACAGGTTGTAAAGCTGCTCATTGGTATAGCCCATCAAGCGAGCATAAAGAATATGGTTATCATACCGCCGGCAGTTGAAGCCGATGAGTCGGAACTTCATCAGGCCCTCGATGTCTTCAGAGGTCGGGTTGATCATCCGAACCACAGGTTGTGTGCTTCCTGCAAACTTCCAGTTCACGAGGAAAAGGTTCGGAAACACCTCGACATCATAAAAGACGAGGTCAGCGGTTTCGTTCTTGACCGCAGGGGCGGCATCGGCAGATTTGAACGGCATCTTGTTAACGAGCTTGATGCAATACTCTGCCTGATTGGTGCTGTTTGCGGCAAAGGCCAGGACGGCATTGCGCATATCGGTAACATCGTAAACCATGCCGCTTTCATACGCATCCGTCAGAATCTTGTGGATAAAGTCGATACTGGGCTTAGTTGCAGGGTGGATCTCCTTGTTGAGATTTCTCTTGATTTGAACCCTAAGCCCTTTCTCGCTCTGAACCACCTTGTTGTTTACCATGCTGCTTTCTCCTTTCAATGGTAACCCAGAGCTTATGGTTGCAATAGGTAGGTTGTTGAACTTAGTGAGTTTCCGGCGCAGCGAGCTTTTTCCAGTGAAGACTTTCACCTCAATATGGTCGTCATAGATACGGCTCAGCCTTGTCGGATCGCCGGTGTAAATATAATGTAGATGGATACCCTGACCACCCTTGCTGACCTCGGCATAGGTCGGAGGCCACTTACTCGCCTCTGCCAGGTTCAGGTCAAAGCACTTATTGCCATTCTCGTCAGGAATATCAAAGTCGATGACGATATGGTTCTCAGGCACCTTGACATAGTGGAGCTTAGAGGTATCCAACTGCGAAAGAGTCTTCGTGACTTTTTCCCATTTCTGCGAGGGCGTTTCTTTAGATGTGGCATATTGAGCAGGACAGTCCGCACAATCTTTGTCAAATGCGGATACTATTCCATCAAACTGAATCAGCCGAGTTGTTGGCTCCGGCTTATCAATGATGGTCTGCTCCTCAAATTTTTCAGTTCTGAAGCCACTGTAATAGCTCCGAACACGAGTGCCATCTTCCATACTGAAGCGCTCTGTGTAGTCATGGAAATAGTTCTTCAACTCTTCCTTGAATGCTCTCTGGCTGAGGGGGTACGAGACCTTTGCTTCCTCATTATAGGTCTTATACATCTCCCAAGCAGCCTTGAGGGACGTTCCGTCTTCACGCTTGAAGACAGGGTAGGAATCAACGATGTAGTTGTAGAAGTCATTGGAGGCCCCCAACATAGCAATCGGAATATAACCGTCATAGTAAGCTGGATCTTCCAGATAGACCTCTTGACAGTGGTAAGCAATCGGGCCAAGTTCAAACGGGATGTGCTTCATGATGGTCTTGTACTCGTTCGGCTCGACCTTATCTCCTGTTGGGGAAACATCAATCAAACGTCGAATCAGACCGGATTTAGCGTCCGTAATACGAACCGGTTTGTTTGTGCCCATAAAGAGGAAAGCCTTAAAACGGTTGGCGTAAGTTGATTTGAACTTCTCGTTGACCGTCATTAGCTCATGCGAAACAAGGCTGTTAAGTCTCGTATTATCCTCAATACGGGACAGGTCGCCATCATGTTGAATGGCAACCAACGGGTTCGTCTTGAACGCCTCCAGCGCAAATGCATTACTTGAAGAACCGAGAGCCTTGGCATCGAATACAGAGTAATAACCATCAAAGAGCTGCTGAATGATGTTGAGCACCGTGGACTTACCAGTACCAGCGGCACCATAAAGCACCATGAACTTTTGCAGCCTCTTGGAGTCACCGGACACGACCGAACCAATGGCCCATTCGATTTTGTGCCGCTCGGCAGGAGAGTACAGAACACTCATGAGCTTGTCATAAGAGTTCGCCTCACCCTGCTCAAGCGGATAATTCAGCATCTTGCTGGCATAGTCTTTTTTCCCCGTTTTGCTGTTTGAAAATATCAGTTTCTCGTCAAGCATGTGGAATTGGTCCTTCATCTGCTTCTGGCAGTATTTGTGCCATGTGTCGATCATTCCGGTTTCCGCGTCCCACATGTGCATGACTCGATAATTGTCATCAAAACGCTTACAGTTTTCCTCGGCGTATCGGTCCAGTTCGCGGTCGATCAGGTCAACCGCATCCTGTTCATCAGTCGACCACAATCCCCGTTCCTCAATCCAGATAGCGTAGAAATCGCCGCCTCTAATCATGAGGTCGCTGCTTTTCTTGATGATAAACTTGGGATAGATCTCGATGATACCACGCTTGCCACTGCGCGTTGCAATCACCAAGAAGTCTAACATTGATTACTCTCCTTCGCTGTGCTCCAACTTCTTTACTCGAACAGAGAGCTGATAGACCTGCTCCTCCAGCTTCCTGCGCTCCACCTCGGTTGCTGCGGCAAGAACCATCGCCCCTACCGCAATCAACTTGAACATCTTCGTGCTGCGGGCCTGCCTCTGCATCTGCTTGCAGAAATTCTTAGACGGCATGACCGTCACGAAAATATCATGCGTGATCGTATTCATGTTAAACTCCCTTCTCTGATGATCTCGTTAAGATAGCAATTCATCTGATACCAGATTTCCATAGACCGCATATCAAACCGAGGGTTACGGATTGTGAACAGACCACCCTTACCATCCGGTGCGTAATCATGATCCATAAAACGGTCGAGAATCTCGTCGACCCGAACAGGATCAAACCGAACATCGCTCATGGAACCAAGGCCCAAACTGACAAGCATACTCCAGAACCACTGTCCGGTGCGGTTGCCAATATCAGGGTCTTCCATGATGTGTTCTTCACATCGAATGGCAAGGGCGATCATCATTTCAAGGATGCTGCAAGGCCGAATATCAAGGCAGTTGGCAATTACAGCATCACGATAGCCTTGCTCGCGACCGAACCGATACCTAAGCTCGATGCCATCCTCGGCCCGGTTGCCGTCCATCGGGATCGTGTATGCAAACTCCGTGTCGTGGAGCTTGTAGAACAGTCGCCGATAGGACTTATTAGAATATCGGTCGTCGACCACGAGCCGGTACATCCACTCAAAATATGGATCGTTAAGCTCGCTCTTGGTCAAGGTCAGACCTCCTCGTCATTATTCGGAGGAAAGTTTTTCTTCTTGAAGTCGCTGAAATCACGCAGATCCTTGAGAATCTCGTAGTCGCAGCGCTTTGCATCACTCCTTACGAACACCGAATCGTCTTCGTATTCGCCGAAGTGGTCAAGCCCATCGCCGATGATTTCCTCCACATCATCAACGATTTCACCGCACTCATCAGCCAAGATGCCATCAGCGAAGTATGTCAGGCTAACTTTCGTATAGTCTTCAAGTTCTCCGAATTCATCAGGAGAGATGACATACGGAACTTCACCAGGCGTTCCCGAGGGCTTCTCGTCAATCGTTCTGGAGTAGTCCTTATAACCAGCCTCCTGCAAACGCTGAGTGTACTCGGTAATGCTACCCTTATCCATGTTCTTGGCAGCATTTACAAGCGAGACAGTTTTTTCTTCCGTTGTCGGTTTCTCGCGCTTGGCGTATGCTGCTTTGACCGAGGCAATCTCTTCCTCGGCGAGTTTTGCGTACTTATCCTTCAGATAGTACCAGGCGCCTGCTGCGCCGATAGTAAGGCCTGCCACAAAGGCAAAGCCGGTAGATGCTTTACTCATCTTCGTCCTCCTCATCGTCTCGGATGCTCATGACGGTCATAGCCAGACCACCAAAGAGTAAAGCGCCACTCAACAGCAATCCGCCGGTGATGTGACGCTTACGCTTTGTGTCAAGAACATAGTCGAGCATGGAAATGAAATTCGCAATTCCCTCCATGTCAGTCACTCCTTGTAGCTGAGGACTGCTGCTCCGCCCACCAGGCAGAGGCCGGACATAGTCGCCAGGGTATAAGAGAGCAGGGAAAGCATGATCTTCTTCATAATTGTTCCTCCTTTTAATCATAGCTTGAGAAGTAATGGTTTCCGACCTGGAACATAGGAACTCCATAGTCGCTATAATGGCCCGCGTTGAAGAACACGACATCGTAGTCAGTACGATTTTCCAGTTCTTCTTCAACGAGCTTTACCAGCTCGTCCATAACATAACAGCGGGTAATACGGTCGCCGTACATACCTGCATACTGGTTTTTCTGCCAGATGACCTCAGAGATCGTATCCGGGAAATGCGGATCGTCCACACGATTAAGAACGCTGTCAATGACCAGTCGCTGGCCCTGCTCGCATTCTCCCTCGGCTTCCGCCATAGCGCAGAGAGCAAGAAGCTCGATCTCCTCCCTCGTAGCCAAAGGCTCCGGTTCGGGCTCTTCCTCCAGTAAAATATCAGTGGATGGAGCAGGTGTCTCGACGATCAGAGAGAGAGGTTCCGTCTGAATCATAGGCTGTTCCGGAACCGTTTTGGTCGTCGTTGCATTTATCACAAAGTTACAGGATATGAAAATCGCCCCGACGAAGATAAGAAGGCAGATAAGCAATTTTTTCATCGGCTTGTCCTCATGCAAGATAGTCATTCTGGTGGTCGACGATCTTGGAAGTGATGTCGCCGACAACATTGAAGTCCAGAATGAACGCGCGCTTGTACTCGTCCGAATCAGCATCGTGGCGACGAATCTCGGTCATGCCGAAGTCAACAAAGTTGTCGCCGTAAGGCTTCTTGTCGTCATAGATCCAACCGACAACAGCGCCGGCTTTGGTGCGCTTGAAACCGAGCATATCATAAACTTCGTTCAGGAAGAGGTGACCCTGGGACTTGAGCATATCATTCGCCTGAGCCTGACGAGCACGCAGATAGAAGAGGTTCATTTCAGGGTCCTGCTTCCAATCGGAGTGGGTATCATCAAACACTTTTGCATAAGGGCCGTAGTCAGAGCCATCCCAGTTCTCACCGGCGACATTCACATTCTGCTTGACCTTCTTTTCCTTGCCCTTGTCGTCCGTGACGGTCTCTTCGATCTCCTGCGCCTTGATGTTGTAGCGCAGCTCCTTTTCAACCTGTTCGCCGAAACGCTCAATTACGCGGTCACGATAATCCTTGAAGGACTTATCAACAGCAGCGTAAGCAGCCGCCAGAGCGACATTGCGCTTCTTCATGATGTTGTGGCTTGCGAGAATGCTGGCGATAGAAGCTGCACCGAGCATGACCGCAGGGGCATACAGCTTTGCAAACTTCACGCCAGTCTGAACATAGGCGATGGCGAGATCTTTCTTGTGATCCTCTTCGGAGTAGGACTCACCAGCCTTGGTGACGCCGTTTTCCTTGGCCTCACGAATATCAGCGAGAGAGTTCTTAGACTCCTCGACGATGGCACCTGCCTTGGTGGTAGCCTTGCAGGCCAGAACGGCACTTGCAACAGCACCGACGATGCCGACACCGACAAGAATTTCGGGGCTCTTCTTCTGGAGCCCAAAGCCGACCTTGGAGAAGGTACGCTTTGCGGAAGTCATGATTTCATTAGCTTTCATGGTAATAAATCCTTTCTTAATTGTAGTTTTCAGCTCAGTTTTCGAGCTCTTTCATGTATTCGTAATACTCGGACTCAGTCGGGAACAGCATCCATGTTCCGTCGACGAAGCCTCTGTACCCGCTTGAGACAAAATATCCGTACATGACTGCGCCTCTTTTTAGGTGATTTGGATTGCTCTGGGAAGCTGCAAGATGTAGCCGTCCCTCGTTCTGGCAACTCTGGCACTCTGAATATCAGTCCAGCCGTACTTATCAGCCATGTAATTCTGGCAAGTAAGTCCGGCGAGGTCATAGAGATCCAGCACGCTGGCCATGCCATAGTTGGCAATAGCAGATTCCAACTGATCGAGGACGAGGTCTGCATCTCCGCGATTGTCGAAGATAATATCGTCGAACTCAAACCCCGCAACAGGTCTTGGCCGCTGATTGTAGTTCCGGCGATCATCTCGGCGAGGATCGTCATAGTAGCGCTGATACGATACCTTTGATCCGGCGTTCTTCCTGCCGCCGATGCGACCGGCTTCACCAAAGAGAACGATGCTGACAACATCGGCGATGGCATTCTTCAAACCGGGGATAACGACATCTGTGATGATGAAGGTTTTAACATCGCCAACTTCATCAGGCATGAATATTCCGGCAAATTTCTTGACCTCGCTCTGCTTTCGGGTCTTTGCTGTGCCGTTGACGACTTTCTCCACCCGTTTGGAGGGAGGACTTGAGTTTTCTCTCGCGCTATGCGAGTTATCAGGATATTCAGGCATTAGTGCACCTCCAAAATTTGATAAAAAGAAAAAAGGGAAAGCGCCCTGTTATTGGCACTCTCCCTTGTAGAACTCCGCAATTTACTTTTCTTAGTTTTCCTCGGAATCCTCGCCTGCCGAGTCGATTTCGGCCTTGTCGGTCTTAGCGGCTTCCGCCAGCTTCTTCGCAGCGACCTTCTCTTCGATGATCACCCGCAGCTTCTTCGCCCCGCCAATCACAGCGTAAGCAATGAAACCTCCGATGACACCGGCGAGCAGGGCACCAGCATTAGAGCTGTCCTGAGTCTCGTCGACTTCCGTAGCTTCGATTTCCTCGATCTCGTTCATTCTCTTGTCTTCCATAGTAAAATTCTCCTTTTCAAAAGTATTTTTTGTTGTTTGGTTCTCCATAATAGGAGATGCAAAATCTGCGCTTACCAAAGGTAAATAGGCGGGTGGTTGTGACCGACGACAAGGCAAGGCGTTCCATCATCAGCCAACTGTGTGCTGAAATCGAGGTCTATGTAGCCTTTTCCGTTGTCGATGTCCCATCCGAGGTGCTCTCCGACCTCAGCCTCGCTCAGACCGATCTCATCGTAGAAATCATTCAGCGAAACACGCATCTCGTCGCGCATTCGTTTGTTCAGTTCATTCATAGCACGCATCAGGCGGTCGCGATCGGACTTGAAATATCGGTTTGTAAGGGGGTCGAAGCAGAGAATATCACCACCTCCGGTAATGATGACCTCGCGTTCGCCAAGAGGGTGCTTCGTAAGCGTCTCCTTGGCAACTGCATCACGGATCGCCTGCTCTTTTTTCTCACCGACTACCTCAACAGCCTTCTCTTTGTACTCCTTGAGAGCCGTTTCGGAGATGGAATAAGCCGTTGCAAGGGCAGTGTTGCGTCGAAGATTTGCAGAGCTGGCGCCTACAAGGCAGGCTGTGGACAGCACACCTGTAACAGCAGCCGGAACATAGCACTTCCATGTGGTGGCAACGATCTCCTTGTTGCTCAGACGCCGGTTTTCCTTGATTTCTCTGGCGTCGATGAGCTGCAAAGCCTTTGGCGTTGCTCGAACGGCGGATACAGTGGTGGCGATCATCCCGGCAATTCCGATGCCGGTGAGGATCTCAGGGCTGTGCTTTTTCATTGACTTCTGGGCGCTTTTCAATGCCTCGATAATGGTTTGTTTTGTCATTTGAGTTCTCCTCTCTAAATAGTGTCAAGCATTCATCGGCGAAATCAGCGGCAATCGAAAATATCAGTCCTTCATCCGTACCATCTGCGATAGATGAGAAAATCACCATTTTCATGGTGAACTCCTCGATCACATCTTCCGGATCTTCCATAGGATGATCCATAATTGCCTCGATCATCTCCCATGCCGCCCATCTCGAAAAGCAAGATTCTTCAAAGTGATGGCGTGGCCAATAGATTTCGGGTTCATCTGATTCGTTGAGATAGTCGAGAAGTGCTTGTACAGCCGCATCATTTGTCATGAGTTCACCTCGAAAAAAGAGAAGAGCCCTGTTTAGGACTCTTCCTCTTCGTTTCTGGCAGCAAGTGCTTCGTTGACCTTCTCCTCGATAATTGCTTCCTGCTCCTTGTTGTCGGCCCAGCCGGATAACAATGTTCCGATCCCGCCAAGGACGACTCCCGCAAGGGACAGCAGCTTAAAGATATTTCTCTGGTTCATAAAGCATGACCTCCTTTCCATAATAGGCGATGTAGTTTTTGCGGGAAATCAATAATCCCACGCAGATTCTGGTTGAGGGTCGAACTCAGCATCGACGACATAACACGGAATCTCTCCGTTCAGTCCATCATCAACCATAGCCTTCGAGTTATCGAAGTCGATCCAGTACATGCCATCAGACAGCAACCAGCCAACAATATCTCCGCCTTCGACATGGCTTATTCCAAGGAAGTCGTAGAAATCGTTCAGAGTTACGAACGCGCCGAGAACCATATTCCTGTTGATGTGATATTCTGCTTGCAGGACTTGGCTTATGGTTGCCTGAAAATATCTTTTGGAGAAGCTGTCGTAGAAGAGTCGCTGCTCCTCGTTGGCATCTTCAAACTCCAAAGATGAATTGGAGAAGCCTCCAGTAGCCGTAATAGGCGGCATACTGCTTTTCTCTGCGGCGATGGACTCCATGATCTTCTTGTGAGCATCTTCGCCATACAGTTCTTTCAATTTATGCTTATAGTCAGAATAGGATCGGTTTACGAGCGCATAGGCACTGGCAAGAGACGCCTGCTGCTTCTTATTGAGGGTATTCGCTCCAAAGATGCAGATGATCGTAGCGACGCCAGTGGCCGCAGCCGGTATGTAGCATTTCCAGCATGATTTGACGGCTTCGAGCTTTGTTGCAGCATAAGGGTCGCCATCGTGATTTCTCCTGCTGTCAGCCTTGATAAGACTATCCGCTTTCGGGGTTGCCTTGACAGCCAGAACCGCGGTTGCTACAACGCCAGCGGCTCCGATGCATGTCAGAATGGTGGGAGACGCCTTCTTCAAGCTTCTCCCGATCTTAGGGTCGAGTTTCATCTGAATCAACCATTCGGCCGCGTTGCGTCCGCACAAATAGGAATGAAAGAGTGCAGA
>ENA-OPCN01000162-OPCN01000162.1-human-gut-metagenome-genome-assembly--contig:-NODE-162-length-66428-cov-6.214048_pt1 | contig 66428 bp, 67 predicted proteins | sample MGYA00241567_ERZ501485 | MGnify/ENA primary metagenome ERZ501485 (study PRJEB25962, sample SAMEA2042579) | human gut metagenome | biome: human gut; feature: human-associated habitat; material: faeces...
CGACCTGCCGGTATCCGAAGTCGCCTACCGCGTCGGCATGGACAATACCAGCTACTTTATCTATACCTTCCGCACCCACGAGGGCACAACGCCGCGCCAATATCGAAAGAGCTGGTCGATGTTTGACACAGACGCATCGGTCTCAAAGCGGCAAAAGCATGTTTGATCCGTCACTGCCTGCATCATCCAATATTATCGTCCGACAATCTTCCCAAAAATCTGCTTCTTCCCGTCATCATACCGCTGGATCACGACCATGACGGTATCGCCGGTTTTGAAATCGGAGTCCTCGTAATGGAACGAGTACCGGCACATGACGACTGCGCCGTCGGAGAGGTTGCAGAACACGCCACCGGCGTATTTACCTGCGATACTCGCCCTGCGGCGGCAGCCGATGGGGTGACGCAGACTGGCTTCATCGAAGGGATTCGGAACAGTCTCCTTGACGGAGATCTCCAAGGCACCGGCCTTGCGGTCAAACTGCTTGACCACGCAGGTCAGCTCGTCGCCCGGATGATACTGTTCCCGCAGGTCGGGAATAGCCGCATAGCTCATATCACGCTGCGAAAGATTCACATCGTAGCCATAGCATTCGACGAGGCATCGACGCGGGCCGACAGCCAACACATGACACGGAAGGCGGCTGCCCGGCTGGTGGAGCGGCTGCGTGGAGAAGAAATAGCGTCGAGAGGTCAGCGCCAGACGGCGGGAGCCAATGGCGAAGCCTGCCTCACGATCCACATGGGTAATCACAAAATCGATCTGAGCGCCCGGCATGTTCCGCAGAACGAACGCCGGGCGTTCATCGTTTTCAGCCCACATTTCCGTTTCCGGGATCAAAATGCGGGCGCGGAACGGCACAATGACTGCGCAGTACATCCGCTTTGTTTCTACCTCGCCGGTCTGTGCGCTGCGGATGGTCATGGAATGGGGATCGACGCCGATGATCGTGCCGCGCATGACGCTTCGGCTGCGGAAGGAGGCGTAGATCGTGTTCCACTCCTGCCGCTGTTCCGGAGAAAGATCCTGATCGAGCGCACGGAAGTCCAGATCGTAGAAGGATTTCTTCTCTGGTTCGCTTGGTTCTGGCAGTTCTTTCGCTGCGCTCGATTCTTCTTCGCCGTATGGCTGCACGGGTTCCTCGATTTGCGGCGCCAATCCGGGCTGTTCTGCGGGGGTGAGTTCTTCAATGTCGGTGATTTCCGGCTGCACAGTTTCTTCCTGCAGCACTTCGGGTTCGGCTTTTTTTCTGGGCATATGTAGTTCCTCCTAAAAATTATTTTCTGGCAAAGAAGCGGTGCGTGCCGTTTTCTTGCCGGATCGCAAAAATGACGGGTCTGGTGTATGAAAACGCTTCTGGTCGGATGCCATCAGGCAGCAGAACGATGATTTTTTCGTCCTGCCGGATCTCGCGCTCCGGTGGTGGATCACTGCCGGACACGATGACAAACTGCTTGAAACTGGGTTCTCCAAGCGAAAAGCGGAGAAGAATATGTTTGTCCACAGCATAAAAACTCTCCGGCTGCGTCGCGGACAGCTCCAGCATCACATCAATGGCTTCTATCTGCTGCGAAACTGCCCGTTCTCCGCAGTGACTGACGATGTTGTCGGAAATTTGCAGCAGTCCGCCCATCTGCATCTGCCGCACACAGGCATTGGTCACGCGCACGGCGTCGTCAACCGATGAAAAGGCAAACGTCTTTTGCAGCAGTGCGGCAAGCTGCCGCTGCTCTGCGCAGCCGAGCTTTTCCAAGACCGCCAGCAGATATTTTTGCTGTTTCGTCAGCAGCATCAGTCTCGCCCCTTTCCCGGCGGTGAGCGCAGCGAATTGAGATACGGGTCGACCAGCAGGTCACTTTCTGTTTCCGTGATGCAGTTATAGATAGTTGACATAACATATTTCGTAGAATCCCTGACCGGCACATTCCGGTTCGCGTGCAGCTTGATCTCCGCTTCCTGCAAAACGAAATAGTTCAGCCGGTGCAGTCGTGAGCGTACCCGGCTTCTTGGCAGAACGGCCTGCCCGATGCGCAGGTTGTCCGAGTAAAACAGCCGTTCAATGGCGTTCTCAAAAACGCGTGCCACCTCTGGCTCGAAATACGAAAGCTCACAAGCATCCAGAATGCCCGTGAGCTCTTTTTCATCGTCCGCCGGTCCGTCCTCCGAAGGTACGGATGGACTGACATCTGAGAAAGCTATATCAGGTTGACTAAAATCAGTATTACTTGCGCCCAAATCCTGCGGTTCTGGAACATCAGGATCTGCGGTTCTAAAGGCGGGGATTCCGGGGTTCTGGGGCCGCGTATCCTGCGGTTCTTCCGCATCAAGAAACGCAGAATCCGCGGTTCTGGAACCGCAGGATTCATATTCTTTTGCGGAAAAAGGCGCACATTCGTAGCTCGGATCGTCGATGGGCGTGACGCTGGCCAGATAGATCTGATTGGCGTCACCGCGGCCGCAACGTTTTTCCCAGATGAGCTGAAGCTCCGCCAGCTTGCGGAATGCCGCTGTGACGCGCTGCTCACAGATGCGAAGCTCCTTCGCCAGCGCCTTGCGTGGAAAGATCACGAACACCTCGCCGGCGTCATTCACCCAGCCGTTGCGCCGCGAGAGCTGAAAGCGGTTCAGAAGAAATGTATACGTCACTTTCGCGTCCAGACTCATATCCGCATATCGCGGGTCGGAAAATAACCATCGCGGCATCTGCATATGCCAGACGTTCTGTACGTCCGTCTGCCGCATGAGCCGGAAACATGGATGCTCGGTCAGCTTGGCTGCTTTCATGGGGATTCCCTCCAAATCAAATAGTTTCACTAAAACAGAAGTTTCGATTGACTTTTTTACAATTTCCTGTCATACTAATAGCATAATTCAAATTAGCATAATTGAAATTATATTAAAGGACGTGAGCCGAAATGAAGTTTATTGGGCGGCAGAGTGAATTGCGGACGCTTGAACAGGAATATCGTCGTGACGGCGGCTTTGTTGTGATCTATGGTCGGCGGCGCGTCGGAAAGACCCGGCTGATCAAGGAATTTATCAAGGATAAGCCTGCCGTATATTTCCTCGCCACAGAGGAGGTTGAGGCGCAGAGCATGAAGCGGATGGCCGGTGTGATCGCAAGAGCCACTGGGAATGCGCTGCTTGGCAATGTAACATTTTCCGATTGGGCTGACCTGTTTCGTGCGGTCGCAGCATACCAGCCGGATCAGAAAAAGGTGATCGTGCTGGATGAATTTCCATACATGGTCAAAACAAACCCGGCCTTCCCGTCCATTCTGCAAAATATCTGGGATGAGTTTTTACAGGACAGCAATATCATGCTGATCCTCAGCGGTTCGCTGATCGGAATGATGAAAAAACACGCGCTTTCCTATGACAGTCCGCTCTATGGCAGAAGGACGGCGCAGATCCGCTTGATGCCGCTGCCGTTTACGGCGGTCTATGCGTCGCAGTCGTTGCCCTTCGATCAGGCAGTTCAGCAATACGCGCTGACCGGCGGTGTGCCGAAATATCTGGAGTTCTTTACCGAGCAGGAACCGCTGATCGACCAGATCCGCTCGATCGTGCTGTCCAAAAATGGCTTTCTATATGAGGAACCAAACTTCCTACTGCGCGATGAGGTGCAGACGCCGATCAATTATTTCTCCATCATCCGGGTCATTGCGGACGGCAATCATAAGCTGAGTAAAATCTGCGGCGTTCTCGAACAGGAAAGCCCCTCCATCTCGCCGTATCTGGCAACACTGTCCGAGTTGGGCTTTGTTGTGAAGGAAACGCCGATCACGGAAAAGAATCCGGAGCATTCCCGAAAAGGACTGTATTTTGTATCGGACAACTTTACCCGCTTCTGGTTCCGATATGTCTATCCATATAAAGGAGAGCTGGAGCTGGACAATCAGCAGATCGTGTTGGACGAGCTGCAAAAGACCTTTATCAGCAGCTTTGTCGCGTTTGCGTATGAAGATGTCTGCAAGAACATCTTCGCGGAGCTTTGCCGAAGCGGACAGCTTGCGTTCGTTCCCTCCCGAATCGGCTCGTATTGGCACAATGATTTGAACGCCGACACCGAGATCGACGTAGCGGCGGTTGACCGCCAGAATAAACGGCTGTTTATCGGAGAATGCAAGTACCACCAGAAACCGGTCGATCTGCCTGTCCTCACGGCGCTGCAGCAAAAGGTCGCAGCTTCGGCTGATCTCCAGAACAGCTTTATCCGGCAAGGCTATCACGTACTCTATGGTCTGTTTTCCAAGAGCGGCTTTTCTGACCGACTGCTCGCATTCAACAAAGAGTGTGATGACCTGCTGCTGATCAATGAAGACCAGATCATTCGATTATAAGCCGCGAATAGATTCCACTGTACACTCCACCATTCCAATCTCATCATCCTCAGCCAGATTGTAGGCGGGCGGCGGCTCGCTGCGGTCTGGCTGCGTTTCTTTTTTTGGCGGTTTGGGGATGTTTGGCGGTTCTTTCTGAACGGGCGCTTGCTTTTGCTGCGCTGCTTCGGCTTCTTTCCTCCGCCATTCCGGGATATAGTCAATGACGCGACAGGTGGTAAGACCGGCGTAGTCCGGCAGCTCCTCCGGCGTCATCTTGTAGAGGAGCGAGGGCTTGTGACCCTTGAACAGAGCCAAGCACTTCCGGTTCTCCAAACGCAGAACTTCATCGGGGTTCATCAGATCGCGCTGCGTGTTGCTTCGCGTCTGCGAGTACGGGCGCGTGGATGAATACACCGGCGAGAACAGCGGCATCATCGGCATCTGGTTATTAAGGACGGAAATCGTCACCTTGCCGCATTTTTCGGAAATGTATTTGGCCGAGGTCAGATCGTTGCAGCCCATATAGAGCGTCTGGTCGAACGTCGCAAGCTGATTTTCCCACTCCTTGCCCGGATACTTTTCCTGCCACTGAGAAAGACTCTGCACGACGATCTGCGCAGACATATTGAAGCCGCGGATGCTGTTCAGGCTGTCCGCTACGCCGTCCAGATAACCGATGTTGCAGTATTCGTCAAGGCAGAAGTTTGTCAGCACTGGAAGCCGTCCGCCTGCGCATTGCAGACGCGCGAAGTTGGACAGCTGCGGCAGGGCCAGTGAAAAGAACAGCGACGACAGGAATCGATAGGCACTGTCCTGCGCGGAGATGATGACAAAATACACACACGGCCGCTTGCCGGGGAGCAGGAGATCGACATCGTGGTTGCGCGTGATCTTATCCACCAGACGGCTCTGGAAGACCGCTAAACGGTTGCCAAGCCCAATGACGATGTTGCCCCAGAGATTTTCCTTTGCCTTGAGGAACAGGCCGTGCGGGTACTTGGCCGGATGCTCCGGCGGCAGGGCTTCGAGCTTGCGGTTGATCTCCTCGATGCTCTCCGTCGCGATCATGCGGTACACATCGCCGAGCCCGCGCTGTTCAATGGGGAGAAGATTCCCGCTTGCGTCGCGCAGGTTGACGACGTAGTGAATGAGCGCCATCAGGAGGTTCAGCTCTGCCCGGCTCCAGAAGTCGTTGGCTTCCTTCGGCCCCGACGTATTTTGTACGATCGTGTTGGCCACCGTCTGCACGAGCTGCGGCTGTGTGTCAAGGCCATACAGACAGTTCCAGCCGTCCGAGTGCTCCATGTCCAGAAAGTTCACAGCTTTCACATAAAAGCCATGCTGCCGGAAATATGGAGAAAGACGTTCAAAAAGCTCTCCTTTCGCATCCGTGATGAATGCGGACTCGCCGCGCTTTGCGCAGCCCATAAGAAATGGAATGATAAAGCCTCTGGACTTGCCGCTGCCCGGTGCGCCGATGCAGAGCAGGTTGTTGTTGTCCCCGGCAACCATCCGATGCGCGGCATAGAGCGCGTAAGCGTCCGGATCGTCCGGATGCTTTTTGACTTTTCCGAGGATCATACCCTCCGTCTTGCCCGCGGGCGAGAGTTCCAAAAATTCGCGCATTTCCTTCTCCGTCAGGAAACCGGACGTGCCATGCGTACCGTCCGGGAGAATGTCAAACCCGCGCGGATCATGCGTGTATTTGTAGCCGGAGAACCAGATGTAGCCCTTTTTCGTGATGAGGCAGATGATCAGCACGATCACCAGCGTCGTCACGATCCCAAAGCCGGTGAATACCGCGCCCCAGTTTTTGAACGGGTTCAGCACCCAGATGCTTTGGATTTCTTCGCCCGCTTGATGAAAGGTTGATGCGATTCCAAGCCGCAGAGAGTTGAGAAACATCCCATAAAAATACCAGCCGACGATCACGGCTGGTATGCGCATGGGCAGCTTGGCTTTGTTTCGGGCAAACCAGCTTTTGAATCTTGCTTCCGATTTGTCCTCCAGCTTTTCAAGGAGCTTTGAGAGGCGGAACATCCAGAACACTTCCTTCCGATGTGTAAAATGGCAGGTCAGGCAGCGTGTATGGCACAATGCTTCCAAGCAGCTCCCGCAGCGCCGATTCCGTAATGGTAAAGACACGCGCCTTTCCGGTCTCGCGGTAGCGGCGGTTCAGAACAGCTTCCACCTGTTCGGGAAACGCAGCCAGCACGATTTGAGAAAGGCCGTCCGAACAGGCTGTTTCTACCGCTGCGTCAATGCGCCGCAGATTCATGTCCGCCGCCATGACGAATGGCACACCCTGATACAGTGCGTCATACATCGCTCGATCCGCGGGCGGCGGAACGTAGTGCGACTTCAGGATGATTTTCGCCAGAAGTTCGCGGTAATTGGGTATGCCCAGGATGCGGAGCTGTAAGCAGCCTGTTTCATTGCAGGGCAGCAGAAACAGTGGTAGCTTCAGACAATCGTAGACCTCGCGGTAGGATTGCAGGCGCGTGTTCTGGTCCTTTTGCCCGGCATCCAGTTCAGCAAGAATTTCTTCGTAGCTGGACGCGGCAAAGATCATGGCACGCTGTTTTGCAGGGATTGCCGCCGTATGATTTTGAAAGGCTGTCAGCTCATCCGTGAGTGCGACGCAGCCGATACCGGGATTGACCCAATGGATCGCGCACATGAGGTCGCCGGTATGGAGCAGCGCCGCTACGCGGGTGCTGCCCCACGGATTGGAGCCGCGATTGCGATGTAGAAAAGGTAAAAACAAAGATGGCTGAGATCGCAGTTCAGATTCCTTTGTCAGAAATATGTTGACACCGGCGGCATACGCCGTTGTGACGATCTGTGCCAGCCGCAGTCTGCGCGTAATATTCGGTTCCCGGTACGTTGGCGCCTTGGCAGGCGGCAGAGCGAACCCAGAGGAGCCCAGAACGCGATTCCCGCACGGCGTCAGACACCAGGCTTTTGCCGCTTCAGAAAACCGAATCATCTGCGCGGCGCAGAGATTCATAACTTCGTATTTGGAGAACGTCTCATAGAGTTCTTTTGACCGGATCATTCGGCACCAGCGGAGCAACCGCAGAATATCAAGGTCACTACAACTCAGCATCATGCAGCTTTCCCGCCTTTCCTTTCCTGCGGTTTGCCGAAACCGTTCTTGCGCCGGTTCCGGCGCAATCACAATTTCGGCAAACACGCCTGTTTTTCCTGCCGCGCGTGATGGGTTTGCGTAGATGACAGCTTTTCTCACGGCTCGTGATGGGTCGGCACATAAAAATCCATTGATTGATAAGGACTTTTTGCCGCTCCAAGCCATCAGCAGGTTGCCGGTACAGATGATGCCTCCGAAACCAGCGAAAAATTGACCATTACGGATGGCTCCAAGGGGCTATATGCAATACCTTTCTGATGGAATCGGAAGAACTCCTCAGCGGATTCCGGCAGCACCAGACTGATGTGGCAGACATTCTCCGCACTGCGGCTGGACATCATGTGGACGGATAGGTGGTACTGGTCGTCATCGTCAATGACCAAGCCTTTCAGCGCATTGCTCACGGCTTTCCACCCCTTGTTGTCCTGATCGAATACGTGCCGGCCATCCACGTCGCTGTGTTCGTCGATCACCAAAAGCATCTGCTTGAAATACAGGCGGAAATTCGTGTGCTGCATATAGGCCGTCAGAAGCTGCCGCACCGTGTCTGTCAGCCAAGTCGCGGGCATATACCGGCAGTGCGGCAGCAGCGTATCGAGCTGCATGTGTACCCAGCCCGCGCCCGCGATTTCAATGTGCCCGGACGGGAGCTGGAACTCCAGCCCGTCGCGCCGCCCGTATCCGCCAATGCCCGGCATCTGCGTTTCGCAGAGTGCGCGCAGATAAAGCGTCGCAGACTCAAAGAAATACGCGGTTTCTTCCAGCGTGAGCTGCAATTTCTCGCAGCTCATTTTGCCGCCGTCAGAAAGTGCGGACAAAGCGCCTGCTTTCTGCGAGGCTTTGGCAATGACGGATTGAATCTTTTTTGTTTCTGCTGCAAATCGTTCTTCGTTCATGCTTCTCGTTCCTTTCTCTTTAACAAATCTGTTGGCGATGTGGTGATCGCGTCATATTCTTTCTGCGTTGCGTAAAACGCGATCGGCACATGGTTATAGCCGATGCACAGAAGTCCCTCGCCGCGGCGAAAGCGCGTGATCTGGCGCACTTCTTCTTCGGATAAATTCAAGACGTTTTGAATCAGCCGCGCTTCCTGCTCTTCCATCTGCATAACGATCTTGATGCGGCTGGAATCCAGAATGCCTTTGCCGTATTTGCCGTTGTCGAGAGAGAACAGGTCTTGCATACCCTGTGTGGATGTGATCGCGATACCGCCGAGGCCGCGGATGGTCTTGACCATTTCCTGAATGTACCCAGCCGCCAGCGGGTTGGAGTTTGCGCCGACGAGCGACCAGAGTTCGTCTGAAATGAGCGCGGAGAGCTGTCCACCTGCGCCAGAAATGAGGTCGTTTGCAATGTCTGTCGCCCAGAAGATACCGGGCAGAAGCAGATCGTCAGGCATACCCGACGTGTCAATGACGATGTATTTGTTATCGAGGTCAATTTCATTTCGGCTGCCCATGGCAGAGGCAGAGCCTGTCACATACCGTGCCAGCACGACGGCCAGATGCCGCGTATCCGCGCGCTCCTGCAGCACGTCGTACCAGTCTGCCAGCACAGGCATTTCGCGAAAACTCCCGTCTTCGTTCAGAACGGAAGTGTTGTCAAATGTGATACCATACCGCCGGTAACACTCGACCAGCGACGTGTCCAGATAGTTCCGGTCTTCATCGCTGAGGTCGCGCTTTTGCAGGCTGTACCAGATGATGAGCCGCGAAATTTTATCCGCCAGCACGGAATCGTCACGGGAGGCAAGTCCCTTGAGACCCGCGTAGGTGTCGAGGGATTTTCTGCGGATGGCCATAATATTGGGGCAGTCCGGCGAGGATGGTGACATTCGCAGGTAAAGCCCGCCGAGCTGTTCGCAGCGCGGACGGAACTCGTGGCCTTTCTTCGGAATGATGTAAATGACGCGCTTGCCCTGCTGCCGCAAACGGCCGCCGACACATTGGAGCGTAAACGTCTTGCCAGCGCCGGACGAGCCGCCGATCCAGATGTTGCCGTTCGTGTATTTATAGTCGTCATAGGGATTGAGAAAGACCGGCGAACGGTTATACATATTGAGTCCCAGGAAAATGCCGTTCCGGTCGGACAATTCATACGATGCAAATGGGAACGCTGCTGCCACGCCGCTGGTAAGCGCATTGCGGCGCGACTTGCGTTCAATGTCCGGGTCAAGATAGAGGATGGGGAGCATGGACAAAAACGCCTGCTCCTGCTTGTACTCGCAGCGGCGGGCGATCATGTCCACGGAGACACACAGCTTTTCAACTGCCGTGACACGATGCTCCAGCGTCTCCGGATCACCGGCCGTGACCTCAATGAGCGTGTGCATATAGTAAAAATCCTCGCCCTGCCGGTTCATCACGTCCTTAAGGTACATACCGGACGCAATAGCACTGTCCAGCTCCTCAAAGTCCTGCCGGGTATCTGCAACATCGCGCATCCGGCTGCGGTTCATCATGGTCTGCTGCGAGATCTTCGCCAGGATTTTTTCTTTGGATTGCTTGTCAAAGCGGAACGAAATGCTGATACCCTCGCCAGCCTCGACCAGCGGAGCCAGCCAGCTTGCGCCGACGGTCGTGGAATAGCCATAGCCCGTGATGTAAAGATAGGCATGAAAAATGCCGTCCACTACAATGTAGTCCCGGCTTTTGGTGTCCACGCTCGTGGGCGAGAGAATGTCCAAGATCGTTGTTGAGCCTGCCTCCAGCTCGCTCAGATCCGGCGTTTCCTCGCCGAACAGCAGACGCTTGAGAAACGGCTGCTTCTTTGGCTGCTTCTCGATAATCTGCTCCTGCTCCGGCGACAAGCCGGGTGGCGGGGCAGTTTTGTTCTTGCGGTGCTTTTTCAAGTGGATCACACTCCTTGAAATTATTAGGGTTTTGGATATAATAGAATCAGAAAGGGGCGTTCGTATGAGCACATTATCCTTCAAAGCGTTTTGTATTGAATACTATGCCGCGCATATCGGGCGGCCCAGCAATGAGGTCTATGCGCTGTTTGAACGAACGGGTCTTCTAAATCTGCTCGATGAGGATTATGAGGATCTGCACGGTATGAGCATGGTATATCTGATGCAGTTTTTTGACCGATATCTGGAGGGCGCGGCATGATTTTGTATCACGGAAGTACGATGGAGGTTTCGCAGCCGCACATTCTCAAATCCGAAATCGGTCGTGACTTTGGTTTTGCATTCTATACCACGGATATTCAGGCACAGGCCGAACGCTGGGCCAGACGCCGCGCCATGATCGAGAGCCGCCGCACAAAAACGAAGGTTCAGGCTATTGTCAGCGTCTACGAATGGGACGAGGATGCTGCGAAGCAGCTTCAATTTTTACAGTTTGACGGCGCGAGCATGGAATGGTTGGATTTGGTCGTGACCTGCCGCAGTCGAACAGATTATTCTCACGGCTATGACATTGTCGAGGGCAAAATTGCAAACGACAATGTGGGTGAAACGGTATCCTACGTTATGCAGGGGATCATGCGTAAAGAAGACGCCATCAAGCGGCTGCGGTTTGAGCAGATCAACAATCAAATCGCGTTTTGCACGGAAGCGGCTCTGCGCACGCTTCACTTTCAGAACAGCTATATCTGCGGGAGTGTGAATCCATGAATCACAGCACAACACGCGCAACCATTTTGCCGGAGATTATCCGGAAAATTATGGCGCACGATCATCTGAGCGAAGATGAAGCCCTGAAAGCCTTCTATTCATCAGCAACTGGTGCGTCCTTTGCCGATGACGAAACCGGACTTTACGGTCAGTCTCCAAATTATGTCTTTGGCTTGTATTTGGATGAAATGACTGCAGACAACAACTGATAGTATTTGTTAAAAAAGAATGCATAGGCTATAAAGCAAATAACAATCACAATATATGCTAGGGCAATTACGACAGCATGGTTGGGCTAAAGTATAGATCACGCGTTAGTTCAACGCAGATATCCAACAATAGCAGTTTTTGAGGAACGGATTCATCCGTTCCTCGTTTATTCTCCATACACCCCATGCACCTCCGTTGTCATATCAAACACGCCCTCTGGCAGCTTGACGCGCAGGCTGGTGCCTTTGTTGATCAGCTCATACAGGAGCTTCAGCACGAAATCATCTGTATAGCGCGGCTCTAAGACCTCCAGCTCGCAGATATCCAGATACCGCCGCGCGGTGTCCGCTTCTTCGTTCAGGCGCTGAATGATGCCCTTGACGGTGTTGCGCTTGGCGCGCATCTTGGCTTCGTACTGGAACACGAGAAAGAAGCGATGCCGGATGGACTCGCTGGCGATACCGAGACCGATCTTTTCAATATTGTCCTCGATCTCTGCACGGCAGTTTTCGCTTTCTTCGGTTTTCTGATACTGCCGCATCTGCTCGACATATTCGCTGGTATCCGGCGGGAGCGTACGCACCTCGCAGCTCATGCTGTCCGGTGCGATTTTCAGGTACGCGGCGTAGGACGTGATGATATTCTGCTGGTCGGACGGTGATTTGAGATAAAAATTGACGGGCAGCACCTCCAGAATTTTAATAAAGCGGTTGTCCTTCGTGATGACCACGCCGCCGATGATATTCTTGACCGGCAGCCATGCCTGAATGCTGTCACGATAGGTTGCGCCGCCGTGACTGGTCGGCGCGGCCGTGCCGTAAATGGCGTCCTTCATGCTCATAGACGCACCTCCCCGCGGTAAAAGATCATGCGCCGGTGCTTGCGCCACTGCATCCACGCCTTGAGCCATCTCGTGAGGCTGTCACCTCCGATGCCAATGAGCGCAAAACCGCCCACGGGAACGAGGATCGTCATCGTGACGATGATCTTTGGCATAAGCGTCAGGGGCAGAAACGCCAGGCACAAAAACAAAATGGGAATGCACAGCAGCACGGTTTCGACCGCATTGCGAATTTCAAACACGCCGAACAGCTTGCCCGCGTCCGTAAAATTTACGGGGATATGATAGGTTTCATAGCTCATATTCGTATTCTCCCACGCGCTCCATCAGCGAATTTTTGCAGGAATCATAGTCCTGCCGCAGCAAGCCCAATTTCTCTCCGCGTTGGGCTATGATAGATTCAAAGCCGCTCTGGATTTTCTGTACGGTCTCCGCCGACGGCTTGTTTTCGCTCAGTTCCAGCTCGCTGATGCGCTGCGCGGATACGCCGCAGGCCCGGCCAAGCTCGACCATGCTGACATGGTGCCGCAGGCGGAGAATGCGGAATTTTCTGACCTTCATAGGTCGCCTCCTTGTCTATTCATCGTATTGTATGTACGGGATCTTGCACCAGCCCTGCCAGCCGCGCCCCTCGACCTTTGTGCGCACCACGCCGTACTGCGTGCCCATCGCTTCAATGGCATAGCCGTTCCCGACGTAGACGCCCCAGTGTCCCTGCTTCCAAAGACCAAGTCCAACGATATCGGGCATCGTGTCCATGCCGCCGTACTCCGTGCCGTTTTCCTTGGCAGACGCATACATCCGGTCGGCATTGTAGTCCGGCATCCCGTTTGTGTTGTAGTCAATGGTCAGCGTATCAGGGTTCAGCCATCCATAACCCTTCAGCAAGCCAACACAGTCTGTTGTACGCCTGCCGAGCCAGTGTTCGCGGATAAATGCCTCCGACGCGCCGATGTCCGGGTACTGCTCCAGCTTGTATTGGAGCATGGATTCCGTCAGGACGGTTCCAAACGTCCCCCACACATAGCCCCAGCCATGCTCCCACGCCTGTATCGCATAGGCGGCGAGATCATGGTTGTTTTTTGTATGCGGATTTGTAAAGCCGGAGATATCAATGGTGTTGTCTGCACTGCCGCCGCTCTCCGCGCCGCCTCCGCCACCACTGCCGCCGGGGGAGGATTCTGCCGGACCGGTATAGCTGGTATCGCCAGCGTAATTTGGCTTGTAGGCTTCAAATTTATCTTTGTATTTACCCAGCGCGTCGCTCTCATAGATCGTCTCGAACAGCGCACCCGCCCACGTTTTGGTGTCCTCATCGAACCCCAGATCATCCATGAGCTTGTCTTTATCGAGCGGTTGAAAGATAATGCGGAGGACAGTCTGGTCGCCGGAGGATTCCAGCCGCGTCGTGTGCTTGAGATTGGAGATCAGAAGTGACTGGATCTCCTCCGGCTTCATTTCGGACAAATCCTGCTTGTGGGCGACGGAGTTGATAGCAATGTACCAGCAGAGATCTTCTTCATCAAATTTGCTGGACACCCGAATTTCATCAATTGTGACGCCCTGATTCTCATACGCGGCAGCTTCGCCGGTGATGATGGCGTCCTGCTGCGTCTTTTCAAAGTCCTCCAACGACAGATATGCGCCGCCGATGGAAAGCGCCTGCTCCCGCATGGTGATCTGCGGGTCCTTTTCGGACGTTTCGTAACCGAAAAACATATTTGGCATAGCGGAGATCACAAACATTGGGATCACGATGATGGCAATGAGAACGCCGACGGCAAACTTGATGATCGTCGGCAAGAGCTCCTTCGCAGCGGCGGCAGCCGCGCCGTGAAGCCCTCCTGCGATCGCCGCCCGCACGATGTTGACAGCTGCCTTGACCACGCGCGCCGCATTCGCCATGACCTCCGCAGCGGAGCGGCGGTTCCGGTCATTCATCCGATGTCACCTCCTGCGTGTTCTCTTGCGGGCGCTTCGTCGTCTTCTGCGAGGCTTCATGCAGATCGAGATGCGACGGAATGGATTCCGGGGTTCTGCCGGTCAGCGGAACAAACGGCTTCTTGACCGCCTTTTCCGCAGCGGGCTTCTGCGCCGCCGATGCTGCTTCCGTGTTGATCCCAACTGCCGTGGGCGCGATTCCTGCGATACCGGGGCGATGGTAGAGCGTCTGCTCCTTCTTCTGCGGCTCCGGCTGTGCGCCGGCCTTGCGTTCCTGCGGTACCGGACGCTTGGCAGAGGATTCTGCTGCAGGGCTTCTTTGCGGCCCGCGCGATTCCTGCGATACCGGAGCCGACGCAGTCATGCTGCCCATAGCAGCTGGGGCAGCCGGTTTCCTGCTCTGCCGGTCGGGAGATGCAGCGGAAACGGGAGACTTACGCGCAACAGTTTGCGGTGGCTTTTCTGCGCTGCCGCTTTGCGCGGGAATTGGGCGCTGCGAAGCGTGCTGTTCTGCCGGACGTGCCGCATCAGACCGCGCGGTCGAGCGCGGAGGCGTACCAGTTTCGCGGTTGGAAGACGGCGCTGCCGGAGATGCCGGCATTGTGGGTGTAGGATGCTCCCGATTTGTAGAGCGGCCATCCATGCGGGCTCCGCTGAATGGCTGCACCGTGCCGCCGGACTGCTGGGCAGAAACATGGTTCTGCTGCGTGATCTGGGTGTTTCCATTCGTGGAAACGCGTGTCGTCTGCTGCACGGGCTGGGTATAACGCCCGCCGATGGACGTGCGCTGCGTTCCTGCTGTACCGGGGACTGGCGTATTCTGCGGGCCACTTGATTGCTGCGGCCGCGTACCAGTTCCTGCGGTATCGCGGGCGGGTGCGGAATGAGAATCTGGCTGTTTTCCTGCTACACCGTTTTGTGCGGGAATTGGCGGTGTGCTGCTGTGTGGCACAGACGGATTTCCTGCCATACCGGATCGCGGAGAAGCAGGCGAAGCCGGATGATCTGCTGCTGGCTGCGCGCCTGCCATGTTTGGAGCTTGCACAAAGGTACTGCGCTGCTGAACGGATTCTGCTTGCGTATTTCGTACCTGGCTACCGTTCGGATGGTTTGGCATTCCTGCGCTGCCGACGGGTTGTGCCGGGCTGCGCGGAGTGGCAGACGGCAAAACAGAATTGTTCGGCATTGCATTTGGCGCGGCCGCATTCGGTGCGCCTCGCTGTGTGTCATGCGGCTGCACAAAGGTGCTGCGCTGCTGCGCGGATTCGGCCTGTACCGTCTGCCCCTGTGCGTTGCTGCTGTGATACGACTTTCCTGCGGGACCGGTCGGCTGAACGGTAGTGCGCGATGGATTTTGGCCTGCCGTTTTTCCCGCTGTGCCGCTCAAAACAGTCCCGCCGCGATTCTGCACCGTTGCGCTGCTGCGCGGATGGGATTCTGATTGGGAATGTACGGATTGTTCCTGCTGCGCATTTTGCATGACCGCGCCGCCCATGACAGGCTGCGAAGCTCCTGCGGGACGATACGGCGCACCGGGCGAGGTTTTTGCTGCCGTGGGCGCTGCATGGTTCTTTGGCGCTGCCATGTGGCCCGGTGCACGTCTGGTGCCGGGCGGTACGGCGGTTTTTCGCGTGGCATTAGGCTGTTTGCCATTTCCGGCAGGCGCAGCTTGAGGGAATACGCCTGCCATCTTCTCGGCGGCGGACTGTACAGTATCCGCTTGCATCGAAGCAGATTCCTGCGTCGATGCAGGATTCGTGCTGCTTTGCTGTGCAGACGCGCTATGATGATAGCCGTTTGCATACGAAGGGGCATTGACATTGGACGTATTGCCGCCGCCAGTGCGCGGGCCGGTCGGCGTATTCGGCTTAGGATTCCCGCTGCCGCTGCGCTGCTGACCACCGTTCCTGCCGATGGTATGCGCCGCATTGGACACCAGCGAACGAACGACCATCATCGTCATCGCGCCGGGGAAGCCGCGGCCTAATGGATCGCCCGTTATGGCAGGATTCAGGCCGATACGCGCAAGGATGCTGTCCGCTTTTTTCGCTACCTTGACGATGGTAACGACCAGCACCATCCATGGCAGCACGTCAAGGCCGCTCGGATAGTACGACAGCACAGATAAAAGCATCTTGACGAACATCACGTTCGTCGCCATGAGCAGGCACATGGAACCGAACATCCGGCACCAGCCGTTAAAAATGTCCGACGTGTTCCGGCTTCCGCCCATGCCAAAGGCCAGCGGCGAGGTGATCGTCAGTACGGCGAGAATGAAATACCGCTCTGCCATTTCCATAATGAGTTTGAACGTCTGAAACATGACGATGATGCCGCAAATCACGACAAGCAGCCAAGAACCGGTCAGACCGCCGAAGGAGGCTTCATCCGCAAATGTAATATCCACGGCGTCCGGCATTTGCAAAAGCTCAATGACGGTCGATGTCATATTCAGCCCCAGCTCGCAGATCTGTGGGCTTGCCACCAGCAGAAACGAAAAGGCAAACGTCCGTGTAAAAAGCAGCTTCGGGTCCTCCGCGTCGAAGCCGAGCCCCGCTGCCATGCCGCGCGTTGCCTGAAAGACGAGATTGCCGATGAGCAGCGCCCAACCGACGCCCAGCATGATCTGGCGGATGGTATCAATGACGGGCATGTGCTCCCGCAGATACGCAAAATCCAGACTCATGAGGTCAAACAGCACGGACGCAAAATACTCCCAGCATTCCAGGATCAGGCCATAGATCCATTCGATAAAGCCCTGAAAGAGCAGCTCCAGCAAGCACCGTCACCTCCGTTCCTCGCCGGATGATTCTGTTTAGCCTTGGATCGTTGCAAGACCCTGAAACAGCGGGGCAACATAGGCAATGAACGCGCCGATGCCGTTGATGACCGCCCACGCGATCCAGATGCGGCGCAGCCAGTCCCACGCCTGGTCAACCTTGTGCTGGTTGTTGGAGAGCTTCGCGCCGACAACTGCGACGGCGGACATCAGACCGGCCAGCACCGTGCTGATGCCTGCAATTTTGCTGTAAACGTCCACGATGATGCGGTTCGCCGCCGTCCACATATCCTCGACGGCAAACGCCTGCACACAAAACAGGCTGACGCACAGCAAAAGCAGCAGGCAGAGTGTATAAAAACGATATAGCTTTTTCATTGATTCCTCCAAAAATGGATGTACCGAAGACTGAGCAGCCCCCGGCGTTGAAATGTTCACATTTGAGCGATAAACTGAAAATATAAAGGAGTGAACGCCATGCTCTACGCATGTAATACCTGTGAGCAAACCTTTTGGGGCTTTGACCGCTTCATGCCGCAGCAGTGCCCGGAATGCGGGTGTATGACGGTGCGCAAAGCAACCGAGGAAGAACAGATCGCCTATGAATTAGAGCAAGCCCTATCCTGGCAGGCTGCGCACAGCAGAATCGAAGCATAAACCTGAGAACGGAAACCCGTTCTCAGGTTTTTTGATCATTCACCGCCCCATTCCAGAACAAAGACAATGGAGAGAACTTCCTGCTCAGTGACTGCTTTGGATACGGCGCTGACAACGGCATCGTAGGAGAGTGGCAACCGGCTGTTCTCCGCAATTTCCCACGGGGAAGTCAGGGAGAATATCTCTGTATCACCAGTTTTGTTGGTCTGCGCATCATTGATCTTGAAACCGAGGAGCTTCGCGTCAACCTTTTCATGCGCCATGTCAGTCGTGTAGGGAACGAGCTGCCAGCCATTCTTCGTGCTGATGCTAACCGAAGATACAACAACTGTGCCGGTAGAAGCATTGATGATCTCCGCGCTGCCCGTGTGAACCTCGCCGCTTTCATCAACGACGAGCGGCAGTGTAACCGGCACGGTCACGGAAAACACTTCGGTGATCTCCCAGTGGGCGTAATACGTTTTATCTGCGGTTTCCGTGAAAGTGTCATTCGCCGTTACTTGTGTACCGCCGGTCGCTTCGGTGAACCAGCCTAAAAATTCGGCGTTTTTACGTTCCGGATCGGTGGGGAGAACGAGTTTTTCACCGTAAGTCTGCTCGGTCGTTTCGCTCTGACCGGTGCCCAGATCCCATGTTACGGTGTACTTGTTGGCCTCAAACTGTGCGTAAAACGTTGTGCTGGCTGTGATCGAAGTGACGGTGTTGTAGAGCTTGCCGCCTGTTTTGGCCGTGTACCAGCCCTTGAAGCTGTGCCCCTTTTTGACCGGGAGCGATGCAGGGATCGTCGGCTTGCTATTCGGCTGGACAGTTTCGCTGTATGTTGCCTTCCCGTCGATCAAACCGCCATTCGCACCTGCATCCCATGTAACCGTCAGCGAAACAGTAGCCCCGCAGTCATCGCATTTCCCATCGTTGTCGGTATCTACATGGTCAGCGTATTCATAGCCAGAATCTCCGCAAGCCGAGCACGTCTTGGTGCGCTTATGCTGCGTTTCGCTGTCCGAAACCCACGAGCCGTAGCTATACGAATGGTCAGCATAGTCATAGGTAGACGCACCGCAGCCGGAGCAGGTCTTTGTACGCCGGTGCTGGGTATCACTGTACTTGCTCCAAGAGCCTGTCGAATAGCTGTGACTGCTATACTCTGTTGTGGAGTACCCGCAGGTGCGGCAGGTGGCAGAACGGCTGTGCTGACTGGAAGAAGAATTGCTCCAGGAACTATAGCTCATGCTGTGGCTGGCATAATCATAATCCGTTGCACCGCAGTTCCGGCAAGAACCGGTGCGCCGGTGCTGGCTGGAGGAATACTGCTCCCACGAGCCATAGCTATAGCTGTGACCGCTGGAATAGATGGTTTCGCTCTTGGTTTGGCCACAAGCACAGCTATAATTACGGTATCCATTACTGGTGCAAGTTGCGGCCTGCTGACTCTGTAATACCCATGTATGGCTACCGCATTCCGGGCAGGTGCCCGACCCATAAGCACCGGATCCGTGGCTCTTGGTAGTGTATGTTCCTAAATATTGAACGTAATGGCAGCTATTGCATTCATTATAGTTGGCATGACCACGCGAGGAATGTGCGACTTCGACGTATGTTCCCTGGAATGAATACTTCCCACACGACGGGCAGTTGCCGATAATCGAGCCGGTCGAAGTGACGGAAACGCCCGGCGCACTCATGGTAGCACTGACTGTTGAAGTATCGGAATATACACCATACAAATCGTAGAAGTATCTGTTGTTTCGATTGGAACCAGTCCAGTCATAGGTATGGAACGGCACCGACGATTTGGGATACCCGATGATATAACCGATATAGAGTGTATCGCCGCTGTCGTTTTCTCGCCAGAACGCATCTTCGCCAATGGATTCCAAAATGCCCTCTCCGTAATAGATCGTGAGCGTGGACAGCTTCGGGCAGTTATAAAAGGCGTGTTTGCCAATTGTCGGAGTGGTGCCGGGGATCTCAGCCGTGGTCAGATTGACACAGTCCTCAAACCAGTACGCAAGGTCGGAAATTTGGAGATTTTCCATATCGTCAAACCAGACCTGCGTGATCTGATCCCGGACAGCCGCCCACGGCTGATCGTCCTTGCTGGTGAACGGCTCACAATCGCCGGAGCCGGAGATCATCAGCCAGTTGTGCTCATTCAGTTCCCACTTAATCTTGCTGTCAGGGATCGTGCCAGAGGGGGCTGTTTCGGTAGACGCAGCCACGTCTTCGTCAGGGGCGCTGTCGTAGACCGTGTGTGTTTCCGGTTCAGCTGCAAATGCAGCCACGGACAGAGAGAACAGCATACACAGAGCCAGCACAAACGCGATGAATTGCTTGAATTTCTTCATCATGCAGCCTCCTTATCTGTTACGGCAGCGATGGTGAACACAATCGTTGCGGCATTGACATTGGTTACGGCTTCATTGGCAGATACTTTTGCCTTATAACGGATTGCAAGTGCCTTTTCAGCACCAATCGCCGGAAACGCACCATCCACGAGGGTCAAAGCGCCCGCGCTCTTGGTCGAGCAGCCGTTGATGGACAGCGCAATGCTGTTCTTGCTTGCCGTAAAATCGTCAAAATTGCCGATTTCAAACGTGCCCGCCTGAACATCTACCTTGGTCACACGAATTGCGCCGGTCTTGCCAGTGTTGGTGATTGCGGCATTGTTGGCGCAGACTACACAACCGTCCACCAGCGACACGGGCAGACAAGCCGGAACCGTACACGAAATCGGGGAAACCGTATTGACCACGGTGAGCGTCACCGGCACACGGGCCTCGGTTGTTTCCGCCGCCGATGCAGGTACAGGAAGCGCGAAAATGAGCGCCAGCGCCAGAAGCAGCGCCGCCGCTTTCTGATAGCTTTTCACCATGTCACTGCACCTCCTTGGGCCAGAGGTACGCCGTGTGCAAGGTCAGCTCTGTGTTCAGCGTGCCGATCTGCTTGCCGTCGCGGAATGCTGTGATCGTGACCGTGCAATCCACATTGCCAAACTCCGGCGCTTCCAGCAGCGTGAGCGTCGAAATGCTCTTGCCTGCGGCAAGCTCAAAGGCTTCTGCAATCAAGGCGTTGTCCTTGTTCCTGCGAATTTCCACCTTGTAGGTGTCGTTCTTGCTATTATTGACAAACTCGGCTTTCACACTGGATTCTCCGACCAGAGCATATAAATGAGCAGGAGCAGTAATATCAATCTGATTGTCCGCAACGATGGCATTGAGCTGTTTCTGTGCTTCGCGGAGACCGCTGACATCGTAAAAAATGACTTCCGTTTCCTTGTGCTGCTTCGCGCGCTCTGTGATACGAACCTTGATTGTGTCAATCACGGCGAGGGTGGAGTCTCTATCATAAATGACTTTGACCGCATCGTCTACACGGGCTACGACAACAGCAGGCATATTTGTGCCGTTATTGCAGTAGACCGCTTTTGTGCCGCCGCCCCACACGAGCAGCCGCCCAGTGACGTTCACGTTGTCCAACACGATTTTTCCATCCGCTGCACCGCATCCGATGATAAGATCACCATCCACGGTCAGGTCTTTCAATTCAACGTCAGCAGTGCGAACCAATACGCTGCCCTTGATGTCCTTGTCGTAGCTGCCTTTTGCGGTGATGTATGTGCCGATGATGTTATGGAAAATCTGCGCAAATTCCGCGCGTGTGATATTGTCCAGCGGAGCAAGGACTTTGCCGCGGCCGTGAATATAGTCCGCACCGACCATCGCGCGCACATAAGGCATCGCCCAGTTGGAAATCTCGCTTCGGTCGGAGAACGCGGACAAATCCGTTTTGGAATACGAATCGTAGTCCAGTTCCAGCGCACGGGCCACAACGGTCATTGCTTCCTGCCGCGTGATGGGCGAGTCTGGGGCCATTGCAGAAGAACTGCGCCCGTTATAAGTACCCATCTGCACGGCGAGCGCCACATCTTTGTAATACCACTTGCTCTTGGAAACGTCCTTGTACTGCGAAATATCAGCGGTTTTATAGCATCCGAACGAGCGGTTGATGATCGCCGCCATTTCCGCACGGGTCATGTCGCCGTTGGGGTCGATGATGGTCGCGCTCTTGCCATAAAGCAGGCCGTTATCCACGGCTGCGGACACGGCTTCGGCATACCATGCGGTACGGTCATAGTCCTTGAAATCTGTTGCTTTGCGGGTAGTCGTTCCTGCCGCCGACGCGCTGACTGCCAGCAATAAGCACGATACTGCCGCAAGGAACAATGCGAGGATTCTTTTTCGTTTCATTTTGAAGTCCTCCTTGTAGAATCAGGTAAGGGGAACGCTTTGGGCGTTCCCCTTGGATGAATTGCGATCAGACCGCATCCCAAGCGATGATGAACAGGACGCTTGCAATGGCAGTGTTGGTTACGGCTTCACTGACGGGCGTAACAATGGCGTCATAGGCAATGCCGATGCTGTTCGCAGAGGTGTCACCCACGCCGGACATGAAGCAGCCCTCAATGGCGTCAGTCAGGAGCGTCTGCTTGCTGGCGTTCTTGTCGTCGGTCATCTTCTTTTCGCCGTCGCCGAGGCAGAGGGAGAAGCCAAACTTGTTGGAGTTGACCTTTTCGTGGGCAAGGGTGGCCTTGTCACCGAACGCAGCCAGCGACCAGCCCTGCGCGGCTTCGATGCTCACGGAATTGACCTTGACCGCGCCGAACGAGTTGTTGACGATCTTCGCGTCCGTTGCGGTGCTGACCGTACCATCCGTGCCAACGGCGATGGGCAGGACGGTGGGCACGGTCACGGACATCTTCGTGGCAGCCGGATCGCCGCCAATGCTGCCGTCAGCGGTGGACGAGAGCGTGACACTGGATGTGCCGGTGCCACCAGAAGCGTCCACGGTGTTGGCAGCGGAAGCGGAAATGGCGAGGGATGCGAGCATACAAATTGCGAGAACGAGGGAAATAATCTTCTTGGTGTTTTTCATAGTTAAAATCTCCTTATTTTTGATAATCAGTTTTTGATGGTAATGTTGATGATTGCCCCGGCCGTGCCGATGATTTCGCCACTGACCGGATCAAGGTTGTGGAACATAGCCGTGCATTCGTATGTGCCAGCCGGAAGCTCCACATCGAGGGCAGCACGTTCGATTTTGCTGCCCACGGGGATCGCCTTGGACTGATAAATGACCTCCTGCGTGTCATTGCGGATAAACTCCACCTGCTGGGGGTAGTTGTTGATCGATTCGTTGACGATCATGACATTGCCCTCGGCCTTACCATTTTCAAAGTAAGGTGCGGTGTTCATGCTGATGTTGATCATGCCTTCCGCGACTTTTTCGTTCAGCTTTTCCGCAATTTCTTCCGGGCTGAGATTGTCCCAGCCACCCTCGACGGCAGAAGAATCATATACGATGCCGGTTTGAGCGCGGGCTTCTTCCTTGGACAACGGTTTGCTGGCCAGACAGGTGATAAGAAAGATGCCCGCGCCGATGGCACAGGCGAGAAATACGACGGCAAGCACAACACGAATGTTGCCCTTGGCCTGCTTGGGATGCTCCTGATATGTTTCGTACATAGAAACAACTCCTTTGTGTTTTGATTTGCATTCTAGGGTGGGATACGGTAGCGACACAGCAGGCAATACAGGTCGTCCGCTGTGCATGGAATCTGATTTCCGGGCAATTCGATACCTCCTTCGCTTAAATTTGAGTATAAAGAAACACGGCCTTACGAAAGGTCGTGTTTCTTTTATACATTAAAATTGCTGCGTCATTTGAATGGTTCTGTGAGAGAACGGGACTCTATTTCAGATTGCTGGAAAATAATATTTGTGATATGATATAAATGTGCTATTCTATTTATATGAAAAAAATTGACCGTTTGTGGCCAGCCGCTGGAGGTACAGATGGATATCGCAAAATTAATTCTATCATTGCCGTTCAAAACCAGAAATGCCGACGAATTTATGGATGAAAATATCCTCAACTTGTTTGTTGACCCAACAGATGGGGTAGCCGGTCCTTTTGATTATAAAAATGAAATAATCAAAAAAATGAAATAATCAAAGGAAAAATGGGCACCGGAAAAACCATGTATTTACGTGCGAATTATATTTACCATCTATCGATTCTTGTTCCACAAATGATAGATCGTGGTTCGCTTATTCTGCCGCTCTATATTAAACTGAGCGATTTCCAAAATCTACACAACCCCGAGAAAATTTACGATCAGATAATAATACGTCTTATTCAGGAAATTCTCAATACATGCGATAAATTACGGTCAGCAAATGAACTGGTCAATCTTCATAATGGCTTCCGGAACAATGTTGTTGGCATGTGGTTTAATCGCGTGTCTCAAAACTCCATTGTTGAAAAACTAAACGAAATAACAGCAGAAGAATATACTCAACAAGTTACTACAGAATTGAATACAAAGGGAACAATAGGGCATAGCTTTCTAACGGCATGCGGTGAGTATGGCAGGACAAGTTTTATAGGGCTAAAAAAGAACACCAGCCCGCAAATATCGGATGTCGTATTTGCGTATGAGAAGCTTTTGCGTCCAATAGACTGCAAATTATTGGTTTTGTTTGATGAAGTAAGTTCCGTGGATAAAAGCTTTTTTGAGGAGTGCGGTGGTGCTTCTTTCTTCGAGACGTTGATGAACCAACTGAGAACTCTTGATTTTATTCGGACTAAAATTGCTGTATATCCGCATACATTTGCTGATGTCCTGACTGAAACGAGGTATGGCGATGTAATAATTCTTGAAGATGATATTAATGACTCTGATGGATATAACGTGTTTTTGAATAAAACGATTTCCATCATTGAGAAATATATTAGTGTTGCCGTCTCCAGTCCCATTTCAATCGAATCCGTATTCGATGTCGACAAAAATAATATGCAGATACTGGAGCAAATCATTTATGCGTCTGATGGAAATATGCGGCGGTTGGTTCAGCTGCTAGACGCAGCACTCAATGAGTGTTATAAGCGCTGTGGGGGCAAAGAGAGGCTGTCTCTTGTAGATGCTCTCGCAGCAATAAAGAAGCAGGCACGACAAATGGTGCAGCTTTTTCATGGATCTGATCTAGACTTCTTGCGTACATTGACCGCCGTCTGCAAAAAACGATCTGCGTACCGATTCATGTTCCCCAAAAAATCCCCTATACTTTTGAAATATATTAACAAATCCTCTGAGTACAACATTCTAAAAATCAAAGAAGTAGGGACTGGACGCCGCGGCACAACATACTGGTTTGATTACTCATATTGCGTTTATGCTGACATCCCAACGCATTACCAATTTAATAGTGAAAGAATTGCACGCTCTCGAAGTAACGTAGAAGGCGATTGGATTACGACAGTGACAAGAATTACTGACGAATTGCTCGTTCAAGCGAATTTGCCAGGTAAAGTTGATGGAAGTATCTATTACGTCAATGCCCAGAAAACATTTGGATTTATCAGCGATGGAAGTCGAGATGATTATTTCTTCATGACCGGAAATATAATTGAAAGCGATCGTGATGCGCAGTTGATGTGCGGCCGGAAAGTCCGTTTTTCGCCTGTAACCTTTAACAACACTGTATCAGCATATGAGATTGAACTTCTATAATCATTTGCAGTATCGGCATCTCGTTTAACGAGGTGCCGATACTACTATCAGTGCTGGTGCTGTCTGAGAAACTCCAGAAACAGGTCTTCGATTTCCTTGTCACTTTTGAAACTGCCTAGATAAGGCGCAAACCGTTTTCGGTCAAAGCTCAGCTTTTTCGGCGGCGCGGCTGCTCGCTGTGCTGCCTTTGCCCGCGCTTCCCGCCATGCGGCATAAATTTCCTGTTGGTCCGCTGATGGCGGTGGGCATTGTGCCTGAATGGACACCAATGTCTGCTTGTTCAGTGCATAGCCCTCGATCTGGCACATCTCAATGAATGCCATCTGCGCAGCCTCATCGTAATCTGCAATCAAGTCAGCGCAGGCCAGATTCAGCTTCTTTGGCGCATTCTCCACGATCTCAGCAAGCGGTGGGATCAGCTGTGCCAGCTTGACCGCCTTGCGGATTTCATACTCTGTCACACCAAAGAACTCGGCCACGATACCGCGGGCGGAATACTTCTGGCGAGATTCGCCAGAAGTTAAATCCGTGCGGAAACCGTGCCGGTTTCTTGCATCCAGCAGCGCTTTATACGCTTTTCCACGCTCAATGATCGTCAGATCCTGCCGCCGCAAAAGATTCGTCGCAATCGCAATACTGATGGCACGCTGATCGTTGACGGTCATGACCGTTGCGGGAATATCCGTCCAGCCCGCCAACTTTGCCGCCGCTGTGCGGTTATGCCCGGCCAGGATTTCAAATTCATCCGCTCCTGCAATGGGACGCACCAGAATCCGCTCATACAAACCATTCTCCTTCAATTCTTCCGCAAAGGCTTCCAGCTTGGCGTGGGGGTAGGGATGGAACCCGATGTCGGCGGTAAAGAACGGACGCAGCTTTTCAATCGGCACGTCACGAAATTGCGTCTCTGTTTTCGGCACCGGCATTTGAAATATCTGTTCATACGCCGCGTCGCCGGTCTGCTGCTCGGACGCCTGCTGGGTCGCACACATACGCTTGCGCAGCATCTCATTCATGTTTGCTCTAGCCAAGCCGCAGCACCTCCGAGGCGAGATTCCGATAGGATTCTGCGGCGGGATTACCCGGTTCGTAGTCCAGAATACTCATGCCTGCCATGGGGCATTCCGCAATACGAATGGTGTACTCGATGGGCCGGTCAAAGACGTGCAGGTCGTCGCCGTAGACCTCCCGGACGCTCTGCTGTACGCTTTTGCAGAGCTGTGGTCGGGATTGGTACATCGTCAGTAAAATACCGGCAATCTTCAAACCCGGATTGAAATGCTTCTGCACGGAACGTACCATATCAAGCACATCCGGGATGCCCTCGGATGCGAGGAAGTGGGATTGCACGGGGATGATGCAGTAATCCGACGCGCTCAACGCATTGACGGTCAAAAGCTCCTGCTTGAGTCCACAGTCGATGATGATGTAGTCATAGGCGTCGCACAGCGGCATAAGCACCTGCGTCAGCATCTTCTCCGCGCAGCGCCCAGCATCATTCGCGGCGCTGTACTGCGAGATCTGCATAACCTGAAGCCGCGCCGCCGCATCCGATAAGCGCCGATTTGCGGGAATTAAATCCGGCTTGCCGTCCGTATGCAGGATGCAGCGCGGCAAATGCAGTTCCAGATCCTCCGGATAGTCAATGGCGGCAAGCAGAAGGTTTGTCAGCGTGTACTTCTGCTCGGCTGGGGTATATCCCATGGACGCAGTGAGATTGCCCTGCGTGTCGTTGTCGATGAGAAGCACACGCTTGTTTTCATCCGCCAGCGCTGAGGCAAGATTCAGAGCGGTGGTTGTCTTGCCGACGCCGCCTTTTTGATTGGTGATTGCCAAAATTGTATTCATAATAGGCTCCAGTAACATATATTCGAGTCATCGTTCTGCACCTGTTACACAAATCTCCGTTTGCAATTCATTTGCAGTTAGAACGAAAAAGCTTCAAAATAGACGTGAAAGAACGTGAAAATCTGCTGGACGGGGTTATTTGCAAAAAGCGGCTGGACATATTGAAGTATCAAGAAAAGGTCGATTCCGAGATACAAAAATGGGCGTCAGTCAGGCTGTAGCTCATAACCCGGAGGTCGGGGGTTCAAATCCCTCTCCCGCAACCATAAAAACAGCCGGTTTCACATTGAAACCGGCTGTTTTTCTATACTTTTTCATAAAAATGAGCAGAGCGGGCAAACGAAGAATTCAACTTTAATTCAACTTGCTTTCAAAATCACGCTTTTTTCAGGAAAATATCTGAGAGGATTTCTGCATTCTTCCTGTCCGCTTCCTCGACGACGTGCGCGTAAATATTTGCCGTTGTGCTCACCTGCGCGTGTCCAAGCCGCTTGGAGATCGAAACGGAATCCACGCCGTTAAAATAGAGCATAGACGCCATTGTGTGCCGGAACGCATGGGGATTGATATGCGGCAGGCCGTGGCGCTTGCTGAATTTGCTCATCCAGTCTGTCACGCTGTCCGGGTGCATGGGGCTGCCGTTCTCCTGCGAGAAGACAAAGCCCTGATTCTCGTAGAATTCGCCCAGACGCAGCCGCTCGGTGTTCTGCCATGCGCGATAAGTGCGGAGAAGCTGCATTGTCTCTGCTGGGAGCGTAATATAGCGGTCAGACGTGGCCGTCTTCGGGGTGTCCTCGTAAATTCCGCGATCCGGGGCATACAGAACGTTGTTGCAGATATGGACGCGATTCTTCTCAAAGTCAACGGCGCTCCATTTCAGGCCCAGCAGCTCCCCGCGCCGTGCGCCGGTCAGCAGAAACAGGTGCGTCAGCGTTTCCCATTTTAACGGCTCCTGCTTGAGTGCGTCGCGGATGGCTGCGATCTGTTCCGGCTGGAAGTAGTTTACTTCTTTCTTGGCAACCTTCGGAAGCGTGGCCTTTGCCGCGACGTTGAAGGGAACCTGTCCTTCCTTCTCCGCCTGGTCAAGAACCGTAGAAATCAGCCGGTGATGCTCCAGAATGGTCTTCGCAGACAGGCCGGAACCGGTGCGCTTGTTTTGCCCCGGCTTTCCGAGCGCCGTATAGAAGCTGTTCAGATGGTCGGCCCGCAGGTCTTTCAGCTTGATATGACCGATAGCCGGATAGATGCGCTCGGTCAGCTCCTTGTAGCGGACGATCGTGGAGTGCTTTGCTCCGCGCTGCTCCTTCATGGCAATTACATATTCGCAGTACGGCTCAAACTTCTGGCGGCTGTCAGTGGTGACGCCCGCTCTGCATTCCTTCTCAAAGGTCGCGGCAAATGCCTCGGCCTTTTTTCTTGCGCTCTTTTCCGTCCAAGTCGGTGAAACCTCGAACGTAGCTGTCCACGGCTTCAGCTGCTTCCCATCCGGCCCCCGCCCGCGATGAACGCGGATGGAGTAGGAGATCAACCGCCCGGCCTTGTCGCGGCGTTCTTGGATGTTAGCCATTGTTCCACCTCGTTATCCACTTCATCCAAATTCAGCTTGCTAAGAATATCGTCTAAATGTCTGCGAAATGCGCGTTCTGCCTTAAATATCAGAATATCTCCGTAATCTCGTTCATCAAAATCGAGGGTTTGAGGGATGGAATCAGCGTTTGAAATCTGCCATGCGTAAGCTGTTGCCTCGACCCGAACCGGTCTTGACGTGTTTGCAAAAAAGTCAACGGCTTTACGCTCATTTTCTTTGCTTGCCTCGTACAATTCCGGCTGATACTCTTTCAGGTTCACCATTGCCTCGAATGCGGTAAACATTCTGACGTTCTCCAGCAGCCCGGCAAGGCCGTCCCATTCAAGCAGGCTTGACAGTTGCCCAGACAGCCCCTTTTCCTTAATCTGAGATAGTCTTTCCACCGCTTGCACAGAAAGCCCCGTAATAGCAGAAACGTCTGCCGTTGTGCGTCTTCTGACCCCATCTTCACCGTCTCCGAGCAGATAGGCAACGTCACAATCAAACAGTTTTGCCATGACTTGAACTCTGCCAAGCGGCGGGATAGTCTTCCTATTCTCCCAGTCGAGAACGGTTCGACCGTCCAATATCTTGCCGTTATTCTCGACAAGTGAGATTTCTTCCGCAAGCTTATCTTGCGTCCACCCCTTGCGTTTTCTTTGCTCACGGATTCGCGCGGGGGTTTTACTTATGTTCAGCAGCTTGGTTTTACACATGATGTAAAAACGTACCTCCAATTTTTAGAATGTGAATTATCGGTGTTATTATACCATTCCATTTCCGCCTGGTCAATGATAAAATTTGACCATAGGCAAAATAATTTGACGAAATTTGGAGGTGCAACATGAATCAGTTCAAGACTATCCGCCAGACTGCCGCGATGGGCGTCTTGCCGGAGCATCGGCTCAGAATCCTTGTCGCGCAGAAGGATTGCCCCGGCTTTTATGCGGGCAATCGCTTTCTGGTCAACGTCGATCTTTTGATCGAGCAGCTGAACCGGCGGAGCACAGAGGCAGCGCAGAAGGGGGCTTGCTGATGGCGGAACGCCGTATGTTTGCCCGCGCAATCGTCGGTTCTGCGCGTTTCCTGCGAATGCCCGCGTCGTCCCGGCTGCTCTATTACGACCTTGGCGTTGCTGCTGATGACGACGGTGTGGTCGAAGCGTTCACTGTCATGCGCTCGACCGGGGCATCGGAGGACGATCTTCGCGTTCTTGCCAGCAAAAACTTTGTTCAGGTGCTGAATGATGATCTTGTGGTTGTCATCCTCGACTGGCGGGTAAATAATCAAATTCGCAAGGATCGATACCGCCCAAGCATCTATCATGATTCGCTGGTTTCTTTGGGGCTGCTTGAACAAAAAGCAGGCGCTGGTTTACCATGTGGCAACCAAAACAGCGATTTTGGCAACCGTCCGGTTAACCAGCGGTTAACCCAGTATAGTACAGGGGAGAAAAGTACAATATCTTCGCCTACGGCTCAGAGCGCGGGCAAGGGAAATGATGCTTCTTTCTCTGCATTTTGGAACGCTTATCCGCGAAAAGTGGGGAAGGGTGCAGCGCAGAAAGCTTTCTCCAAGGCCAAAGTTCCTCTGACTGTTCTTTTGCCAGCCTTGGAGCAGCAGAAGCAAAGCGACCAGTGGAAACGCGACGGAGGGCGATATATTCCATACCCGGCAACTTGGCTGAACCAAAAACGTTGGGAAGACGAACCACCTGCCCAGCCGGAAAAGGATATGGAGCCTGCCGAGGATTGGACGGTCACGCACCCAGAATGGGCGGATCAATCGACTTGGGTTCCCGGCCCTGACGGGGTTTACAGACCAGTGGGGGTGATGCCGTGAGCCTGGCAAGCCAAAGCGTGGCAGGAAGCATTCTCATAGATGCTGCGTGCCTGTCAGCGGTGCGTCAGCAGGTGCGAGCGGACGATTTTGAAGTTGCTGCTGACCGCGCAATTTTTGAGGCTGCCTGCCGTCTCGCAGATGCGGGACAGGCCGTCGATGTGGTCACAATTTTGCAGGATGCTCGGCGGCACGGGGCGGATTTGTCAGAAGAATATGCGGCGACGCTGTTGAAGGTTACGCCGACCGCGGCCAATGCTGCGCAGTATGCTTCTGCCGTCCATTCCGAGGCCGTCCGGCGCAGGCTGTCTGAAATCGGAATGCAGCTCGCGGAGGCAAGCGGGGACATGGCTCGTACCCCTGCGGGTATCATTTCGGAAACTGCTGCCGCGCTGGAAGCCGCCGACGCAGCGCCGCAGGCAGGTATGTGCACTTCGTCAGATGCGCTGTCGGCGTTTCTTGACTACCGCGCACAACTGGAATCCGGGCAGGCCGTCACAGTCGGCACGGGCTACCCCGGCCTTGATAAGCTGCTGGGCGGTGGGATGCTCAATCAAGGACTGTACATACTGGCTGCACGGCCCGGCGGCGGCAAAACGACGTTTGGCTTGAAAGTCGCAGAAAGTGCCGCGAAAACCGGTGCTTGCCTGTTCTTTTCGCTCGAAATGTCCACCGAACAGATTACGGCGCGTCGGATTGCTGCGGAATCTGGTCTATCCATCGGGCGGCTGATGGTCGGCGGGGGCCTCAGGGATGAAGAGCAAGCCAAGCTTGCAAACGCAGCGTCGGTTCTGTCCACGCATGACTTCCGCCTGAACCGTGCGCCCGGTGCGTCCGTCTCGGACATTGCGCAGGCTGCGCACCTGGCGAAGAATCTTCGGCTTGTGGTCGTGGATTATCTTGGGCTGGTACGCAGCGACGAGCGGGGACTTTCCATCTACGAGCGGGTCACGAAGAATAGCGCCGCCTTGAAATCCCTCGCCCGCTCGTTGAACGTGCCGATTCTGTGTCTGGCGCAGCTGAACCGTGCAGCAGAACAGCGGGCAGACAAGTGCCCCAGCATGGCCGACCTGCGGGATTCCGGCGCAATCGAGCAGGATGCGGACGCGGTTATTCTGCTGCATCGCCCCGCTGCGTATGAGGCCAAGCAGCCGCTGCCGTGGGAAGCGCAGCCCCTGACCGCGATCGTCGCAAAGAATCGCCACGGCAATATCGGGCGGCTGGACTTCGATTTTTGGGGAAGTTCTGGCATTATCATGGAACATCGGCTCGAGGTGGGAGGCGGGGTATGACGCAGGCACAGCATTACAAGCCAGCGGACGTGCGCAGGCTGCTCCTGCATACGCCCGTCCCACGCCGGAAGCGCGACCGCTGGGCCGCATACTCCGCATTCACCAACCACGTCTTGCCATATGTCACGACTGAGCACCGCGACGAGGTGTGCAGGCTTGCGGCAGGACGGTTCAGGGTATAGCACGAAAAATGCAGAGAAAATCTGGATTTCTGCACATTTTCTGTTGATACGCGCATCATTCTATGCGCATTGATGCGTGTTTTTTCTTCTTGCGCAACATCGGTATATTGCAACACATGGAGGTACACATGACCACAAAAGACGAATTAAAAGCATCCAACCAATCCGCAAAGTTCTGGGAGTTGGAACGGCCGGAGATCATGGAAACGAGATTCAACACGCTCCGCTATTACCCGAAGGCCCAACGCCTTGTCGTGCATCTGCGCGATTATTGGAGCGAACGCGACGGCTGCTACCGCATGGGCAAGGGAACCGGCCTCGACCTCGCGGCGTTGAGCAACAAGCCGGGCACAATCGACCGGCTGATCGAAATTCTACAGTCGATCAAACCGTACTGACGGAGGGCGTGCATATGGCTGATTATTTTATCAACTCCGATAAGGGCAAGGAGCTTGCGAACAGGCTGCAAGCGGGCGATATGGCGGAGGCTTCCGACGGGTCTCTCTGGAAAAAGGAAGCCGACGGAAGCATTACCGTCACGAAGAACGGGCAGACCATGACCGGCAGAGTGGGAGAATCTTCGCCCACCGAACCGGTCACGCCGGAGTACACACCGGAACAGCCCGCGTCCATTGATACCCCGGTTTTGAACAGCACGGACAAGACTGCACCGGCTATGCAGCAGGAAACTGTGCAAACGCCGACCCTCAACGAGCGAATCCAGACGGCCCGCGAAAAGGCAAAGGAAGCAACGAGCAAGGTCACGGAAGGGCTATACACTATCGGGACAGAACTCGGAAAAAGCTATGCCGACCAGCTGCAAAACGTCGGGGACACCAAGCTTCTTTCCGACGGCTATACGCTTCGCCGCGACGAAGACGGCGGCTATAGTGCCAGCAAGAACGGCCAGAGCGTAAAGGTCAGAATTGACGAAGACGCGGTTCGCCGTGATTTGCTGATGAATGAGGCGATTCGCGGCGCGTTTGAGCAGAGCAGCCCGTATACCGTCGGCACGGAGGCTGGGCTTGACCTTCTGGAACAGGCGAAAAGCACCGGAAGCACGGTATGGGCACCGGACAATTCCGAATGGGCCTATACCGGGAACGGGTTTACCGCGACAAAAAACGGCCAGACGCAGGCGATCACGGTCGATAAGGACGCGATAAGAAAGGCCGCGCAGAAGAAAGCACAGGAAACCGGGCAGGCGCTTCCTGACGGATTCGACGGCGAGTACAGAATCGGGTCTGCGGAAGGTGTTTCGTGGGCTGACGGCAACCACCAGCCGGGAGATATGCTTGGCGGCAGAGATGATTCCTTGTGGATCTGGGAGGGGCCTGACAACGTAGTTGTCCTGAAAGGTGACAAGACCTATAAGGGTGTGATTGACCGTGAAGCTGCGGCCCGCGATACGCAGCAGGCAGCTGCCCCGGCCAGCTCTGGAACCGGCTCTGTGGGCGGCTCGTACTCCGGCGGTTCCGGTACATACGCTTCCAGCACCTCCGGCACGAAAAAGAGCGCGTCGAAGTCTGCACCAGCATCTACCGGCCCGGACATTGCAACGCTGCGCAAGCAGGCCGCTTCCGCGCAGAAGGACATGGCGGACATTGCCCGGCAGATCTCCGCGAACAAGGCGCGCGGCAAGAGCAGCGGCGACCTTGAAAGCAAGTACGCCGAGGCAAAGTCACGATATGACACGGCAAGGGCGCAGATCAACGCCGCCAGCGCCGAACTGACGCTTGTAAAGCAGGCGACGGCCCCGGAGATCAAAGCCGCTGCGGCAAGCGGACAGAACGTGCGGGATTCCTATTCCGTTCAGTACACCGACACGCCGAGCCGCGCACAGGTCAGGCAGTCGTATCAGGAACGGCAGGCGCAGGCAGGCACCCAGCAGCCGGAGGAAGAGCCGGAAGCGACGGTGTATACTGAGGAGCCGACGCTTCTGGAAGCTGCGATACGCGCACCGGAGAAAGCGGCCTACTACGCGCAGCGGAAGGCCGAGCGGAAAGAGGCCGACGCGAAAAGGCGGGAATCGGAATGGAACTACGAAATCCCGCAGCAGACGCACGAGGAAAAGACCGAACTGACGCAGAAAATCCAGAGCCGGGACGAGAACGTAAAGATCGCAAACACCCGGAAAACGATGGAAGACCTGTCCAATCAGATCATAGCCATGAAAGCGCGGGGACAGGACACGTCTGCACTGGAAGCGCAGTATAAAGGGCTTGCCGTTTATCTGAACGGCCTTGAGGTCGCCCGGAATTACAAGAAGGACAGCGGCGATGAATCGTCCCTGCGCGCGCAGAAAGAAGCCAAGCTTTCCGAATCCGAGTTCAGCCGTTCTCCCGCCATGGTGCAGCTGTACGGCACATACGAAAACTACCTCAACAGTATGACCGCCTACTATGCCGAGCACAAGGACGAGTGGGCGCGGGAAAACAGATTGAAGCGGGCGGCGGAAAACGAAAAGGCGAAGAGCCGACAGGACGCGCAGGCCCGCTCAATCACGCGCATTGCAAATCTCGGAATTGGCGGTCTGCTGGAAGCCTACTACAACTCCGAAGGTGACGAGCAGAAAGCATACCGAGAGCAGCTAGCCCAGAAGGGCGTTACCGGGCAGGAACTCAACGAGTGGCGCAATACCGTTTTCAACTCGACGGGGAGGTTCCTCGGCGACCTCGGAACCGGCCTGTTCGATGGCGGTATGCAACAGTGGCAGAGCGGCGTAGAGGGTGCGCTTGCGGGCGTCGAGAATACGGCGAACAAGGCTGCGGCATGGGCGCTGTATGACCTGTCGAATCCGCTTCCGGACGGAAAGCTGAAATCCGGCATGAGAAAGATCGCCGACCAGCTTCGCGCCTCCGACAGCAGCCACGAAGGGAACGCGGAGATTTTGCGGCAGCAGCTTGCCGGTACTATGCAGGAAGCGACGAAGAACCACTCCGGTGTCGGCAAGTGGGTCATAGAGCAAATGCCGAGCATGGGCAATATGCTCTTGAATTCCGCTTCGGCTGGTGCACTCGGCGTTTCGAGCCTTGCGACGCTCGGTGCGACTGCTGGAGGCAGCGCGTATACCGACGCCCGGAACGATGGGGCCAGCCATGAGCAGGCGCTTGCATACGGCCTTGTCACCGGCGCACTGGAAGCCGGCTCTGAGAAGCTTTTCGGTGGGAACCCGCTCTACGATACCGATGCGGGCATCGTGAACAAGCTGGTAGCCAAGCTGACGGACAACCCGACCGTCATTCGCATTCTCGACAGCAAGGGCTTCGATCTGGTGTCGGAGGGTCTGGAAGAGGTCATAACAGAGATCACGGAGCCGTGGGCGCAGGCCCTGATTTACGCGGGCAAGGAAGCGGATTTTGCGACCGTTGAAAGCGTGGGAAATGCGTTCCTCGGCGGCGTGTTCATGTCTGCGGTCGGCAACATCGCGGCGCTTCCCGGACAGCTGAACAGCCGCGAGGCACAGGCCGAGATCAACGAGGCCGGGCAGAGCGTGTTCCGGCAAGCACTGCAAACGAACGACCCCAATGTGCAGAATGCCGTGCGCGATGTGCAGAGCAAGATTGCGGCCGGAGCGCCGCTGACCGTGGAGGACATCGGCCATGTAATTGACGTGATGGCAGATTCCGGCTACGAGGCAAGCACGACGCAGACGGCGCAGGACGTCGCCCCGCGCACGACCTGGGATGTAGACATCACCGCCGCAATCCAAGCCGCACTGCGTGGCGAAACGCTCACAGGCCCCGCACAGACCGCGAATCAGAACACCCAGCAAACGACGCAGCCCGCGCCGGAACGCGGCGCAGATGGCGTTATAACTGGTGGAGAATCCGGCCCGCGTTCCGGTGTCAGCAACCAGTCCGGAAGAAGTGAGAGAAGCACGTTGGATCAAGCTATTTTAGCCGCAATTACCGGGAAGGACGTCAGGACAATTGACCAGATGGGGACGGACGATGCGTATGCCTCGGCAGAAGAAAACGCTGCTGCACGTCCGTATACGCATGAGCGGGTTTCCAATGCGGAACAGTTTGCGCGGGCGAATGGCAGAATTCTGACGGATGCGGACGGAAATGTTTCCAATTATGCCGGACAGGTTCAGGAACTGCTTGCGGCGGATCACTGGAACAATACAGACCGCGACGTCGCGGCGACACTCAGACACGAGGCGTTCCAGCGGGGCGATATGGACAGCTTCTATCGGCTGTCTGACCGGATCACAGAGACGAACACGGAGGCCGGGCGGACGCTGCAGGGCACGCAGAAATGGCTGGAACAGGCGCACCCAGAACAGTCTGTCGTTGCTGCGGCAAAGAAAGCGCTTGATACGAACCCCAAGGCTCCGTCCGGGAAAATGGCGTTCATCGAAAAGACTGCGCGGGAAATTTCCGGCTTCGGTGATAATGTCAGCCAGTGGGCGGGCGCACTGAGGCAGATCGCGGAAGAGCGCAGAATGACCGGCGTGGATATGCTTGTCAGAATAGCCGAAAAGCAGGGCGCAAACGATCCGCGGTGGCTCAAAAGTCTGGTTTACAACGGCCTGTATAACGTTGCCGGAGATTACGAAAAGCCGACTGGCGCGGTGGATACGGTCAACAAGGGGCTGCGCAGGCTCAAATCCTACGTCATCACGAACCAGCTTTTCCGCATCACGACGAATGCTGCAAACGTGGTCTCCAACAGCATTTCCAACGCCACGGAGGCCGCAGCGGCAAACACCGGCACGGCACATCTGGCCGACGCGATCATGGGTAAATTCACCGGTCTGCGCAGTCACGGCACGTTCGAAAACGTGCTTGGCAAGGAAGCGCTGACGACCGGCAAAAACCTCGCACAGAAATCCTTCGTGGAAATCTGGCTTGACACCAGTACGGAGGCGACTGACAGTAAATTCCAGAGCAGCAGGGGCCGCTCCGTCCGTGAATACAAAATGACGGGAAACCAGCTGTTTTCCACCATCGACGCGGTATTGTCCACGGCACTTAACACAACGGACGCGTTTGCGACCGGCGTTTCCCAAGGAGCAGCACAGACGGCCTTGCGTCGGAATGTCCAGAAGGGCTATCTGACAGCGGAGCAGGCGCTCGATGTCGCCAAGCAGCGCGGCAGTGATACAACGTTCCACAACAAAACGGCCCTCGGCACGACCCTGCAGCGCGTGCAGGCGGCAATGAACGGCGGGCTGGAATACGGCGCGGGCAATATCGTTGCGGGCAACTATCTGAACGTTCCGGCGGCAGTTTTGATGCGGGAGGTCAGCAAAATGCCGACCATCGGAACCGTCGGCGCATTGATCGATATGGCGGCGGTCTGCATCGACGGCAAGACCGGGAAAAACACCATCGGCGACTTGCAGGCGAAGATCACAGGCGAAAAGCTGACGCTTGCACAGCGCCAGAGCCGCGCTGCACAGCAGCTTGGCCGCTCTTTGGCGCTGGGCACGATGGAGGTCGCGGGTTATGCCGCGCTGGCATTGAAGGGAATCATTCGCCGCGTTGACGACGACGACAAGGACAAGGCAGCGTTCGAGGCCGCAGGCGGTCAGCAGGGGCTTTATATCAACTGGTCTGCACTCTGGCGCAGCGTCCCCGGCGGCGACAGCGAGTGGCAGGATGGCGATGTCATCACGAATCTTGGACGGCTGGAACCGCTGACCGTGAACATGAATTTCGGCATTGACGTCGCGGAGGCGCTGAAAACAGACGAGGGCCTGCGGGCCGAAGATCTGAAAGGCATCAGCATCAGCGCCGTACAGGACGGCATTGCAGATCTCAGCATGATCCAGAATATTCAGGGCATCATAAACGCGCTGCAATACAAGGGCGAAGACCAGAGCGCGTTTGAGGCCGTAGGACAGGAGCTGCTTGCAAGCAATGTCGCGTCCCTGACGCCCGGACTGATCCAGCAGGCCGCGAAAGCGATTGACCCGTATTACCGGGATCTGTACACCGGCGATACGAGCGGGCAGCAGATTTATGATATCTGGGCAAACACGATCCCCGGCCTGCGTCAGCAGCTTCCCGAAAAGCTTACGGGCTTTGGCACGCCGAAGGAATACGCCGGAACAGGCACGGAACGGGCCGTGAACGCGCTCCTGAATCCATACGCAACAACGACCGTGCGCCCGAAGAGCGGCATGGAATCCATGCTTCAGGAGGCGGAAGACGTCAGCGTTTATCCGAACAGGAACCCGATCGGAAGCGTCAGCGTCAACGGCCAGACTGTGACGCTGACGAACGAGCAGAAACGGCAGTACCAGACCGTATACGGTCAGACCTATCGGGATACGCTTCAGGCATTGCAGGGCAGCATTGCGTTCCGGCAGCTTGACAGGCAGGCAAAAGACGCCGCTATGAAAGCGGCGGAAAGCTATGCAGGCACAGCGGCAAAGACCGCGCTCGATATCGGATACAAGCCGCCGGAAGACTACGCAGCGCGCACAGGAATGGACGGTACCGCGCTTGCAAATGCGCTGATTCTCGAAGCTGTCAAGGCACAGCATTATCTTTCAGGTGATACAAAGAAGCAGCTTTCCGGCGTCGAAGGTGTCTACGGAAGTACCGCCTATGCGCGGCAATCCCTTGACGTTGTCAACGCCGCGAAGGAAAAAGCCACGGCATATTTTGAGCACGTGGAGCAGGCGAAATACGGCGGCGAGCTGACCGAGGCCGAACAGGAGCTTGTAGGGAAGGATTCTGAGTACATCGCAGATTATTTCATGCGCAAGGCCATTGACAGCTACAAGAACACTGACGGCACGTCAGGCCATTTGAGCGGGGATAATGCCGTAAAATACGCCGCAGTGGCAAAGAAACTCGACGGGCCTACATTTGCCGGTGTCGGCATTTCCGGAGATATTCTGACAGAGGCCAAGAAGAAAGCCCATTCGTTCTATACGGAGGTCGAGAAAACCGGCTTCGGCGGCATCATGTCTGCGGATAACCGCGCGCTGAATCGGAAGTTTGCCAAAATGTCCGACGATGAAATTGCACAGCACTTCCTGAGCATTGCAGCGAAAGAAAGCTTCAAGGACACCAACGGCAACGGAACGAATCTGGACGAAGCTGCAGCAGCGCTCAAATCCGGCAAAATCAATGACCCGGTCGTGTTCGCACTTCTCGACACAGACACCATCGAGGACTACAACCGCTACGGAAAGGGCAGCAGCATCACGACGGAAATCCTCTTGCAGGCGGCGCGTGCGAAGAAGACCGTAAAGCAGGACACCGACCAGGATTCTGTCGTTGTGAACACCTCACAGGAGCAGTTTGAAGACTGGGTAAATCGTCAGAGCTGGACGCAGCAGCAGAAGCAGGACGTCATGAAGGTCTTCTACCCCAACACGGCGGAAAAGAAAACCTATCTCGTCGAATCACTGAACAGCGGCAGGATGGCGTATACCAACGTAAAGAAGGAGCTGACGCCGACCTTGCAGGCCGGATGGACGCACCAGCTTCTTCCGACACTCGACGCCAATGCAAGCGACACGACGAAGGGCGCGCTCATGTCGCACTACATCGAAGCGGCTGCGGCCTACGACGACCGCCCGAACGCCGCCGAGCGAAAGGCTCTGAATTACAGCTATGCTTGGCAATGGTTCTGCGACTACCTGAACACGACCGACATGACGCGGGAGCAGAAATACCAGATCGCGCTTATTCTGTCCGGCACAGATTCACAGCGGACAAAGGACAAAATCTGGTCGAGGCTCAGATAATTTTCCAGACCCAGCAAAACAGCGCAGCAGTCCATACCGGGCCGCTGCGCTGCTGCTTGATTCAGAAAAGTTCGCTGACGTGCCAGTGCTCCAGTTTCCGGTCGTCCATGGCCTTCTTCCGGGCTGCCTGTTCCCGCTTCTTCTGCGCGGCTGTCTTGGGCTTCTGGATCAGCGACGTCGGCGGGCCGTAGACCTTGCACAGAAGATTATACATAGCTTCTTCGTAGGTTACAGACCGGTCATCTTCTGTGCTCCGGCTCTTTTTCTTCGTTTTTGATTTTATCCGTGTCGCCATTCCGAAAGAGCACCCCCCTGTTTTTCTGGTACCCCCAGTATGGCATACAGATGCGGTTATGTCAACTTCTTGCTTTGGGGCTGGATACACGCGGGTATGCAATGATATATATAGGCGAGAATAAACCCACACGCCCGTTTTTCCGCTACCCCCTCTATGCCCTCTGCTTTGATTAGGGAGCATAGCAGCTGTCTGGGCCTGCACCCCCGCACGGCGCAGGGGCTTAATGACCTGCGACCTGGGCTGTACGTTCTCGCGCGCGCAGCAGGCACGGCACGCAGCCGGGGCTTGTCTGCATGGTGTTGCGCACATCAAGTTTCGACAAGCAAACGCCTGCTTGCTCTGCACCTGTTATAACGCCGCGCACAGCCGCAGAAGCGTCGTACCCGCTCGTTTATATAGGAAATGCAAAAACGCCGTCATGGGGCTTGTACGGCCTCACAGCGGCATATACGCAAAAAGACCGCAGGGCATTCCCCGCGGTCTTCTGTATCAAGCGTGTTTCAGCTCTTCGATTTCCCGGCTGTGCTGGCGGATGATCGAGCGCAGAAATGCAACCTCTTCCTCCAGCTCATCAACCCGGCTCTTCGGTGCAAGTGTCTCCATCATGGTCTGCTGATTCTCAAACAGCAGCTTGAACTTCGGACCGAAATAAGATTCCATCAGAACCGAAGCGCCCTGCATCGCGTCCTTCAGGGTCTGGCTTGCGGATTCCTCCACCTTCGCGCTCATGCGCTGCTCGGATTCCTGAATCATTTCCCGGATAGCCTGCAAATCCTTTTCATCAAGCATAGTTTCATCCCTCCTGCTTTTCATTATACGGCGTTTCCCGCCGTTGTCAATCCGTTTTCGGCTTCCCGTCCCGCTCCATCGTCTCCGAGATCGCGCGGTTGATAAAGCCGTTCGTGCTTTCGCCCTGCGCTTCGGCGTGGGCCTGTATCAAGTCTTTCTGGCCCTTCGGAACGCGGATCTTAATTTCGTCATATGTTTTCGCGTTATAGCGGCCTTTCACAGCGCTTGACGTTTTCCCCATATAATCACCTCTTGTTATATTATACCTCATTTATCATGGTGGGTACAGTATGCAAAATTAACAAATCATACTGGGTACATTTGTGCAACATCCCATCTTGCATACTGGGCCCAGTATGATATAATGAAGCCAGTCAAGGGGAACAAACGAAAACAGTTCAGACACCGGCAGAAGATGGGTGAAGAACGTCTACAAGAGTTGGGAAGGAACAGCAAAGTGCAGCAAGGCTCACGAGATCAGTTGAAAGCCCCCAGCCGCCGGAGTTCCCCGAGACAAAGAAAAAGCGTCTCCTGCCGCCGTAGGAAGTGAACAGGAGACGCAGCCGAAAAGGGCTGACTGCAGTATAGCACAGCCCACCGAAAAAGGAAAGGGGCTTTACAAATGAGCAACACAGAAATTCAGAGCAAGGTCAACGAGCTTCGCGAACTTCGCCGCATGGCCGACGAGCTGACCGCCGAGATCGAAAGCATTCAGGACACGATCAAGGCGCACATGACCGCCATTGACGCCGACACGCTGACGGGTGCGGATTACAAGATCACCTGGAAGACCGTGACCAGCAGCCGGTTCGACAGCACGGCGTTCAAGAAGGCCATGCCGGAGCTTGCCGAACGCTTCACCAAGTCCAGCACCAGCCGCCGGTTCACTGTGGCGTGAGGGGGCGGCAATGGCGAAAGAAAAACGTGCAACATGGTGGAAGATGTTCTACCACCAGCGGGCCGTGATCGAATCTGTATCTGACGAAGATGCAGGAATCGGCCTCAAGGCTGCATTCCGATATTTTGACGGCGAAGATATTGATGCTGCGGATCTGACGCCTGTTGCATTCACAGTGTTCTGTGTAATGCGGCCTTATATCGACGAATCCCGGCAGGACTATGAAGCTGCTGTGGCAAGAGGAAAGCAAGGTGCAGACACACGCTGGTCGAAAAAGTGATAGACCTCCTATAGGCCCTCTATAGGGTATCTTAGAGAAGCAGAAGCAATAAGCAGAAGCAGATACGGTAAAAGGGTATAAGGGAACGGAGCCGCTTCCGCGCTCCGCTCCACCCACCCCGACAAAGGAGGCAGATAGTTGCTGTTTGATTTTGACAAATTCGCGGATATCACAGCGTCGGTATTCCCCGGAGGGCCGTACACGCTGGACGAAGCGCTCGGCGTGTTCCAGTACTACTTCGAGCAGTACGAGGCATACACCGGCAGACCGCACCCGCCGATCTGCGCAAGTCAGATCGTGCGCATCATCCGGGATATGCCGTGGATCGAGCAGGCCGACCGGGGCAGCGCATACGCCGACATTCCGCCGGAGAGCTACCCGCCCATGATCGACCAGCATTTCCAGACAAGATACCGCCGCTGCGATTACAACATCAACCACTTTTTCAGCGGGCGCATTCGGGAATTGCGCTTTTATGAAACGTGTTACTGACTGAAAGGAGATATTCACCATGAAAAAATTTATCACGTTCACCCTTGCCGCTGTGCTGCTCGTTGCAGCCCTCTGCGCAGCACACAAGCCCTTCCGCACCTATCCGCACACAGCGCTTGTAACCGCGCTGGACGAGAAGACGGACACCGTGACCGTCACCGACTATTCGGGCCGCACATGGCAGTTCACGGGCTGTGAGGACTACTGCACCGGCGATCTGGTAGCGCTCACCATGTCCGACAACGGAACCCGGAACACCGTGCTTGACGACGAGATCATGCAGGCGCGCTATGTGGGCGATCTGGAAAGCTGGTACAAGTACGGAGGTGCGAAATGAACAGCAGCGAGGCACGAATGATCGAACTGATCCGGCAATCCAGAGACCCGGCGGCAGCACTCAAAGTCGCTGTTGGCCTGATGCTTCAAATCCTGTCCGGGCAGAACGGAGGGAGCAAATGAGAAAAGAGCGTGAAATGGATCCGCTGGAGGCAAAAGCAGTCCGGGAGCAGTTCGAGCGGGCCGGGAATCTCTATCAGAAGCTGACCGACCGGCAGAAAAAGAAGGTCAGCGCATTGATTCGGCAGCTGCTAGAGCGGCAGGAGAAAGAAGGTGCGCAGCATGACGCGTGAGGAAGCCAAGCGGTACATAGCCCAGCTGACATACGAGGAAAAGAAGCGGCTTATGCAGCTGCTCAAAACCATCGAACAGCAGCGCCAGCAGCCAGCCAATACCTGACAGCCACGGAGCGGGTTTCCCCGCTCCGTTTTCCTCGTTTTGAGTTCAACAAAAATTCAACTCCATTACGAAAAGTTCAACAAAGTTACAAAACGATACCAAACGCAGAATCCAAAAAAGCCAGTGTTTTCAAGGCTTTTTCACACGATGTAACACGATAAAGAACGGCATTTTTAGAACTCATAACCCGGAGGTCGGTGGTTCAAATCCCTCTCCCGCAACCATAAAACCACCGCATTTCACTTGAAATGCGGTGGTTTTTCTAACTTTTCGCATCATTTTGCAATTCCACAAAACTTGCTTTGACCCCATTTTGACCCCAATTGCCGCTGTCTATAGAGCAATTTAGTTTTCCGGGGCGGGTTCAGCCTGTTTCAGTGTGATCAGCAGACGGATGATATTTCCCGTTTGGTACATCAGGTATTCCAGTACATTCAATTCGGTCTTATCATGGTGCTTTGCATAGCCGTTCATGAAATTACAGTATGTCTGCAGCAGTGTTTCAAAATTTGAGGCAATTTCTTTCGGGACTCCAGCTTTGGATAAGTAGTTTCCGTAGATGCTTTTATTGCTTTCAAGGGCTTTATCATTTTTGAAAAATTCCTGAAAGAATGTTTCGAGTGCCTTGCGAAACTTATCTGCAATATCACTGGAATTTTCTGTTGTTGCATCTGCATATTCTCTTAAAGCCTTTACAAAAGCTGTATGTGCCTTTGGATACTGGTTTAACCATGCTAATGGCTGTGACACAAGAGCGGAATCTAGTTCAACGGCTCCCTTAGGGAATACAAAATATTCTCCGTCCGCATTGATTAGATTATAGCCAATGTGTGATTCTGCAAGCATTGCCGTAAGCAACTTAATCAGACCTTTTCGTTCAAAAAAGCGTCCGCTTTCATCTGGCTCTCGGTCTTCTGGCACAATATTCACAAGTGAAATGTAATACGCAAAAAACTCTCTAGGATCTTCGCACACTCTCCTTAGTATACTTAGCCAATGTCTATACCCAGCAGGCCCAATAAACTCAGATAGAAGTTTGTAATCCACTTCCGTACCCGTAATCCTGCAAAATTCGCGGTATTCACTCGCATTAATACCGCAAAAGCGAGTATCTAATGCGATTTCGCCAAGAATATTGAATATTTTCACGAGAAAAAATTTATACTTCTCGTTATCGCAAAACCCTATGCCAAGATTTTCTCTATAATCCAAAAAATCCATCTTTATCTCCCTTCGTATTCTGACATGTTGTATGCTGGGCGTTGAAATTCACAAGACCATCATAACTGTTCTTCCTGAAAAATACCAGAGCACTCTCTTTCCGGCAAAAAACATAAAAATTACTGTACTACAATCACGCGCCCCTGCTGCAGGATTTCTGCAGCAGGGGTCGTTTGTTATACGTCGATTTGCACGATAAACTGATTTGCAGTTAACTGAATATGCTCGACAGGTGTAGGGACCGGCGGGACCGGGAGCGTCAGAATGGCTTCCTGCGCCTGCTCTTTGATGCTGGCAATTCCCTCGGCCATGTTGGACGCTTCTGCGTCTATATCCGGGAAATCGATCAGGTCAAACAGAAGAAGGCCATCATCCTCCGTTGTAACGACCAACGGATACACTGCGCTCTGCGGCTGCGCGGTAAAAAGATCTCCGAGAAGGGCTACGGCTTCCTGCTTGCGCCCATCCAGTACATGTGCATAGGTGTCCAGCGTGAAGGATACGGAGTAGTGGCCCATGATTTCAGACAATGTTTTCGGGTCCATGCCCTGTTCCATTGCTCTGGAGGCGAACGTGTGACGAAGCGCATGGAAGGTGAAGTGGCGAAGCCCGCTCGCCTGCAGGATCTGATTGTAATAATCCTTGAATGTACGCGGTTCGATCATTCCGCCAAGCGGATTTGTCACAATGTAGCCGCTTGCATTGTACTGATCCCCAGCAAGCTCCGCATCCTTCTGCTGAACATACTGCCAGCCCTGAAGCTCCTGAAGGACGGCAGGCAGAAGCGGGATCGCACGAATGGAATTCTGACTTTTCGGGGCCTGGATCACGATTTCCGTTGTGGGCTCTCCGGGCTGCAGGGGCCGCTTCATCTTGTTCAGCCGGTTCAGCGTCCGGCGGACATGCAGAATACCGGCGCGGAAATCAATATCCTCCCAGCGCAGGCCAAGCAATTCCCCAAGCCGCAGGCCGGTGAAAAGAACGAGACGGACAAACACGCCGTAGCGGTGCTGATAGCTGCACTGCATCAGGCGGGCCTGTTCGTCTCTTGTCAATATTACGATCTGCGGCTTGCTTCCTCTCGGAAGATTCACGCCATCTGCGGGATTACTGTTGATATATCCCTCCGCAACGGCGAAACTCAATGCCTTATGCAGAAACAGATTGAGGTTTACGATTGTTTTTGGACTCAGCTTTTCTGTTTCTGCTTTGTAATTATAATATTGCTGCAAAATTCTCGGTGTCAGCTCCTTCAACTGTATATTTCCCAAAGCAGGATTCAAATGGACACGGATGTAGCTTTCATAGCTCAGGTAGGTCGACTGCTTCAGCGTCGGCCGCATATAAGTTTCCAGACAGAACGGAAGCCATTCGCTCACAGTTACAGACTGAAAATTATTCGGTGTATGATCGCGAATAAAGGAAAGCTCGTGAAGCAGTTTGATTGCTTCCTCCTGTGTTTTTGCATAGCGGGAAATTCTTCGTTCCTCGCCGGTTGCATAGTCGATCCCGATCGTAACGCGGACCTCCCATCTGCCATCGGCGCGCAGGCGAATATTTCCCTCTCTATCTTTTCTTGTTTTAGGCATATCGGACACATCCCTTATGATAATTTACGCGAACCATGCTCGGCTGCGCATTATCAAGGTGTTCTATGCTTTGTAAAAAATAATGATCTCCTATCATGTGAAAAAATGCGTATTAAAGTTTAATCATGACAGAACAGAATATTAGGACTCAGAGGAAGTGTCATACAAAACACTTCCTCTGGCGGAAGCGTACAAGGTACGCAAAAAACATAGATAGGAGATTGTAACATGGATAATCAAATAAAAACATCAGAGGCAATTACAATTAGATATATAACAGAAGATGCTCAGCGGCTTCGTGCTGAAGCAAAGGCTGCCGGTTGTTCTCTGAGCGAATTGATTCGTGAACGCTCCCTTCGGGCAGATATGGAGGCTGAATTATTGAAGATACGCATTCAGGAAATCTCCGGTCAGCTTTGTCGTCACAATCTTATTGTGCATGAGATTCATGACAAAGATGCTCGTAACGCTTTTTTGAATTGGGAGGCAGAAGCATGGCAGTGTTTAAAGTGATTTCTGTTCCGCAGAAGTATGCTGACGAAGACGCTTATGCAGATTTGATCCATTACTGTATCAGGCCCATGAAGACGCCGGGCAATTTCATTGACGGCTTCGGCGTTCTGCCACAGCTTGCGGCAGAGCAGATGCAGATCGTATCGCATGCCTACCGGCAGGATCATGGCATTCGCCTGCGGCACTGGATCATCAGCTTTGAAAAGGATGAGATTCGGGACGCTTGGCATGCCAATCAGTTTGCACAGCAGGTATGCTGGTTTTACGCCGAACGCTATCAGATCCTCTACAGCGTCCATGAGGATGCCCAAAACATTCATATTCATTTTGTTATGAACATGATCTCGTTTCAGGACGGAACCCGCTATACCGGGAAAAAGAAGGATTACTATGATTTCCTCCGGTATCTGAATGACATTGCTGCTTTATTCGGCACCTATGTCTATCCGGTAAAGGATATCCCGGAATAGAAATCGTGGTTATTGCGCAGACGCCTCCCATATTGAATTGAAGCTGCGAGGGCTGGCCTATGCCGTTCCCGCAGCCTTTTAATTGGAACTGTCATATCCCAACAGCTCCAGCGCTAACAACACGCCTTTTGAAAAGGCAGCAATCGCTTTTGCGACTGCTGCCCATGTAATCATTTTACGGCATAGTCCATGCCGCCGATCAGCAGCAGTGCCGCTGTGAGCAGGAAACCCAATACATACCAGATCATGTTTCTTCCTCCTTTCCGATTTGTTTCTCGTATTCTCTGACCTTGCGGTAAAATGTGCTCGGAGACAGTCCAAGCCGTTTCTGTGCCTCTACTGCGGTAATCTCCCTGCGGCGCCATAACATGAACACACTGTCAAAGCCTGCGCATACAATCGGCTTTCGGCCTTTATAGACGCCGTTTTCTTTTGCATTGGCGATGCCCTCTCTCTGGCGCTGGAGAATGTATTCCCGTTCCAGCTCTGCTACTGCGCCGAACACCGTCAGCATGAATTTCCCCGTCGGCGTTGTGGTGTCGATGGCTTCCTTCTTGGAAACAAACTGCACCTGCTTGCTTTGAAGCCGCTCAATCAGCTCCAGAAGATCTCTTGTATTCCGCGCGAACCGGCTGATCGACTCCACAATGACGCAATCGCCGGTCCGCACAAATGCCAACAGCTTTTGCAGCTCCGGGCGGGCCAGGTTCTTACCGCTCATGCGGTCAATGAAAACCTGTTCCACGTCAAGCGCCTGCATCAGCACCTCCTGCCGGATGGTATTCTGTTCTTGGGTGCTGACCCGGATATAGCCGACCTTCATGTGAAATCTCCTGTGTCAATAGGGCGTACCCATATGGGATACAGAAATGCTCTCCCAATAGCGTCGGTTTTCCACTTTTGACATATATGCCGCTGGCCACCCGACCCTATTGATCTATATCTCCCCATAATAGAAACACTCCTCAATTTCCTCCGGCTGCAATCCCTCGCCCAGCCATGTATCCACATCCTCCGGGGTATATCCGAATGCACAGGCCAGATTTTTCAGTTCACGGACATAGCTGCCGCCGGAAACCTTTTGGACTCTGACGCTCTGCGTACCGGACAGCGGCCAGTCATATGCGCGGAGGTCATACAGATGCCGCACGGAGAAGGTGCCTTTGCTGCGCCCGCCATCCGGCAGCAGGCACAGAATGCCCCCTTCCTGAACCGCAACTTCTTCTACCGGGCCATGCAGACTTTTCCGAATGCTGGACAGTGCGTAGTTTAAGATCTCCTTTGTGGATGCATACAGATATACCTTTTGCTTTGGAAAATGGTACAGGCAGAACGGATTGTTCCCGCGCACAATATAAAGGTGCTCATGGTCGTCCAGCACCGTATAAGTAAAAGAACCGCGCAGCAGCTCCGATGTTATGCGTAGCGTATCCAGATCGATTGTTCCCGCCTGTTCCAGAAGCTGCACGATTGCAAAGCTGTCTGTCTCGATTCTTGAAGCAGGCAGCTTCTTTTCCAAGCGCAGCAGCTTGTCATTGCTCAGAATACCGTTGTGTGCCAGTGCAAATGCGCTGCCGTCTGCGACCCCATAAAAGGGATGATTGTTGCAGTTCTGCATTTCGGAGCCCTGTGTGGTCATTCTGGTGTGGCCCATTACCGCCTTTACCTCTGCCGGAAGTCGAAAACGCATCCACCGGGCAGGAAATGGCCGCTTGTAGATACAGAGCTTCGTCCCGGTTCGATATGCGATTCCGGTCGCATCTGTTCCACGGATCTCACTGGAAATGGCAAGGGCGGAAATGATCCTGTTCTTCTGCTTTGCGGAAAGCGTTCCGCCGTAATCATAAAATCCAAACAGGCAGCACATTACAGCTCCACCTCACTCTCTACCGGCTCATTGAGATACAGTCGCCGCTCTTTCAGATACTGGATCAGCTCCGGTTCCGTCACGCCTGCAATAAAATCCGACCATGAAAGCGCACGAAGCTCCTCATCGTTCAGGCACGTCACCACATCGCACAGGCGATCTGTCAACTGGATCGTCGCAGCAAGCGTGTTGTATTTGAGCGTACCTCTGAAAATACGAATCTCCACGGTGTCTTCATTTGTCAGGTTCACGCAGGTATATCGACCATAGTGATAGCTCTTGGCGTGATCCATCATTTCCTTCGGTGTGTCCTTGTAGCCGTATCTCGCCGCCCAGCGTTCCAACTGCCGGTTTGTCCGGCGGCTGAATTTCAGCAGCTCGTTCCAATGCTTTTCCACAAAATAAAGCAGCCTTGCAATGGCTGCTTCCTGCTGCGCCGCCGTTCTGCCGAACGCAAGACGGCTGATATGGATATGCAGGCCGCAGGTACAGGCCTGATGGGAACGATAGCCGAGCGAAACCGCTTCCGCCATGATTGCCTTCCACGGTAGTTGCGTCAAATGATATTTCGCCGTCGCTGGATGACTGACGATTTCAAACCCATCGTCCAGACTGCCATCATGCTTGCAGTAGTAAAAATCATGCTCCCGGTTTCCAACGGCAAGGATCTGCTCTGCGTTGCTTCCAATTTCGCCGCCCTTGTCGATCTCCAGCTCCACGCCGAAGTATCGTGGCCCGTCTCCGTAGAAAATCGTTTCCGGGCGATAATCGTAGTTGTGAATGACCTGATTTTTCAGAATATGATAACAATTTTCGCAATAGGGATAGTCCTCACCGTCTCCCAGATAATACGCATTCTCGCAATCGATCAGATCCCCGCAGCGTTCACAGTTTGTGTAATGGCTGTCATAGCATCGCTGGCAGAGCGGATGCGTCCGCGAACCGGCGTTGGCATCATTCCAAAGCCGCTCCCCGCAGTCCGAGCAGACAACGGTTTCTTCGTCAAGACAGTGCTCACAGAAATAATCTCCCGCAAACAGTGTCAGCGCATCCTCCGGAAATTTTCGTCCGCAGATGCTGCATCCATGGTAGTCTCGCATAGTCGTTTTCCTCCAGATAAAAAGATAACCGCCGGACGCATCTGCATCCGACGGCTTCACAGCGATAATATGTGGTTGAAATCAGCGATTTTTACGCAGTTTTCCGGAGAAATAAGGGAACATCATGGTAAAAAACAAAGAAGGAGTTTTTATCATGAACGATTATGATAGACAAGATTTGATCAAGCAGCGGGCCGGTTTGGAACCGCCCGCCCACGAAGGAGATTACTGGAGCGATGAAGACCGTGCGCGGTTGAAATGCCTGTTCAACATGGGTTTTGGTATCAGCGAAATTGCGCTGGAGCTCCGGCGCGGAGAGCCTGCTATCTGCCAACAGATAGAGCAAATGGGCCTGTTTGAGCATAAACGCCGCCGGCGCAAAGAGCGACCCGCGCTTCCCAGCGGCTGCCTGTGCAAAGAATGCACGGCAGACCCGGAAGCCTGCACCATCCGCCGGCTGCAGAAAGCAGCAAAGGAGGCCGTGTAATGTTTGAGGATTACTCGGATATCCTTTCACCGGAGGAGGCCGCAGAAGCCCTCAGGATCGGCGAGAATGCGATTTATGAATTGCTGAACAGCAAAAAACTCAGTGCCTATAAAAACGGCCGCAACTGGCTGATCCCAAAGGAAGCTGTGCGAAAATATGTTGTAGAGCAGTCAAAGCTGGAATGATCCACAAAACAAGGTCCGAATCAGGAACGATTCGGGCCTTGCTTTGCTTTTGTGATCAGTTCAAGGATTCCCTGCAAGGTTTTGTCGATGCTTTCCTTATAAGCAACGTCAAGCTGACTGATTTTTGATGTTGTATCAGACCATGCGCTTTGATTGACCGTATTCCCGAATAACAGTTCATCGCTGCTGCAGGAAAGAATCTTGCAAACCGTCATAAGCGTGTCCAGACTGAACGCAGAATCGCCCAACTCGACATTTGCCAAAAAACGCGGACTGAGAGAACAAAGCTCGCTGAGCTGTTCTCTGGTGTATCCGGCAGATTCGCGTTTTGCCCGAAGCCGCTTCCCAATTTCTGCTTTTGTTTCTTTATCCACGAAATCACCTCTAATCACAAGTTTAATATGTGTTATAAGAGGTTGAATGTGATAAAAATTCATGTAAAATATGTGATATAGAGTGATACGGAAGAAAAGGGAGGTCTTTAGATGAAGTTTCGGCTGCTCGGTCAGGACGTAGCAATCAGCGAAGCGGCAGAAAGCTACAACACATATCGGAAACTGTTCATTGGACAGGCCAAAACCGCGGCCAATCAATTCTTTGATACGTATGAAAGAAACCAGTCGCTGGAAGACGTTGTGAGAAAAACACCGGATCAAATTGCAGCGTGTATTGCGCCGTCGGTCGAGCTGTGTATTCAGATACTGGTCGACCACGGTGTTTATACCATTGACCGCGAACAATTCTCCAGCACATATCGGTCTTATCTGGATCGATGGAAGAAAGCGTATGAGGCGATCTGCGACCAGTATGACAGCATTGTTTCTGAGCAGGAGAGCTGGATCAGTATCGTGTTGCGCGCCGGGAGAATCGCGGCCGCTGGGTCGGCGGAGGCTTCGGCGTCGGCGGTGCATTGAAAGGAGCTGCGACCGCAGGGGCTATGAACATGGTATCCGGCGCTGCACACAGGGTCGTAAACGGCGTCGGAAAGATTTTCTCATCATTATCTGCTTCAAGCGAAATGCGGAAGATCTTCAATGACAGCAAAACACGATCCAGTTTGGCCAGAAGCGTCTGGAATACAGTTTTTTATCTGCATTACGCGCTGATCGACTGCCTGGATCGTACCGGGGCTGATCACCTGCCTTATGAGGGACGCGAAACCTCAGGTATGGATCAAAAGGCAACCGCGATTTTGAATAATATCGGGCATATAGCCGACGCTTCTCAACGGCGCGAGGCGTTGCTGGAGGCCTTTCGGATCGACCCATATCTCTCTGACTGGTATTTGCTTGCGCTGCAAAGCGATGGCGATCCGGATGGAAAGCTGCAGGAAGCCGCAGATTATTTTGATATTCCCGGCATTGCCAGTACAAAACAATAACAAAAGCGACCAACCTTTTACAGTCGATCGCCTTTGGCTTGGTCATTTATTCTGTGTATGCATACGGCGGTAGCCAGCGGCAGCTGGCGCGGGGCTGAACGGCAGTAGTGCGGTGCCAGCGGCAGCAGCTTGATATAGTCTACAAATCCCTCATAATAGTGGTATCCGCGACAGCGGAAATACACTATTCATAAAAAAGACTTTCTCGATTGAGCAGCGGGGAAAGTGTGAAGGGGGCAAAAAGTCCCCTTCGCGTTCAATCAAACCGCACGCTGGCTTATCAATGATTTTCGGCAATTTCTTCGTTCTGCCGTCCTTTTCCCAGTTCATGGCCGGCAGTTCGTTACAATTTGCCGGAACCGGGAGACGCGGAAGGCGTTCCCCCAGGGGGAGCGTCTTCCGCGTCTTGTTTCGTTATCTGCTGTTGGCCCGGCTCCAGATCTTTTCCAGCGCCGCCCAGTCGCGCTGCGGGAGCTTGTCGTTCCAGGTCTCGACACGCTTGCCCATCTGGTAGGTGTGGCTGTTGGTAGCCTCCATGATCGCCTCATAGAACCAGTCTGCCGTGGTGCAGTCCGGCCAATCGATGCGGCCGGAGATCTTCATGTGGTTCTTCGACGGCTTGCGGCCGAGTACGCGGTTGACGATGGCGCAGGCCTCGGCGCGTGTGATCCTGTTTTCAGGTTTGAACGAGCCGTCGGAATAGCCCTCAATCAGACCGCTGTCCTTTGCTGTGGTGACGTACGGGGCGAACCAGTCGGTCGTCTTCACATCAGTGAAGTAGCTGTAGACGGCGGAGCCGTTTGCCTGCGAGAAGCTCACGGCGATCTTGGCGAATTCCGCGCGCGTGATAGGTGCGTTCGGACGGAAGGTGCCGTCGGAGTAACCGCCGAGGACGCCCATATGACAGAGCGTGGAAACGGCGTTGTTGTACCACTTGTCGGCGCTCACGTCGGAGAAGTTATTCTCGGAAGACCAGTTCCGCTGGCGGGCATCGTCGGTCAGCAGGCGGAAGAAGATCGTTGCGACCTCCGCACGGGTGATCCTGCCGTTCGGGCGGACCGTACCGTCCTCATAGCCGATGATATAGGCCACATGGTCGTCCTTGTTCAAGGCAGGAATTGCATCGGCAGGAATGATGATGTTGTCAGGGAGAGAAATATTTTGTTTCCATTGGGCAACCAGCGTGATGTTTGCTGTTACCTCAGTGTTGAAATCATACGGCTCGCCATCCAAGGTCCAGCACTCAAAGGTATAACCCGGACGGGTCGGCTCATCCTCAGGTTCAGAGGCGTACACCTTATCATCATCATTTTCAAACGGCAAATGCTGCACATCCCACGGAGTTTCAGAGCCGTTGTTGGCGTCGAAGGTGACCTCCCAGAAGTAGCGGGTTCTGATTTCGCCACACATATCAATGTTGCAGTCGCCACACTCCATACCGGGCGTGTCTCCGTCAGGAAGCTGCGTCACTTTCCAGTCATCGAAGCCCGTATGCGGCTGCATTGGCTCATGGCAGAGACCGTCAAAGTAGAAATGAACCTCTTCTTCAGGATTCGCAACCGCATCGGAAGGAATGTGGGTCACGTTGGCAGAGTTCCGGCTGGATGCAATATAGGATTTGTAGTTATCGCCATCTAAGTTTGAATAGTCACAGTACTGCGTACCCCAGGCGGCATAGATGTATGCCTCCTTCCCATCATTGCCTGGCTCAATTCCTCCGTCCTGGTAATAGATACCTGTAACGCACTGCGCAATGGCGCCGGTGCCGGTATAGTCTTTGACCGGCGTGGACGGGAACACGCAGAGATAAGTGCTGTTCGGGTCTTTGACCCACTCCACATTTTTCGTGGTGCAATTCGTAACCGTAACAGAGCAATGCTCGTTAAGACCGATCAGGCCGCCGCAGTTGTAAGCGCCGATGATCCTGGTGTTTTCAACGGAGCAATTTGTAAAGGAATGGCGCCCACCCGGCTCGGCAAGATGACCGACCAAACCGCCGACTTTTCCATATCCCTTTACTGTGCTGTTGGTCACATGGACGTTATCCATCGTCACATTGTTGCAATATGCGTGGCCAATTACAACACCCACCTGATTTCCGTAGTATTGGCCATTGATGGAGACGTTAGCGCTATCAAATGTAAGGTTCTTGACTGTAATCGGATTTTTTGTCGAGCCAATGAATCCGCAGGCATAGGGATAACCATTAATTGTAGAACAATTTCCACGAATCAACAGATTCCGGATGACGCCGTTCTGACCCTGAATGGTGACCCCATCCAACGGACCGGGGCCGTAAGAGCTGCCCCAAGCATTGATAGGCTCCCAGAGATAGGCGCTCATATTCAGTGTACCTGAGATCGTAATGGTGTATCCAGCAAAAGATTCGCCTTTCTTAATCTCTGCCGCCCACCATGCCAGCGCCTCCGGTGAGGAAATTGTGAGCGTTGTGCCGCTTTCTACATAGCCTTCAGGCTGCTCTGTCACAACTTCCTGCCAGGATTTACCGACCGGGCAAAGAACGCCACTGGAATCGCCCTCAATTCTGCCGGGCGCCTGGTCATAGGAAATCGTCAAAGAACTGGTTGTATCAATGGACAACTTGCCCACATTGCGGATGACGTTGGTCTGATTGGCAATAAAGTTTGTCTTTGTTGCGGTCAGTGAACTCCCAGGAAGATTGTTGTTGACTGCATAGCTTGTGCTGCTGGATACTGTACTATTGGAGATACTGATAGAAGGATTGCTGCCATATTCTTCAGCAAGACCATTCAGGATTCCGTTGTCTGCACCGTAAATGGTTGAAGCTGAGACAGTAACGCTGCCGTTCAGATTGAAGATACCTGCTGCGACATTACTGTACAATTCCGCGCCCTGAATGGTCACAGTGCCTTGGTTTTGAAGGACCGAACTGGATGATGAGAATACCTTTGCATTTGAAATTGTGAGGACAGCGCCTGCAGCGTTCACAATTGCCGTACCAGAGGCGTTGGTTGTACCACCGTTAATGCGCAGCTCGCCGCCTTTAGAAATACGAAAAGCATGCTCTCCAGACTCGATTGTTCCGTTCCCAGCACTGTCAACAATTGTGCAGGTGCCGTAGACCAAAACGCCCCAGTTTGCTGCCGGTGTATTCAACGTATGGCCGTTTAAATCAATTGTAATATCACTGTTTTTCGGAATTTCCAGTGGATTGCTTATCGTAAGGTCTTCGCTCAGTTGATAGGTGCCAGAGGCCAACTCGCCGCCCTCTGGGGGCAACGTCAGCGCTGCGTCTTCTGCAAAGGCCGTGACGGTCAGCAAGGCCATCAGCATTGCCAACGTCAACAGGCCACACAAGATTCTTTTTTTCTTCATGCCGCATCTCTCCTTTTCTGTCTTCCCCATTCTATCCCGCGAATGCCTCACACCATCCGCCGCCATAGCTGAATGCAGCCAACGCGGTGTTCCCGGAAATCGCGCCGCCACGCATCGTGAACTGAGGGCTGTCACCGCTCAGACACACGCCGCCGCCATGAACAACAGCATCGCCAGATCCAGTGCCGCCGGTAACGGCGCCGCTGGTATAGGCATACTAGTGGGTCACAATCCATCCATTCTCGCCAACAGAATCGGAAGAATAGTAGGTAGTCCAGGTACCGTCCTGATGATCAATGATCTTTGCGGTAAATATCCCATCGCTGTACACGCTATTGGGCAACGCGTCCATCGCCACTTCCACAGGTCAGCCAAGCTGACTGGGGGTTGTTGCAGATTTGCAATTGTACCAAAAGATCAGTAAAATTTCTTGTCGGTACAACCCCCAGGCCGCCCTTCGGGCGTCCAACTCCCTCAGAGGGGGCATGAGGGCCTGTACAATCCGTCAAATTCCGATTCAAGCTGCTGCCAGAGCCAATTATGTTTATAATAACACAATACAGGAAAAACGCAACCCTATTGTTGGAGAAATCTAAGGCAACACCGCACAAATGACCTTTTGAGGGCAAAAAGAAAATCCGGCAGACGTGCAACGCTGCGTTGCATTTATTTTTTGAAACTACAGAGCATTTTTAGGGCAGTTTTTCACACACTCCATACATAAAATGCACTCGGTCCCATTCGCTCTATTTCTTGCGTTGTCGGTCATATCAACGTCCATAGGACCCTTCCATCCATCAAGAATGACCGGAGTAATATAATTCAATTTGATGTCTTCTTCCGACATCTGTTTCTTGCCCAATATGGTCATGTCAAAACCTCCCAATCAAGTTCTTTGGCGTTGGTTAGTCACGAACCGTTTCAAGAATATCTTCAATCCGGCAATCCATTACCTCGCAGATACGAAGAAGAACATCCGTGGTTATGTTGTCTCCTTTGCCGAGCTTTGCAAGGGAGGCAGAACTGATGCCGGCTTTTTCTCTCAAATCACTCTTTTTCATGTTCTTGTCAATAAGCATCTTCCAGAGTTTATTGTAGCTGATGCGCATATTGGGAAACCCTCCGTATCTTGTGAAATATAATAATACGGCGGGTATGAGGAATTGGAATTTACGCCGCTTCGCAAGCGAAACGACGTGAGTTGGAACGGAAACCCTTCCGAGATCAACGAGTGGCTCTTTAATCAGTTCTTGGAGCAGCACTGGAGCTATATAGACTGCCATCCTCTTTTCGGCCGTATGTAACCTGATAGACCCATGATTTATCCTTTTGCTGATAGAAGCTGCCTTCTCCGTTGGAACGACGTGCCATGCTATCAACCTCCAATTTCCTTGTAATATTTGGAGATTTGACGTTAATTCATAATCGTATGCGAGGACTTCATCCACTCATAAAACGGTTCCTTTGGAACGCGAAAAGAATTGCCGATACGAATGACCGGAAATGATTTGCTGTGGATCAGATTGTACGCAGCGTTGATGCTGATGTTCAGAATCTGCTTGATATCCTGTACAGTCAAGGTTTCATTTTCTCTCTTTTCCATAGTGGAATCCTCCTCATACGAAGTAAAATATGAACTTTTCAAGGTGCAGAAGCTGACTCGTATGCAGCAATCCGAGCCAATCGCCGAGCATCGGCAAATGGAAGACCTCCTGATCTCAAAAGAGGAGATCGAGGAATTGGTGCGGCGCTGGCCGCAGCTTGATGCCAAAAGCAAGTATCTGTTAGAAGGAAAATACATACTCGGCAAAAGCGATGAGGTCATGGCCGAGGAACTATCCATAAAACCCGCCAGTGTCCGAATGGCGCTGACGCGGGCAAGACAATGCGCATATCAGCTTCTTACGAAAGAGCAAACCCCGAGTCGTTCATGATGAACGGTTCGGGGTTTGTTGCATTTGGCTGGCTTTTGTGTCTGATAGTTTGGGGATGAATTGTCTCTGCGCGCAGAATGGTCTGCATTGTCTACCTGCACAGAAAAACAGGTTTTTCTTGTATAAACTGACAAATTGACTTCATCTGAAAAACGTGCTACTCTGGCATTAGGCAAACGGTTGCACGAATAAATCTGTTGTATTCAGTTTCATTTTATCGTCGAAAGCAAATGTGCTCGATATTTCATTGCTTTTATCGCTGCTTTTTCGCGAAAATTTAAGAAATATCGGTAAACCGTTTGCATGGAGGTGCAGGATGGCAGCAACGATCAAGGATGTGGCGCGGCTGGCGGGCGTTTCACCGTCGACGGTTTCGCGCGTGCTCAATCAGAAGGGCGTCATTTCGGACGAGACGAAGCAGAAGATCGCGTCCGCGATGGAGCAGCTCAAATATGTTCCCAATGACATCGCGCGCAGCTTTGCCAACGGCTCGGCGCACGCGATCTCGCTGGTCATTGATATCTCGGACGGCACGGCCTACGCCAACAATTTCTTCAACAACACCGTCTTCGGCATCGAGACTGCCGCGCACCAGAACGACTATAACCTCATCATCACGAACGGCGCGGCGGCGTTCGGCGGCATTTCCTCCGTCGAGCGGCTGATTGCCGGGAAAAAGGTCGACGGCGTGGTGCTGCCGATCTCGCTCGTGACGGACGAGCTGCTGCGCAGGATCGAGGACCTGAGCGTGCCGTGCGTGATCCTCGGCCGCTCGGAGGAGGTCGGCGCGGAGGCCAACTGGGTCGATATCAACAACGTGCAGGCTGGCCGCAGGGCCGTCAAGCTTCTGCTGGAGCGCGGATATAAAAAGATTGCCTTCCTTTCGGACGGCGATGGGGAGGTTTTCAATCAGGACCGCATCGCGGGCTACCGCCGCGAGCTTGCCGCGAATCATCTGTCCGTCCCGGACGGCTTTATTCTCCACGGGCTGCCGACGGTTGAGAGCGGCATGGACTGCGTCCGTGTGCTCCTACAGGACGATGATGCGCCTGACGCCGTCATCTGCAGCGACGACCGGCTGGCGCTCGGTGCGCTGCGGGCCGCGCATCAGTTGGGGCTGCGGGTACCGGAGCAGTTCGGCATCATCAGCTGCGACAACACGCCGCTGACGGAGCTGGCCGAGACGCCCATCACGAGCGTGGATGTTGACACGTTCGCGCTCGGCGTGCAGGCGGCGCAGATCCTGATCGAGCAGATTGAAGACCCGCAGACCAGCCTGCGGCAGATCCTGCTGTCGACGAAGCTCATCGAGCGTGCCTCGACGATGCGGGAAACACGAGAAGAAACGGAGGCGATCCACATTTGAATCAGGCGGCCATCATCCACCGGCCCACCTCGGACTACATCTACCCAAGCTCGCGCAACACGCTGGAGCTCCAGCTCATCACGGCGCGGGCGGATGCGGACGAGGTCGAGCTCTGGTACTGGATGCGCTATGAGACGGATCCGGCGAAGATCCGGCGGCAGCGGCTGCACGTATCCCTACAGGACGCGCTGCACGACTACTACCGCACGACGGTCTGCACCGGCCAGATCGCGGCGTACACCCGGTACTGCTTCCACCTGAAAGCCGGAACGGACGAGCTGTGGCTCGGCGCGAACGGCCTGCAGGACACGGAGCCACACATGAACGGGAATTTCTTCGAATTCCTCTGGCCGAACCCGACGGACGGCTTTTCCGCGCCCGCGTGGCGGAGTCGGCAGGTGTACTATCAGATCTTCCCGGAGCGGTTCAAGAACGGAGATTCCTCCCGCACCCCGCCGAGTGCGGAAGCTTGGGGCTCTGCGCCGACGCGGGAGAATTTCATGGGCGGCGATCTGGCGGGCATTACGCAGCAGCTCGACTACATCCAGTCGCTCGGCGCGACGTGTCTGTATCTGACGCCCATCTTCCGCGCACCGTCGAACCACAAGTACGACACGGCCGATTATTTCGAGATCGACCCGGCCTTCGGCACGAAGGCCGATCTGCGGCGGCTGGTCGATGGCGTCCACGCGCGCGGGATGCGCATCATCCTCGACGGCGTATTCAACCACTGCGGCTACTGGTGGGACAAATTTCAGGACGTTGTCAAAAACGGCAAAGCGTCGCCGTATCGCAGCTGGTTCTTCATCCACAGCTATCCCGTCGACGCGGAGCAGCAGAATTACGACTGCGTCGGGCATTACAAATGGATGCCGAAGCTGAACCTTGCAGACCCGGACGCGCGGGACTATTTCCTCTCCGTTGGCCGGTACTGGTTGGAGGAATTCGGCATCGACGGCTGGCGGCTGGATGTGGCGGACGAGCTGCCGACCGCGTTTCTGGAAGCCTTCGCCGCAGCGATGCGTGCGTGTAAGCCAGACTGCATCCTGCTCGGCGAAACATGGGGCGACGCTGGACGGCTCGTAAGCGCGAACCGGCTCGACAGCGCGATGAATTACCTCTTCCGCGACGCGGCGGCCGCGTGGCTGGCGAAGGACGCGCTTTCCGCGTCGGAATTCGGCTGCCGCCTCAACCGGGCGCTGGCCCTGTACCCCAGCGAAACGAATCTGCGGATGTACAACCTGCTGGACAGCCACGACACGGCGCGTTTCCTCTATGAAGCGGGCGGCGACAAGGCAAGGCTGCGGCTGGCCGCAGCGCTGCAAATGACGTTCCCCGGCTCCCCGGCGAGCTTCTACGGCGACGAGGTCGGCCTGAGCGGCCCAAACGACCCCGGCTGCCGCATGGCGATGCAGTGGGATGAGGAACAGCAGGACACGTGGCTGCTGCGCTGGTACCGGCGGCTCATCCAACTGCGGCTCGCATCCGATTCTCTGACAGGCGGCGATTTCCATACCGTACTGGCCGACGACGCGGCGAACGTATACGCCTTTTCGCGCACCGTGCCCGGCGAGCAGACGCTCGTCGTCCTGCACGCAGGAACGGCACACTGGCGCGGGCAGCTCCCGATCCCGGACTGGGCACGGGAATTTGCCGCATGGACGCTCTGCTGCCAGACGGGCGGCATGACAAAGGATGACCCGTTCCACCCCACGATCCTGACGGACGATCCGGGACGCTTTGAAGCGGAGCTTCCCGCAAGATCCGTTAAGATAATCCGATTCATCAACAAAAAATTAAAGGAGAAGGTGCAATCATGAAACAGACAAGTATCAAAAAAATGCTGGCGCTCTTCCTGATCGCAGCAGTGATGTTAGCGGCATTCACTGCATGCGCCGAAAAAGCGCCAGACACTGCCCAAACCCAGCAGCCCGCAAGCGACGCGGCCGTTCCCGCCGATGACAAGGCGGCAGAAACGTCCACAGCCACGCCCGAAGAACCCGTTACGATCAACTTCTGGCATCACTACAGCGCGCAGTCCGCAGAGAATGAGACTCTGATGAATGTGCTGATCCCCAAATTCGAGGAAGAAAACCCCGGCTACAAGGTCAACGCCGTCTCGCACGAGTGGGCCGACCTGCACGACAAGATCCTTGTCAGCGCAAGCTCGAACACCCTGCCCGATGTGGCGCGTCTGGACATCGCGTGGGTTCCGGAGTTCCAGAAAATGAACATCCTTGTCCCGCTGGATCAGCAGATGGGTGATTTTAATGATGTGGCAGGCCAGCTTCTTCCCAGCGCCATGAGCACCGCCGTGGTCAAGGGCAGCTATTACGCACTGGCGCTCAACACGAACACGAAGATCCTGTTCTACAACGCCGACGCGCTCGCGGAGGCCGGGATCGAAGTGCCCAAGACGATGGATGAGATGTTCGCCGCGATCCACGCCCTGTCCGGTACGAATGCAAACGGCCAGCAGGTCTGGGGTCTGAACGAGCCCGCGCTTGCAGGCTGGAATGTCCTGCCCTATATCTGGAGCAACGGCGGCAACATCACGGACGACGCCTGCACCACGGCCACGGGCTATGTCAACAGCCCCGAAACAGCCGCAGCCGTGCAGAAGCTGGTCGACCTGTATGCGAACGGCGAATTCACCGGCTTTAACAGCGGCGATATCCCCATGACCGACGGCTTTGGCACCGGCCGGTACATGATGCTGCTCGAAGGCCCGTGGAAGACCGCGGAGCTGGCCGGCGCATATCCCGACTTCAACTACGGCACGAGTGAGGTTCCCGCTGGTTCCGCCGGTTCGATCTCCGTGCTGGGCGGCGAAGACATCGCCATGTTCAACACCGCCAACAAAGAAGGCGCGTGGAAGTTCATGAAGTTCATGACCAGCGAATACGCGCAGGAGGAGATGGCCAAGTGCGGCCAGATCCCCGTCAACATGACGGCGCTGGACAGCCAGACCGTAAAGGACGCGTCGTTTGCGCCGTTCCTGGAGGCCATCACGACGGCAAAGGCCCGTCCGACTGTCGCTTCCTGGTCCGAGATCGACAATGCGCTGACCGTCGCCATGACCGACATGATCGTCAACGGCGCAGACGTGCAGCAGACGCTCGACCAGCTGGCTGTGACGATCGACGGATTGCTTGCCGAATAAACACAGTATATCAGACAGACGAACCAAACGCAACTTTTTTCAAAGCAGGCTTCGGCCTGCTTTGAAAATCTGGCAAATCGGAGGCAGCCGTGCGGCTGAGCCGTACGGCTGCTTGAAAGGATCTGCTCTATGGAACTGAAATCAAAACGCGACCGTCTTCAGGTCGGCCTTCTGCTGCTTCCGGGGCTTCTGGTCTTCGCATTGTTCACGATCTACCCCATCGTCAAGCTCCTGTACATGAGCTTTCTGCAATGGGATCTCGGCTCGATGCTGCACCAGAAGTTCATCGGGCTGCAAAACTATATCGACGTGCTCTCCGACGAGACGTTCCGGATTGCATTTGCAAATACGCTGCTCTACACGCTCGTGACCGTGCCGGGGCAGATGATCCTGGGTCTCTTGGCCGCAGTGCTCATCAACGCCATTCCGCGCTTCCGCGTCACGTTCCGCGTGATCTATTACATTCCGGTCATTACCTCATGGGTCATCGTCTCGCTCATCTTCCGGTACATTTTCAACACCGAGGGAATGCTCAACTATGTGCTCACGAATGTGCTGCACCTGACGGCGTCCAACATCCGCTGGCTCGACAGCCGCTGGGGCGGTCTGACGGTGGCGATGATGCTCGGCATCTGGAAGGGCGTCGGATGGAATCTGGTCGTATTTCTGGCCGCGCTGCAAAGCGTCCCCGGCAAGGTCACAGAGAAATTCAACCGCAGCCAGACGTTTGCGGATATTGATGCAATGTTCCGAGAATGGGATTTACAAACTGCAGCCTAATACATTATAATTAGCATAGATACAAATGCAACAGGAGCAGATGATGGGGAAGAACAACAAGAAGTGTCCTCGCTGCGGGCATAAAATGAAGCAGCAGTTTATTGGCTTGCAGCATTGTTCCTGCGGCATGAGTTGGAAGGGCGGGATCGGCTTTTTTGAGCGCACGCCGGACATGGTATTCTGTCTGCGCCGACAAAAGGGCTCCGCAAAGCAGAGCATCTGCATTGAAACACGGCAGGACAACAATACAATATCCAAATCATAATTACGGGAGCGTCAGAGAAATCTGGCGCTCCTGTTTCTTTCGGAGGTATCATGACAAATTTCTTTCTGGAAGAACTGAGAAAGATCTATGGAGATGGGCGCGTGATCCATGATCCGCAATTCGTTGGCGAATGCTGCTACGGCAGTCTTGGCGATCTGCGGGTCAAAGCGCGATTTACAAAAGATATCGTTGCGAATCAGTACCCATACCTGACAGTTTCCATCCTGAATCCCACGAAAGGTGAAATTGACAGCGTTCGGATGAAAATTGGGGACATCATCAGCAGAAGCTGCCGCAGCACGAATCCGAATCTTCGCAATACGGAACCGCACATCTGGGTCGACGGGAAAACGCCGCAGTGGTATGCCTGCTGCCCCGGTTCGCGTGATTATACGTTGTTGGCAAACGCGACCGCGGAATATCTCAGCGTTTTTGAACTGACGCACGAACGGGTACAGAATCGACAACATACTCAAAAAATGAAGGGAGCGGATGCCCATGAGCGATAAGCCCAGATGGGAGATCATCCACGGAGACAGCCTTACGGTGCTGGAGAGCTTTCCTCCCAGCACATTTGACGCCGTCATCACAGATCCGCCGTATGCGTCCGGTGGCCGCACACAGGCGGAAAAATCCAAAGCCACCGCAAAGAAGTATTCCAGCATGGGCGGCAACGCGCCGCCTGATTTTGACGGCGACGCCAAGGATCAGCGGTCGTGGACCCGCTGGGCGGCAGAGTGGCTGTACCTTGCCAGACGCGCAGCCAAACCCGGCGCGCCGGTCTGTATGTTCATTGACTGGCGGCAGCTTCCCTGCGCCAGCGACGCGCTCCAGTGGGCAGGCTGGATCTGGCGCGGCATTGCCGTGTGGGACAAGGGAAACTCTCGTCCACAGAAAGGTCGATTCCGACAGCAGGCAGAATATATTGTTTGGGGCTCGAACGGAGATATGCCGGTCAGCCGACCTGTGCCGTGCCTGCCAGGTGTGTTCAAATATGGCAATCCGCAGAACCGCATCCACCTGACCGAGAAGCCCTTGCAGCTTATGCAGGATCTTGTCCGGATCACGGAACCGGGCGGTCATATCTTGGACCCCTTTGCAGGTTCCGGTACAACGGTTCTGGCTGCGGTCAAGGAAGGCTATAATGCAACCGGCATTGAGGTCACCGACGTGTACGCGGACCTTGCCAGAAAGCGTCTGGAATCGGAATTGAACGCTGCATAGCGACTAATGTAGCGACTGTGAACGGCAAAAATCAGTAGTTTTGAATTTCATAGCGACTATTGTAGCGACTACGTCATTCAAAAACCGATTTGAATGGCCGAAGCAGCGCGAAGGCATCTATAAGGAAAAGAAAATTGAAATCGCTCTCCTCTCTTGCCCCGCCTTTTGGCGGGGCGTCAGGCTCTCGCCGCCGCGCGGCAAGAGCGCAAGCATCGCCTTTTGGTACCAAAAGGCAGCTTGCAGGGAGAACCCTGACCCCGAAATGCCGCCTGCGGGCGGAGAAAGGAGCGCCGTGCGGAAGAATCAGTATAATCTGCATATCCGGCTGGATGAGGACGAACGCGCCGCGCTGGAAAAGGGGCTGCAAGCCAGCGGCCTCTGCTTACCTGCGCAAGCTGATCCTCGGAGAAAGCATCCAAGCCGCACCCTCAGAAGAACTTCGCAGGCTGCGCACGGAGATCCACCAGATCGGCAACAATATCAATCAGCTCGCCCGAAAAGCGAACGCCGGGTTTTCCAGCCGTGATGAGGTCACACGCGCACTGCGGATGCTGGACCGCGTTTATGAACTCATGTATGAGTTTTCAAAATAGAAATGGCAATTACGAAAATTCTGTACCGCAATGGTGGACTTGCGCAGGCCATTCAATATATTACGAACCCGGATAAGACCGATCAGTGCGTCCTTGTCGATCATTTTAACTGCGATCCCGGTTTTGCGTATCAGCAGATGATGAATACAAAACGGCGGTTTCATAAAACGGATGGACGCCAATGCTATCATATTATCCAGTCATTTAAGCCGGATGAGATCACGCCGGAACTGGCACATGAAATTGCGAAACGATTTGCAGCAGAGCATCTGCGAGGATATGAAGCCGTAATCGGAACGCACGTCGATAAAGGGCACATCCATTCGCATATCGTTTTTAATTCCGTCAATGCGGATACCGGCATCAAATACCACAGCACGCTTCAAAACTATTACCAACAAATCCGCGGGATCTCAGACCGGCTCTGCGCAGAAAATGGTCTATCCGTAATTCTTCAAGGAGAGCGTACAAAAACGGTCAGCTACATTGAATGGCTCCGTCAGTCCAAAGGTCAGCCGACGTTCCGTTCCATGCTGGAAGCGGACCTGCGCGATGCCATTGCAGACGCGAACGATCTCGGTCACTTTTTCCTGCTCATGGAGCATAAAGGATACGAGATCCATCATGGAAACCGGCTCGGCTTCCGTTTGCGCGGGCAAGAACGGTATATGTATCCGGAACGCAAAAACGCAGCATTTTCGGAAGAAAACATCGAACGCGCCATTGCGGGTAATCTCGCAGAAATCGAAGCCGGTATCAGACCGGCGTTTGTTCCGCGCCCAAAGCCCCAGCCATACCGCCCACATCCAAAGTACAAGGGATTCCTTGCGTTGTACTATCATTACTGCTATCTGCTTGGCCGCATTGAAAAGCGGCAATACCCGCCGCGCATGACGCCGCATCTCCGACGGGAGATCATGAAAGCCGAAACCTATAAGGCGCGGCTGAAGTTCCTGCAAGAGAATGGCATCTCCACGGCGGATGACCTTACCACCTGCATGCAGCGGGCAGAGAATGCGGTCACGCAGCTTGCCAAGCAGCGCACAATTTTGAACGTCCGTAAGAAAAAGCGCAAGAAGCTCTTTGACGCGCTGGCAGCGGAAGAATCACTCGCCGTGAGCAAAGCCCTCTACGAAGAAGGGCTATCCGGCATGGAATCTGAGTACGCGCAGTACGCGGAAGCGAAAGCCATCTTGGATACCTGCGGCGTTTCACGGCAGGCTCTCACGGAGGAAAAAGCGGATATCTACGAGCAGCTTGCGCAGCTCAACAAGCAGATCCGCGCCGAGCGACAAAAGATCAAGCTGTGCCGTGAGATTGCGGATTCCACAGCAAAGATGCAGCAGGACATTGCTGCCCAAGAAAAATCCCTACATGAAAAAGAAACAGCGCATTTACTCACAAACAGGAGGTGATTCCCCATCAACGTAGGAAACAGCGAAGCCGCCGAGCAGGTCGTCCACATGATGCTCTCAGGCGGCGAGGTAGCGGTCAAGCTGGCAGGTTCGGCGGCAAAAAATGCCGCGGCGATGCTGCTGGCGTTGGCGCGCAATCATAAGAAGGTCTACGGCAAGACCAGCCTCAAGAAAATTCTCCAGCAAACGCGCGACATCCGCACGTTTTCCCTGACACCGGAGCAATACCGCGAGTTCAGCCGTCAGGCGAAGGACAAGGTACTGTTCGCGGGTATCCAGGACAAGGAGCAGCCGGACGCACCCATTGATCTCGTCATTCCAACGACCGATCTGGAACTGGCAAACGTCATTTTCGAGCGTCTCTTTGGTTCACTGGAAAAGCCACTGGAGGAACGCTCATCAAAAAAAGAGTCTCGGTCGGAACGCTCCTCGGACGATACCGCCAGCAGCTCGCCTACGAGCAGGAAGGACTCGAAGAATGACCGCCCGTC
>ENA-OPCN01000163-OPCN01000163.1-human-gut-metagenome-genome-assembly--contig:-NODE-163-length-65984-cov-4.186049_pt1 | contig 65984 bp, 41 predicted proteins | sample MGYA00241567_ERZ501485 | MGnify/ENA primary metagenome ERZ501485 (study PRJEB25962, sample SAMEA2042579) | human gut metagenome | biome: human gut; feature: human-associated habitat; material: faeces...
GGAGGCCCGTGGCGCCGAGGCATTCACCCCCCCCGGCAGGAACCGCACCGTGAGCCGCGCCCTGCGCGCATACGCCTCGATGGTCACATCGGCCGACAAGGGGGGCGTGCGCATCGTGCCCTGAGCAAACAATAACGACAGACATCATCACCTCTCTATCCTCAATGTCAACTAATATGAACAAGACCATCACAGGAGCCGAAGCAATGTGCCGTGCCCTGGTGGCCGAAGGGACAGACACTCTGTTCGGCTATCCCGGGGGTGCCATCATGTCATTCTACGACCAGCTATTCCACTATCAGGCCCTACTCCGACACATACTCACCCGCCATGAGCAGGGAGCCATCCATGCCGCCCAGGGCTATGCCCGCGCCTCAGGCAAGGTCGGTGTGGTGTGCGTGACGTCAGGTCCCGCCGCCACCAATGTCATCACCGGACTGAGCGACGCCACCGTCGACTCGACTCCGCTGGTGGTCATCACGGGTCAGGTCGGTGTCGCATCGCTCGGCACCGACGCCTTCCAGGAGACCGACGTGGTGGGCATCACGCAGCCTATCACCAAGTGGGCCTATCAGATACGCTCGGCCTCAGAGATACCGTGGGCCGTGGCGAGGGCATTCTATATCGCCTCGACAGGGCGTCCCGGGCCCGTGGTGCTCGACTTCACCAAAGACGCCCAGTTCGGCACGCTCGAGTGGGACTACAGGCGCATCAGCTATATCCGCTCGTACAATCCCGACCCTGACATCAATCCGGGTGCCGTGGCCGAGGCTGCCGCGCTGCTCAACCGTGCCGAGAGGCCCCTCATCGTGGCCGGACACGGCGTGATGATCTCTGGAGCCGAAGCCGAGCTCGCCGCATTGGCCGAGAAGGCCGACATACCTGTGGCCACCACACTGCTCGGCCTCTCGTCTATCCCTACGGGCCATCCGCTGAACAAGGGGATGGTGGGTATGCACGGCAACATAGCCCCAAACATGATGACCAACCGCGCCGACGTCATACTGGCCATCGGCATGAGGTTCGACGACCGTGTCACCGGTCTCACCGAGCGTTATGCCCCACAGGCGCACATCATACATATCGACATCGACGAAGCCGAGTTCAACAAGAACATACATACCCAGACCCACATACACGGCGATGCCCGCAAGGCACTGGGCGCGCTGCTGCCGCTGGTCAACAAATCGAGCCGTGCGGCATGGCTGGCCGAGTTTGACGCCCCGCGACATACCGAGGAGACCGAGGTGATGGAGCGCGAGCTGCATCCTGCGGATGTCCCCGAAGGGATGATGAGGATGGGGGAGGTGATAGCCGCCGTGGCCGAGGCATCGGGAGGGCGTGGCATCACCGTCACCGACGTGGGGCAGAACCAGATGATGGCGGCCCGATATTCGTCATACGTCCTTCCCAAGAGCTTCATATCGTCGGGAGGACTGGGCACCATGGGATTCTGTCTGCCCGCGGCCATCGGAGCCAAGATAGGGGCGCCGGACAGGGATGTATATGCATTCATGGGTGACGGCGGCTTCCAGATGACCATGCAGGAGCTCGGCACCATCATGGACTACCGTATCCCCGTCAAGATTGTGATACTCAACAACAATTTCCTGGGCAACGTGCGCCAGTGGCAGGCCATGTTCTTCGGGTCGCGCTTCTCGGCCACCCCGTTGCTCAACCCCGATTTCCGCATGATAGCCCAGGCATACGGTATCCCTGCCGAGGATGTGGGAGACCGCTCGCAGCTCAAGGACGCCGTGCGCCGCATGACCGAGGCCGAGGGGCCATATATGCTCAATGTCAACATCGAGCCCGAGGACATGGTGTTCCCGATGGTCGCCCCCGGGCATGCCGTGGACGACATACTCATCAACGTAAACGAAAAATATAAACTCTGAGCCCTATGCAGCAGCAACTCTTCACCATCAGCGTCTTCACAGAGAACCAGGTCGGGCTCCTCAACCGCATATCCATCATCTTCACACGCCGGGGGCTCAACCTCGAGAGCGTGTCGTCGAGCGCGAGCGCCGTCGACGGCATACACAAGATGAACTTCTCGCTGCGGTCTGACCGCGCCACACTCGAGAAGGTGATAAAGCAGATAGAGAGGTGCATCGACGTGCTCAGGGCATATCTCTATACCGACGACGAGATAGTCTATCAGGAGATAGCCCTCTATAAGGTGCCGACACTCAAGCTGCTCGACGAGCCCAACCTCGAGCGTATCATACGCGAGCACAACGCCCGCATACTCGAGATAACGCGCGACTATACCGTCATAGAGAAGACCGGGCACGAGACCGAGACCCAGGCCCTGTATGACCTGCTTGTGCAATATGACATACAGCAGTTCATACGCTCGGGCAGGATCTGTGTCACAAAGTCGCCCACCGAGCATCTGGCACATTTCCTTGAGACTCAGGAGGCCAGGCGCGTCAGGACAGAGGAAAAGGAACCCGAAAACCAATGAACGGAAACATATACTCATATCATTTCAGACTCACGGCGGCCGAGGTGGGCCCGCAGCTCGAGATGCCGCTGTCGTCGCTGGTGGTGGCAATCATCGACACCGCCACCGCGCATGCCAACGCCATCGGCATAGGCTTCGATGCCCTCAGCCTCCACAATGCGTCGTGGGTACTGAGCCGCCTCTCGGTCGAGCTTGACGAGACCCCGAGGGTCAACGGCTCTTACCGCCTCGACACATGGGTCGAGAGTGTGGGGCGCCTCTCGTCAGACCGTGGCTTCGCGCTGTTTGACGAGGCCGACGGGCGCTGCATAGGGCGCATCCACACCGTGTGGATGGCCATAGACATGACCACACGCCGCCCTGTAGACCTCCAGGCCGTGCTCGGCGACTTCAGCAACCGCATAGTCAAGCCCGAATATCCGTCGCAGTGTCCGCGCATCGCCCCGTTCCAGGACGAGGACACAGGCTATGACTATACCTTCAAGGTCTCGGACATAGATGTCAACTGCCACGTCACCACAAGGCGTTACATCGACCTCATCATCGACCTGCTCCCGCTGAGCGTCTACGACAGTAAGCGCATCGCGAGGTTCGGAATAGCCTTCAAGCACGAGGCCCGCTATTCGGAGACGGCCCGCATCTCGCTCAGGGGGACTGACGCCCGCATCAGCACCGGCGACACCCTCTGTGCCCTGGCCACACTCGGGCTGGCCGACCGCACACAACAGTGAATATAAAATAATCCAATCCAAAATACAAAACCATCGACATTATGGCAAAACTTAACTTCGGCGGCGTAGAAGAGACCGTCGTTACCCGCGAGGAATTCCCCCTCTCCAAAGCACTCGATATACTCAAGGACGAGACCATCGCCGTGCTCGGCTATGGCGTACAGGGTCCCGGCCAGGGCCTGGACCTGCGTGACAACGGATTCAATGTCATCGTAGGCCAGCGCAAGGGCAAGACATATGACAAGGCCGTGGCCGACGGCTGGGTGCCGGGCGAGACCCTCTTCTCGATCGAGGAGGCTTGCGAGAAGGGCACCATCATCATGTGTCTCCTGAGCGACGCCGCCGTCATCGAGCAGTGGCCCGTCATCAAGAAGCATCTCACCGCAGGCAAGGCCCTCTATTTCAGCCACGGCTTCGCCATCAACTGGAGCGACCGCACCGGTGTGGTTCCCCCCGCCGACGTCGACGTCATCATGGTTGCCCCCAAGGGCTCGGGCACAATGCTGCGCGTGCTCTTCAAGGAGGGCAAGGGCACTAACTCGTCGTTCGCCGTATATCAGGACGCCACAGGCCATGCCCTCGACCGCTGTCTGGCACTCGGCATCGGCATCGGCTCGGGCTATCTGTTCGAGACCACATTCCAGCGCGAGGCCGTCAGCGACCTCGTCGGCGAGCGCGGCTCGCTGATGGGCGCCATCCAGGGTCTCTTCCTGGCTCAGTATGAGGTGCTCCGCGAGAATGGCCACACACCCTCCGAGGCATTCAACGAGACCGTCGAGGAGCTCACGCAGTCGCTCATGCCACTCTTTGCCGACCGTGGCATGGACTGGATGTATGCCAACTGCTCGACCACCGCACAGCGCGGCGCCCTCGACTGGATGGGCCCGTTCCACGATGCCATCAAGCCCGTGGTACGCGAGCTCTATGAGGCTGTCAAGACAGGTAAGGAGGCCCAGAACTCGATCGACTCCAACTCCAAGCCCGACTACCGCGAGGGTCTTGAGAAAGAGCTGAAGGCACTCCGCGAGAGCGAGATGTGGCAGGCCGGCGCAACCGTGCGCACCCTCCGTCCCGAGAACGCCAAGTAAAAGAAAAATATCATTCGATACCAACAGCAGGGCTCCCCGTTGCCGTGAGGCAGCGGGGAGCCTGATTCTTTTGAGGGAAGGTAGTTGGTATAGTTGAACTATAAAAAAACTATTTTGCCGGGAAGACCCTGTCGTTCTTGATGACCGGCGCGAGGGCCGCAAAGTGCTTGCGTGCGTCGGAGGTGGTGAGATAGCGGTCTATGATGTCGGCATGTCGCATGTTGTGCAGGTCGGTGCCGAGAAAGTCGACGTAGCCCTTCTCGATGAGTTGTTCGGCCACCTTCTTCTCCTCCTTGCCGTATGCCCCGGCCAGCGAGAGCACGTTGATCTGGAAATATGTGCCCGCGCGGTGCAGGTCGTCATATCGTGTCGACGAGCGGTCGTGATAGTAGTAGTATCTCTCGGGGTGGGCGAGTATGGGGCGCAGTCCCTTGATACGCAGGTCGTAGAGGAACTGGTCGAGCTGCCAGGGTTCCTGGATGAACGCGTTTTCGACAAGTATGTAGTTGTCGGGCATGGTCTGTATCTGTCCGGCCTTCAGCAGCTCGCGGAAATAGTCGTCGATGCGGTTTTCCGAGGCACGTGTCACGTCGATGTTGTTGCCACGGCGGCGCAGCTCGTCGTGCAGCTCCTCGAGGGCCGGGTCGAGTATGTCGGGAGTGTTCTCGAAAGAGCACTCCGTGACGTGCGGTGTGGCTATGATGCGGCGTATGCCCCATCGCTGCATACGCTCGATAAGGTCTGCCGAGGTGTTGACATCGGGCGAGCCGTCATCGACTCCGGGGAGGATATGACAGTGTATGTCGGTCGCGAACGGAAAGGTCACAGGCTCCTTCGAGCGTGAGAATATGCTGAATATTGACATAATCGTTGTGTTGATATTATATTATAACGCCTGCGGAGCCAAAAATATTGTCAGTGATATGCCTGTTTGTATCGCATTGCCTGTCAGTGTCTTGATAAAAAATCCACCAACTATGGCAATTATTTGGCGTGAGATATAGGTGTTGCCGTTAACTTTGCGCCATCATACCGAATCAACAACACAATGCGACACATCAAGAACCAGATCCGCAGCCTGGCCGCCATCGCGGCAGTTGTCTGCACACAGGGGGCCGACGCCCTGACATTCACATCGGCCGGAGCAGGAGCCGAATCAGTATATGCCGTATGGGAGCCCGTGCCGGGTGCCGTGAGATACGAAGCCTCGGTCTGCCCAGAGGACGGCCCGGAGTCCGCAGCCGACATGCAGCTCGTGCGCCGTTATCCCGACGGTTTCCGGGTTGACATCCCCGGGCTGGCGGCAGGTGCATATTCACTCAGGATAGTGGCCCGCTCGGCCGACGGCACCCTGCTTGACGAAGGTGTCACCGACGCTGTCGTGACATGGCCTCATGTCCGCGAGGGTTTCGCCTTTGCGGGTGGGACGGTTCCGGGTGCGTATGATGCCGACGGAGTCCTCAAGGAGGGCGCTGATGTGCTCTATGTCTCAGCCGGGACAGTCAATACCGTCACGCTTGAGGTCGTCAAGGACAAGAAGGGGAACCGCGCGACGCAGACAGGGCTCGCCGCCATACTTGAGGCCATAGGCAAGGGATTCCACAAGACTCCTCTCGCCGTGAGGATTGTAGGGACAGTGGCCGACACGGATTTCGATGGGCTGAAGGATGGCAACTATATCAACCTGCAGGGCAACAACAATACCGACCGCCGCCTCGAGAATGTGACCGTCGAGGGGATAGGCACTGACGCGACACTCTACGGATATGGCATCTGCCTGAAGCGCACGCATGCCATAGAGGTGCGCAATCTGGCCATAATGCTGTTCGGCGACGATGCCATATCCATGGATACGGACAACTCGGGGATATGGCTGCACAACATAGATTTCTTCTACGGACGTCCGGGGCGTGACGCCGACCAGGTGAAGGGTGACGGCAGCATTGACATGAAATACCGCTCGACAGACATCACCATCAGCTTCAACCATTTCTTTGACAGCGGCAAGGTGATGGGGTGCGGAGGCACCACGGGCGAGGACGAGAACCTGCGCATCACGTTCCATCACAACTGGTTTGACCATGCCGACTCACGCTGTCCGCGTTTGCACTATACCACGGCGCATGTCTACAACAACTACTATGACGGGGTGCCGGTCTACTGCATCGGCAACACCACCGAGTCGTCGGCCTTTGTCGAGTCAAACTATTTCCGCAACTGCAAGCGTCCGCTGATGATTTCCGGCCAGGGTACGGACGCCTACGACCCCAAGACAGGCACATATACCCTCAAAGGCACCTTCTCGGGACAGGCCGGGGGGATGACCAAGGCGTTTGACAATATGTTTGCCGGGAATACACCCAAGCTGGTATGGCACACTGAGCATCCGACACAGTTTGACGCCTATCTGGCATCCTCGCGCGACGAGCGTGTGCCCGAGAGCATTGTTTCGGTCAAGGGGGCATGGGCCTACTCGAATTTCGACACCGATGCCACGATGTATGCGAGTGTGCCCGACGCGGCTGCAGATGTCCCCGCGATTGTGACATCGCGCGCCGGACGTGTGGATGGCGGTGATTTCAAGTGGACCTTCGACAATGCCGTGGACGACGAGGACCATGAGGTGAACCGTCCGCTCAAGGAGGCCGTGACCGCATACGCAGGCCGGATGATAGCCATGCAGGGTGAGGACGGCTTCGGCGAGTCGGCCCTGACGTCAGTCCAGGCACCCTTCGGCGGTGAGGTCAGGATGTTTGACCTTAACGGACGTCGCCTCGACCCGGATTCAGATATCCGCGGCGTGGTCATCGTGTGCGACGGTGAGGGTGTGAGGAAGACTGTCAGGTAGCCTCGCGTGACCGTGCGGCATATTGCGACGGTGTCATGGCCATCTCGGCCTTGAAGCACCGCGAGAAATATTTCGGGTCGGAGAAGCCTACCATATAGGCGACCTCCGATACCGAATATTTTTCTGTGGCGAGATACCCGAGCGAGCGTTTGATGCGGTTCTGCCTTATGAAATCCACCGGCGAGAGCCCGGTGGTCTCTTTCATTCGGTTGTAGTATGCAGTGCGGCTCATCCCCAGATGGCGCGCCATATCCTCGACCACGAGGTCGGGGTTGTCGATATTGGCGTCGAGATACTCGAGCGAGGCGCTGATGAATTTCCTGTCTGCCTCGGCGGGGTCGGGTACCGTCTCGAGTTCCGCCGCACGGGTGTCGAGAGTGTCGCTGAGGCGCGCGGTCATCATCAGCAGCGAGTATTTGCGCTGCAGGGCGTTGCGCAGCCTCTTGTAGTGTATCACGGCCACGCACAGTGCCGTCACCAGAGCCACTGCCGCGAGGATTACCGTGAGCCGGAACCACCATGTCTCGGTGAAGCGGGGCGTCACACCGATGCCGAGCGTACCTGTCTGCGTCCATGTGCCGTCGCGCCCCTCGGTCTCGACAATGAGGCGGTAGGTGCCTGTCGGGAGGTCGTTGTATGTCACGGTGCCCTGTCCGGCGGGGGTATAGTTCCATCCCTCCTCGAGTCCGTCCAGGCGGTAGCGTGTCCTTGGCTCCGAGCGGCGTGCATAGTCCATGTCGGACAGCAGTATGGAGAAGCTGCGCCTGTCGGGGGCGAGCGTGAGGGCGTCGGGGTTGCTGAGGGGATGCACCTCCATGTCGTTCTGATAGAGTATGCCCGTGAAGATGCTCTTCCGTGTCCCCGAGCCGCGGGGAAGTGACCCGGGCGAGAATCTGAGGATGCCGTCGGATGTCCCGACGATGATTGTGTCGCCGAGAGATGCAGGTACCCCTTCGGCAAACGAGACCGGGGTGCCGAAATCGTCTGAGGTGAATGTGGTCATCGCTTCTCCCGAGACTGAGAACCGCGTCAGTGCGCCGTCAGAGACAACCCACAGGTCGTCGCCATGACTGACGGCACCTTTGATTTCGCCGTCTCCGGCAGCCGGAGGGAGGGGGAAACGGCTGAAACGCAACGAGTCTGACAGGAGGCTGCCGGATTCGATGCGGCAGATGCCGTCGCCATATACGCAGATGTAATATCGGCCATGTGACTCCATGACCCCCATCACGTCATTGCCCCTCAGTCCGTCGGGGCGTGTGGAATAGCGGTTGAGGCAGTATGTCGGTGTGGCTGAGTGTGGAGCGTCGGTGGTGACGAGGCCGTCTGCCGTACCTATGACAAGGAGCCCGTCGCGGGTGGGGTGTATGTTGCGCACCTTCATCCCTGCGGGTTGCCCTGAAGGCATGGTGAAACGCCATCCCTCGGCACTCCTCGTGCCCACGGCAATCCCGTTGCCATACGACCCGAGCCATGCGCGTCCGTCAGGGCCGAAAGCGATGTCGTATATCGAGTCGCTGTACAGGGTTCCTGACCCGCGTGACAGCCGTCGTGTCTCGTAGCTTCCGCGTGGAGTGGGTGTCAGTATGTATAGCCCATCTCCTTTGGTTCCTATCCATATCGCCGAGTCGGGACTCTCGCGTATGACATATCCCGGTCCGGCATCGAGGGTATAGGCTCCGCATCTGATTTTTCCGGCACGTTCTGCTGTCCATAGCCGTCCATGCGAGTCAGCCGCGAGCGCGCGTGTCTCGCTCGCGGTGGTGTTGATTTCATGTCCGAACAGGTTGCCGTGGAAGCTGAGGCAGTCGGTGCCTCCCTGATGGAATACCCACAGATTGCCGTCGCTGTCGGTGAGGTATTTCTTTATCCCGTCGGGTGCATAGTGGGTGTCGGCATCCCTGCCTAACCGCACAGGGAGCAGCACGCGGCTCTCCTCGTCGTATGCGCTCAGCACTCCTCCCCGCGGTTTCAGTATCACGGTTCCGTCGGCGGATTCGGTGATGAGCTGCGGGTTACGCAGCGGTTGCGTGTTGCCGGAGGGGATTGCCGCCAGTCTCACGGAGCTTGCGTCGGACAGCGAGCCTATCAGGCACACAGTGTTGCTGTCGCCGAATCCCCATATCCGTCTGCGCGAGTCCTTGCTGAGATATATCGCGGGTGTGTCCGAATATTGCCTGACAGAGCCGTCGGTGATGTTGACCGAATATATCCCCCGGTCAGTCGCCATGACGATGTAGTCTTTCTCCTGTCGGGTATAGCTCACTTTGACCCCGTATGGGGCGAGGCCGTCAATGCGCATGGCTGAGCCCGGCATGAACACGGAGCCGGATGATGTTATCAGGCACGTCGTGCCCCGTGGCGACTCCACGCGTATGTAGTCGCCGTCATAAAGTTTTCCACGGGTGTGGTTTAGCGCGCCACGGTCTGTCAACACCCACTCGTGCCCGCTGTCATCGAGCGAGAAAGAGCGTATCTTGGTCGCCCCCCTGACAAGCTCGCCCGGAGTAGCCGCCATCAGTATCCCGCCTGTCGGGTCTGAGTCTGAGAGACGGGCTGACGCACCGTCGCGGAACAGTATCCATGTGTGGCCGTCGCGCAGTGGCGTAACGCTCTTCACAGCCCTTCCCGCGAGGGCCGGGTCGGTGTCTGTGAGGTTGACGAAGGTGAAACTGTCCGGCCTGAACAGGAAAAGCCTGTTGTCTGACGACACGCACCAGATGTCTCCCTCGGAATTTATCTTGATATTGTATATCCTGTTTGAGTCGATGGTGCCGTCAGAGAGCTGTATCGGCCTGAAAGTGTGTATCCTGTGGCCGTCATATCGCAGAAGGCCGTTCCATGTCGCGAACCACATGAACCCGTCGCTGTCCTGCTGTGCGTTGGATATGTGACTCCCGGCCAGCTTGTCGGCGTCGGGCAGGGCGTTGAGACTCCCCGCAGGCACCGCGCCCGCAGTGTCTGCCACAGCTATGGCAATCAGTATGATAAGCGACAAGACGTGTCTCATGGTTATTCCTCGGACATGCCGGGTTGCATGATGTGGGACACGAGCGAGTTCATATATTCCTCGAGCCATGTGTAGCCTGACGGGGCGGTGAGGTTGCGGTCGGCGGGGTCGGCGGGGTCGAGGCCGTGGCGGGTTTCCCATGCATCTGGAATTCCGTCGCCGTCAGTGTCTGCCGGAGGGGTTGCCTGTCTCAGTTCCGGCCATCCGCGCGAGCCGTCGGCATAGACCACCTGTTGCTGCGAGTCGATTATGCCGTCGGGAGTGTATGACACTGTGCCGTGGCGTACGTCGTCGGTCACTGTGCGGTCATATTCGTCGCGGTGCAGCGATGCTCCGGCCAGGTCGAGCACGAGCTCGTAGGCTTTGGCCGCGCTGTGTGTCGTCACGGGCGCGAATGGCATGGGGGCCTCCAGCTTTATCCGCGAGGCAATCCCGTCGTCCCAGTAGTTGTCAAACTCCCCCGGGGTGATATGTCTGACCACCCCGGTGTTCCAGTTGTCCTCGTTGACGGCGGGGTATGAATGGTTGACATTCCCCGATACGAAAAACTGTCCCCACTTGTGCAGCATGGGTACCCATACGTTCCATCCGACCTTTATCTTGGTGTCGCCCACAGTTATTGTCGAGTCTGACATATCTATCACATGTCTGCGCCCCGCGATTACGGCCAGGTTGTGGTCGGCGGGAGTCCCTTCGCGTGTGGCCGTTATGTCGTCGGGTCTTATGGAGTCTCCTGTCAGCGCGTTCCAGTCTCTTGCCAGCCTTCTGGTGTTGAGGCAGTAACGCAGGGTGCGTATGCCGGGGTTCGCTATCTTGTCGGGCATGGTGTTCTCCTGTGCCGAAGGCCTGAAATAGTTGTTGACGATGTTGACGGTCATCCCTTCGCCGCCATAGCAGCCGCCGCTGCCGTGGTTGTATATGACATTGCACCGCAGGTCCATGCGCTCGTCGGTCTGTGTGAAGGGGCTCGGGCCCAGGCGCGGTGTGCGCGACCTGTGGCACGACAGGAGGTTATGGTGATAGCTGGCTCCGCTGCCGCCCCAGTTGCCTCCGTATCCGTGCTGTCCCTTGTGGTGTCCGCTGCTGTTGAGGCTGTGCGAGCCGATGCACCACTGCACGGTGCAGTCCCTCATGCCGTAGACCGAGATGCACTCGTCGATGCTCCAGCTCACAGAGCAGTGGTCTACCATGATGCCTGTCTGCTTGCTTCCGCCGAGACCGTCACCCTCGTGATGTGCCATCTGCCTGTCGCCGAGCCGGAACCGCATGAACCTGACTATGGTGTTGTCCGCCTGGATGAGGAAAGGGTAATCGGCTATGCACACCCCGTCGCCTGGCGCCGTCTGCCCGGCTATGGTGACATCAGGATTCTTGAGCCGGAGCTGAGATTTGAGGAAGATAGTACCGGAGACATCGAAGACTATGGTGCGTGGTCCCTGCTGCATGCAGGCATGCCTGAACGAACCCGGCAGGGTGTCATCGTCAAGGCGTGTGACGTGGTAGACCTCTCCGCCGCGTCCGCCGGTGACATACATTCCGAATCCCTCGGCGCCCGGGAAAGCAGGGAGCCGCTCTACGTTCTCTGCCCCTCGGGCTGCGACGTCCGCACCCATGAAGAGGCTGAGGACAAAGGCAATTATACCGTATTTCATGATATGTGATGATTTAAAGTGAAATTTTACCCTACAAAAATAGCGATAATTATCGTCATGGCAAGCGAGATAAGACTACATGAATAGATTTTATTATAAAAAAGGTTAAAAACATATTTTGAATTTGTTTTCTTAAAGATATGTAAATATATTTGTGAATTGACTCCGCTGTTTTTTCTGTTCCAATACTTTAGGGTAGATAATATGGTGGCTATAATTAAAGAATCCTTATACTTTCATCTTTTATGGCAACAATATTGCTAACTCAAGACAATATAGAAGCGGCATTGAAGATGGCCGCAGGAACCTATTTTATCATAGAAAATACGATAGTGCTACCTTCCCCTGAGGTTGTTTTTCCATCCAATTCCGTATTGGAGTTTCGCGGAGGATCATTACATGCGTTGAATCTTACCAGTATTAATCTGAACAATTCAGAGGTTGTTGCTGCCGCTTATTGTATCTTTGACAAGGATACAGATGTGCGGGGATTTGCGAATGCGATGATTCACACCGAATGGTTCAACGATCGCGAAAATGGGATGGCGGAACATGAGGCTATCAACAAGGCTTTGGTCGCTGCAAGGGGTTGTCCCGTGACATTGGAGGCACGTGATTACTATCTTACAGGAACAATTGAGATAGTATATATCACGAATGATATTAAGAATAAATACTTTGGTGGTGATTTTTGGACAACCCAGACATTGATTTCTCCAGGTATTCTATATGTTGGTGATGATATTCCAGCAATTGATGTATATCCCCCTTATGTCAATCTTGAGATTAATTCTATCCGTGGAAAGATTGAGAATACCTCCTCAGGTAAATTCAAGGGTATCGGCATCCGGCTCTCCGGATGCAACTATGGACTGAATATTAATGTAATTCAGTTGCTTAATCTTAACAAAGGTTTTGATGTATGTCCCGATTCTAAGAGAAATCGTGACTACAATCCGTATAATCCGAACGAGAAAGGAGAAGCCATTGGTGTAAAAAATGGAGTGGGTGCCCAGTATTGTAAAATCAATTTCCAGGCAATCTACGCAGATTATTGTCTGTATATTGATATATTCAGCAAGTCTTATCTCAGGGTGTCAAAAGTCTCAGATGAAGATCCGAATATCCCAATTGAGATGAGTACAACCACTTGGTTTACAGAATCGGCAATCAATGGAGGCCGTATGAGCGGTGGATATGGAATCTATGTGGTTGATAACAACGATGTATTGGGAAATATACAGTTGGAAAATATGTGGGGTATGGATGGACTGATGTTCTCCAATATCACTTTTGTTGATTTGTCCTCATTGGCCATAAGAGGACGAAATATACAGATGTCGAAATTCCATAATATTGATACTCGTAGTCCATTGCCTGATTTGGGTGAAGATGGTTCGTATTTGCCATGGTTCGATTTGAAGAAATTCAAGTATACGGATATGACATTTAAGGGTTATATACGTCCCAGCCGTTTCAAGATTGAGTCCGCAGACAAGATAGAGGATGAGGTTACCATGGTCAAAATTTCAGGATATGTCATTGATGATGAAGGTTGGTATACGACGCGTTTCGACACACTCGTAATTATGCCTATATATGATGCTCCCTCTGGCAAGTATATTCCCCGCATGGCGGCTACCTCATCAGTGCAGCCATACAATATGGGATTGACGCTTACTGCAGATGCTCCGATGACAGATAACGACGAGTATATTGATAAGGTTTTTTCTGTAAAAGATCTATTGCCCTATAATAATCCGGCTGATGAGGCCGGGAATACATACAGTCGTTTCTATGTTTTGCCCCGCACGGTCAATCTTGACATCCGGGAGAATAATAATATGATTATAGACCTCACAGGCTTGAATTTGTTCGCACCTTGTATCATTGACTTATGCTGGTTGTCAGATTACGGAGGTCGGCTAAGCTTCAGGACTACGACGTGGCCATCAAAAATTGTGACACCAAACTATACGGTTCATCCTGATAAATCAGTGACGTTTGATACTCCGGGGCTATATCGTCTTACGTGGAGTGCGAATTGGGAGATTGTGATAACACAAGTTGAAGGATGATGAAAAGAATTGAGATAACCCAAGATAATGTAGATACAGTATTTGCAACGGGCGAAAGTGCTTATTATACGGTTAGAGAATCGGTGTCTATGACTGGTGATATTGTGACTGTTCCAAAAGGAAGTATACTCGATTTCCGGGGTGGCTCTCTTGGCTCAGCAGAATCGTGCCATATTGTGAGGGTCGACTTAAATGGGGCAGACGTATTGGCTTCGTCAAGTTGTGTGTTCAGGCGTTATGTCGAGGTTACTGGCTTCTCAAACAGCCTTGTGCGGGCAGAATGGTTTAACGATCGTTCAGCAGGAATGGAAGAGCATGAAGCTATCAATAAAGCATTAGTTTCGGCGTATGGATGTCCTGTAACTTTAGAATATCGGTATTATGACTTGAGAGGATCAATTATGTTTCCCCCATGTGCGGATGGAAAGACGGTACAGACATTGATTTCGCCCGGAATATTGAGAATTTCCAAGTCTGATGGGAGTCATGATTACGACTGGATAGACAGTGATGACCCATATGCATACAATTGTATTGTTGTTAATACAAGTAATATTCATCTTGTTTTAAACACAATACAGTGTACATATTCACATCCTACATGTGGCATAAGGCTTACAGGCCATAGCTGTAATGTAAAAATTGAGGTTGACAAGATTTTATATTGCGTCAAAGGAATTGATGTAAGCACTCATGGTGGTAGTAATGAGAGCATACAGATTCAAAATTGTCAGGTCAATTTTCAGTATATCCATGCTGAAAGCTGCATATATGTCAATCTTTTCGCAGGTAAGTCTCCAAGTTCTGCCGATTGGTTTACTGAATCCCTGATTGTTGGGGGCATGATGCAAGGTACCAATGGTGTGTTTTTTGCAGACTCTCCTAATGGTGTCATTTCAAATAACGAACGCATAAATGGCCTGGTATTTCAAAATATAGGTTTGGAAGGCTTGAATGGAATACCCCTGAGACTTCGTAATATGTGTATGTCAAAGTTTGTAGATTTGCGTATGTCCGAGTCTTTACCGAATGGCGTGGATGCAGTATGGGTTGATTTAAAGAATGTTTTCGACTTGAGTATTAGCATTAAAAGTGGCCTGCTTGCTTCTCGTTTTCAAGCTGATGATTCTGTAAAGCGTGTTACGGTAAATGCATATTTTAGGGATGAGGCATCTCTTTATTATTCTTGGCATTTTGACAGGCTTATATTTCAAACCCTTCAGGATTCAAGTTCAACTGGTATGGCGACATGTTCTATTCAACCATATAATTCATGTAGGACGATTATCGCTGATAAGACTGCTCTCCCAAATGGTATGGCTGAGACTGTCTACAATTTTGCAGATATGTTTCCTGTCAATGACGGCACGTATGAGGATCGATTGAGTAGATTCGATATATTGCCCGAAACGGTCAATGCAGTTGTCCGACAGGGGAATGATCTAATTCTTGATTTCACTGGCTTCAACAGGTTTTTGAATCCTATAGTAAACATATGTGCCAATATCGCAATAGGTGGGATGCTTACGGTCAGGACATCCGAGTCTCCTGATAATGTTATTTCAATGGTTGATAGCGTTGGCAAACCTGTGAAATCTGTGTCTTTTAGCACTTCAGGTCTATATAGATGCATATGTAGTGAACAATGGCAGTTGGTTATAACTAGGGTTGGACAGAATATACAATAAGCAATGTTGCATGTATTTGCTTAATAAGGATGATATAAATAGTTGAAAATATGAAACAGAAACCAATCATTCGGAAGATTATGCTGATGGCGGCAATGCTTTTGGCTACCGGGAGTGTAACGGCCCAAGATTTTGCTGTCGATGCCATAACATATAGTGTCATCTCGACGGTAGACAAGACCTGTGCTGTCAAGTCTGCGGACAATTCTGCCATAGATGTCAATCTCGTCATACCAAAGAGGGTCAAATTCCCTGCCGGGTATACGGATGATGCCGGTGATTACTATGATGTGATAGAAATTCAGGAGAACGCTTTCAGGGCCTGTAACCGACTCAGGACGGTGTCAATACCTGCTTCAGTGGAATATATAGGGCGCTGGGCATTCCTGAAGTGCGACAGTCTTGAGACTGTGACATTTCAGCCCACACCTACCCCCGTGCAGTTATATTATGATGAATTGAGATGCTCGCGTATTTTTCCTGACCAAGGTACTTTGGTCGTCGGACGTCCATTGAAGGGATATGGATTGTGGAAGGTGGATTTCGGGTATTATACCCATGTGTCTACGTCCGAGGAGACATATCATTCTCCTACATATCCCACTGGTCTGGAGATTCTTGACGGTGTAGATATCTCTATGCCCCAGGGCGGGAAATTCAGTTGCTTCGCATCTACGGTCCAGGGGCTTATTGTCGGCAAGAACCTGACAGGCGAGATAAATTATGAGAATTACAGGTATTTGAATGAACTTGTCGTGACTGATTCGCAACCGGCCGAAGAGGTGTCGTTCACTGACCGTCAAAGCCTTCTCACGAAGCTCTATGTCCCTCAGGGCTCGCTTTCTGCTTATCGCTCTGCCGCAGGGTGGGGTAAGATGTACAGTATCAGTGAATATGATGGTGCGCCCTCGTTGCATGGAAAGACAGACAGGTATGACCTGAAGGTTGACGGAATCTATCTGACAATTCTTGACAAGGACGGCTTTGAGGCAATGGTGGCGTATAAGGAAATACGCTCAGGAAAGCCTTATTCTGACTGTTCAGGTGATGTTGTCATTCCGGCTGTAGTGCATTGTAACGGTCTTGATATACAGATTTCTTCGATAGAGAGAGAGGCTTTTGCCGGATGTGACGGCTTGAGAGGGGTTGTAATACCTGGCACTGTGACCAGCATAGGATATAGAGCTTTCTATGGTTGCCCCAGACTTGAGAGTGTTGATTTCGAGAGTGGCCCAGATCTGGATTTTGATAATATCAATTCAGGACATATGTCCGTATATGAGACATTTCTTGGATCGGATAATATCAAATCTGTCATCATGGGGCGTCCTTTCCGTGATACACACTCTTATTATTGGAGCACACTGAATGCGATAAATCTGGCAAGCAAGAACTGGACTGTCATGGATAAATCAATCGTGATGAACATGAAAAAGATATTCGAGAATCCGGCAAATGGCCGTTTTGCCGATAATATGACTATAGGCGAGGGACTGCTGGGTCTGAATGCCGAAGGCAATCCCCCCGATTTCAGGTATATTTTCATGGATACGCTGACGATAAAGGATGAACTTCCCCCAGTATGCCCTGTTTTTTATGATTCTGTGTATGAGAAAACTATATTGACCGTACCGGCTGGAACACTTGATGACTACAGAGGTGCGGAGGGATGGAATAGATTCAAGTACATTACTGAGGAAGAAGGTTCGGGAATTGACGGAATCATTTCTGTCGTCGAGAAGACCATGACCGGGTGCTATGATCTATCGGGCCGTCAGGTGGACGAGAGCTACCGTGGTGTGACAATCATCCGTTATTCCGACGGGTCAGTTGGGAAGGTGCTGCGTTGACGTGCATTCTCCCGGGTTGCATAATGTGCCATATATTGTCCGGCCATCTCTTCTGTAAGTGGGCCGGATTTTTTTCTTGCTGTCGCGACAGGTGCTGGATTTATGTTGGCAGTGTCGGGGATTTTGTGTAACTTTGCGATATGCCGTTTGTAGTCCGTGCCATATCGCGTCTGATGGTGCTGTCGGCCCTGCTGGCTGTGGCGGGGTGTGACAGGCACGCGCCCGCGGCGCCATATCCCGATCCGCAGAGGTATGAGGTGCGGGGCATCGACGTCTCGGCCCACAACGGCGAGATTGATTTCGGCAAGGTGAGGGAGCAGGGCTATGAGTTTGTCATAGTCAAGGCCACGGAGGGGGGTACCTTCAGGGACCGCCGCTTCATCGACAACCTGCGCCGTGCCCGCGAGGCTGGGCTGAAGGTGGGGGCTTACCATTTCTTCCGCTTCGACACGCCGGGATATATGCAGGGGCTGAACTTTGCGGGTGTGCTCGAGGGGCGTGACATAGACTTGCCCGTGGTGATAGACATCGAGGAGTGGACCAATCCCAACTCGCAGGCCACGCCGCTTGTGGTGACCCGTCTGGCCGAGATGATAGACCATCTGGAGAGCCGCGGGCACAAGGTGATGCTCTATACCAACAAGAACGGGTACAACCGCTTTATCCGCGAGCTGCCGCGCTCGCTGCCGCTGTGGATATGCTCGCTGGGCGAGGAGCCCTCAGAGGGTGACTGGACGCTGTGGCAGGCCACCCACTCGGGACATGTCGACGGGATAGACCATCCGGTCGACATCAATGCCTTCAGGGGCACCCGCAAGGAGTGGAGCGCGTTTGCGGGTCAATGACACCTGCGCCACACAATATCAGGACGACTTTACACGTTATATAATTTGATGAAAACCGTGCTTAAATATCTATCCATCATAGCCGTTGTGCTGTTGTCGGCACATCGGGCCAGTGCCTTTGCCCCCGACACATACGCCGCGTCGTCGGCGCTTGCCGAGGGGCGCTGGGTCAAGATAAGCGTGTCGGAGACCGGCATGCACCTGATCTCGCTTTCAGACCTGCGCTCGTGGGGGTTCACCGACCCCTCGAAGGTGCGTGTCTACGGATATGGCGGACGCCGTATCCCCGACCGTTTCACTGAGGCCAACTATGTCGACGACCTGCCTGTGGTGCAGTCTGAGACCACATCGAGGGGCATAGTCTTCTATGGCGTGGCCACCGACACGCGCATCGAGGTGACGGGGACTGACTGGCACTACCGTGCGTATAATCCGTATGACACCAGGGGATATTATTTCCTGTCAGACCGCGAGGCGGATCTCCCCGTGATACCTGTCGAGGGGCGTGCCCCGCAGGGCGAGACACTGACCACATTTGCCGAGGGGCTGTTTCACGAGACCGACGAGACATCACCCCTCGAGAGCGGCCATCTTCTGCTGGGCGAGGATTTCCGCTTCACCCCCACCAGGCAGTTCACTTTCCGTATGCCCGGACGTGTCGAGGGGACCGACGTGTGGATGCAGTGCGACTTCTATGCCGCCTCGACGGCTGTGACACAACTGTCCTTCACGGCTAACGGTTCGGCTCTCCCCTCGGTGGCTTCAGACCGCGTGAGGGCTTCGAAGGAGGATGCGGACACCTGCCGCATACGCAAGACCTTCACTCCGTCGGGCGAGACACTGAATCTCGGTGTCACGGCCAAGGGGAGCGGCACCATACGCGTTGCCGCGCTCGACAATATCGCGATCTGCTATGTGCGCCGTCTCGAGCTCCCCTCGTCGGGCATACTCTCGTTCACCATGCCTGTCGGATCGCCCGAGCTGGGCGGGGCCACCGAGTCCACACGCGTGTGGGATGTGACCTCCCCCCAGTCCATTGTGCGGATGCCCCTGACGGCGACGGCCCGTGGTGTGGCATGGACCAACGACTATTACGGACGCCGCAGCTATGTGGCGTGGAACGAGAACGGCACATTCCTCACCCCTCGCATCGCCGACCGCAATGTAGGCAACCAGAACCTGCACGGGTCCGAGAATCCAGACATGGTGATAATCTCGCATCCCGACCTGCTCGAGCAGGCCCGGCGCATCGCCGCCCTCCACTCGGCCGAGCCCGACACGCTGTCGGTTGCGGTGCTTACACCCGAGACGATATATAACGAATTCTCGTCCGGCACGGCAGACTATAACGCCTTCCGCCGCCTGATGAAGATGTATTACGACCGCTCTGCCGCCGACCCCACGGTGCGTGTGCCGCGATATCTGCTCTTGATGGGAGGTGTCACCTACGACCACCGCCGCCTCACATCGGCCTGGCGCAACTCCGCGGCTACAATCGTGCCGACATGGCAGACAGATGTGGCCAACAGCGAGAGCTATTCATATTGCTCGGACGACCCCGTGGCGTTTCTCGATGACAATGCCGGACTCCTCACCGGGCGCGATGTCATGAACATCGCCGTAGGGCGCATACCGGCCCGCTCGGCTGCCGAGGCCAAGGTGTTCACCGACCGCCTCGAGTCGTACCTCACCAAGCCTATCGAGGGTGAGTGGCGCAACCGTGTGCTGCTTCTGGCCGACGACGGCGACAACGGAGTACACCTGTCGCAGACCGAAGACCTCGAGGAGTCGATGCGCGGCCACGGCTCGGGCGAGGATATGACATACCGCAAGGTATATCTGGACGCCTATGCCCTGCAGGGTGGCGTCACCGTAGCCGGACGTGACAAGCTGCACTCGTTGCTCTCCGACGGTGTCGTGTGGTGGAACTATATCGGCCATGCGTCACCCACAGCCCTCTCGGGCGAGGGTGTCTTCACCATTCAGGATGTCAGGGGGCTCTATCTCAAGAAGCCCGCGTTCTTCTATGGTGCCACCTGCTCGTTTGTCGAGTGGGACCGCATCGAGGAGGCCGGACTGCAGCAGCTCACGCTCTCGGAGTCGGGGGGCCTGATAGGGGGTATCGCGGCGGTTCGCCCGGTGCAGATAGCCCGCAACGGCCCCTTTGCCGCCACGATGGGCTCCGAGCTCTTCACCCGCACCTCAGACGGACGCATGCGCCCTGTGGCCGAGGTGCTCAGGCTGGCCAAGAACCGTACGCTCAACGAGAACAACAAGATGCGCTATGTGATGCTGGGCGACCCCGCCATGCGCCTCGCGGTGCCCGGAAACACCGTCACCCTCGACTCGGTGAACGGTATCAAGGTGACGCCGATATATGACGAGGACACAGACCCGATAGTGATACAGGCATTCTCGAGAGTGCGTTTCTCGGGCTCGGTGGTCGATGCCGACGGCACACGCACCGATGCCTTTGACGGATATGTGAGCCTGACGCTCTACGACGCCGAGACATCGTTTGCCACCATACGCGGCGACTATGACGAGCCATTCGTGGCCGACGAGCAGGGCGAACGGCTCTTCACGGGGCGTGGCACCGTGAAGGGTGGAAAGTGGAGCGTCGAGGTGGTGCTCCCTTCCGAGATTGCCGACAACTACCGTCCGGCCACACTGTCGCTCTATGCACGTTCGGAGACCGACGGCACCGAGGCCCTTGGCGTGAGCCGCGACCTCTATGTCTATGGCATAGCCGACGAGGCCATAGCCGACAATGTGGCACCCGAGATCGAGTACATCTATCTCAACCATGACACCTTCCGCAGCGGCGATACCGTAAACGACACCCCCATGCTGCTGGCCCGCGTCAGCGACAACACGGCCCTAAACATGGCGGCCAACGGCATAGGCCATCAGATGAGCCTCCGCATCGACAATACAGTCAACCTCACCGACATCTCCGGGTCGTTCACTCCAGATGCCGACGGGACTCCCGGCGGAACGATAGCCTACCAGCTTCCCGAGATATCGACAGGGGCGCACCATGCCATCTTCAAGGTGTGGGATGTGGCCGGCAACAGCGCCGTGTCCGAGTTTGACTTTTTCGTTGATCCGACGGCCGCCCCCAAGATATTCGATGTCTATACCGATGCCAATCCGGCCACGGTCGAGGCCAATTTCTATATCAGCCACAACCGCCCGGACGCCATGCTCAGTGTGACCATCGAGGTGTTTGACCTCTCGGGCCGCAGGGTGTGGACATCGACAGTCAAGGGGAGGGCCGACATGTTTGCCACCGCGCCTGTGCGGTGGGATCTGACCGACAACGGAGGCGGACGCGTGGGACGCGGCATCTATCTCTACAAGGCCACAGTGACCACCGACAGCTCGAGTCCGTCGTCGGCGACAAGACGCATTGCCGTCGCGCCGATGTGATGGCTTAAAAAGTTGCAGTCCATGAACCTTTTGAACCTGCGGGGCATTATAAAATCAGTGACATTTTTGTATAAACAGACAATTCTATGAAAAAGCTGATTTTATCATTTGCGGTGCTTGCAGCCATGGCCGCAGCAACATCATGCTCGGTGTCGGAGAAGAAAGCCGAAGACGAGGGAGCGGCCATCAAGGCCAAAATCGAGAACTGCTCGGATCCCGACAGTCTCCGCATCTATGTCAAGCAGGCTCAGGAATATGCTGACAAGCTCGTGAAGAAGGGCGACGACAAGGCCGCCGCAGCATACCTCGACGAGGTGGCCCCCGTCATCCAGGCCAAGGACAGCTCTGCCGCAGGTGTGTTTGACCGTCTCAAGGCCGAGGCCGACAGCACTCTCGACAAGGCTGCCGACGCCACCAAGACCGCAGCAGACAGCGTGGCAGCAAAGGCATCGGACATCAAGGACAAGACCGTCGGTGCAGCCAAAGACGCCACAGAAAAGACCGTAGAGGCAGCCAAGGATGTCAAGGACAAGACCGTAGGCGCAGCCAACGACGTCAAAGACAAGGTAAAGGATGCCTTAGGCAAATAATTCCCGCACATACCTCACGTCAACCACAAAGCCCGCACATCGCCATGATGCGCGGGCTTTGTGGTCATGCCCGGGGGTCTTTGGGACGAGTCGGACTTGTCGGACGAGTCTGACTCGTCTGTCCAGTCCTGTCCCGATAGCTCACGCGGGCGCGGTACATCTGCTCACGTATGCCACCCTGTTCCAGAAACTGTTGTTGCTGCCGCTCTATCAGCTTTCTCAGCAGATAGGTGGTCTGATTGATGAGGGTAATGCACACGTTGCAATATTCCTCACCGGTCCACCGGTGGGCAAATCTTGTCGGCGCATTGCTGAAGTCATCGCTCCTCAGATACTCCCTCAGCCTCAGCGTGCGCGGATGGGTCTTGTCCCATTGCCTGATGTTGTTTTGCCGCAGATAGTCCTCATAGTCAAGCAGCAGTTCCTCGAGAGATGCCTTTGCCACGTTTGTCAGCTTTATCTCGGTCTCCTTCGAGGTGCGCGATGCCTCGCTCCCCTCGGCGATATTCTGCTTGCCGCTTCGCGCGGCCTGTTCTATCTGGTCGCGTGTACGGCTTCCATGGCGTATGAATTTCTCTGCGAAAATCATCGTCAGGTCACAGATGATTTCGGCAAGCCTGAAGGCACGCAATTTGCGGTATCCACCGGCGGGAGGGAGGAAGGTGTTCATGGTCTGTAGATTTATGTTGCTTATGTCAATGTTGCAAATTTAATGATTTTTCTCAGTCTGCGGGCGATCTACTTCAAAAAAACACCCCTAAGCACCATTAATCTTCATCAATCATTTGCAAAATAGCGGAAAATATGTTAGTTTTGCCGTCGGAACAGCCGATTGAAGGCAGAGGCCATGCTGTTCCGTTATTTTATCGACAGGGGTCATGCCTACAACCTGCGTCACGGCCCCGAAGGTGTTATTGAAATTCTTATCTCAGTCATTCGAACTTGGCAGTTAGAAACTCAGGCTTTGAGATACGGAAGGACAATAGCACCACATCAGTTAGTGTATACACATCTGTCGGCGTATCGCGCCGACAGACCGTATACCCATATCGGTGTGGGGCTGTTGTCTTATCGTTGCCTGAGGTATGCCAAGACCCGAATGACCGGTAAGACAGAAATGCGATCCTCACACCTTTTTTGTATCCATGTCAAACACACCTCGACGGGGATCGGGAGGGGCAAAACCCTAAATCAGCTTATGAAACATTGCTACACTCACACAATCCGATACAAATGAGAAACATGTCGACATTCGCCATTGCCGGGGCGTGCCCGGCATGGGCGGATGCCCTTCATCACCGCACAGAAAATGCATACACTCTATGGATGGTGGTGAGAAAGTCTTCTGGTATTCATAAACACAATTAAAATGATAATAGTCTATATACTGGCCGGAATCGTGATATTGGGTGTTGCCATATCGGTGAAGATAGAGAACGGCCATGCACGTAAGTAAAGCCCGTACCGCACATTTTTTGATGCGGCTGCCCGGCAATTAGGAGGCGCGGGGGTTGCGTGTTCGGGAATTTTTTGTTAATTTTGCGCGGAGATTGTGGCGGCATGCCGTCACTCCTCATCATGTGCATAATCATAATATTCAGATAATAAATTCTTTAGCGAGACAATGAACATCAGCAAGGAAGAGTTTTCGCCCGTAGAGCTGCGCCTCACCGTGGCCCTGAGCGAGAACGACTATAAGGACGATGTCACCAAACAGCTCAAGGAGATTGGCCGCACACATCAGCTGCCCGGTTTCCGCAAGGGCCATGTTCCCTTCGGCGAGCTCAAGCGCCGTTTCGGCAAGCAGGTGACCAGCGACGTCATCAACGACACCGTATATCGCGCAGTCATCGACTATATCACCGAGAACAAGCTCCATGTCATGGGTCATCCCCTGCCTGTCGAGGTCAAGGAGGCTTCGATGGAGGGTGACCAGGAGTTCAAATATGACATCGCCCTCATTCCTACCCTCGAGGGTATCAAGCCCAGCAAGGAGGACCACTATCCCTTCTATGAGATTGAGGTTACCGACGAGATGGTCGACGAGCAGGACAAGAACCTGCGCAAGCGCTTCGGCACCCAGAAGCCCGGGGAGGAGATGACCGAGGATGGCGTGGTCAAGGGCTCGATCATGCAGCTCAACGAGGACGGCACAGTCAACACCAACGAGGGTGCCATCCAGGTGACCGACGGCATCGTGTTCCCGCTCTATTTCAAGGACAAGGCACAGACAGCCCTCTTTGACGGCAAGAAGCCCGGCGACAAGGTTGTATTCAACCCCTACGACGCTGCAGGCGGCAACGCGGGCGAGATTGCCTCGATGCTCCATGTCGACAAGGCTATCGCTCCCGACGTCAAGGGCAACTTTGAGATGAACATCTCGGAGATTATCGTCAACATCCCCGCAGAGCTCAACCAGGAGTATTATGACCAGGTGTTCGGCTCTGACAAGGTGCACAACGAGGAGGAGTATCGCGCAGCCATCAAGGATATGATTGCAGGTGAGCTCGAGCAGAACTCGCACATCCTCTTCCGCAACACCTTCGACAAGGCCATGATGGAGAAATATGCCGACATGGTGCTCCCCGCCGAGACCATCAAGAAGCTCTTCTTCACCAAGGCCGAGAATGCCGACGAGGCATATAACGCCGAGCTCAACGGCATCAAGCACGAGGTGATCGAGAACAACCTGCTCACCGACCTCGACATCAAGGTCACAGACGAGGAGATTCTCGAGACCGCCAAGATACTCACCGCCCGCCAGTTTGCCCAGTATGGCCTCGCAGGTCTCGACGACGAGATCATCAGCCGCTATGCCAAGGAGCAGCTCGAGAAGGATGAGGTGCGCAACCAGATAGCCCAGCAGGTTCTCTCGGCCAAGCTCTACACCGCCATCGAGGAGGCTGTGACACTTGACAAGGAGACTGTCTCGCTCGACAAGTTCAAGGAAATCGCACAGGGCAACTGATAACCGCCCCACGCAGATAGGAAACGAGTGCCCCTGCAAGGCCTGAGCCTTGCAGGGGCACTCTGTATGCTGTCAGCCGGGATTATTTACGGTGATGCACGAGATAGTATCCGATGATGCCCAGGGTGGTGAGCAGCTCGCTGGCGGCGACGGCAAGCCATATCCCTGTGTCGCCGAAGGCCATCGGCATAAATATGAACGACGGGACGAGGAAGATGAATCCCCTGAGCAGGGCGAACCACACCGACGGGGCCACGCGCTCGACACTCTGGAAATATCCGATGGCCGTGACGTTGAATATGAAGCACACGACACATGACGCGAATATCGGGAGCCCCTTGACGGCATAGAGGGCGGCACGGCTGTCGATGTCGATGAACAGTTCGACCATAGGACGCGGAAAGGCTATGAACGCCGCCGTAACCACTATGCCGAAGCCCAGCGCGGTCTTTATGGCCAGTGTCTCGGTGCTCTTGACGCGCTCCCACAGGCCGAGGCCGTAGTTATAGCTGATGATTGGCTGCGCCGACTGGGCTATGGCATTGCCTATGAGGAAGAAGAAAGGACAGTAGTAGCACGCTATGCCGAAGGCCGCCACGCCGTCGTCGCCCATATAGTGCATGAACACGAGATTGCCCGTGAACATGACCATGGCCATGGTGGCCTCGCCGAGAAAGGCCGACACACCTATGCGCATCTGATATAGCATCGTGCGTGCCATTGCGGCGATGCCCTGTGCCGAGAGGCTGATGCGGATGAGCCGGAGAGTGCGGGCGAAGAAACCGAGATAGCCCACGGCCATGAACGCGCCCACCGAGACCGCGATGGCTGTGGCGATGGCAGCACCCTTCAGTCCCATGCCGAGCGGGAAGACGAAGAGCCAGTCAAGAAATATGTTGAGCAGTCCTGGCACGACATTGCACCACATGGCGAAGCGGGGAGAGCCGTCGAGCCTCACCACAAACAGTCCGATGATGCTCCACATGTTCAGCACCAGCGCCGGAGCAAACCACACCAGATAGTCGGTGGCCATATCCAGCAGGCTCTCCGACGACCCGAGCAACCGCGCGGTGGTGCGTGGACTTGCCATGAGCAGGAGCACTATCAGTCCTACCACGACAGAGGCTCCGGCCAGGGCGTGGCTCACCCCGAGGCGCGCCTTGTCGGTCTCGCCATGGGCCAGGCGTATCGAGGCGATGACCGAGCATCCTATCCCTAACATCAGTCCGAACCCTATCACCGACATCATCGGCGCCCAGATGATATTGACCGCAGCGACACCTGCCGGGCCGACCCCCTGGCCGACGAAAATACCGTCTGCCATCGTCACCACACTCAGACTGAGCATCCCAAGCAGCGTAGGGATGAAATATGTCCTGAACAGCTTGCCCACAGGCTCCCTGCCCAGGTCGATAGTTGTTGTCTCCATCAGATAAATCCGTAACCTATTGGTAAATTGCCCGCAAAGTTACGACATTATATCCATACAGGCAAATGTAGGCCTTATGGCCGTATGCCAGAACACCCCCGCGGGGCCGATGGGCCGGGCGGGGGTGTCTGGCTATATGCAGTGCTGTAAAGGGGGTTGAGTCCCTGAAACAGTTCTTTTTACATCTGGTTTGCGGAGATGCCGACCTCGGGGGTGACTGTGCCACCGCCTTCGCCGGGATCTTCGGTAGGCTCGGTGATGCGGACTGTCATGCTGTAGACGGCAAATCCGGGCTCACGGTCTTCCTGGAATACCTGCGACACGAAGCTGAGCGAGTGGTCGCCGACAGCGAGGTCTGAGGTACCTATCTCGCATCCGAAAGGTGCCACTCCGATGGTGTAGAACGGAACTCCGTCCATCGAATAGGTGGTGTTGCCGAGGATGGCTTTCTTGGTGCCGGGAGCGGGGGTGACCGTGATGGCGTCGATGGTGAATGTCTGGCCCTGGGCCACCGCTATGGCACCGTCTTCCTGTTCGACGGCTCCGCTATACTGGATTGAGATGTCGACCTTGGGGAGATCCTTGTCGTCGTCGCTACATGCTGCCATGACGGCCAGCAGAGGAAGCATGAATAAGAAGTAATATAGCTTTTTCATTTTAAGAGAGAGGGATGAGTTAGAGTTTAAAGAAGAGAGTTTAAAGAGGTGGAGTTTAAAGATTATAGATTAAAGATTATAGATTAAAGTTTAAAGAGGGGGCGGGGAGGGAGTTTAAAGGTTAGAGTGCAGGTAAACCGGCCTTTAATCTTTAAACTATAATCTTTACCCTTTAATCTCTAATTCTTTAAACTTTAATCTTTAAACTATAAACTACAGAATTAATTCTTGAATACTATGTCGTTGCCGTCATAGTCGATGATGATGGGTCGGGCGCGGTCTACCTTCTGGGCAAGTATGTCCTTGGAGAGCTGGTTGAGAACCATGCGGTGGATGACGCGCTTGACGGGGCGTGCGCCGAATTCGGGGTCATAGCCCTCTTCGGCCAGGAAATGCAGTGCCTTGGGTGTCACCTCGAGGGTGATGCCGTTGGTGGCAAGCATCTTCTGTATGGACTTTATCTGGAGTCCGACGATTTCCTCAATCTCAGCCTCGTTGAGCGGGGTGAACATGATTATCTCGTCGATACGGTTGAGGAATTCGGGACGAATCTGCTGTTTGAGCAGTTCGATCACTTCTTCCTTGGTCTTCTCGATGGTCTCGTCGCGGTTCTCGGGTGTCATCTTGGCAAAATTGTCGCGGATGAGGGGCGAGCCCATGTTGGAGGTCATTATGATGATGGTGTTCTTGAAATTGACCATCCTGCCCTTGTTGTCGGTGAGGCGTCCGTCGTCGAGCACCTGGAGCAGTATGTTGAACACGTCGGGGTGTGCCTTCTCGATCTCGTCGAACAGCACCACCGAATATGGCTTGCGGCGCACGGCCTCGGTGAGCTGGCCGCCCTCGTCATAGCCTACATATCCCGGAGGCGCTCCGACGAGCCTCGACACGGCGTGCTTCTCCTGATACTCGCTCATGTCGATACGGGTCATCATGTTCTCGTCGTCGAAGAGATATTCGGCCAGGGCCTTTGCGAGCTCGGTCTTGCCGACACCGGTGGTGCCGAGGAATATGAACGAGCCGATGGGACGGCGCGGGTCGTTGAGGCCTGCACGCGAGCGGCGCACGGCGTCGGCGATGGCGCGGATGGCATCGTTCTGTCCCACGACGCGGCTGTGAAGCTCGTCCTCGAGATGCAGCAGCTTCTCCTTCTCGCTCTGCACCATCTTGTTGACGGGGATGCCTGTCCAGCGCGACACGACATCGGCGATATCCTCAGAGTCGACCTCCTCCTTGATGAAGGCTTTCTCGCCCTGCATCACCTTGAGCTGTTCCTGCAGGGCGGCGTTGGCCCTCTCCTTCTCGGATATGCGCGAGTAGCGTATCTCGGCCACCTTGGCGTAGTCTCCCTCGCGCTCGGCACGCTCGGCCTCGAAGTTGAGCTGCTCGATGTCTATCTTGTTCTGCTGGATTTTGTTGATTATATCCTTCTCGGCTTTCCACTTGGCCGTGAGTTCCTTCTCGCGGTCGCGCAGGTCGGCCAGTTCCTTCTCGATGTCCTTGACCTTGGGCTCGTCGCCCTCGCGCTTGATGGCCTCGCGCTCAATCTCCTTCTGGGCTATGAGGCGCGAGATTTCGTCGAGGGCCTGGGGCACCGAGTCAATCTCGAGACGCAGCTTTGATGCAGCCTCGTCGACCAGGTCGATGGCCTTGTCGGGGAGGAAACGGTCGGTGATATAGCGCTCCGAGAGGGTGACGGCGGCGATAATCGCCTCGTCGCGGATACGCACCTTGTGGTGGTTCTCATAGCGCTCCTTCAGGCCACGCAGGATGGCGATGGCGGCAGCCTCGTCAGGCTCGTTGACCATGACCTTCTGGAAACGGCGTTCAAGGGCCTTGTCTTTCTCAAAATATTTCTGGTATTCGTCCAGGGTGGTGGCACCGATTGATCGGAGCTCGCCACGGGCGAGTGCAGGTTTAAGGATGTTTGCGGCGTCCATCGCGCCCTCACCCTTGCCGGCGCCGACCAGGGTGTGGATTTCGTCGATGAAGAGGATGATTTCGCCGTCGGCACCCGTCACCTCGTTGACGATTGCCTTGAGTCGTTCCTCGAACTCGCCCTTGTATTTTGCGCCTGCCACAAGCGCGCCCATGTCGAGCGAGTAGATCTGCTTTGAGCGCAGGTTCTCGGGCACGTCACCGCGCACGATGCGCTGCGCCAGACCCTCGGCTATGGCTGTCTTGCCGGTGCCGGGCTCGCCTATCAGCATGGGATTGTTCTTGGTGCGTCGTGACAGAATCTGGAGCACGCGGCGAATCTCGTCGTCTCGGCCGATGACGGGGTCGAGTTTTCCCTCGCGGGCTCGTTCGTTGAGGTTGATGGCATACTTCGAGAGGGCCTGATAGGTGTCTTCGGCACTCTGGTCTGTAGCCTTTTTGCCCTTGCGGAGCTCTGCCACTGCGGCTTCCAGTTCACGCTGGCTCAATCCGGCATCCTTTAGGATTGTCGAGGCCGGAGAGTTGACCGTGAATATGGCCAGGAGGATGGCTTCGAGAGTGACATATTCGTCGCCTTGCTTCTTGGCGATGTCGAGCGCTTTCTGCAGGACATCGTTTGATGTGCGGCTCAGATAGGGCTCGCCGCCCGACACGCGCGGTTCGGCAGCGATTTTCTCATCAACCTGTCGCATCAAGGTCGCGGGGCTCGCCCCCACCTTGGAGTATATGAAATTGATGAGCGATTCTCCCTCGGTCATCACTCCCTTGAGCAGATGCACGGGCTCGATAGCCTGATTGCCTGCACCACGGGCAATCTCTACCGCCTTCTGTATCGCTTCCTGAGACTTGATTGTAAAATTGTTGAAGTTCATGAGCTATATATTGCTTTTTGAAGGTTCTCTAATAGGAGTTCACTTATACCTATCTAACAAAATTCGTGCCAATTAGTTGCAAACTAAACAAAAAATCTGTCATCGAAATGTAACAGATGCCTCCTGTCATACTGACAAGGCAATTATAAATATATTTTCGGCATGAGATTCTATCTGCCGTCCCGGCTCGCGATGATTCACGATGACATTTTGTCATCGCACAATCTATAGCTATTCCCCAATAAAAGTGTAGTTCAACCACGATTATTCCCCAATAAAAGTGTGGTCTATATGCATTTATTCCCCAATAAAAATGTAGGTATGTGATGTAATCTGTTGTCTGATAACGGAATGAGGCTTTGGCATAAGCAACCCCGCCTGCGTCCGGGTCGGGATGGGCGCAGGCGGGGATTATTTATCAACTGAAGGTTATTTTTTGCGGATGTAGTTGATAGGGGTGGCGGTTTCGAGGGTGACGTCGGTGATGTGGTCGTCGGGGTTCCAGATGAGGGTGCCGAGGTTGGCTTTTTTCAGCTTGAGGGTGGCGTTCTTACCCTCGGATACGCCGTCTATCAGGAGGGTCCCTATCGCGGATTCGGGTGTGGTGCAGGTGACGGTGAATCGTTTCCCCACCCTGTAGAGCCGTGCGGTGTCTACGGCCGAGGCGTCGAGCTTGAGCTCGTTGATTTTGTCTGCGTAGTTGCGCAGAGAGCCGATGGTGCAGACGTTGAGCACAAGGCGGTCGGGCGCAAAGACGGTGAACTGCCGGGCCCGCACCGAGTCGAGATAGAGCGTGTGGCTTTTGGCTGACACGCTGCCGACCTTGCCACGGGGGACGATGACTGTGGCGAGGATGAAATCCTCGGTCTGCACGCGGGTGCCGTACAGATCGGCGATGGCGGGACGGTTGATGCTTACGGTGAGGGTGTCGTCTGAGACGGTTTTCTCAATCAGCGGCTGCCATTGGGCCCTTGTCATGAGCCACGGGCGTGTGGCGGTATCGCTCTCGCACACGGCCAGTCCTTTGTAGTTGGCAATCTTGACATCGGCGGGAATGTCAGTGAAGCGTATCGCGCCGAATGTGCCGAGTGGTGTCTTTGTCATCTCGCCTCCTATCGTGGTAAGCGGTATGTTTGAGGGGGCCTCATAGTTCCAGCGGTCAAATTCGTACACGGGGCGGTGCTTGAGATACCACCGCGACAGCGAGAGCACGGCGATGAATCCGCCCACGATAGCCCCGATCATGATATATGTTGTCTTTTTCATTTCTGTGAATCGTTTAAGTATTTTTCATACCGTTCCTTCAGGCCGTCGGGAGTGATGCCCAGCAGGTTGAGGCGGCGGAAGATGTCGGTCAGCTCCTCGCCGAGGAATGTCTCGCGGCTGATGAGGGTTATGCGGGCACGGGCGTCTTCGGCGATGAAGAATCCTATGCCGCGGCGGTTGAATATGATGCCTTCGCGTGTCAGATGCTCGTAGCTGCGCATCACGGTGTTGGCGTTGACCTGCAGTGTGGCGGCATAGTCGCGCACGGACGGTATGCGGCTCCCTTCGGCGAAGGTCCCGGCCATGACATCGTCGCATATCCTGTCGGCAATCTGCATGAAGATGGGTTTGGCGTTTTCCTTGAATATCATACTCTTACCAGCGGTGTATTATCTCGGCCTCGCGGAACCGCATATAGGCCAGGACATAGTTGAACAGGGTAACGACGGTGATGAAAATCCACAGAGGGGCGCTTGAGTCGAAGTTTAGTCCACCTACGGGTATCGTCTCGTGCTCAAGGAAATAGCTGACATACATCAGGAACCCGGTGGTCGAGTAGGCAATCCCTATCGCCAGCAGGGTTGCGAAGGTCTTGAAGAAATTGTGGCGGCTCCACACCACGGCTCCGAGGAAGAAGAATGACTGGAGGGCGATGAACACTCCGAGTGCGCGCCATATCATGTCGTGGGGCAGCCCCAGCTTGCCGGGACGGCCGCAGATGATGTTCCACCAGTCGAGACTTTCGGCGGGACACCACATCACATATTGCGTGAAGAGTATCCTCGCGCCGTCGGCAATCATGGCGCTGACCACGGCCCAGACAAAGAACAGAGGCACTGCCGTGAGCCAGCGCATCAGGAAGCTCTCGAACTGCGAGGCCGGACAGGTGAGTGTGCTGAGTGCCGGGCCGGGGCGCCCGAGCGACTTGAAGGTTGCCGATGCCACAAACATGCCCCATACAAAGAATATGATGGTAAACCATCCGGCCTCTATCGGCAGGGGAATATAGGGGTCTGCAATACCGTATTCCCACATCTCGCCGTCGTTGAGCCCGATCAGCAGTGCCACGGCGACATATACTGCCGTAAGCGACAGTGATGTCAGCAGCAGCGAGCGACGGTCTTCGACGAGCGTCTTGCGGCACAGGCGCACGAAACGCAGGGGGCTGAATATCTGGTCTGTTCTCATAGCTTTTCGTTTTGGGTTGAGAATATGCGTCGTGTCTCATCGGGGCGCGTGGTGGCCAGCGTGAAGAGCATCTCTATGTCGACGTCGGTCTCCACACCGTCGTCGTTGGGGGTGACAATCTCGGTGCCCCATATCGAGGGGCGAGCCAGCAGCGCCTCGGTGGCCACGGCGGGGTTGTTGGTGGTGGTGAATTTCAGCCTGGCGGCTATTCCTGTCATACTGCTGTCGAGCAGCACGCGTGTGTCGTCCATGATTATCACGTGGTCGAGCAGCCGGTCTATGTCCCTGACCTGATGTGTCGAGATGATGATGGCACGCTCGTCGGTCATGCTACCCGCGATAAAGCTCCTGAAAGCTTCCTTGCCCGGGATGTCGAGGCCGTTGGTTGGCTCGTCCATCAGCAGCAGGGATGTGTTGCAGGCAAGCGCGAAGCTCATGAACACCTTTTTCTTCTGGCCCATCGAGAGGCGTCCGAGATTGACGTCGGCAGTCATGCCGAAGGTCTCGAGATTCCGGGCCATATCTTCGGCCGAGAACGAGGGGTAGAGCGGAGCATTGGCCTTGACATACTCCTTGAGCTTTATCGACGGCAGGTAGAGCTCCTCAGGCACTATGAATATGTCGGCCATCGTCTCGGGCAGGCGCAGACGGGTATTGAACCCTTTGAACAGCACCTCGCCCTTGCGGGGTGTCAGGGCTCCGGCGATGAGGTAGAGCAGGGTCGATTTGCCGACGCCGTTGCGCCCCAGCAGTCCGTAGACCCCTCCGGCATTTACCGTAAGCGAGAAATCCTTGAGCACAGGTTGTCCCTTGCGCCGGTAGGAAAATGTGATGTCGTTTACTGTCAGCATTTAATGTGTATTAGTATAATAGTACACAGCAAAGGTAAGGGTAAAATCTGAAACCACAAAATTTTTCAGTGAAAAAACGTACAATCCATATAAAAATAATGCTTCCCCGGCAAATGCGGCTCATGAACGGGCCCCTTTGGTGCGACGATGCCCCGCGGATGCGTGGCGAATATGCGTGGTGTGGATGCGGGGGCGCGGATGCGTGGGTGTGGATGCGGGGCCGTGGATCCGGCGGTGAGGATGCAGTGCGAGGATGCGTGGTGTGCCCGGTCAGTGTCGGCGACGGAGCGGCGGAGCCGCGGGGATTATCAGAAACCCCATGCGCAGCATGGGGCAGCGTCCCGGTATACCCGGAGAGTCTCGGAGATACTGCGTTAAAATGCAAATTTTTTAATGAGTATTTTTTAGCATAATGCCAAATTTGCCGCCAGACGCTCTTGGGGGCGGTTTAGGCCGCCCCCGCCGCTTGGCAGCCCCTCGCCAGAAGGAGTGAGGAGAATTTTTTTATTTCAAAATTGTCATAGAAAGCATTTTTTATCGTAATTTTGCACATAACAATGGAAGGCCCCACTTTGGGTAAGACCTATCCCGTGCAGGCCCGGCTTCTTGTCGGCCTGCTTTTTTTATTGTCTGCCTATTTTAGTTTCTCCGGATCATACATTTGCTTTGACTTACATAAGGTATAGGCCAGCAAGAGCAGTTTTCGCATTACAGCCACCCGTGCCACCTTGGATGGATTACGTTGGCTTATACGTAAGTATAACGCGCGCATCTGAGGATTATATACCGTGGCAGACAGCGAACATATATAGACAATGCGGCGCAGATGGGTGTTGCCGGCTTTGGAGATATGTCTGGCTGGCGTGCTTTTGCCTGAATCCCTGGCCACCACATCCAGCCCGGCAAAGGAAGCCAGCTGGCTGCGCCCTGATATGTTGGCGAACCCGTCGGTCTCGGCAAGTATAGTTATGGCAGCCAGGAGACCCAGGCCCTTTATAGACTGGATATAGGCCAGTTTCTCACTTATCTCCCGGTCGTTGCCCGCAAGCTCCTCGATTGATGCCCTGTTTTTCCCAATTCTCAAACCGATACTCTTAATCAGTGCGTCTATATGGCTGATGGCGTGGGAGGAGGGTGCATGCTGATGCGAGAGGGCCTCCCTATGGTTTGCAAGCATTGTCCGCATATCCTTGAAATGGACCTGTAGCCGTGTGAGCTGCCGCAGCTCCCTGTATGCCGGGCACGGTGGATTCCACTCCTTGAGGCAGGGCTTGCTGCTTCCCATCAGGGCCAGGCCGCTGGCATCGACGGAATCGGTCTTTGTCTTTATGCCCTCTTCCTTAAAGAAGGCATGGACCCTCCCCGAGGGTACGACATGGACTGTAAACGAGAGCTTGTGGAGATGGTAGGCAAGGTCTTCATGGTATGTTCCCGTCGGCTCCATCAGGAACAGCAGGGGATGGCCGTCCTCTGCCTCCTTGCGCGCCCATCTGACCAGCTGGTTGAAGCCGGTCTTCGTATTGGGGAACTCGACTGAACCGGTAAATTGCGCCGGACAGCCCCAACTGAGCATACACATGCACGCGGTGAATTTGCTCTTGGACACGTCAATTCCGACACATTGCCGGAAATACCTGTCCGTAGGAAATTTTGATTTCATTGTATAGATGAATTTGTGATGACGTTAAAATAGTCCAACTTATCTTCTTCATCTACTCTCTTTCACACTCAGGATCGTCAGACGTCCTATCATACTTTGCCCAGATTCTAAAGATAAAAAAGAAGGCCGGTTGAAATCTCCGAGACGATATAGTAAAACTTATCAAGGGGCGGATGTACTCGGCCTCCACTGAACTACTTCCCTAGCAATACTACAAAAAGTAATTCAGATGACAAAATGATAGTTCAAGTTCCTATTTTTTGTCATTGTTGTTAGACACCACAAATGTAAGAGAGGCGATATTATGGTACCATAATATCGCCTCTCCGAGACTCATAACTATCTCAGCATCACCTTTCCCCACACTGCGTGTGGGGTTTCTGATAATCCCCGGCCCTCCGGGCCTCCTCCGATAAAGGATGGGTTCTGCAATACCTTTTGAGGGGGCACACGCAATTCGCGGCGTAAAGAAGACTCCCCGTTGAAATTTTTATCTTACCCTGATGACGGCGAAGGAGTAGGGTGGGAGGGTGAGGTTGGGGAGGGTGAGGGTTGTCTGGACGGGGATGGCGCGGGTGTCGGCGGGTGTGCCGGTGAGGATAGTGGCCCGGACGGAGCCCGGTTTTACCCCGAGTGCAGAGAGGTCGATATTTCCCTTGGCCTCGACCGGGAGTAGGTTGACGGCCTTGATGATATGTTCGCCGGTCTTTTCGTCGGTCGTGACTGAGATGCCTATGCGGTGGGCTACGTCGGGATTGTCGCTGTCGACCTTGAGAGGCGCGGGGATATAGCGTGTGCCGGGATTGTTGCCGAACAGACGCTGTACATGATAGTCGACCGTGGGCCTGAGCGAATCGTTGTTGAAATAGATGAGGTCGGGACGCCACTGCGTATGCCCCTCCTTGGCCAGCAGTGGCGCGTATGAGGTCATCTCGACCACATCGCCGTTGCGCTCTACCGCCGTAAGGTACAGTGCCTCGGCAAGCGCGGTCTCGACATTGCTCGGGCGTCCGGGCAGATGGGCGGCATATTCGCCGAGATATACCTTGGTGCCTCCGCGGCGGTAGCGGTCGTAATAGTCCTGATTGTGTATCATCCATGCCGGGTCGACGTAATAGTGCTCGTCGACCATGGGGATGTCGAGCTCGCGGGCCAGACGCCATCCGGCGTCATAGTCGGCACCCTCGTAGAAGGGGCCTACGGTGCCCACCACAGTAATCTCGGGATAGCGGGCGCGCACGGCATCGTATATCATCCTGAAACGGGCCTCGAACACTTCGGATATGAGGTCTTCGTTGCCTATGCCGAGATATTTGAGGTTGAACGGCTCGGGGTGTCCGGCCGCAGCACGGCGCGCGCCCCACTCTGTCGAGATGTCGCCGTTGGCATACTCGATGAGGTCGAGCACGTCGCGGACATATGCATCCATCTCCTCCATCGGTATTCCGCATTGCTGCCCGAGCGATGTGATTGGGTGGTCAGAGTGATGGGCCGCGACGCTCGAGTTCTGGCACGGCACACCCGCCGAGAGGACGGGGAGCGGTTCGGCGCCGAGATCCTCGCAGAAGAGGAAATACTCGTGATAGCCAAGTCCGCGGGTCTGGTGATAGTTCCAGATGTTGCGCAGCGGCTTGCGGGCCTCGAGTGGGCCGACAGAGCCTTTCCAGTCATAGATATTGTCTATGCCGTTGCCGTGTGCCACACAGCCGCCAGGAAAGCGCACGAACCTCGGTCTGAGGTCGGCGAGCGTCTGCGCGAGGTCGGCACGAAGACCGTTCTCACGCCCCTTGAATGTATTTTTGGGGAATAGCGACACCATATCGACCCCCGCGTCGGTGCCTTTGGGGAAGATGAGGTTGAGCCGCGCGCCCGAGACGCTGCGCGATGCACGCAGGAGGGTGGTGCAGGTGGCCCATCCGCCCGAGCCTTTGGCCTTCAGGACACCCTTGGCCACTGTCTCTCCCTCGGGCGTGGTGAGTGTCACGGTGATATTGACGGCATGTGGTGTCCGCAGCGCCACGCTGAGGCGGTATTTCTCTCCTTTCGTGAGGCTTATGCCGTCATAGCCCGAGTTTGTCAGTGTCAGGGAGCCCTTCACCGACATATAATGTGGATTATTGGGGTGTATGGGTGCGATTGTGTCGACGGTAGCTGTGCCGTCGCCTGTTGTGCTCCACGAGTGTGTGGCGCACCAGGCGGGGTCACCCTTGCGGTCTGACGGGATGTACTCGAAGTCACGGTTCTGCACCAGCTCGGCATAGAGGCCACCGTCTGCGGCATAGTTGATGTCCTCGAAGAATATCCCTATCAGCTTGTCTGAAATGGGATAGGATCTGGCCGGGTCTGCGGTGGCCGAGAATGTCACCGTGCCGAGCCCTGCGAATCGCGCCGGGTCGTCGGCGGCATGCTGCGAGTAGAGGGCAGCGAGCCGGGCACGTTCTGTGGCATAGGCCCGTAGGCTCTCGGCAAATTCAGGCATAATATCCTGACGGTAGCCCTTGACCGTCACGCCGTCAATCGTGGCCGAGTCCGGGGTTATGGGATGGAGCGGACGCATATCGCGCGGCAGGTCGTGGGGACTTGCGAAATATCTCTGCGGCTCCCACCGCTGCAGGTCGGGCGAGACCGCGAGGGCTGTCACCGAGCCGTCGGGCATCGCCTCCCAGACGCAAGTCCATGCCGAGTCGGCGGCGTTGACGAACAGGCGCGGCGAGAACATCTTCTTGCCCGCACCCCACGGGCCGAAATCCGAGCTGACAAAATTCAGCCTGTCGCCTATAGGGCTCCATTGCGCTCCCTCACCGCTGCGCAGGGCCAGACGGAGACCCGACTTGCCGTCGGGGGTCGAGTATGAGAAAAGCTGTTCGCCCGATGCGCCGGAGGCTGTGAGCGATGCGAGGATTATCGGCAGAAGATGTCTGTATTTCATGTGATGTCTGTCTTTTACTTACGGTTCAGAAAATCAAATGTCAGCTTTATCCTCAGCCCCTTGTCGCCGGGATTGAGGCGTATGTTCGGGGCCTGTGCCTGCGGGCCGAGCTGCCCGACCGGCTTGTATGACTGCATGGGTGGAATCTCGAGCAGGAATGATATGTCACCCTCGGGGAACGGCATCATCGTGTCCTTGCCGTCGCGCCGTGCCGCTGGCTCGGCGGGGGTGAAGAGGCGCATATACAGCCCGTCGGTCTCCGAATAGACTGTGAACGGAGCGGAGTCCGACTCGACTGTGCCCCAGTAGGTGTTGGCGTGATACCCCTTGAACTCGGGATAGACAAGATGTCTTGCCGACTCGCCGGTCACGGTGTTGTTATAGTCCTTGTGCCACAGGCCCACATTCATGCCACGCTGACGGTTGCGCCACACGCGATAGGGGCCGCGGCCCATCCACCGGAATCCTGTGGCCTCCTCTTCGGGATACGAGAATGTGAGTCCGAAGCTACGTGCCTCGTCGTCGAAGAATTTACCCTTATATCCGTGACCGCGACGGTCGTTGAGCATCACTGCGTCCATTCCGAGGAGCCCGGCGGGTGTCATGCGCCACTCTATCGAGTCGATGGCTCCGCGGTACCGGGCCACAATCACGGCATCGTCGCCGTCGGCACGCCCGGACATCGAGATAAGCTCGGCCTTCATCCCCACAGGCACAGGCCCGTCGCGGAAGGGTATCCGTTTGCCATTTATCTCTATGGATGCAATCTGTCCCGTGCGGGTGTCGAATGTCACCGTGAGGCCGTTGGCACTGAGGGTTGAGTCGGTCGCGATGGCGCGTCCTGTGGCCGTCGGGAGGCGATGCGCCATGACGTATTGGTCGGCATAGCGTGCGGGCATTGACCAGGTGTTTATGGTGTCGCCGTGGGCGTCAATGGCCGCGAGGCAGAGCAGGTCAGCATCCTTGGGCATAGAGGTCAGACCCAGGCTGACGTTACTCTTTTCTCCGGGCATTATGGCCGGGAGGTTGCATGAGCCCGAGGCCACTGTCCTGACCGCATTCCCCTCGGCAGGGGTGGGAACCGACACAATACGCCAGTCCATGCGGATGTCGCCAAGCGATTTTGACAGGTATCCGTTGCCTATGGCGAGCGTGCCGTCAAAATTCGGCGTCACGGCCACCGGGTCGATGGTGACGGGCGACCAGACATCGCGTATGGTGTACCAGCTTGCCTCCTTCTCCCTGTACGGGCCGACGATGCCGTCGGGGCCATTGGGGCCGTCGGTGTCTATGGCTCCCCCGCGGTCGCGCCGCTCGATACCCTCGTCAGCCCACGACCAGATGAATCCTCCGGCAGAGCGTGGATTCTGCGACCAGTTGCTCCAGAATCCGTCGAGCGACGTCCCGGCCCCCTTGTCATATTGTGCATGGAGGAACTCTGTGGGCATGAACACCTCATAGCCGTTTCCGAGCCTCGCCACACCTGTCTGATATGCAGGATAGTGGTGTGCGTCCACGCCACCGCGGTTGGCCCAGGCATAGACCACATGGCGTCCCTGCGGGTCGTATGCGCCGAACATCGGTTCAAGGTCATAGTTGAACCCCCCTTCGTTGCCGTTGCTCCACGCGAAGATGCAGGGATGATTGACGTCGCGTGTCACCATCTCGCGCAATATCCGTCCCCCCTCTGCGGTCGAGTAGGGGGTCTGCCATCCGGGGAGCTCGTTCAGGTAGAGCACTCCGAGCGAGTCGCATATGTCGAGCAGGTGGCTGTCGGGGGGATAGTGCGAGCGGATGGCGTTGGCGTTCATTCCTTTGATTAGCTTCACGTCCTCGATGTCGCGCTCGCGGCTCCCTGTGCGCCCCGTCTCGGGGTAGAAGCAGTGGCGGTTGACACCCTTGACGCGGATTTTCCGGCCATTGAGATAGAATCCGTCCCTCTCCCTGAACTCGACCGTACGGAATCCCGTGCGCTCGGTCATTGTGTGGGCCACGGTGCCGTCGGGTGCTGTCAGCTCGAATGTCAGGTCATAGAGCTGGGGTGTCTCCGGGTGCCAGGGACGGATGTTGTCGAATTTCAGTGTTATCCGCTGGCTGTCGGCCTCGCAGAGTGCCGTCTCGCGGGTCTGTCCCGCGCACGTCACCCTCAGCCGTGAGCCGGGCGCCATCTTGTCGGTGAGGAGGTCGAGTGTCAGTGTCCCGTCGTGCCGCGGGTCGAGGGCCACACGCCTGATGCGCGTCATGGGTGACACCTGCAGGTAGACCGGGCGGTAGATGCCGCCGAAGAGCCACCAGTCTGCCTTGCGTTCGGCTCCGTTGATGCTTGCGTCTGATGACTCCTTTGCCACCTCGACCTCGAGTGTATTTTTCCGTCCCCATCTCACAAGGGGCGTTATGTCGTATGTGAATTGAGTGAATCCCCCTTTGTGTACCGGGCCAGCGCTCTTTCCGTTCACGGTGACCGCGGCATCGGTCATTACTCCCTCGAATACCAGTTCTACACGCTGTCCCTGCCATTTGGCCGGGAGGTTGAATGTGGTGCGGTATGTGCCTGTCTCGTCTGCAGGTGCCGACCCAGGACGGTCGTGGTAATATCGTCCGTATGTGTAGGCTCCGAATCCCTCCTGTTCCCAGCACGAGGGGACATGTATCTTCTTCCATCTCCCCGAGTTCATCCCGTCCGAGCACTTGAAATCCCAAAGCACTGCGTCATTGTCCCCCATACCCGACAGGGGGACGGTCACCGTTGTCCCGGCACGGCTGCACAGCCATGCCGGGATAGCGATGATCAAGCTCAATACATAATGTAATTTCATGGTATCAGTTATTGTATCGCAAAGTTATGCATTATTCCTGACATCCATGTGTGGAAATCAATCAATCATCCACGGAAATATGCTAACAGCCCCCGGGTTTCCTATCTTTATGCCTCTCATGACATCATTCCTCTGTCACTCAAAAAAACTGCGCGGCCCGGGCGGGTCGCGCAGTGGTTATGGGGGATGGAGCCGTAAGGCTTAGGCTACGACTTTCTTGTAGCGGGGAACGAGGAGCTTCATGATGCACCAGCCCACGAGGTAGGCCACACCGCAGATGCAGAACACTACGAAATAGCCTGCGGGCTTGCCCACGTAGCTCATGAATGCCATCTGGGTCTGTGCGGCATAGTCGAACAGGATGCCCGAGCAGTAGTTGATCAGGAACGAGCCGATACCTCCGGCCATACCGCCGATACCGATGATGGTGGCGATGGTGCTCTTGGGGAACATGTCACCTACAACAGAGTAGATGTTGGCCGACCACGACTGGTGTGCGGCGCCGGCGATGCCGATGATGATGATGGGCATCCAGCGCGAAACCGAGCTGAGGGGCTGGGCCAGGAGGGCCAGGAGGGGGAACAGAGCGAAGATGAACATGGCCTTCATGCGTGCCGAGTAGGGGTTGACGTTGATGCCGCGGCGTGCAGCATTGTCAATGAAGATTGTCGGCAGCTTGCCACCGTAGATCGAGAGCATGGTGATGAGGTAGAGCACGAAAATCATGAGCATACCCTCGCCCTCGGATGTCGACAGGCCGAACACGTCGGTGATGTAGGCGGGTGTCCAGAAGAGGAAGAACCACCACACGCCGTCGGTGAGGAACTTGCCGAAGAACACTGCCCATGTCTGAGGATACTTGAAACACTTGAAGAAGGGGATGGTGACAGTCTCGCTGTCCTCGATCTCGGCCTTCTCGCGTGCGGTCTCGTCGGGGGTGGTGTTGTCCTGCTCGATATAGGCGAGCTCGGCAGCGTTGACGTGGGGGTTCTCGGCGGGTGCCTTGTAGAGGAATACCCAGAAGCCCATCCAGACAAAGCCGAGGGCGCCGATGATGATGAACGCCATCTCCCAGCCGTTGCCCCAGCCGATGCTCTGGAAATACTTGGCGAGCGGGCCGATGGAGAACGGGGCGATGAGGGCGCCGACAGCCGAACCTGCGTTGAAGATCGAGGTGGCATATGCGCGGTCACGCTTGGGGAAATACTCGGCTGTAACCTTGATGGCGGCGGGGAAGTTGCCGGCCTCGCCGAGGGCGAGGATGGTGCGCGCGCCGAGGAAGAAATATACCGAGACGGTGGCGATTGTCACTGCGACGTCGCCTGTGGCGTGAAGCAGCTCACTGGCGGTGTGGAGGCCGAGATAGTGCTCGGTGGCGACACCGCAGACAGCGTGGAGGCAGGCTCCGGCCGACCATACGCCGATGGCCCAGAGGTAGCCTTTCTTTGTGCCCATCCAGTCGATGAAGCGGCCTGCCAGAAGGTTGGCCACGGCATAGACGATAGAGAACACGGCTGTGATGAGGCCATAGTTGGCATCGGTCCAGTGGAACTCGGGAGAGATGAACTCCTTCCAGGTAAGCGAGAGCACCTGGCGGTCCATGTAATTGACGGTCGTAGCGAGGAAGAGCAACGCACAGATGGTCCAACGGAAGTTGGTCATCTTCTGATTGGCTGCTGCCAGAGGTGAGGTAGCGGCCATGATCAGAATTTGAAGAAGTTCTTGGCGTTGTTATAGCAGATGTCCTCTATCATCTGGTTGACACGCTGCTCCTCATAGCCGGTGTAGGGTATCTCGCCGTTCTCGATGTCGTTGCCGACAAGGTTGCAGAGTGTGCGGCGGAAATACTCGTGGCGCGGGTAAGAGAGGAACGAACGCGAGTCGGTGAGCATGCCCACGAAGCGGCTCAGGAGGCCGAGCAGCGACAGTGCGTTCATCTGCTTCTGCATACCGTCTTTCTGGTCGAGGAACCACCAGCCCGAACCGAACTGAATCTTGCCGGGGATAGAGCCGTCCTGGAAGTTGCCGAGCATTGTGGCGATGACCTCGTTGGCGCAGGGGTTGAGGTTATAGAGAATGGTCTTGGTGAGCTTGCCGCGGGTGTTGAGCTTGTCGAGGAAACGGGCGCACGACTTGGCGGTGTTGAACTCGCCGATCGAGTCGAAGCCTGTGTCGGGGCCGAGCAGCTTGAACATCTTGGTGTTGTTGTTGCGGATGGCACCATAGTGGAACTGCTGTGTCCAGCCCGAGTTGTAGTCCATCTCGCCGAACACGATGAGCATGGCGCTCTTGAACTTGTGTATCTCCTCCTCGGTGAGCTCCTTGCCGCCATATACCTTGTCGAAGATAGCGTCTATCTCGCCGTCGGTATAGTCTGCGGCATAGAACTCCTCGATGCCGTGGTCAGAGAGGCGGCAGCCCATCTCCTCGAAGAAATCGTGACGCTTCTGGAGGGCGTCTACCATGTCGGCGAACTTGCTGATGTTGACACCCGATACCTCGGCGAGCTTCTCGACGTATGCGCGGAACTCGGCGGGGTTCTCGACGGCCATGGCCTTGTCGGGACGCCAGGTGGGGAGCATCTTGATCTCGAAGCCGCTGTCGCGCACGGCCTTGTGATATTCGAGCGAGTCGACGGGATCGTCGGTGGTGCAGACGGTCTCGACGTTGTAGCGGCGCATGAGGCCGCGGGCGGTCATGTTCGGGTCGTTGAGCAGCTTGTCGTTGCAGGCGTCAAAAATCTCCTTGGCGGTCTCGGGGTTGAGCAGCTTGTCGATGCCGAAGGCTGTCTTGAGCTCGAGATGTGTCCAGTGGTAGAGGGGGTTGCGGAAGGTGTAGGGGACTGTCTCGGCCCACTTCTGGAACTTCTCCCAGTCTGTGGTGTCGGTGCCGGTGCAGAAGCGCTCGTCAACACCGTTCGAGCGCATGGCACGCCACTTGTAGTGGTCACCGCCAAGCCATATCTCGGTGATTGACTTGAACCTGTGGTCATCGGCCACCATCTTGGGAATGAGGTGGCAGTGATAGTCGATGATGGGCATCTTGGCCGCATGCTCGTGATATAGTTTCTGCGCCGTGGGGGTCTGGAGCAGGAAATTTTCGTCCATGAATGGTTTCATAGGATTCAAGGTTTTGGTGGGTTGGTTTGATTTAAGTTAGAGTGTCACGCCGTTCTTGAAGATGGCAATCTCGTGTATGCCCGATTTCTCGGAATTGACCTGTTCGCCGCTGGCGACACGGAGCACATAGGCGATGAAATCGGCCACGACGGCCTTCATCTCCTTGTCCTCGACGAGGACTCCGGCGTTGAAGTCAATCCAGGTGGGCTTGCGTGCTGCCAGACCCGAGTTAGTCGAGATCTTCATGGTGGGCACGAATGTGCCGAACGGGGTGCCGCGGCCTGTGGTGAAGAGCACCATCTGGCATCCGGCGGCGGCAAGGGCTGTCGAGGCCACGAGGTCGTTGCCGGGAGCCGAGAGCAGATTGAGGCCGTGGTTGTGGATGCGCTCGCCATATTCGAGAACGCCGAACACGGGGCTCTTGCCCGATTTCTGTGTGCAGCCGAGTGCCTTCTCCTCGAGGGTCGAGATGCCGCCGGCCTTGTTGCCCGGCGAGGGGTTCTCGCCAACGGGCTCGCCGTGGCTGAGGAAATACTCCTTGAAATTGTTGATGAGCGAGATGGTCGAGCCGAGCAGCGCGTCTGACGAGCAGCGCTCCATCAGAATGGTCTCGGCGCCAAACATCTCGGGCACCTCGGTGAGCACGGTGGTGCCACCCTCGATGTCGCAGAGCCAGTCGGAGAACTCGCCCAGCAGGGGGTTGGCTGTGATGCCCGAGAAGCCGTCGGAACCGCCGCACTTGAGGCCGATGCGCAGCTTGGAGGCAGGCTGGGTGGTGCGTACGCAGTTGCGGGCGTTGTTGTAGAGCTCGGTGAGCACCTTGACGCCATACTCGACCTCGTCACCCTCGACCTCCTGGCATACCATGAACTTGACGCGCTCGCGGTCATAGTCGCCGCAGAACTCCTCGAACACCTTGGGCTGGTTGTTCTCGCAGCCGAGGCCCACGACGAGGATGCCTCCCGCATTGGGGTGATGCACCATGTCGCGCAGTATCTTCTTGGTGTTCTCGTGGTCGTCGCCGAGCTGCGAGCATCCGTAGTTGTGGGGGAATCCGAAGATACCGTCCACGCCCTCGGCGCCTGTCTCGGCATTCACACGGTCGACAATCTGCTTGACGATGCCGTTGACGCATCCGACGGTGGGGATGACCCAGATCTCGTTGCGGATGCCTACCTGGCCGTCGGCACGCTCATAGCCCTGGAATGTGGCTTCGTCGCCCTTGAGGGCCGAGCCGGGAGCGGCGGGATGAGCGTCCTTGATAGCGATGTCAGAGTAGTCGAGCTGTCCGGCGAGGTTGGTCTTGATGTCGTTGTGGTCCAGGAAGGCACCCTTGGCCACGGCGTGGCGCGTGTGGCCGATGGGGAAGCCGTACTTGATGACATTCTCACCCTCGGCGAGGTCGCGCAGCGCGAACTTATGTCCGGCCGGGATGTCGCAGACGAGGGTGATGTCGCCGTCGGCGCCGACGGTGACAACCGTCCCCTTGGCGAGGGGATTGATTGCCACCGCGACGTTGTCCGCGGGATTTATCTTGATAAAGTCCTTCATCCGTAGTGGATTATGTTATGCTTCAACGACTTCCTTGACGGTCTCGAGCATACCCTTCTTCTGGATCTCGTCGAGATAGTATGTGACGAGGTCAGTCAGGCCGGGCACCTCGTTGAGGTCGCCCTGTACGCCCCAGATGAGGTCCTTGGCGCCGAGCACGCCCTCGGCAACCTTGCGGGTGTCGCCTGTGGCCCAGAGCTCGGTGAGCAGGTCCATGATCTTCTTGTCGTCGTTGGGCACGATTTCGGTGCCGTCCTCACGCTTGCCGCCCTTGTAGTAGGTGATGAGGGCTGCGAGACCGAGCACGAGACCCTTGGGGAGCTCGCCCTTGCGCTCGAGATATGTCTTGAGACCGGGCAGATCGCGGGTCTGGAACTTGGGGAACGAGTTGAGCATGATTGAGGTGACCTGATGGTCGACATAGGGGTTGTTGAAGCGCTCGAGCACATCGGAGGCAAACTTCTTGAGCTCGTCCATGGGAAGGTTGAGGGTCTCCATGAGCTCCTCGAACTGCACCTTGTGGATATACTTGCCGATGACGGGGTGGTTGCAGGCGTCGCGCACGATGTTGACGCCGCTCAGGAATGCCACGGGCGACAGCACGGTGTGGGGGCCGTTGAGCAGGGTCACCTTCCTCTCGTGGTAGGGAGCCTCAGAGTCGGTGATGAGCACGTGCAGACCGGCCTTCTCGGCGGGGAACTCGGCGCGGAGCTGGTCGAGGGTCATGTTTGAGGCGCGCTCGATGACCCAGAGGTGGAATGCCTCGCCCTGTACCACGATGTTGTCCTTGTAGCCCAGCTTCTCCTGGATGTCGGCGATCTCCTTGCGGGGGAATCCGGGGACGATGCGGTCGACGAGGGTCGAGCATACATAGTTGTGTGTCAGGAACCAAGCGCGGAAGCCCTCATAGTCAGAGCCAAGCTCCTCTTTCCAGAGGTCGATATACTGTGTGATGCACTCTTTGAGGTGGTGTCCGTTCTCGAAGATGAGCTCGCAGGGCATGATGATGAAGCCCTTGTCAGCAGCGCCGTTGAAGGTCTTGTAGCGACGGTAGAGGAGCTGGGTGAGCTTGCCGGGATATGACGAGGCGGGACGGTCGGCCAGCTTGCAGGCGGGGTCGAAGGTGATGCCGGCCTCTGTGGTGTTGGAGATGACGAAACGCATCTCGGGCTGGTCGGCCAGTGCCAGGAAGGCGTCGGTCTGGGTGAAGGGGCTGAGACCGCGGCTGATGACGTCGACACGGGTGAACGAGTTGATTACCTCGCCCTCGAGACGGCCCTGGAGATTGACATGGTAGAGGCAGTCCTGACCCTGCAGCAGCTGCATCACGAAGGCGTCGGGTGTACCCTGTACCACGACTACAGACGAGTTGAAGTCTGTCTTGTCGTTCATGTTCTTGATGATCCAGTCTACGAATGCGCGGAGGAAGTTACCTTCGCCGAACTGGATGATTCTTTCGGGAGCAACTGCCTTGGGAGCAGTGAGTTTGTTTAAGGCTTTCATGTTGTTTTACGGTATGTTTGTTTCAGTTTGATTCGGTTATTCGGCGGGTTTCCAGCCTGTCGAGTGGCTGAACACCTTTTCTATGTCTGTCAGGGCCTTTGCCGTGGCGGCATCGGGATTCGAGGCCCACTGCACACGGCCATCCTTGGCTGCACCGGGGCCGGTCGAGCCATACTCGCCATAGCGGGCGGTCTTCTCGTTGTCGGTGTTGTTCCAGTTGTGCCATCCCTCGGGACGTATGTGCGAGCCCATCTCGCAGTTGATGAACATGGTGTGGGCATAGGGTCGCCATGGGCGCCCGAGATACACCTTCTTCACATCGTCGGCGGCTGTAAGCCTGCATCCGTCAAATACATAGCCAACGGCAACATCCTCGGGGGTCGAGGCTGCCGTGATGTAGCTGTCGCGCTTAGAGTGGATTGTGCAGCCCTTGAAATAGGCTGTCGCGGGACCGAAGATGAAATCTGTGGTGCCCTCGACATAGCAGTTGTCGAAGAGCAGACGGGCATTCTTGCCCCCGGTGAAGATGGTGTCCTGGTTGCCGAGGAAACGGCAGTTGACAAAGTGCAGCTTGTCGCCCTCGGTGTGCAGTGCCACGGCCTGTCCGAGCTGCGGGGCGTTGTTCTCGATGGTGAGGTTGCGGAATGTGACCTCCGACGCATCTACCTTGACGGTGTATGTGCGGAATGTGCCCATGTTGTCGATGTTGGCGTGGTGGTCGTAGGTGATGACGGTGCCTTCGGGCGACTGTCCCTCGAACACGACGTTCTTGAGCCACGAGGGGATTACGACCTTCTCCTTATATATGCCATCGGCGATATGCACGGTGACGGTATAGTCCATGTATGCGCGGATTCCCTCGAGCGCCTCGGTGACTGTAGTGTAGTCGCCCGAGCCGTCCTGAGCCACGAAGATGTCGTGTTTCCACTTGTCAGCACCCGAGGCCGACACTGCTGCAAGCAGTGCGGCCACGAGGATGAATAATCTGGTCTTTACAGATGTCATTGCCTGAGTTTCTGGGTTTTACTTAGTGATACGGAACCAGTCTACGTCCATCCATCCGCAGTCGTTGCTGACCCAGGGACGCGAGCAGAACAGGCCTACCTTGGCACCGATCCAGTGTCCTTCGGTAATCTGCAGGGGCTGGCCGAATTCGGTGAACTTCTTGCCGTCGAGGCTGTAGGAGAAGGTTGCCTCGCACTTGTAGTCGGCCTTCTGGGTGGGCTTCTTGGCGCCGGTATATTTCACCTTGACACGCAGGTAGAGGTCTTTGGCCGAGTCGAGCTTCACTGACTCGCCTATCTCCTGTTTGCCACCCTTGTTGGCCTTCTTGCCGTGGATGTCAACGAGATAGATGCCGTCCTCGCGGCTCTCGAGGGCGATGGCACCATAGTTGTAACCCATCACTGTGAGTCCGGCTATCTCGCCGGTCTGAATCTTGCCATCCTTGTTGCGGGGGCAGAAGTCTACCTTGGCTGTGGCGGTGAAATTGCGTGCGGGGAATTTCTGCAGCAGCATGTTGGGCATGTCATAGAGTCGCTCGGCTCCCGGTGTGTTGACCGAGAAGAGGCGCAGCTTGGATGCCTTTGCGTCAGTGAAATACCACAGCGCCGAGGGGTTGCCCTTCCACTGCCACTGCAGTCCGAGCGAGTTTGCGTCAAACTCGTCGCTCTCGGCGGGAGTGGCCTTGGCATAGGTCTTGCCTACGTTGGGCTTGCGGTATTTTGTCACGGGAGTGCCGCGTCCGTCGCCGTCGGGATCGACGCCGATGACGGGAAATCCGTCCTCATTCCATTTCATGGGCTGCAGGTGTACCACGCGGCCATACGGGCCCTTGTCCTGGAAGTGCAGGAACCAGTGTTCCTTGCCGTCGGGGGTGTCGACCCATGCGCCCTGGTGGGGGCCGTTGATGTCGGTGTCACCTTGCTCCATCACGTTGCGCTCCTCATAGGGGCCCCAGGGGCTCTTCGAGCGCATCACTTCCTGCCATCCGGTGGCCACGCCGCCCGACGGAGAGAATATCCAGTACCATCCGTCGCGCTTATACATCTTGGCGCCCTCGATGGTGGGGTTGTCTACGTGTCCGTCATATATGATGCGGTCCTGGCCGATGGTCGACTTGCCGTCGGGGGTCATCTCTATCATGCCGATGATGCTCTTGTTGCCGGCGCGGCTACCTGCATACCCGTGGGCTATGTATGCCTTGCCGTCCTCGTCCCAGAAGGGGCAGGTGTCGATGATGCCCTTGGCCTTGTGCACATGCACCAGAGGCTCCCACGGTCCGGCGGGGTTCTTGGTCTTGGTCATGAAGATGCCCAGGTCGGGGTCGCCGTAGTAGATGTAGAACTCGCCGTTGTGATAGCGTATGGCCGGAGCCCACACGGCGTTGCCGTGGCTGGGGTCGGGGGCCGACTGGGCGTATTCGGGCATCTCGGCTATGGCATGGCCGATGAGGGTCCAGTTCACGAGGTCTTTCGAGTGGAGGATGGGGAGACCGGGAATGTCGCAGAAGCTCGATGCGGTCATATAGTAGTCATCGCCAACGCGCACCACATCAGGGTCCGAATAGTCAGCGTCGATTACGGGGTTCTGATACTGGCCGTTGCCCAGGTCGGGCACCCAGACTTCCGAGAGTTTGTCGCCGGCCTGGACAGCTACTGTGGCCGAGGCGGCAAGAGCCAAAAGTGAAAGGCGCGATAAGAGATTCATATATTCAATTTAAGGTGTAGTCCTGATGAATGAGGGGCCGATACGGCCAAAATTGTAAATTGTCTCCAAAGTTACGAAAATTCCCCCGAAATAAAGTTAACATTGATGGTGAAAAAATCAAAAAACCTCCTTATGAGGCTTACTTTTCGGAATAATGATAGCGCATCGAGAGGATGAACACGGTTATGCAGCCGTCGCTGACCGAATATATGATGCGGTGACGGTCATTGATGCGCCTCGACCAAAGCCCTTGCAGCTCAAACCGCAACGCTTCGGGCTTGCCGATGCCTGTGAACGGGTGTTCGGCGATATCCTTGAGCAACGCGCTGATGCGTTTCATTATCGCTGTGTTGCCCGATTTCTTCCAGTACTCGAGGTCTTTCTTGGCCTGAGGAAGCAGTTTTATTTCCATAGGTTGTCGAGGTCTACGGTCTCACCTTCGCCTGCGGCCATTTGGCGTCTTCCCTCACGTATCACCTCCATCATCTCGGGCGATGACATTATGTATTCGGTTTCGGTGAGGTTGTTGTATGCCTCGAGCGAGATGACAACGACGCTGCCGTGTCCCTGGCGTGATACCACGAGGGGCTCGCAGTCGTCGGTCACCGAGTCGAGGTGACTGCGGAGGTTTTTCCTGAAATCTGTGTAGTTGGCTGTCCTCATAATTCAGTGTGCTTTTTAAATCCGTACAAATATAGGTACTTGTCTGTTCAAATCCAAATATATCGCGATGAAAATGCCCCCGCCTCGGTGACGGGGCGGGGGCTGTAGGGTAGGGTGGAGGCGCGTATCAGCGGCGCTCCATCTCGAGGCAGGCGTTGATGTAGGGGCCTACGCCCTTGCAGTCGTTCTCGATGATGGGCTCCGAGAGATAGTACTCGAACGAGCCGTCGCGGCGGTTCTTGCCGCCGAGACCGCCCACTGCGCAGCAGTTGAGCAGCGACAGCGTGCCGTCCTTGTCCTCGCGCACGAGGTGCTTCTGCATTCCGTTCCATCCGGTGAGCGCGGCCTGGAGATAGCTCTCGTCAAGCAGCCCGAGGCGCACGCCGCGCAGCAGTGAGTAGACATACATGGCTGTGGCAGTCCCCTCGAGGTAGTTGCCCTCGCGACCGGGCTGGTCCAGCACCTGGAACCAGCAGCCGCTCTTGGTGTCCTGGAACTTGACAACGCCGTCGGCCAGCGACCTGAGCAGCTTGACCAGCTCGGGGCGGTTGGGGTTGTCGGCGGGCATCTCCTCGAGTACGTCGAGCAGGGCCATGAATATCCAGCCCTGGGCGCGGGCCCATGCGTGGGCCGACTGTCCTGTCTCCTTGTCACACCAGAACTGCTCGCGGCTCTCGTCCCATGCGTGGCGGTAGAGGCCGGTCTTGGGGTCGTAGGTGTGCTTGGCCACGGTGAGGAACTGGTTGGCTATGTTGTCCCACTCCTTGGCCTGCTCCTCGGGGCTCAGATAGCGCTTGGCATACTTGGCGCTGAAGGGCTCGGCCATGAACAGGCCGTCGAGCCACATCTGGTGTGGATACACCTTCTTGTGCCAGTATCCGCCGTCGGCGGTCTTGGGCTGCCCCTTGAGCTGCTCGTGCAGGGTCTTCATGGCGGTGAGGTATTTCTCGTCGCCGGTGCGGTCGTAGGCCACCATCAGCAGTGTGCCGTTCTTGACCTGGTCGAGGTTGTAGTCGGCTATCTTGTAGGTCTTGATGGTGCCGTCGGGGTTGACCAGCGAGTCGACATACGACAGGGCGTAGTCCTCGATGGCCTTGTCGCCATAGCGGTTGGCCACATTGACGAACGCGTCGAGCTCGGTGCCCACGGCGTATGTCCACTTGAGTCCCTTCTGGCCGTCGAGGCGCACGCTCAGGGGGTTGCGCTTCATCTCGGACATCACCATGCGCTGCGACAGGGGCGAGTGTTCGTTGACCAGCTTGCCGTTGATATAGGTATTGGCGATGATGAGGTTCTTGACCAGGCCCTCTATCGAGTTGCCGTCCTTCTTCACGCCGTCAAAGTGACAGTCTATCACCTCGATGTTGCGGATGTTGCAGAGGTCTTCGAAACCCTCTATCTTGATGCCATACTCGCTCTCCTTGCAGGTCACATTCTGCAGATAGACGTTCTGTACGACAGGCGGGAAGGAGTGGTCGCATGCCTCCCTGCGCTCGTAGATGAGGTTGATCTTGAGCACGGCCTCCTTGCACTGGCCCACCTCAATGTTGCGCACGTAGATGTCTTCGATGACGCCGCTGCGGCACGAGTTGGTCTTGATGCGCACCACGCGGTCCAGGTCGGGAGAGTCCATCACGCAGTTCTCGGCGAAGAGGTTCTTGAAGCCGCCCGAGATTTCGGAGCCCACGACGATGCCGCCGTGGCCGTTCTTCATGCGGCAGTTGCGCACGATGACGTTCTCGGTGGGGCGGGCTGCCACGATGCCGTCGCGGTTACGGCCGCTCTTGATGGCGATGCAGTCGTCGCCGGTGTCAAAGAAGCAGTCCTCGATGAGCACGTCCTTGCATGACTCGGGGTCACAGCCGTCGCCGTTGGGGCCGTCGTTCTGGATATGGACACCTTTGACGGTGAGGTTCTCGCAGAAGAGGGGGTGTATCACCCAGAAGGGCGAGCGCAGCAGCGTCACGTCCTGGATGAGCACGTTCTTGCAGTCTACGAAGTTTACGAGCTGCGGGCGCATGCCGTATCCGTCGCCCATCTGGCGCTTCTCTACGGGCACGCCGTTCTCGTTCCACTCCTGCAGTAGGGGACGCCCTACCTTCTGTGTGGCGATGGGCTCTGTGCCGGTGTAGTCATGGCCCCTTTTGGCGCTCATGCCCCACCAGTTCGAGTTGTCGGCCTGACCGTCGAGGGTTCCCTTGCCGGTCAGGCCGATGTTTGTCGCGCCGTTGGCATATACCAGCGGCTGATAGTTGTAGCAGTCCATGCCTTCCCAGCGTGTGCGCACCAGCGGATATTGCGAGGGGTCGGTGGTGAAGAGCAGTGTGGCGCCCTCCTCGAGATAGAGGTTCACATTGTCCTTGAGGGTGATGGGGCCTGTGAGCCATTCTCCCTTGGGGATGATGACGCGGCCGCCACCCTCGCGCGAGCACAGATCGATGGTCTTGTTGATGAGTTCGGTGTAGAGGAACCCCTTGGTCTTTGACTTCTTGCCGTAGTCGAACAGCTTGTAGTCCTTGTCGCGGAATGTGGGGGCCTTGATCCGCGCCTCAATCTGCGGATAGGTCTGCTCCCAGGCTTCCTGCGGAGTTGTGGCCAGGGCCGTTGCCGCCACCCAGAGGGCGAGCAGCAGGGTCGAGATTTTCTTCATGGTTATTGTTATATATATAATATGTGTTTTGCGGTCTTGACGGGTCGGTGATTTTACCCTACGACTTTATGCTGCACAAAGTTACGAACGAATATCGGAAAAGGCCAAAAAAAGCGTTAAAATTCTTAGTTATTTTTTGTTAAGCCTTTGTGGATTCAGAAAAAATCATTACTTTTGTATCTGAAAATTGCTGACATACACCCTCTGCACGGCCCCGGTTGCACGGGTTTTGCCCGAGAGCGTGTGCCAACTTTTTGACTGCCAAAATCTTATACCATCAATAACTAATCCCACGAAAACCAAAGAAACCAAAGAAAAGAACAACCAACCAATCAAAGCTCAATACGAAAGAATTGCATGAAAAAAATCTTATTTATCAACTGACAAAACATGAAAGACTTAATCACAGGTCGTAGCCAGTGGCTGCGGCGATTTTCCATTGCAACGCATTGGAAAACCATGCTCCTCCTGATGGTGCTCTGCGCGGGACTTCCGGTCTCTGCACAGAACATCACCGTCTCCGGTGTGGTCGAAGATAGCACCGGCGAACCCATGATCGGCGCCACCGTCCTCGTTGACGGCTCTAAAGAAGGTGCAGCTACCGATATCGACGGTAACTTCACTCTCAAGAACATCTCTCCCAAGGCAACCCTCAAGGTCTCGTACGTCGGCTATAAGACAGAGACTGTCTCTGTAAACGGCCAGACCGAGCTCCGCATCGTCCTCGTCGAGGATTCGGAGGCTCTCGAGGAGGTCGTAGTCATCGGTTATGGCGGCACACGTGCCCGTCGTGACCTCACCGGTTCTGTAGGTTCTGTGTCGGGTGTCAAGCTCGCCGCCGTGCCTGTGACCTCTGCAGCTGTCGCCCTCCAGGGTAAGGTTGCCGGTGTGCAGGTTACCACCGTCGACGGTCAGCCCGGTGCCGACATCAACATCCGCGTGCGTGGTGCGACATCTGTGACCCAGTCCAATGACCCTCTTTATATTGTGGACGGTTTCCAGGTCGACAACATCAACGATATTCCCCCGTCCGACATCCAGAGCATCGACGTCCTCAAGGATGCCTCGCTCACCGCTATATATGGTGCCAAGGGTGGTAACGGCGTTGTCATCGTGACCACCAAGTCGGCCCAGGCCGGCAAAACCCAGGTGTCTCTCAACCTCCAGGGTTCTGTCAGCCACATCTCCAAGCAGCTCGACCTGATGGATACATATGATTTCGTTCAGTATCAGTGGGATATGGCTGCCGCCACCAACTCGCGCGGCACCAACTCGCGCTACTGGCGCAAGCAATTCGGCAACCCCTATGATATGGATCTTTACCGTGGTGCCGCTACCAACGACTGGCAGGACGAGGTTATGGGCAACAATCCCTTCTCGTACTCGGCCAACCTCTCGATAGGCGGTGGCAACGACAATACCCGCTACAACATCTCGTTCACACAGAGCGAGGACAAGGGTATCATCCTCGGCTCGGGTGTACGCCGTACCAACATCCTCACCAAGCTGCAGACCAAGATCCTCCCCAACCTCACATTCCAGTTCAACCCCAAGATGACCTATCGTCGTGACGAGGGTGCTGGTGGTGACAACGTGGGCACCGGCGGTATCATCGACGTGCTACGCTATGCTCCTACCGGCGGTATGCGTGAGTTCTACGGTATCGAGTGGCCCGACGGCCGCTATGACGAGCTCGAGGAGCAGAAGTATGCCCTCACTAACCCCGTCAGCGACATCTCGACCAACGTGCGCAAGAAGCACTCCTATACATTTGCCAACCAGGCATCTCTCGAGTACAAGCCCATCGATGGCCTGACCCTGCGCACCGAGGGTAACTATACCATCGGTTTCACCGACGACAACCGTTTCTGGGGTCCCTCTACATCCGAAGGTACCAAGAACAACAACCTCCCTGTAGCCCAGATCGAGAAGAAGCAGACCAACTCCTACACATGGACCACCACCGCTTCTTATGACTGGACAATCAAGGAGAAGAACAATTTCTATGCTCTCGTAGGTTTCGAGCTCTATCACAAGCAGGCCTCTACGACAACACAGAAGAACCGCTACTTCCCCTTCGACATCACCGCCGACAAGGCATTCAACAACATGGGCCAGGGCCAGGCATGGCAGAGCACATCGTCGCTCGGCACCGCCTCGCGCACCACATCGTATTTCGGTCAGGTCAACTACAACTATGACCACAAGTACCTCCTCTCGGCTACATTCCGTGCCGACGGTAGCTCGGTGTTCGCTCCCGGCAACCAGTGGGGCTATTTCCCCTCTGTATCAGGTGCATGGGTAATGTCTGAGGAGAACTGGCTCAAGGACGTGACCTGGCTTGACGAACTCAAGATTCGTGCCGCCATCGGTAAGGCCGGTAACAACCGCGTCGACGCCGACATGTGGCGCTATCTCTACGGCTCCAACTCTGAGGGCGGTCCTGCCTTCGGCGGCGGCGTCGGCACCAACAACGGAGACCTCTGGTTCGGTGTAGGCTCGTACCTCCCCAACGAGAACCTCAAGTGGGAGACCACCCTCACCCGCAACCTTGCCCTTGACCTCTCGTTCTTCAGCGGACGTCTCCGTGTGACCCCCGAGGTTTACTGGAACACAACCTCCGACCTTATCTACAAGGCTCCCATCCTCTCGACTGCAGGTTACACCTATCAGTATCAGAACATCGGTAAGGTGTCCAACAAGGGTGTCGAGCTCGCCATCAACGGCGACATCCTCCGCGGACGTGACTACGTGCTGAGCGCAAGCTTCAACCTCGGCTCCAACAAGATGGTTGTCGACAAGCTGGCCGGCGACGGCGACGAGCTCACCAACAAGAGCGGCCGCTCGGGTTCGACCTACGACAACTACATCCTCCAGGTAGGCGGTGAGGTAGGTCTCCTCTACGGCTTCGTATATGACGGCCTCTATGGCTTCGACGAGTTCGACTATGCCAACTACGAGTACACTCCCAAAGAGGGTACCGTCGACATGAACGGCATCTTCAGCTCGGACGGTGCAGGTAACCCCACCCTCCCCGGCAAGCCCAAGTTCAAGGACCTCTCCGGCCCCGACGGCTATCCCGACGGCAAGATCGACGAGTATGACCGCACTGTGATCGGCCGCACGACTCCCCGTCTCCAGGGTGGTTTCGGCCTCTCGGCTCAGTGGAAGCAGTTCGACTTCAACGCCAACTTCACCTTCTTCCTCGACTTTGACGTCTACAACGCCACTGCCTACATGCTCTCGTCGAGCGTCAACAACAACATCCGCAACCAGAAGTGTCTGAACGTTCTCGCAGACTATGCTGACCGCTGGACATACGTCTACGGTGCAGAGTACACCTACAAGAACGCCAACTTCCCCGAATACGAGGCAATGTATCAGACAATGAACGCCGGCCAGACCCGCTGGAACCCCGCAGGTCTCAACAAGGATGTCACCATGAGCTACTTTGTAGAGGACGGCTCGTTCCTCCGCTGCAACGATATCTCGCTCGGCTACTCACTGCCCGACAAGATCATCCGCAAGGCAGGCATGAGCAAGTGCCGCTTCTATGCCTCTGTGACCAACCCCTTCATCATCACCAACTACTCAGGTTATGACCCCGAGGTTGACGTTCAGAGCGGCCTTACCCCCAGCTACGACTACAACCGCTATCCCCGTTCGCGTAGCTATGTACTCGGTCTCAATCTCTCCTTCTAACCAAGTCTAAATTCCTTTTAAAACACAATGAAACTTCACAATATAGCAATTGCAGCTCTCTCGGCTCTTGCTCTTGGCGCCTGCTCCGACTATCTCGATGTCGACGCACCCTCCAAAAAGCTTCCCGAGGAGGCGTTCACCTCGCAGACCGACGCCAACACGGCGCTCAACGGTGTGTACGCCCAGCTGCTCTCATCCGATACCTATGGCGAGAAGCTGCTCACCATCTACTCGCTCAACACTGATGTCGATTTCGCCATCCAGAACGGCCACTATGCCGCCACCAACGCATACCGCCGCTATGAGTGCGACCCCGACGCAGGTGACATCTACAAGGCATGGTCGCAGTTCTATGCCGCCATCGAGGCTGCCAACATCTTCATCGACCAGATGGAGAAGAGCGAGCTCATCAACGACCGCGAGCACTACAAGACCTACCGTCAGATGCTCGGCGAGGCCAAGGTGATCCGCGCCATGAACTATCATGACCTCATCTGGATGTTCGGCGACGTGCCCATGTCGCTCGAGCCTTCCTACAACGCTCCCACCATGGTCTATCCCGTAACAGACCGTGCCGAGATTCTCGATGCCCTCATCAAGGACCTCGAGGAGATTGCTCCCGACATGGCCAGCATCTCGACCTGCGACCGCATCAGCAAGGAGATGGCCTGGGCTATGATCAGCCGTCTGTCGCTCACTGCCGCCGGCTACACCCTCCGTCCCGAGGGCAGCTCGTATGGCAAGATGGAGCGCATGAATCCCCAGACATATACCCAGTATTATGAGAAGTGCCGCGACTATGCCGACTCCGTGATCACCAAGGGTCCGTTCGACATCTCGACACAGCTCTATCACGAGGTATTCGTCAACGAGTGCAACGGTATCCTCGGCACAGGTGGCGATGTCATCTTCGAGATTCCCTTCGGCACAGAGTCGACCGGCTCGATCGGCTATGTACATGGCCCGAAGCTTGATGCCACCGATGGCGAGACTCCCCACATCTATGGTGCAGCCAACGCAGGTGCACAGCTCAACGCCTTCTATCGCTTCTCGTTTGCAGAGGGTGACATGCGCCGCGACTATGTGAACCAGCTCTGGTACTATCCCAACACCGGTGTCGCAACCTTCATCTATGACAACAACCGCGGCCGTACAATCTACAACGGCAAGTGGTCGAAGCTCTGGGTTAGCAGCGGTCTCGGTCCCAAGACTACCGGCTCGACCGGCATCAACTATCCCTACATGCGTTACACCGACGTGCTCCTGATGTTTGCCGAGGCAGTCAACGAGTGTGAGAACGGTCTGGGTGGCGAGCATGGCGCAAAGGCAGCCGATGCATTCAAGGCTGTACGCGAGCGCGCATTCCGCCTCAACAACTACCAGATGACAGACAAGGACGGCAACACCATGAATGCTGTCGACGACTATTTCGCTCAGGTTTCGGGCAGCCAGGAGTCTTTCCGCAAGGCTGTGCTCGACGAGCGTAAGTGGGAGTTCGCAGGCGAGAACATGCGCTGGCGCGACCTCGTCCGTCACAACCTCCTTGCCGAGAACACCTTCTGGAACTTCTGGCGCTACTATGCCGTAGCCGAGGATCAGGGCAGCTCGTCGCTCGAGATCGAGGATGTGGCCATGCACGATGCCGGCCGCGAGGACTACTATGCTCCCAACAATTTCCCCATCAACACATACTATAAGAATGATGTGAAGAACGGTTCGTCGGCTGCCTCGACCTACGCTACCTGGCAGTTCCCCAATACCGAGATGAAGGTTGTCGAGATTCACAACGCATACAAGCCCCTCAGCGCATCCGAAGGTGCCGCCCTCAAGGTGTCTAACGCATCGCTCTTCGAGTGGTATGACGACAACAAGGGTTTCCCCCAGGATTATTTCTGCTACTCACTGCGTGGATATATCTACTGTGACTACGAGCTCTCGGGCCGTATCTACATCAACAACAATGGTGTCTATACCACAGCTCCCGAGCCCGCTTCGGTCAACCCCGACGCTCTCCCCGTGGTACGCTACATCCTTCCCTATCCGCGCAACGTGATCGCCCGTTCGAACGGCGTCTATGTCAATAAATACGGATACTAATACCATCAATGTTCGCATTTCCAAAAATGAAAAAGAAACTCTTATATATGCTCACTGCCATGCTGGCAGTGACGGCGACATCCTGTAAGGATGACGACATGGGCGTCAATCCCTCGCCGGCAGACCTCGAGCGCATGCCGCGCACGATGTTCTGCACCACCGAGACCACGGGCGACGACAATACCACCAACGTGCATTGTGTCACCGAGGAGCTCAACACCATCTATCTGTCTTGGTTCCGCGTCAAGGACGCTGCCGGATACCAGATACGCTATGCCGTGTCGACCGGTGTGACCTCGGGCGAGCCCGCAGACTGGGACAAGAACCGTGCCAGGGAAATCTTCGTGGGCGAGCACGTCATGGACGTCCTTCCCGAGGACATCAAGGCCAAGGCCCAGATTTTCCAGTCAATCTCCGACAAGGAGGACCTCACCGACCTCAAGAACATCAAGGATGAGTCTGAGTATGTCATCGTCTGCGAGGACATCAACGAGTTCAAGCTCTACAACCTTGAGTATTCGACAGACTACCGTTTTGCCATCAAGACCCTCTCGCCCAAGGGCAGCGAGTATGACTCGGAGTGGTATGGCTATGGCGACGGCCGTCATTGGGCAGAGTACTGCGGTCAGGGCACCGAGGAGCGCTATGCTACTCCCGAGCTGCTCACATACGTGAACCGTGGCAACAACTCGCTCGACATAGCTATGAACCTCAATGTCGACTATGCCACCATGGGTGTGGATCCTGTCGACGTCGAGAGCTATGACCTGAATTTCCAGAAGACCGATGACGGGAAGATGTTCGTTGCAGATAAAATCCGCATCACCCCCGACATCATGACCCCCGACGCAGCCCTCGACCAGAAATGGAAAGACGGTGTGCCCCTGTCGGAGCTTGACGTCAAGGACGGCGTGGCCAACATCCACATCGACGGTCTCGACCCCAACACTGTGTATGTGATCAACCTGATCAACAGCAATATCCCCGTGGCTGTAGACTCGTACTACAACACACTCTCCCTCCGTACCAGCGGTGACCGCGGTGAGGCTATCCTCATCGAGCATACCTGGGCTGCCGACACCAACCGTGTTGCCGCCGAGTATCAGGCATGCCGCATCGACACCATCCTCTCGCACTTCATGAACGACAACACCCAGGCCGAGGGTCAGGTGTTCCAGCTCGAAGGTGGCAAGCTCTACTATTTCGCACAGTCCGTGAGCATGTACAAGGGCTTCACTCTCGAGACACGTCCCGAGGATGTGGCCAAGGGTCTCCGCGCCAAGGTCTACATGGGCGGTCTCACCTCAAAGCAGGGCAACCGCAACATCAGCACCGTAGGTCAGCTCGTGCTTGGCCGCTCGAAGAACACCGGCGAGGCTGACGCTGCACTCGTAATCGAGAGCATCAAGTTCAACAACCTCGACATCCAGGCTCCCGAGGCTATCAACTATGGTGGCCAGCAGGAAGGCAAGGGCGGTGTGACGGGCAACTATTTCGTCAACATGCTCTCTAACGGTATGGGTGTGACATTCGACTCGTTCGAGGTTCACAACTGTACTTTCCAGGGTCTCATCCGCGGTTTCTTCCGTGTGCAGGGCTCTAAGGTGAAAGTGTTCAACAAGATTGTCGTAGACAACTGCGTGTTCTACAACTGTGGTTACTATGCAGCCAACGGCAACTCGTACTCGATGTTCGCAGGCGACGGCAAGTCGGCCAAGTCGAACGTGTTCCACGATGTGGTGTTCACCAACAACACCATCTATGACTCTCCCTGGGTCAACCTGTTCAACGACAACAACAAGGAGCTCGCATGGCCCGAGTCTGTTAAGTACAGCTTCCGCATCGAGAACAACACCTTCATCAACACCAACACCCGCGCATCAGGCCGTCTGACCATGAACATGCGCTTCCTCCCCTCGGGCTCGTACATCTCTTACAAGAACAACCTCATCGCTCTTGCCAAGGATGACCGCGACATCCGCAACCTCAACAACTGCTGGGGTGATGTCCGCAGCATCGTGGGTACGACAGACGGTATACCTCAGCTCACCCTCGATGTCGAGAACAACTATTCAGTAGGCTGTCTCGACGCTCACCTCAAGGATGACGGTATCTGGACTGCAAGCGCTCCCTCGGCCAACAAGAACTCTCTTGGCGCGCTCTGGAATGCTACTCCCGGTCTGCTCCAGTCGGGTGTCGACCACTCGCTCGGCTCTGACGCCCTCATCACCCGCGTAGGCAAGGTGGCCCTGCTCTCGACCGAGCTCTTCGCCAACCCCAATCCTCCCTACTACGCCCATGATCCCGCAGTCAACACCAGCCTTGACCACGTAGCTCCCGACAACATCTGGGAGGCTCTCCGCATCGTTCCCTCGGGACGTTGCCCGGCTGACCACGAGATTCTCGTCAAGAAGATCGGTGCTCCCCGCTGGTATTCGGCTGACCCCAAGACTTTCGTCATCGAGTGATAACCCAGTTCCAATAACACAAATTTTCAGACCAACACAATGAAAAAATCAATCATAAGAATGGCCGGGATGCTGTGCGCACTCCTCATCGGCGCGGGTTTCACCTCGTGCGACCACGACGATGACTACGAGACCGTAGCGGACAGCACTATCATCGGAACCTGGGAGACAGCAGAGGGTTTCGACCAGGCCATGAATACTCCCATTCCCGCCTATGAGTACATCTTCCAGACCATGACCACAGGCGAGACCGAGTATAAGGACGACAATCCCGACACCTTCGACGGTATCGAGCGTCCCGTGCAGTACGACCGCGTCACCTTCACCGCCGGTCTTGACGGTGGCCAGGCTATCTTCTACAAGAAGAACAGCGCCGGTGCCATGGAGGAGGCTGCCCGCTACAAGGCAATCTTCACCGAGTCTAAGATCTCGCTCTACAACATCTCGAAAGAGGTGACCGAGACCGTGAAGGACGAGGAGGGCAACGAGACAACCGTAACCAAGGTTGTGCCCGACCTGAGCCTCTTCAAGGAGTATGCAGTCGAGAACCTCGACGGCGACTGGCTCAAGATCGTATGGAACAAGTCGCAGCGTATCGTGGTGACCTACACCAACCAGTACGAGTCATACAATTTCAAGCGCGTGCGCTAAACCTCAGCCCTCAGCGCTGAAATAGCCCTACCGTCCCCGGCATCCGTGCCGGGGACGTTTTTTTATGCCGTGCAACATCGTGGCCGATATTTTGTTTTTATAAATAAATGTGTTATCTTTGCCGATAGAAGAAAAACTAACAGAACACTATATCATACTTACCCGAAAATGAAACTCACATTCAGCGTCAATTACCGCACGGAGTGGGGCGAATCGCTTTGGCTCACAGGCTCTGCCCCCTCTCTCGCAGAGGGTGTGCCCATGCATCTCGACGGACAGGAGACATGGACTGCCGTGGTTGAGATACCCGAGGACGAGGCTCCTTTTACGTATGCCTACGAGGTGCGCCATGACAATGGCGGCGTGAAGAAGGAATGGGGACACCCGCGCACCTTCCGCAAGGCCGACGGCACACATAGGGTCTACATCTATGACCGATGGCAGGACCAGCCCTGGGATAAACCCTATTATGCCATATCGTTCACCGACTGCATCTGCCGCCGCGAGGAGCGCGAGCCGCGCCAGCTTCCGGCACCCGGAATGCTCACACTCAGTGTCGACGCACCTATGGTGGCTCCCGACGAGGCCGTGGCCGTGAGCGGAGATGTAGAAGAGCTGGGCGCATGGCTCCCCGAGAAGGCACTGCGCATGAGCGATACCGACTATCCCACATGGAGTGTCGACATCCCCCTGTCGGCCCTCAGGGAAGGCATGGACTACAAGTTCCTCATCGTCAAGAAAGCCACAGGGGCTGTCGTGGCATGGGAGGGACGCGATAACCGCCATCTCGACCCGATAGAGGTCAAGGAGAGCGATACCGTCATTGATGCAGGCCAGCGTCTTGTCAACCCCCTCGCCCCGTGGAGGGGTGCCGGTGTGGCAATCCCCGTATTCTCGCTCAGGAGTGACGAGGATTTCGGCGTAGGCGATTTCATGGACCTGAAGGGTATGATAGACTGGGCCGTGCAGACTCACCAGCAGTTTGTACAGCTCCTCCCCGTCAATGACACCACCATGACAGGCACATGGACCGACTCATATCCCTATAACGCAAACTCGACATTCGCGCTCCATCCCATGTATCTGCGCCTGCAGGCCATGGGGCATCTCAATAATGAGGAGAGGCAGAGATATTTCGACGAGCTGGCACGCGAGCTCAACCGCCTCCCTGAGGTTGACTATGAGCGCGCCAACAATGCCAAGAACGAGTTCACCCGCGAGCTCTTCGCTCAGGACGGTCCAGCCGCCATGGAGAGCCCCGAGGTGAAGGCGTTTGTCGAGAAGAACGCATCGTGGCTCACTCCATACGCCGCTTGGTGCGTGTTGCGCGACATCAACCATACTCCCGACATGAGCAAGTGGGGCGATATGGCCGTCTATGACCCGGCTAAGGTTGAGGCCTTCGTCGACGCACACCGCAACGACATCGACTATGTGTACTGGATACAGTATCATCTCGACCGTCAGATGCGCGAGGTTCACGAGTATGCCCGTCATCACGGCGTGGCCATCAAGGGCGACATCCCCATCGGCATCTCGCGACACAGCGTAGACGCATGGCTCTCGCCCAGGCTCTTCAACCTCGACTGCCAGGCCGGCGCTCCACCGGACGATTTCTCTGTCCTCGGCCAGAACTGGGGCTTCCCGACCTACAACTGGGAGGAGATGTCTAAGGACGGCTTCGCGTGGTGGAAGGCCCGCTTCCGCAAGATGGCCGAGTACTTTGACGCCTACCGCATCGACCATGTGCTCGGATTCTTCAGGATATGGCAGATTCCTATGGATGCCCTGCACGGACTGTTGGGTGTGTTCAACAGGGCCCTTCCGTTCTCGTCCGACGAGCTCAGAAACAATTATGATTTCTGGCTTGACACCGAGCGCCAGACCAAGCCCTTCATCCAGGAGTGGATGCTCGGCGATTTCTTCGGCGAATATACCGACGAGTGCCGCGAGGCATATCTCATCGACACGGGTTACGGCTCATACCGCCTCAAGCCCGAGTTTGACACTCAGCGCAAGGTCACCGACCATTTTGCCGCGCTCGAGAAGAGCGAGAAGAACGTGCGCATCTGTCAGGCACTCATGGGCCTCATTGACGATGTACTCTTCATCGAGGATCCTGTCGAGAAGGGCAAGTATCATCCCCGTATCTCGGCACAGTTCACTTATGTCTACCGCTCGCTCAGCGATTACGAGAAATGGTGCTTCAACCGCCTGTATAACGATTTCTATTATCGCCGCAACAATGATTTCTGGTACGGGCAGGCCATGTGGAAGATGCCGCCGCTCATCCAGGCCACCGACATGCTCACGTGTGCCGAAGATCTCGGCATGATTCCGGCATGTGTGCCCGCGGTGATGAACGCGCTCGAGATACTCGTCCTCGAGATTCAGCGTATGCCCAAGGATCCCACGACACCTTTCGGCAATACATGGCACTATCCCTACTACTCGGTCTGCACCACCTCTACCCACGACATGGACGGCATACGCCGCTGGTGGGAGGCCGACAGGGCCGTGACACAGCGCTTCTACAACGAGGTGTTGCGCGAGCCGGGCGAGGCCCCCGTATATGCCGAGCCGTGGATATGCGAGCGCATCATCAACCTGCACCTGCAGTCACCCTCGATGCTGTGCATCCTCCCGCTTCAGGACTGGCTGAGCATCGACGGCGTGCTGCGCCGCCGCGACCCGCGCGAAGAGCTCATCAACATCCCCGCCAATCCCCGCCACTACTGGCGCTACCGCATGCACCTCACCACCGCCCAGCTCAACGAGGCCAAGGAACTTAATAACCGCCTCAAAGAGATGATTGCCTCGGCAGGAAGGTAACATATCATGATAATAAAACCCCGGACTCACTGACGAGCCCGGGGTTTTTGTCTATGTAGGCAGATATTTTTGTCGGTTAGGAACCTGATATTTGGTGATATGGCTGAAAATCATTATCTTTGCTGACAAGAAAAACCAATGCTCTCATGATACATCCCAATTCTACTCCGTCAATGACTCGGGCTGAGGCGGCCTGCTTCCGTCGCGAGATGTTGCGTCGTATGCATGGCGACTTGACCGAACGCGAGCGGGCACAACTGGAATGGCGAGAGAAAGTGTATGCTGAAATCCTAAGGAATAATGGCGGCAAAAATCCGTTATTCCCCTGCTGACCTCAGTTTCGCAGCGCTTGATAAGGAGGATTACAGGTCACTCCTGAATTTCTCATGTGGGGTAGAGACAATAGATACATTTTTTCATAATCAGGCAAGGTTGTGTTCTAAATATGGTTATCTAATCCCATATAAATGTACTTTTAGTGATACGGGCGAGATTGTCGGACTCTTTACATTGTCAAATGATGTGATAGTATTGGAATATGAAGATAAGGTGGATTTTCCTAATCTACCGGCCGAGTATGACGAGATTTTCCGGCAGCAGACATCTTTTCCGGCAGTGAATATAGGGCATCTTGCAGTCAGGGCTGATTGTCAGTCGAAGGGAGTAGGAAGATTGATTGTGGCTTTTGTTGCCGAAACGTTCGCCCATTTCAGGATGACCGGATGCCAGTTTATCACAGTAGACGCTCTTAATAATCAAAGGGCTATAGGTTTTTATCAGTCAGTGCTTGGATTTGAATTCCAGACCGTATCGGATATAGGTAAGCCTACCAGAAGAATGTATCTTGATATTTTTACGGAAAGAATATAACATATCCTTGAAAAAGATCCCGGTCTCCGGGATTTTTTGTGTATAGTTTGTGATGCGATGTTGTGTCGCGCTCTGAGTGGCAATATTATTCTCAGATAATGCGACGTAGAATGGCGTTATCAAGCCCGGAGGGCCGTCGTCATGGATAGCCCCGGGTGACCATCGGAAACCGAGGGGAGAGGAACCATATTTGTGATTGAGCCCCGTAAGGGGCGATGTCATAGGTCGCTACTAATGACGTCACCCCTTGCAGGGTTCGGACTGTATATATCCACCCGTCCCCGGGTTCCCGGTGGTCACCCGGGGCTATCCAT
>ENA-OPCN01000164-OPCN01000164.1-human-gut-metagenome-genome-assembly--contig:-NODE-164-length-65976-cov-3.773790_pt1 | contig 65976 bp, 41 predicted proteins | sample MGYA00241567_ERZ501485 | MGnify/ENA primary metagenome ERZ501485 (study PRJEB25962, sample SAMEA2042579) | human gut metagenome | biome: human gut; feature: human-associated habitat; material: faeces...
TCTGCATATTCATATCCATTTAATGTTTTATAACTTTGTGGAATTTCTAAATTTCCATGATGTTCAAAATAAGCCTTAGCTAGTTCATATTTTTTATTCCATTCTTCATTATTATCACGTGTTTCAAAGTGCATTCCTATTTCTTCTAATAATTTGATTTGTTCTTCTGTTATTTTATAAATACCTTGACTTTTATATGCTTGACGTTGAGTATTTAGCCATGTCCCTAAAGCTATTCCTCCTTCTGTATATTCATATCCATTTAATGTTTTATAACTTTGTGGAATTTCTAAATTTCTGTTGTGCTCAAAATAAGTCTTAGCTAATTCATATTTTTTATTCCATTCTTTTTCTTTATAATTAGTTTCAAAGCGCATTCCTATTTCTTCTAACAAATTTATCTGTTCTTCTGTTATTTTACAATTTCCCATTCCTTTATATGCTTGGCGTTGATTTGTTATCCATGTTCCTAACGCTATTCCTTTTTCAGAATATTCATATCCATTAAGTGTTTTATAACTTTGTGAAATTTCTAAATTTCCATGATATTCAAAATAAGCTTTGGCTAAACTATATTTATGCATCCAACTTTCTTTTATATTATTTTTCATAGTATACCTTCTTTGAATGCTATGTATTATATCATAATTTAAATAATTGTCAAAAAAATTAGTAAGCATTAAACTTACTAATTGATATTATTTATTATCTATATTTACTTTATTTTTCTTATTTTTATTTTTCAAATCAGGGTTAATTTTTTTTAATTTGTTTTTCATTAAATAACATCCTGTTGCACTTAAAATTGTTGTTAAAGATAAAAATATATAAATAATGATATTTATAAAATTAGATTTATATTTAGTTAACGTATAAACTCCAATATCACCAGATTGTGATTTTACAATAATAATTGATTTATCTTTTCTATTTATTATATTAACTGTACTTTTATCATCTTCAGGAACAGCTTCAATTTCACTTCCAGTATAAGTATAATCAAATACTTCTTTGTTAAAATTCTCTTTTAATGAACCTTTTTTTACTGTAATACTTTTCAAATATACATTGTTACTTAAAGATTCTTCAGTCATATTCAATCCTCTTGATACAACAACAGTGTATGTTTTAGTAGAGCCATCCTCTGCTGTTACAATTATTTTGTAATTATTATTTCCGGTGGATAACTTTTCTGTTCCTTCAATTTTTATAGTTGCATATTTAGTATCTTCTACGGTTGCATCAATTTTAATTGAATCAGCTTCATATGGAAGATACACGATATATTTATCTTGTTCCTTTTTAAATGCTGGACTTAATATTCCTTGAGAAACTTTTAAACTTGACAAATTATTATTTTTAGAAAGAACTTTATTTGGATCTTTACCCCTAGTAGCACGTATTACATATGTATTTGTACCACCATTTTCTGCTGTTACTGTTATATTAATATTCTTTGTTTCCTCTGCATTTATACTTGTATTAGAAATACTTACATTTGATTTTGAATCCTCTGCTTTTGCATTTATTTTTAAACTTGAAATACTAAAAGGAACAGATACAGTATAATTTTTTGTATTTGAATTAAATTTAGGACTTAATTCAGCGCCATCAACACTTAAGCTTGATAATTTATTATTGCTACTACGATTATCTTTTCTATTTACCGTAATTGTATATGTTTTTTTATCTCCAGATGGAGCTGTTACAATTATACTAAATTTATTATTACCATAACCTAAATTCTTTGTACCAGTACCAGAAACACTAGCACCTTTATCTTCGGCAGTAGCAGATATTTTTATACTTGTAACATTTGCATCTACAGATATATTATAATTTGTTGTATTTTTATTAAAATTAATACTTCCATTACTTACAGATAAACTACTTAAATTATTATTTGTACTAGGTGGATTGGTAATGCTAATGGTTTTACTTGAAGATGAAATATTAACATATTTAGCATCTGCATCAGGTTGTTTACTTCCAGAATAAGATATTGTAGCATTACCAGTTGCTTTTGCTTTAAATGTAAATTTCATTACATTTTGTCTACCTTTTATAGTATTAGCTCCAAATCCACCTAATTTGTTACCTGCCAACTCAACAGTAAAAGGCGCTAAAGAAGTTATTTTAACTAGTTCTAACTTATCATTAGAATAACTAATATTTCCACCAAATGCAGCTAAACCACCATTTGCTCCACTTACGCTATTAACGTATAATACTACATCTATTGTTTTTCCAACATATACACTACTATTTCCACTTATTCCTGTTGTTGCAGTTCCATCTGCTTTAGCAGTTAGTACTGGAAACAAAAAAAGAAAGAAGGAAAGAATAAGAAAATTGATTTTTTTATTTAATATATTTTTCATATTCCTTACCTCCATTCATCATCGATTTGTTCTTTAATTTCCTCTGAATTTAATTCATTATTTTGATTCATTTCTTCTTTTTGCTTTAGTTCTTTTTTTGCTTGATTCAAAGCATCTTGTTGCAATAACATCTTTAATTTTGAAGGATCTTTTGTTTTCATCGCTTCATGTATGGCATCAATTACTTCTCTTTTTGTAACTATTTCATCATATGGATCATATGGAAGATTATCCTCATAATCAGCGTCATACACATTAATTTTTGGCTCCGGTATAGATTTTGGGGTTGTATCCTTATTATCTATATCACTATTTTGATTATAATCACCATGGATTACATCATCATCTGAATTTTTAGAGCCAAAGTTAAATTCTGGTTTAACTTCTATAACTGGTGCGATTTTTGATTCTTGTTCTTTCTTTTTACGAGATAAAACTATTATTAGAATTATTAATAGTAATATTAAACTTAATAATCCTAACATAAATCCAAATTGTAGTGGAGTTAATCCAAACAATGTTGAATTAGAAGTTGCTGTTTTAGAAGCTTCTTTTACGACATCAATTGTATAATATTTAACAAAACCTTCTTTATCTGTAACTTTAATCAATACTGTATTATGTCCTTCTTTTAAGTTTTCGTTTCCTATTATTTCTACTTTACTATCACTGTTACTTGGTGTTGCTTTAATATCTATTTTATCTGTTTTTGAATCAACATTTGTAGTATATTCTAAAGTATTTGAATCAAATTTAGGATTTATTGAAGCACCATCTATTTCAATACCTTTTAAATCTGTTTCACTTGTTACAGTACTACGTGTTACATTTAATGAATAAATTCTTACACTACCATCTTCGGCTGTTACTTTAATTTCAACTACATTTACTTTTCCAACTTTAAAATCTTCATTTCCTGTTATTTCTACTTTTGATTTTGTATTATTTAAAATAGCTTTAATATCTAATTTTTCTACTTCATTTGGTACAGTTATATTATAATTATTTATATTTTTATCAAATTCTTGATCAGATTCATATGGTGAATTAATTATTAGTTTTTTTAAATAATTATCACTAGATTTAGTAGCTACAACTGTACTACTACTAGATACTTCTCTTTCTACATTTACAATATATGTATTAACACTACCATCCTCAGCAGTTACACGAATTGTAATTGTGTTATTTCCTTCTTTCCAATTTTTATTTCCAGAAATTGAAACAGTAGCATTTTTATCATTAGCAATAGCTGTTACATTTAGTGCTGTAATATTGTTTTTTACTTTCATTGAATAAGTTGTTACATTTTTTGAAAATGTAGGAGTTAGTGTATATCCACTTACATCCAATTTTTTTAATGTTGCATCACTACTTTTTTCAACCGTAGATTTACTTTCTTTTTCTATTTTAACTGTATAAGTTTTAACTGTTCCATCTTCTGCTGTTACTTTTATAGTAGCAGTTGTTGTATTCCCAGTTAAACTTATATTACCAAGCCCACTTACTTTAGCATTACTATTATTTACACTACCATCTAATTTTACAGTACTTACATCATTTGGTACCTTTATAGTATAACTAGTAGTATTTGGATTAAATGATGGGCTTAATGTATAACCACTTGCTGATAAACTTTTTAATGTTGCATCACTACTTTTAGTATTACCTGGATCTACAATTGTACTAGAATCATTTATAGTTATTGTTTTTGGAACAACTGTTGTTGAAAGTTTTGATGAAACATCGCTAAGTTTTGCATTAGTAAGACTTACCTGCGTTGTTCCTTTTTTCTTTGCCTTAAATGTTATAGTAAGCACTTGTGTTTTCGAAGTTATTCCATTTGATAATGTAGTATCTAAGCCGGCTATAATGTAATTTGCATTTGTGTTAATTTGAAATGCATATGGAGTTTGAATACCTTTTGCAGATACATATTCTAAATAATTTGAATCAAATGTTAAATTACCACCTACACTTACTATTCCACCATCTATATTACTACCTCCTGTAACATACATTTTTATAGTAATATTGCTACCAACACTTACTGTTGAATTTCCATCGAATCCAACAGTAGCTGTTGCAGCTTTTGCGATTGACGTATAAAAGAATGTTGAAAGACTGATAATTAACGTCATTAATATTTTTGTACTTTTTTTATTTTTCATTCTTTACCTCCTAGTGTAATGATATTCTTCCTAAATAATGATTTAAAATCATTACTGAGTCAAATAAATCTATTTCTGTATCATCGTTTACATATGCTGCTTCTTTATATGCACCATCTAATAATGTACGAACTAAATAATGATTTAAGATTTTTACTGCATCAAATAAGTCTATTTCACCATCACCAGATGTATCACCTTTAATTACAATATATTTTCTATCTTTTTCTTCATTATCTATTATTAATTTAACTATCATTCCTGTAGCTAAGGTATCATTGTCATTTATTTTTCTTGTTTCATCAGAGGACCAAATCTCAAGATATTTATTTTCATTATCTAATTGATTTTTTAAGTCTAATCCAGTTATTCCAAGTTTAACAGTTTTTATATAACCATTAGCTATTTTATGACCAAAAACATTTGATGTTATTGTACTTGCAGGATCTGCTTCTTTTATGATAGTTACTTTATATGTTAGTACAGTACCATTTTGAGCTGTATTTAAAATTATTAATTCAGTTGTACCAGCATCAAGTGGAGAAATAGTTATTGTATGTGGAGATGTATATGTCACTCCATTTATTTTCATGATAGCTGTACTATCTGCAGTCATTGCAGTTACATCTATTGAAGAAACTGTTCTATCAACATTTACAGTATAAGCAAAAGTATTTTTGTTGAATGATAAATTTCCTTTACTTACTATTATGTTACTTAAATATGCATTTGTTGAAGCTGTTTTTGTATAAGTTATTTTATAATTTTTTACTGTTTTTCCATCTTCTGCTGTTACTTGAACAACTATAGCTGATGTACCCTCTATTTTTGGAATTGTTACAACATTGCTATCTTGTTTAATTCCATTTACTAAATAACTTATTTTTGATGTTCCCATATTAGCTGTTGCATTTACTGTAAGTTTATTTGTTTCAAACGGAATTTGTCCAATTGAATATTCTTCTTGATTCATTGTAAATTCCTTATCAAATTCATAACCATCTACACTTAATGAACTTAAATATGCATCATTTGAAGCTTGTTTATCTAATCTTTTAATTACTAAATTATAAGTTCTTGTTGTTGCGTTTTGAGCAGTTACTAATATACTAATTGAATTATTTCCTATATTTAAATCTGAAATAGTAACTGTTTTTGGAGTAAATGATGTAGTTCCATTAACTGTTACTGTTGCATTTTTATCTTCAGTTTCTAAAGTTAAATCAACACTAGTTATTTCATTATCAATAGTAATACTATAATTTGGATTTGTTTTTATAAAGTCAATTGTACCAACTGATGAAACTAGTTTACTTAAATATGAGTTATCAGAAGCTACAATGTTATAACTAATATTATAAGTTTGTATTGTAACTTTATCATTAGCTAGAACTTTAACTGAAATAGTTTTTGAGCCTAGAATTTCAGGTATATTAACTATATTACTTCCTTGTTTTACACCATCTACGTAATATTCAATAGTAGACAATGCGTTATTAGGTGTTGCATTAATTCTTAGTTGTGTTGTTCCATAAGGTAAATCTCCTATTGAGTAATTAAGTGTTGTTGAATAGAATGTTTTATCCAAAGGATATCCACTAACATTTAAATCACTTAACGTTGCATCATTACTTAGTGCTTCTACTATTGTGAAATTATATACCAATACAGTTCCATCTTCTGCTTGTGAAGTTATTATTACTTTTCCATCAGACAATTTATAATTTCCATTTCCTGTAATAGTAGTTGTTTTAACATTAGCAATTGCTTCTACCCTAAAATCTGTTTTTCCATAAGGGACAGTTAATACATAATCTTTATTATTTGGAGTAAATGCTGGAGATATTGTAGCATCAGTTTTAACTTCTTTAATAGTTGCATCACTAGATTTTGGTCTAATTACTTTAATTGTATATGTTTTAACATTTCCATTTTCTGCAGTTACCTTAATTATATAATAATTATCATTAGTTGTTGATAAAGAAATTTCTTCTGGTTTTTCTACTGTTGCATTACTATCCTCTGGTTCTGCTGTTACCTCAGATGCAAGTAATTTTTCTTTTATTGCATCAACGGTTACTTCATAGTCATAAATTTCACTATCAAAAGTTGGCGCTAAGACATATCCATTTACCGCTAGTAAACTTAAATTAGCATTATCATTTTTAGCTCTATTTATTTTAATTGTATATGTTTTCTTATCACCATTTTGTGCAGTTACAACTATATTAAATTCATTTAAACCTGTTTTTAATCCTTTTGTTCCTACACCTTCAATTGTAGCATCTTTATCTTCAGCAGTGGCAGATATATCAATACTAGTTTTTGAATATAATACATCATCTAATGTATATTCAAGTGTATCTTTATCAAAGTCTTTAACACTTATTCCATCTACTTTTAAGGTTGCTAAATTATTATTTAGTTTTTTAGCTCTAATAACATTTATTGTATAGTTTTGTTTTGCTCCAGATTCACTTTCAACTTCTATAGTAATTGTATTACTGCCTACATTTAATTGATGTGTACCTGTTCCAGATAATATTTTAGCTCTACTATCTGTTAAAGTAGCACCTATTTCTATTGAATCTATATCTCCTGCTACATTTACAGTATATGATGTTTTGTTAGAAGCAAATGTAGGTGTTAATGTTCCTTCACTTACAGTAATATCTGAAAGTGTATTCACACTTGATTTTGTTCTAGTAATATTTAATATATATGTATTTGTTGCGGATAAATCTTCACTTACAACTACTACTTCAACTCTTGTACTACTTTCAGTCATTGTATAATGACCAACGCCTGATGTTATATTAGCATGGCTTTCTGTTGTTACTCCGGAAACATTAAATTCAGTAGTTTCAACAGGTACGGTTACTGAATATTCAAGTATATCTTTTGAAAAACTTGGATTAAATGAACCATTTGTTACTGTTAAACTATCTAATGTTGCAATATTTGATTTAGTTCTTGTTACTGACAAAATATAGTCTTTAACTGTTCCATCCTCTGCTGTTACTTTAATTGTTATATCATTTGTTGATGTAGTTAAAATAGGTGTTGTATCAAATGCTACAGTTGCTTTTTTATCACTATATGTTATTGGATCATTTACATTAACGATTAAATTACTTGCATTGACTTCTTCTATATTGTTTGGTACTGTTACTTCATATTTTTTAGTTGAACTATTATATGTTGCTTTATTTCCAGATAAACTTATTTCTTTAATTCCTGCATCATCATTAAGTTTACGACTAACATGTATCACATAATCATGATATATGCTTGTATCATGTGCATAAACTGTAATGGTTATATCGTTATTTCCAGTATTAATTCTTACTAGTCCATCACCTGTTTTTGTAGCCAATTCATCATTTGGAGTTGCTACTATGTTAAGTTGATGTGTGTTATAAGGTAATTCAGATAAAGTGTATTCATCTTTTGTTGAAGTAAAATCTGATATAGTTACACCATTAATTGTTAAGTCTTTTAAAGTAATATCTTGTCTATGGTTTCTGGTAATATAAATTGTATAAGTTTTTACTGTTTTATTTTCAGCTTGAACTGATATTTCAATTTTATTTTGTTTATCAAATTCTAAATCAAATTGATTTGATAAATCTGTAGTTATTACTGCTTTATCTGTATCTTCAACAGTTGCTTCTATAAGAGCCTTATCTATAGTTCCAGGAACTGATATTTCATATGTTTGCTTTGATGAATTAAATCCTTCTATTGTTTGTCCATTAACTTTTAAGTCTGATAAATTTGCATTTGATGATTTTTGTCTTTCAACATTGACTGTATAAACAGTAGTTGTTCCGTCTTCTGCTGTTACAGTTAAAGTAATACTTTTTGATGATTCATTTGCTGGCATTGAGTGAACAGTATCATTTGATGGTACAACAGATGCTGTACTTGCTATATCTGCTTCTAAATTAAATTGTAATGTATCTACAGGTACTTCAATACGGCAAGTATTATCACTATTCATTAAGCAATATCTGCTATCATCGTTTCCTATAATTAAAGTAACTTTATTTAAAGATGAATCATTTGAAGCTGTTCTAGTTACTTTTATTGAATATTCTTGTTCTGTACTATCTTCTGCAATAACTTTAAAGCGATAGTCATTAACTTCAGTAGTTAATAGAGTTAATGTTTGACTTTTTACTATTGTTGCATCACTTGGATAATCAAAGATTACATCGCTTGGGGTAAGGATAGTAACATCGTTTGGTACTGTTACTTCATAAATACCAACATCTGTATTTTTTGCTTCTATGCCTTTAACTTTTAAATTTGATATCGAAGTATCATTATTTTTTTCTCTATATAAATTTAATACATATTCAGATTTATCTATACCATTTTGAGCAGTTACTGTAATAACTATTTTGTTATTACCTGTTTTAAGTGACACTAATCCGTCACCTGATACTGTTGCATAGCTATTACTTTTTGTTGTTTCAATGTTAATACTATCTTTTTCAAAATTTACTGTTTTTAAATCATATTCTTCAGTATCTTTATTAAAGTTTTCTATGCTTACACCATCTATTTTTATATCATCTAGTGTTGAAATATCATATTGTTTTCTTGTTACATTAATAATATAAGATGCTGTATTTCCATTTTCTGCTTCTACTATAATTTCTATTTGGTTATTACCAAAATTCAAATTAGTATTACCAGTTATACTCTTAATTTTTCCATATAATGAATTAGGTATTGCATTAACATTAATTGAAGTTATATTACCCTCTACTTCTGCTGTATATGTTCTTGTTGCTGAATCAAATGAAGGTGTTAATGTTCCATTATCTATTATTAAAGATTTTAAACTATTATCTGATGATTTTGTTCTAGTTAAATCTATTGTATAAGTATTTACTGTTCCATCTTCAGATGTTACTACTACATAAACATTTTTAGTTTCTATTCCAAAGGTTTTTGATTGTGTATTAAGTGTTGCTGAAGAAGATGACTCACCTTTTTCTAAATCATAAATTGATACCCTTGCTTTTCCTGTATCAAGTACAGTGGCACTTACTGTAATATCTGTAACAGTGGCATCATAATTATATGTATAAGCTCCATTAAATTTTGAATTAAATGCTGGAGACATTGTAGCTTGAGGAGAAGATGTTATAGTTAAACTAGATAATTTATTTTCATTTGATAATCTATATACTTTAATTTTATATTCTCTTATTGATTTATCTTCTGCTGTTACTGTAATTGTAAAATTGTTTTCTCCAATATTTAAATTTACTGTTCCAAGACCTGAAACACTTGCTTTTCCTGTGTCATCAACTAAACCATTTAATAACATTGATGATTTATTATTTGCTACTGTTCCTAAATCATATTCTGGTTTAGTTTTGTTAAAATTACTAACACTTACACCATCAACAGTTAAACTTTTTAAATAACTATTATCTGATGCTGCTTGTCGATTAATTGCTAAATTATAATTTTGAGATGTACAACTATTTCCTGGTACACTTGAGTATTTGCTTAAACAGTTTTCTGCTTTTACAACTAAAACTTTATTATTTGATAATGTTCCAGAATTAGATAGATTCCATGTTCCAAGTCCACTATCAACATAAGCATTGGCATGAGTAGGAGTTGCAGAAACTGATGTAGAAGTTATAGCATAAGGTATTGTTGTTGAATAACTATAAGTTCCACTAATTAAATTTCCAAAACTTATACCATTAGTTAAATTAATTGAAGAAAGTGTTGCATCATTTGATAATCTGTATAAGTTTAATGTATAAACTTCAGTATTACCAAACTCGCTTGTTACTGTGATTGTAAAACTATTTTCTCCAACATTAATATTATTTTTTCCTAAAATGCCACTTAATATTGAAGCCTTGCTATGATTTGCTGTTGCATTTAAGTTAATATATTCTATATCATTTGGAACTACAGCAGTATATGATTTATTATCCACACTTCCTGATACAAACGCAGGAGAAAGTGGATAAGTTGTAGAGCCATTTGTTACTGTTAATGTTCCAAGTGAAGCATCATGTGATAATGATTCGCCTGGTATTTTTACATTCGTATCAGTAGTTGTAAATTCATATTGATTTCCATCAAAATCAGTCATATCATTATCTCCTGGTTTCTTTGAAAATTCAATAGGGATTGTTCCTGTAGCAGAATCATTTATTTTTAAGAAAAAATATAATAGTTCTGTTTCTGCTGTCAAAGGAACATCTTCACTATCAACAAATGAACCGCCTATTATTCCTGAAGTCGAATTATAGTTAAAACTTGTAGAGTAATTTGAATCCTCTGGCCAATAAGTAGTTTGATAATATAAAAGACTTCCATTTGCTTTTACTATTGGTGTTAGAACATCGGTATCAATATTTATACGAGTATTAATACTTGTTATTACTTTAGGACTACCTGGCGTATAATTTAAGATTGTTAAAATTACAGTTCCAGTATCTACTTCGTCACCTGTATTAATTACATATGATGAAAGTTTTCCTGAAACATAATCATTGTAGCAACTTTTATAATCCCTTTGTGTTGCAAATGAATTATATTTTGATCCATCACATTTAATCATTTTAATATTTAAGTTATGAGCCGTATCTGCCTTTACATTTGTAAAACAAATTGTAATAAATAAAATAAAAAATGAACAGATATATTTAAAATACTTTTTATTATTTTTCATACCACGACAATCCTACCTTTACTATTCTATACAAGTATATCAATTTTTTCGTTTTTTTTCTACAAAATTCGCAAAAAAAATATAGAATTTTCATTATAAAATTAAACAAAATATTTAATTTATAAAAAAGACTATTATTAATACATTGGTAAAAAATTATTAATATCTAAACTATATATATCACAAATTAAACAAAAAAGAATTTTAATCATCTAAAATTAAAATTCCTTTTATTTTTTGTTATAGAAATCATATAATTCTGTATTCAACGAACTAATTTTTCCTGATATATAGTTTTTAATTTTATTTATATCTGCAACAGTATTATATGTATCCATATTAATATCTGCAGCAGCTTTATCTATTTCATCAAACTCTATTTTAGCTGATATTTGATTTTTAGATTTATTTATATCTGCAACAGTAACATATCCGTCACCACTTATATCACCTTTAATTACTAATACAAGTTGATCATATACTGTTCCATTAATTGATAATTTAACTATATATCTTGTTTTAATATTAACATCATCAGAAATTATATCTGTTTCTGTACTATCATAAACTTGAAGATTACTTCGTTCATTCTTTAAATTATTTAAGAATTCATCGACTGTTGTATGTGGTTCCATACCTGTAATATATTCATAACCTTCTGTATCACGATTTATAATATAAGTATCAGTTTCTATCATTGGATTAATTACATGAACAGTTATAGTTTTAGTAAGTGCGGGATTTCTAGTTGAAGTAACTTTAATAGTTGTATCCCCTACTTTATTTGGTGTAATTAAACTATCTTTTGAAACACTTAATATAGATGTATCTTGTGGTACATAAGTCATTTCTTTATAATCAGTATTTTCAGGATTATACTTTATATCAATTTGATAATCATTTCCTATTGGTACATTGATTTCTAAATCAGTTTCAAATGAATTAATATCTGTTTTTTTATAAACTTCTATATTAACACTTTGTTGAGTAATTCCATCTTCTGCTATAACAGTTATAGTAATTATATTTTTACCTGGGAATAATTCAGTAACTCCATCTCCTATTACAACTGCGTCTGTTGATGCTGTCGTAACATCAAATGAAATATTCTTAACATCCCCTTCAACTTCTATTTTATAATCACCAATTTCAGAAGAAAATTTAGGATTAAGTGTACTTACTGATGGCTTTATATCCGTAATTGTAGCATCATGGCTTGCTTGTCTTACAATAGTAACCTCATAAGTATTAACTAATCCACTTTGTGATGTAACGTTAATAAACTTTGTAACACTTCCTACTGATAATTGATATGTTTCTAAGCCAGTTACTGTAGCTCCATCGGATATTGTTCCTGATAAAGTTACATATTTTGTACCAATTGGTACATTTAACGTATAACTATTTACTTCAGGATCAAACTTAGGACTTATTTCACCAATATTTGTATTTAAAGTCAACAATTTATTTTCATCACTATTTGCACGTGTAATTGTAAGTTTATATACTCTTTCTGATTTTGTTGAACTAATAACTTTAATATATATGTCATTTGTTCCTGGTTTTAAATTAATTTGTGTTATATCTTTATATTCAACGTAAGAAGAATCAGATTTTATATATACCACGCTGGTAGAAAGTTCAGGTGTCGCTTTTAAATTAACAAAAGAAACTTCATTACCTACATCTAATGTATAATTTTGAATTGTTTTATCAAATTCTGGAACTATTTCATTTTCGCTTACAGATAATACACTCAAATATGTATTACTTGCTTCTTGTCTAATTGCGTCTATAGTATATGTAGTCCCTTCACCATTATAAGAAACTTTTACTATAATAATATTGTGACCCACTTCTAAATTATCATTTCCATATATATCAACTGTAGCATCTTCATTATGTTTAACGTAATTAATAGTTGCACTTTCATATTCATTTGGTATGTTTACAACATAATTAAATGTATTAGGATTGAATTTTGGATTTAATTCACCTTCTAAAACAGTTAAGTTTTCTAATAAAGTTTGTTGTAATTCATTTTCTTTTCTAGTAACATTTACAAAATATGTTTTTATTGTTCCATCTTCTGCTGTTACAGTAACTGATAATTTAGTTGTACCTTCAACCAAATCATAAGTTTGATTTCCACTAACAGTAGCTTTTTCTGACTCCGCTATTCCATTTAATGTAATAGAATCAACATAATTTTCAACTTCTACTGTATATGAAGTAGTGTCTTTATCAAATGGTGGTACCAACTCACCATTATTTATTGTTAAACTTTGTAAGTTAGCATTACTATCTTTTTTCTTAGTTACAACAACAGTATAAACTTTTGTTGTTCCATCTTCTGCTGTTACAGTAAGTTTAACAGTTAAATCATTGTCGGTAAGTTTATAAATTCCATTTCCTGTAATTTTGGCTGTGGTATCTTCTCTAACACCAATAATTTGTATTGTATTAACATTGTTTTCTACGTGATAAATATAATTATATTTATCTTTATCAAATTCAAAATCTTTTTCTGGGAATGTTACAATATCGCTTAAATAAGCATTGCTGGAAGCTTTTTTTGTAACAATTACTGTATACTCTAAACTTGTTTTTCCATCTTGAGCAACCGTAGTTATTGTTACAGTATTTTCACCTATTTTTAAGTTTTTATTACCTGTAATTGTATATGTTGCTTTTTCATCCATCATAACAACAGACTCATTAATAGATGTTACTTTACTATCAACTTCCATTGCATATGCATTTTTATTTTTATCAAATGTTGGTGAAAGTGTTCCATAATCAAATGATAATGACTTAATTCTTGCTTCATTTGGACCAGCTTTATAAACATCTAATTGATAATTTCTAATATTTCCTTCATAATTTGTTACTCTAATAACAAATGGATTTTTACCAGAATCTACGTTTAACATTATTTTAGGATCACTTACAGTCATATCAACTGTTGTTGTTGATGTAGAACCTAACTTGTAAACTTCTACTTTAGTATATAAAGGTTCTTCAGCCTTCAAATGAAGGTTTATTCTTTTTACATCTTTTCCTACTTCAGTTGTATAATTCATCATTCCTATATTAAATATTGGATCTAATGTTCCTTCATCCATATACATATCTGTTAAACGATTACTTGCAACAGGTTTTTGCATTCTTGTTGCATGAATAATATAAGTTTTCTTATCCCCATTTTCAGCTGTAACTATTACTTCTATATCTTTTGTTATTTCAACCTCAAGATTAGTATTATTTTTTATTTCTACAGTTGCTTCCTTAGAATTTGTTTCATAAATTATTGTTGCACTTTCATATTCAAAAGGAATATTTACACTATATTCTAAAGTGTCTGGATCAAATATTGGCGTTATTACTCCTTCGGCAACTTGTAAGTTTTTAAGTAAATTATCAGAAGATTTTTCTCTATTTATATGTATTACATAATTAATACTTCCTTTATCTAAATAACTTACCGTAAGAGTTATATCATTGTTTCCAGTATTAAGTTCATATTCTCCTAACCCAGAAATATCGTTTAATGTTTCTTTTAAAGTGGCGCTAACTAACACATCTTTTACTTCATTTCCAACAGAAACATTATATTCAAATACATCATTACTATAATTTGGAGTGATTGGATAAATCGTACCATCATGACTAACAGTTAAATCTAATAATTCGAAATCGAACTCTCGATTAATAGTTACTTGATAAGTATTAATACTTCCATTTTCACTTGTAACAATTATAGGTATTATATTTTCACCATACTCTAATATATAACTTCCGTTACCTGTAATATTTTGCATTACTTGTCCTTTTACCGTTGATATAGTAACTTCACTTATTGTTGATGGAACATTAACTGTATAATTATTTACTAAACTATCAAATGACGGTGTTACAGCATGAATTGTTTCTACTCCATTTTTTGTAGATTTTACAGTTATTCCATTTAATAAATTATTTTCACTTGGTTTTCTAGTAGCATGAATATTATATGTTTTACCACGTGTTTTATCACCTGATAATACTACTACTTTGACTATATTTTCACCTGTTACGAAGTTAGAATTTCCTGATATATATACAGTTTGTTCTGGAGATTCTTTTTCATAAATAATATCTAATGAATTAACCGTGCTATCAATTTCAATATAATAATCTAAAACATTTTTTGAGAAACTTGGAGTTAACTCATAGCCCTTAACCTTTAAATTTGCAAGATTAACATTATCGCTTTGTTTTCTTATAATACTTAAAGTATAAGTTGCAGAATCACCAGTTTCTGGAGTAACAATTATATTAAATGTATTCAACCCTTGTTCAATGTCAAATTCACCATTTCCAGTTACTGTTGTATGAGTTGTATCAAATGCAGTTCCCTCAATTTTGATTTTACTGACTTCACTATCTACTTCTAAGACATAATCAAATTTATATTTATTAAATACTTGTAATAAATCTGCAGTATTCCCTGATGAAACTGTTAAGCTTGCAAGTAGATTACTATAAGCTTCATTCCTATATGCATGTATAATATAGTCTCTTTCATTACATCCTTTTCTTGTTTTAACTGTACTTGAACAACTTTCTGATTCTGTATGAACAATTATATCGTTTCTTCCAAAGTATAATACTTTTGCACCTTTTATTGTGATATTTTGATTTTCATTTTTCTTCTCAAATTCTAATTCATATTTACCACTTTCTATAGCATTGAATTCAACATTGTATTCATATAAATTTTCATCAAATTCAGTTATATCATACTCTGGTGTTTTAAATGAAATTCCTGCTATGTTAGGATCAGAATTTGCTTCTCTATATACTGTTAAAGTATAATCAAAAATTTCATCCAATGAATTTTTAACCCTAATTATTATTTTATTTTCACCAACTTTTAAATCTTCATTTCCTATTATTTCATAGTTTTGAAGATCATTTTTTGGTGTAACAATAATATTTTCTAAACTAGTTAATTCATTTGGAATATATATTTCATAATCTGTTACATCTTCATTAAATACTTTATCTAGTGTACAAATATCTGTACAATCATCATCTTCATTAAATTTAACTTCTATATTTGATAATTTTAATTCACGTGTTTTGCTACGAGCTAATTGAACTGTGTATAAAGCAACATCTCCATTTTCTGCTGTTACAATAAATTTATATGGATTATCATAAGAAATCTTTTGTGGCAATATTACATTATGAGTAGCATATTCATTACTCAAAGTAATACTCTCTAATGTTGCACTTGTATCTGTATCAAAGATATCATATGTAAATATATTATCTTTGTGTTTAAGTTCAGTTTGATTTACAACTACACTTTCAACATTATTATTTGTAGATAATTCAGGTAATACTGATATGTGGTAGTATTTTTGAACTACACCATCACCTGCTGTTACTGTTATTGTGTAAATATTATTGGGTTTTGTAAAGTCAATATCTAACTTGTTATCTAGCGAAATAATTGCATTTTTATCAGATAAAGTATATAAAATTTCTTCTCTTGTTAATGTCTTCTTTGTTCTTGGAACACGAATTGTATAGTCAGTTTCTTCTGGATCATAAGTTTCTTCAAATGGATAATTCTTTACACTTAAAGAACTTAATGTAGCATCAGCACTATCACTACGAGTGATATTTATAGTATAAGTTTTTTCTTCTTTATTTTGTGCTCTAACTACAACATCTATCTTATTACTACCATATTCCAAATTAAATGGTTGACTTAAATCAGTTATAATAGTAGCTTTTTTATCTGCAAGTGTAGCTGAGATCATTACTTGATTCATTGTACCTAATACAGTTTTATCATATTCTAAAACTTGTGATGAAAAATTTGGTAATGAAACATAATTAACTTTTAGATCCAATAAATCATTATTTGATGATTCAGCTCTGTTTACATTTACAGTATATGTATCTTCAGTTTCATCTTCTGCTGTTACTATTAATGATATTGTCTTACCATTATCTTCTTCATCAAAAATATGACTAGAAGGGTTAGAAGGATTTACAGTTGCACCTTCTGGTAATGTAGCATTCAAAGTAAAGTTTGATGTATTACTAGGAAGAGTTACATTACATGATTTCGTTGTTTGATCCATAACACATTTATATGTATTTCCTAAAGTATCAATATTTACTTCTGTTATGATAGTATTACTTGATTTTTCTCTTGTTACATTTAATGTGTATTTTGACTCAGTTGTTCCATCTTCTGATTTAGAAGTTATTACATACTGTGTTACATTTCCTGAATTTAAATTAATTTCTGGGAATGTTACTACACTATCTGGATCAATAGTTGTATAAGTAAATGACTCTTTATTAAGTTTGCTAATATTATTTGGAACTGTTACTGAATATTCAAGCGTGTCACTATCAAATAAAGGAGTTAATGTATTTCCAATCAAATCTAAGTTTGATAATCTTGATTCATTAGACAATGGTTTCCTGATTTTTACATTATAAACTCTTTTTTCTCCTCTACTAGATGTAACAGTTATAGGAACAAGTAAATATTTTGCATTTGCATCAAAATTATAATCACCATTTCCCTCAACTGTCGATATAGAAACTTCTGGTGTTGATAGAACATTGCATGAAGTAGTTGAACTATCTGTAAATACAATATACTCATTTATTGTTCTATCAAATGCAGGTTCTAAATTACCACAACTTACATTTAAAGTTGATAGATAATTGTTTATTAGATCTTCACTGCTAATAGTTAAAGTGTAAGTTTTTTCATCCCCATTTTCTGCTTCTACTATAACTGTAATAGTTGGATTAGATGAAACATCAGGAATTGAAACACTATTTTCAAAACTATTTATTTCACTAACAACTTGTTCTGAATTATTTATCATAATACTTTTGATTTTTGAAGTATTTTTTAATGTTTTTAATTTTAAACTAGCTTGTTGTAAACCATTTGGAACAAATACTTCATATTCTGTTTTATCTTTATCAAAAACAGGATTAAAATCATAATTATTTAATTCAAATGTACTTAACCTAGGATCAGTAGAAACTATTTTTGTTACAACAATTGTATATGTATTTGTAACTTTTAAATCTTCGCTTGTTACCTTTATTGTCACTGTTGATGTACTATCATTACTAAAATTACTATTACCAGAAATTGTATAAGTTGAGTATGGATCAGTTAAAACTATATTTTCTAAATTCAAACTTGTTTCATCTGTTGTAATTATATAATCAAAATTATTTTTATTAAATATTGGAGTTACATCTATACCTAAACTATCAATAGTAGCAATATCTTTAGCACTTCTATCAACTATAAGATTGTATGTTGTAGTTGTACCATTTTCTGCTTCTACTATTATCATATATATATTTTGTCCGGTTGTAAGTTCAACCTCATTTGATACTACATCACCATTTATATCATAAATTTTATATGAAGAATATTTACTGCTTAAAGTTGGTGTAATAGTAATCTTATGTTCTTTAGTACTTAAAGTATATTGATAACTGTCTGATGAAAAAGTTTCATTAATTCCTTCACTTGTTGTTAAATTAGATAATTTCGAATCACTATTTTTGTTATTTGTAATAGTTATTTTATATGTTCTAACATTACCATTTTGAGCAGTTACATTTATGAAAAAAACATTTTCTCCTAGTTTAAGATTTTGTGGAAAACTAGTAATAATATTTCCATCTACATCGGTAATACTATAAACTGCATTTTTACTTTCCAATGTTGCATTTATAGAAATTTGCTTATCTTCTGTAGTTTTTGTATATTCTAATGTTTCTTTATCAAATGTTTCATTAAATCCTACATTTGTTGTTATACTAGCTAAATAATTATTATCATCTAAAACACGATTAGCATGAATTGTATATTCTCTAGTATCACCAGACTCACTAGTAACCAAAATTTTGATATCATTTATTCCTTCTTTTAAATTAAGGTCTCCCTCTATTTTTACAGTTGCATATTTATTATTAGCAATTGCAGTTATATCAATTTTTTTATCAAATGTATCTAAATTATATTCTAATTGTTCTGGATCAAAACTTGGTGTTAAAGTATTATCTTTTACTTCTAATGTTTTTAATGTGTTATCATTACTTAATTCTCTTGTTACATTTAATGTATATATTCTTTCATTTCCTGTTTCACTGGTTACTTTTATTGTTACTACATTTAAACCAGCTACAAGTGATTTAGCATTTTCGCTTATTTCAACTTTTGCATATTTGTTTGTTGGAATTGCAGTTATATCAAGAGTACGATCGTTTGTTGTAAAACTATAATCTAGTGTATCAGAATTAAAATTTGGTATTAGGTTATTGTCTTTTACAATTAGTGTACTAAGAGAATTATCATCAGATTTTTCCCTAGTTATAATAAGAGTGTACGTTCTAACAGTACCATCCTCTGCTGTTACAGTTATAACATTATTAGAAGGATTTTCTGTCAATAAATTTATATTTTTAACATATACACTACTATTTCCTATTTTAGCACGTTTGTTTCCATCAGCTGTTGCTGTTAGCAATACATTTGTAACTTCATTTGGAAGAGTTAATGTGTAATTGTCGTATAATGGATCGAAATTTGGAGTCAATTTATAAATTTCGCTTCCATTTGTTACTAATAATGATTGTAAATAATTATCTGTATATCCTGCACGATTTACTATAATTTTATAATCACAAGTTGAACCATCTTCTGCTGTAACACGAACTATAATTTCATTTTTTCCAGCTTGTAAATTATTATAATTTCCAATTATTGTATATTTTGATGTATCAGCTGATGGAACTGCATTGATTGTTAATTTTTCAGTTTCACCTGTTATATACATGTAATATACAAATTTTGTTGATTCAAAAGGTTCTGTTAAATTTGCTTCATCTACAGTTAAACTAGATAATAATGTATTTGCATTTGCTTTTCTATTTATTATAAAAGTATAAGTCAACTTACTTCCATCTTGTGCGGTTACAACTACATTAATTGTATTAGCACCTACATTTAAGTTATATTCGTCTAATCCAGTTACTGTTGCAAGTAATGGATCTTCTAAAATACCTGACAATGATATTTTTGAAACTGAATTCTCAACTACCATGTTATATTTCAAATTCATTTTATTAAATGTTGGCGTAGTTTCTAGTTCTTTAATATTTTCTGAATCTGTAATATCATTTATTGTAAGTTCTTTTAAGAAAGCATTATTACTTTCTAATCTGTTAACATGAACATTATATTGCTTTTGATTTCCATTTGCAGCAGTTACAGTTATTGTAATTGTATTTTCACCATACTGTAAATCGGATGAATCTATTTTTACAGTTGCATTTTCATCATCCGCAATTGCTTCTAGTTCTACACGCTCTGTTTCATTTGGAACAGTTACATAATAATCAGTTATATTATATGAATAGTTTATTTCATATTTTGGTGAAATCATTCTTAAAACTTTTAAATCTGCATTTCCATCCATATCACGGTAAATGTTGTAATTCCATGACGTTATATGATTTTTATCTTCACTTGTAACGTCTACTTGGAATTTATTATTTCCACCAGACAATTCATACAAACCATCACCATTTACAGTTTGAAAATAGTGAGCTTTATCAACCACCATAACAATTTCTCTAATTGTATATGGAACTTTAACATTATATGTATTAATTTCAGGATCAAATTTATAATCACATGCACCATCTAAAGTTGCACAATACTCTTCTATTAATCCATTTATGAAAATATTTTTTGGAGTTGCATTTGTATCTGCATCTCTTGTAACAATAACTTTATATGTCTTTGTATATCCATTTTCTGCTGTTACTACTAAAGGAATTTCTGTTGTTCCACTTTCTATTGTATAATTTCCATTTCCTACAACACTTGCTTTACTATCAGCAGGAACACCTTCAATATTAATTTCAACTTCATCTGAATTTAGTTTTAAATAATATGTATCAACATTATAATCCCATTCTGGTGTCATAACACCTTTATTAGATATAATTCCATCTAAGAAATTATTTTCACTTTGTTGATATGGAATAGTTACTTTAACATAACCATTTCCAGAATGTCCTGTTTCCATTGTACCAGTTGGTGATTTAAAATAATTTGAACCACTAACTGTATTAGCATTTGTTAAATAATACTTGCTATCAAGTAACCACTCTTTTGCGTTTTCAATTACATAGGCAGTTTCAGAAGTATATATAAATCCTGATCCACCTCCACCACCATTTGACCAACCACTTGTTGCTCCAGAGCCACCGCCGTACCAGCCGCCGCCGCCTCCACCTCCAAAGTAGTTTCCGCCACTAGTTGGTGCATTTGCGCCTATACCAAATTTTCCTATTGTACCAATTGCTTTATTATATTTTCCGTATGTTCCTCCGTCTGTTTGAGTACCTCCACCAGCTTGAGTTCCACAAGATCCACTTGCACTTGAACCTCCACCATTAAGTCCTCCTCCAACAGCTCCAGCAGCACAGCCATCTGAACCATGACCGCCTCCACCTCCGGCTACAATTACACGACTATATAATGAATCAGTTCCAATACGTATATCGGATGCTCCTCCACCTTTTCCTACACGTGAAGAACCACCACCATTAAATCCTCCATTTGCTCCACTACCACCAGCGTAAGCATAAAGGATTGTTCCTTTTTCTAAATAGACTGTTCCATATGAGTAACCTCCACGGCCACCTCCGGCTCCTCCTTGAGCTCCCCATACTTCTAATAAATATTCATGGTCATATGGAATTATTATTGTTTGAACGTTACCATTATATCCTAGATTTTTTTCATATCCACTTACAGTAACTCTTTTTGCATGTAAAGTATAAGTTGTAGGATCAACATGTGGTTCTGTTACTGTAATAATGATATCAAATTTATCTGATTGAATATATCCATCACCAGACACAGTAGCTTTTGCTTCTCCATCGTAAAGTTCAACTAGTGTGTCAATTGAAGCTATATGACTCTCAAATTCAATATCAAATTCTGTTTTATCATCAGTTATTGGGAAATCTATTACTGACCCACCACTACTATTAAATGTTAGTTTTTTTATTTTACTAGAATGAGGTAAGTTAATATTTAATGTATAAATTTTTGTACTTGTACCTGTTTCATTTGTTACTGAAATAGGTATGCTGTAAGAATTATTTTTATTAGATATATGTCCAATATTTGTGATGATTTGATCTGATGATCCTTTGTCAACAGTTAAATTATATTCGTCCATATAGTATGGTAAATTAACATTATATGTATATGTGTTCTTATCAAACGAAACATCTGAAAATTCAGATATAGAATGTTCATCAAAATATATATTATTTAAATAATCTATATCATTTGCTTCACGATAAATGTGATAACTAAATACTTCAACAGCACCATTTATATATGTAATTGTTATATTAAATGTGTTATCACCGACATGAATTTCTCTAGTTCCATCACCTTCTACACTTAAAATTGAATCACTGTCTGTAACTTTAAAAGTTACTAAAGATGAATCGTTACTATCCAATGTACCAGTGTAATCTTTTACATCATAATCAAATTTTTTATCCAAAGTGACATTGTCACTAACAATAATATCAAAATCGTATGATAATGAGAAAGATATTTTTACAAATCCATTTCCTTCATGTCCTGTTTCTGTTCCACCTGTTGTATTTGGGAACGAAGTATTTCCAGCTTTTGTTGAAGCTTCCATTAAATATTGGCTAGGTAATAATAGGTATTCACTTGGAACGGTTGTAGAACTAGCACTAGTCCAGACAAATCCTGAACCACCACCGCCACCTTTATCATCATCAACAGAGCCATCTACACCAGCTCCTCCACCGCCGTACCAGCCACCGCCGCCACCGCCGCCGTAGCCTCCATTTGCAGCTATACCTGAGCCACCTTGTCCAAATGTTCCATAATTATTTCCAGCTTTTATTTGCGATGCACCTTCAGCTCCTGATCCATAGCTTCCAGCTCCAGCACCACCAGTTAAGCCTCCACCGACTCCACCAGTATTTTGTGGTGCTCCTACTGAACCGCCTCCACCAGCGACTATTAAACGGTTATATAAAGATTGACCACCTATACGTATATCAGATGCTCCTCCACCATAGATAGTTCCGTACCCAGCTTTGCCACCGCCATTCCATCCACCAGCATTACCGGAGCTTCCAACATATACATAAAGTATTTGCCCTTTATTTAAAAATATTTGTCCTGTAGAATATCCACCTTTTCCACCGTTATTATTTCCACGATGTCCACCTTGTGCTCCCCATGCTTCTAATGTATAAATACCTGCCGCTGGGGCAACAAACTTTTGTGGAAGGCCGTTGTATGCATAACCATATGAACCAGTTGTCCCACTCATCAAATAATCACTTTGTTTATGAAATGTTATTTTATAATTAACTGTTAAACCTGTAATATCATTTTTTACATCTACACTATAAACATATTGTTTTTCATTTGTAATATCATAACTTCCAGTGTAGCTTTCAACCATTGAATAACCTTCATTTAGTTGAAAATTAACATTTATTTTTTTTACACTATCCAAAACTGAAATATGATATTCATATATTGTATAATCAAAATCTATTGGAATTTCACCATCATTAATAGTTATACCGCTTACACCATTAATTAATTTTGGGCTGATTCTAACGTATCCATTTCCTGTATGACCAGTTTCTGTTACTCCACTCGGATTTTTAAAGCTTACATTACCATTGGATAAAGTGGCGTTGCTTAAATAATTTTTATCTGTTACTAAATATCCTTCTGGCACATATTTACTATTCTCACTAGTAAAGGCAAAGTTGGATCCTCCACCCCCACCTTTATCATCATCAGCAGAGCTATCTGGATTAGCTCCTCCACCGCCATAGCCGCCGCTTCCAAAAGCGCCGTTTCCGCCATACCCAAAGCCAGCTCTATAAGAACCTGCAGCATTAATTGCACCAGCAGTACCTCCAGTACCACAACCATTATCAGCACTTAGCCCTGCAGCAGCACCAGATATATTACTAGCACCTACTGAGCCACCACCACCAGCCACTAATATTCTATTATAAAGTGAATTTCCACCAAAGCGAATGTCTGTAGCTCCTCCACCATACATGTTAGTAGTTTCACTCCATACACCACCTGTTGAGTAATATCCGTTAGTGTGTCCTCCACCATTCCAGCCTTTTGTTTTTCCATCTTGTGAAAGAGTAGAGCCGCTTCCACCAACGTATATATAAAGAACTTCTCCTTTTACTAGGTACATATCTGCTTTAGCGTACCCACCTTTTCCACCATTATTAGATCCTCTGTGTCCCCCTTGGGCTCCCCATGTTTCTAATGTATAAATGCCAGTTGCCGGAACATAGAATTTTTCATAGTTTCCAGTGTAAGAATATCCATAAGATACTACATCACGATTTTCTAAATACGCATTTTGCTTTTTTACATTTACAGTATAGACTTGAACGACTCCTGTTTCTTCATCAGTTAAAGTTATTGTATTTGTTACTGATAAATTATTAGTCATATCAGTGCTTCTATTTGATTGTGTTAAAGTATAACCATCTTCTGTTGAAATATTAAATCTAATATTTTCAATATCATTATCTACTGTTAAATTATATTCATATAAATTGTATTTATAATCAATTGGTACATTTCCACGATTGATTTCAAAATTAGTTATTCCATCAAGTTCTAAAGCAGTTATTTTGGCATATCCATCTCCTGCTCTTGAACCTGTTGAATAATTAACATTTGTCATATAATAATCGGGGGAAACTGAATAACCAGTTGGAACATATTGTTTAGTTTGAGTGTTCCAAGTAAAACTTGAACCGCCTCCACCTCCACGATCATCATCAGCAGAGCCATCAGGAGTAGATCCACCTCCACCATACCAGCCACCTCCACCGGCACCAGCATGGCCTCCTGAACCTGATGTTCCACTTCCACCAAAGCCAAGCCCTGCACGAAGAGAACCAGCACCAGACAATGTTGCTCCTACACCACCAGTTCCACATCCAGAAGAAGAGCCCCCAGTTAATCCGCCGGCACCACCAACTTTATTGTTAGCACCTACGGTTCCTCCTCCACCGGCTACTATTAATCTTGATTTTAAACTAGCTTCATTATCCCAAGCACCATTTACAAATCTAATGTCTGTAGCTCCTCCACCATACGTTTTTAAAGTTGGCTGAGCTCCTCCACCATTATATCCTCCATGTGTTTTTCCTGAACCACCGACATATATATATAAAATATCTCCACGTTTTAAATATACTTCACCAGTTGTATATCCACCTTTTCCACCATTATTAGCACCACGGTCGCCTCCTTGTGCTCCCCATGTTTCTAATTTATATATACCACTTCGTGGTACAACAAATGTTTGATAATCCCCACTATATTCAAATTCATACGTTGGACCTGCAGCATTTACTTTAGTTATCATAAATGGACATGCAAAAAAGAATATTAACGCAAGCGCTAATATAAACTTTATAGTAAATTTTTTTTCATTTTTTTTAGTTTCTACCATACTATCATCGTCCATCTTACTATCATAATAATTATATAATATTTTTTAAATTTTGTCATCATGCAATAGATATATTTTTAAAAAAAAAGTACTTTTTCAAGCACCTATTTTTCACTTTCAAAACCACAATCTAATATTACATCAATACTATAATCTGTTTTTCCATATGGTTCTTTTGGATAAATTACTACCATTGAAGTATTTTTATTACATTCTTCATTAGTTTCTTTATTAATAAAAGGGTTATTTTCATCCGTAGTTTCTGTTTTTTTAGAACGAAGCATATTGTCTAAACTAACTTTTATTCCAATATCTTTGTATTTTTCTAAAAAGACTTTTCTCTCAGTTTCATTTTTTCCTATTTGATTGTAATAAAAATCTTCATAGAATTGAACTCCCATTTCTTTAAGTGATTTGGTTAATTGTTCTGAATTGCTTATTGTTTTTTTCTTAAGTGTGAATATTAAAAATATTGATAGAACAACAACTATTATTATTACACCTGAAATTATACAATTTTTAATTAATTTTGAATTGTTTTTGTCTTTCATACAACATTACCTACCTTGGATTTAATTATACCACAAATAAAAATTATTAGATAGATTTTTTATAAATAAAAATAAATTTAATCTCAAAATAAAATATTTTTATATTTATAAAGTTTTCCACAGCAAAAAAGTGCACAGCACTTTATTCTACAAATTCAACAGGTTTTTGATCTAATCTATCTAAATAAAAATCGTTTAAATATTTCTTGCTTCTATTTGTCATTACATCATTTATTGGAATCAATGTATAATCCTTTAAAACTACATAATCATAAGTAAAAGTTAAAACATCATCATAAAACTTGGTTAATAAATCTATTTTCATAGTAGTTGTATATACATTTCCATTATCTGAATAATCAATTAATTCATAAAATCCTTTATCTGTTTTTACTATTCTGTCATTATAAATATGTAATATTTTTTCTTCTTCATAATTGCCATTTACTTTATAAGTAGTTGCAGGAACTGTTCTTTTCTCGGTAAAATGATAATATTCTTCTACTATTTTATAGATTATATTATCTTTTACATAAAATAGATTGCATCGCATATCATAATTTCTAGTAAGATTATGCGCCACCGAATATAAATCAGTATTTGTATCTTTGAATTTATATATAGAATTTTCAAACATTTCATATCCTTCTTTTACTTTATTATCTACATTATCATCATAAATTACATATTTTTTACCTGTATCGTCATAAAAGTATATATCTGAGCCATATGGAATGCCTATATTTGTTACTTTAATATTTTCTGGAATATCATACACCTTTTTGTAACTAACTTCATCTATTTTTAGTTTTTCTGGATCGTAAATGTAAGCTTTGTTATTAGATATAAATGCATAATTTATAAAATAAGAGTCTTCATTTAAAACTTCTCCACCTGCAAAAGTATAATAATTTGCTTCTTGCTTTGTTTTACCATTTTTCTTAAGTACAGCTTCAAGCAAGTTGACTGGTTCTGTATCTGTTTTATCAGTTAATTCAGGTGTTTCTGTTGTTTTTATATTATTTTTATTAAATAACACAAAACATAAAATACCAACTAATAATATAAATATGATAATACAAATTAAAATAATTTTTTTATTTTTCATATTTCACCTATTTTTCAATATATCCACTTGTTTTTTCTGTATACATATTATCAGTTATTGATTTATATCTTTCACCTTTATAATCATCGGTAAAACCATTGTAGGCTTTATATATATCACCATTTTCAGTATCATAAACTCTTTCATAACCTAATGTTGCATCACTTTGTTTTTGACTCATTATATCATAAGTTTTACTTCTGTTTTCCCAAGCATTCATATATGAATCAAAAGCTTTTTGTACACTAGCGCTTAATTCTAATGCTTGTTTAGTTTGGGCATTACCATCATCTATAGTTTTTTGAACATAAGAACTATTAAAGTCTATTGAATTAATTGATTGTAATAAAATATCTTTATAATCTATAAATTTATCTTTTGCAGATGTAATGGCCATTATGTCATATACCATATAATAAGCTGTATCTACACCACCCATATAATTATTACCAAAATTAACCACGGAAGCTAAAAACATACCTTCTGCTTCTTTATTATTTTTATCATTAAATGTAGCTCTTAAAACTTTGCTGTCCAAAGCAACACTTTTCATAGACGCACTCGATTCAAATTCTTCTAATTTGTTAAAGTTGTTAATAGTTGGAAAATTTATTGTTGAAAAACTTGGATCAATTGATTTAATAAACGTAAAAATTTCATTAAATTTTTGGTAAAAACCTTCTGTCGTTGGATTATCTAAAACTACTGCATCGGCAAATAATTTATATTGAGAATTATATCCACTCATACTATAATAATTTTGCCAAGATGATTTTGACGCATTATTTTTTAGTAATGGTTGTACCTTCAACATTAAAAATATTTGATTTCTATCATCATTAGGATCATATACTCTTATTGCGTAATATATACCACTACCACCTGTTTCAACTACCCATCCTTTAGGTTTTTTCATAGTAAACGCATTATTTGTGTATTCCTCTAAAGTTATTTCACTTACTTCATTTTTAACTATTTTCACTTTTTCTTTTTTATCAGTTTTATCAGAAGGATTTAAACCTCCCATACTTACACCAGCTTTCTTAGTAAGTTTAATAGTAATGAATGCAGAAATAATTAATACTACAAATATTACTATAATGATTATTATTTTTGTTTTACTTTTCATGATATCTCCCTCCTTATTTATATTATTATTATTATAATTAAAATATATTTTTATAACAACTCACTTGTCACTTAAATCAATGTTTTTGCAGACAACTTTTTTGTTATTTTTAAATATATAGTATAATATATATGAGGTGTCAAAAATGTTTTTTAAAGATTTACTTAATAATTACTTAAGAGAATTAAACTGTACTTCAAAAGAATTATCTATTGAATCAAATATATCAGAAGCTGTTATAAGTAGATATCGCAGTGGTCAAAGAATTCCTAAAGAAAACAGTATACAAATAAATAATCTAATAAATGCTCTATACAATATTTCGTTAAAAAAAAATATAAAACTTAATAAAAAAGAAATTAAAGAGAAACTTATAAATTCTATTAATAAATATAATTATTTTAATTACGAAAATTTTAATAATTTAATATCTACAATGAATATCAATATAAACGAAATGTCAAAATATATTGCATTTGATTCTTCACATATTTCAAGAATTAGATATGGAAAAACAAAACCATCGGATTCAGAAGATTTCAGTAAAAGAATTTGTAACTATATATTTGAAAAATATAACAACAAAGATAGCATTCAAAAATTATCAATAATACTTGAATGTGATGCAACAGATTTAAAAAAAATATGTAATTCATTATATAATTGGCTTACAAAACAATCAAAAGGCAACACTCAAATAAATGATTTTTTGAATAAACTTGATAGTTTCGATTTAAATGATTATATTAAAGTTATAAAATTTGACAAATTAAAAGTTCCAAATATACCTTTTTATAGATCAAAAACAAGAAATTATTATGGTATTGAAGAAATGAAAAATGGGGAATTAGATTTCTTTAAAGCTACTGTTTTATCTAAGTCTAAGGAAGATATCTTTATGTGTAGTGACATGCCTATGGAAGATATGGCTAAGGATATAAATTTTGGTAAAAAATGGATGTTTGCAATTGCTATGAGTTTAAAAAAAGGATTACATTTAAATATAATTCATAATTTAGATAGACCATTTAATGAAATGATGCTAGGACTTGAAAGTTGGATTCCAATTTATATGACTGGTCAAATATCACCATTCTATTTAAAAGATAGCAAAAATAATATATATAATCATCTAAATTATACTTCTGGTACAGTTGCACTTTATGGTGAATGTATAAATGGATTTCACAATAAAGGTAAATATTATTTAACTAATAAGAAAGAAGAAGTAAACTATTATAAAGAAAAAGCAAATTTGTTATTGAAAAAAGCATCTCCTCTTATGGAAATATATAACGAATTTGATAAAAATACATTTAAAGCATTTTTATTAAATGATGCAAAATTAAATGGAGAAAGGAGAAGATTTTTACATTCTTTACCTTTATTTACTATTGACGATAAATTATTAAAAAAAATATTAAATGATAATAAAATTCCTAAGGAAGATATAAATGTTATTTTAAAATATAAAAAAGATGAAGAAGTAAATATCAATTTAATTTTAAAAAGTAATATAATTACTGATAATATATTTGTAAAAACAAAAGAAGAATTTAGTAATTCAAATATTTATTTGTCACTTGAAAATATTTTTTATAATAAAAAAATAAAATATAATTATTCTGAATATTTAGAACATATAAAAAGTACTAAAGATTATTGTAAAAAAAATAAAAATTATAAACTAAATATTCAAAAAAATAAAACTTTTTCTAATATTTCATTAATAATGCTAGAAAACAATTATGTTATAATTTCTAAAACTGAAAATCCTAATATTCATTTTGTTATTAAACATCCTAAATTAGTCGATGCAATAAAAAACTTTACTCCTTTAGTAACAGAGTAAAGCTTTTTATTTTTTTATTTTATCAAAGTATACATCATAATTTTTATCTTTTTCTTCTTCTATTGTTTTTATTATACTTTGTTTATAATCATCAGTATCATTAAAGCCCTTAAATGTTTTTGATCCTATAATTGTATATGGAACTCCAGTAACTTTTTCTCCCATACTACTTGCAAATGCATTTAATATGTTCAAATTCTCTTCATTATACCAAACTTCAAATGTATATAAATTATAATATTTACTATATTTAGTTTTTATTGATTCAAAAAATTCTTTTTCTTTTTTACAATGTGGACAACCATCACCCCAGAATAAGTAAATATTAACTTTGTTTTTTTCACGTACTACATTATCTAAATTTATATCATATGAGGTGTCTAATGTAGTATCATTTGTCACATTATTTTCTTCTTTTTTACTTGGCAATTTTATATAAGTAGATAACCACGTTTTAAAAGCCTCTTCTGAATTGTAAATATCAATATCTTCATCGTTATCTGCTTCTAAGTAATCAATTATTTTACCATCTTTAAAAATTACAAATGAAGGATAATATTTTATATATTTTTCAAGGTTTGTATTTTTTATTGATGTAAATTTTATTTTATAAAAGCTTATAGGTGTTGTTTCTTGAAATTTTTTTAAAATACTTTCAAATTTAGATGAAGTATCACATAATGGTTGATATATAAATAACGCAAATGATTTTTTTTCATCTATTAATTCATTTAAATCTTTTGTTTCAATTTCATTTAATGTATTTGTTCCATAATACCTTTCATCTAAAGAAAATATTTCATTTTTATTTTCTTTTTTTATTAATAAGAAAGTTAATAATACAAATATAACTATACATAGTATTATTGAAAATATAAGTATTTTATTTTTCATTTAATTCCTCAAAGTTTATATCATGATATGAAACTTTCCAAAAGTCATATGTTATTTTTCCATCTTTAATATTTTTAACTTCAACATTATTTTTTCCTTTATAATACCAATAGCCACCTACGTTATAAATTTTATCTTTATCCCATCCTAATGAAACAAGTAAATTTTTGGTCATTCCTGCATAACCTCCTCCACCGCACATTAGAAATATGTTTTTATCTTTTGGAAATAGATATTCTAATATATCTAAAGATTCTTCATAGTTTGCTTTATAAGTACCATCTGAAACTTGTGTGAATAATGTTTTACCAGCATAGCTACTTCCTACTTCTTCTGGAAGACCTGTTACATTAACTAAGTATGGATATGGAACCACTTCAAATCCTCTTACAAAACCAGATAAATATGAATCGCCTCCTATTGCCTCATAATTGCCTGGATCTTTTAGCATTCTCATATCTCTATATACTGAATCAGTTCTATCTAAATAATTATCTATTGTCTCTTCATTTATATTTTTATCTATTCCGAATTGACCTCTAATTCCACTTGATACTTCTGGTTTTGGAAGGTTATTACCACGGTTTAAAAATATTAAACCTGATGATAATACTACAAGTATTATTACTGTTATGGTGATTTCTATTTTTTTATTTTTCATAATTAACTAGCATTCCTTTCTTTCGTCCTTTCAATAATAATTTTATAGTAATATATAATTACTTTTCAATAACGTAAAAGTTGAACTTCTCAACTTTTAGTTGAAATATTATTTATTACAATTTTCTTCTATTTTTAATGGAACTTTATATGTCGTAGTCTTATCAGACTTATCTGTTGCATTTATTAGTAAATATAATGAATTATCACTATATTCCTTGCAAACTTTTTCATAGTTATTAACAACTAAAGTAATTTGTTTTAAAAAAGTTTCTAATTTAATATTTTGGTTTTTATCAGAGTTATATGTTTTTATTTTTCTTTCTATATTTCCAGATGTTTCATATAATGTACACTCTATTTTTTTATATTCAATATTATTATCTCCACCACAATATTCAATGTTTGAAATATAAATAGCAGATTTATTATTATTATAAGCAATGTTACCCGAAATATTAAAGTCATTACAAGTTGTGGATATTGTTTTAAAATTAAAATCTTTATTTTTTAACAAGCAAGAAATAATACAAATAATTATTAGTAAAAAAACTACTGATAATATTATATATACTATAAAGTTATTTTTCTTTTTATTTATATTGAGTTCTCCATTATATATTTCTTCTAAGCTTATATTAAAATCTTTGCTTATTTGTTTGATTAAAGCAACATCTGGCATATTTTTTCCATTTTCCCATTTACTAACTGCTTGATATGTTACATTATATTTATCGGCAAATTGTTTTTGTGTTAAATTATTTTTTGTTCTTATTTCTTTTATAAAATTTCCTATTTTTTCTTGATCCATAAGTTTTTACTCCCTTTACAAAATTATAACTTAATATATATTTTTTAACAATATTTTTTATTTATAATCTTACTAAATAAAGCTGGTGTAAAGTTTTAAATGCTAAATTATTTGTTGATTTTTGAAAATATTACTTTTTCTAATTTAAAATTAATACTTTATTAACTTTTATAAATAATTTAATTATAAAAAAGTGTAAAGAAAAAACAAACTTTTTAAGTTTATTTTAACATTCTAATATCCATTCTTGTAAATATTTTATTTCTGTATGACAATATTTGCAAACTTTATCAATTGCATTTATAGAGGCTCCACAGTTTTGACATTTTATCATATTAACTTTGTTATTTAATTCTAAAACTCCATTTTCATTATGTCTCATAATATAGTTATCTTTAACAATTTTAGATTTTATTTTATTGTTTTCAAAATATATGATTCTTACATCTGCACACACTTCTACATAATTTATATTATTTTTAACGTAATTTTTAAACTTAATGTAATCTAAGATATCATAATCAATTACATTGCTTTTATTATAATAATACTTTCTTACTTCATAATTTAAGTTATTAAAAAATTTCTTTTTATCTATTTTTGTTTTATTCCAAAATTTAATTTGCTTTTCATTTTGTTTATTTTTATATATTTTTATTGGAGTTAAAATAATATATGCATCTATAATGTAAAAAAGATAATATAAAACTAAGGATATTATTAAACTAGATACAACTATTTTTGATATATCATAATTATTAAATGTTCTAGATGTTGTTTTTATGTATATGTAACTAATAATAATGCTTGTTATTAAATCAACTATTCCAGTTACTATTCTATAAATATTGCTTCTTAAAACTTTATCATAATGATATTTGCTTCCTAAATCTTTATCTATATAATCAATATTATAATAAGTTCTACAATATGGACACCCATTTTCAAACTCTTTTATGCTTGATTCAAATCCACAGTTTTTACATTTGTAGTTTGTAGTTTCAAGTTCTTTAGAAATGAATGTATATTCTATTCTTGAGTCAAATAAATTTTCTTTATGGATTAATTTATTTTTTAAATAATATTGTTTTTCGCATCTTATACCATTTATAATATCATCATTTATAGAATTATCTGTGTTTCGTTCTAATATTTTATTTCCTACTATGTATTTTGTTTTTATATTTATTCCATAATCTTTTAATTTTTTGTTATGAAAGTTATCAGATATCAATGACATATTTTTCTCCTATTAATTATTATTGTTATTATTATTGTTATTATTGTTATTATTAGATGAAGATCCTCCGCTTGAATAAGAACTAGATGATGGTACATAATGATCAATCGTCCTAAAAAAATCATTGCTTATAACTAATCCATCTATTGCAGAATTGGTAATATATGATGGAATAACTTCTAGTACTTTTAATCCTATTTTTAAAGTTATATTGTTTTTTCCACCTATTACTTTTCCTTTGGGATTTTGTTCTAAAAAGGAATAAACTTTTTCTAAATTATCATCAGTTAAAGAATAATATTTAGCTAAATCTATGCATCTTTTTTTTCTAATTAGTTCTTCATATGTGTCTGGTTCTTTGTTCATTTTTTTATTTCCTCCTTATCAATATAATAAAATTCTATATTTTGGAATGGCAAATTTATTGCTTGAATGTGGTAATACGCATTATTTTTTTGTTTTATATAATGGTAATCTCTTAGTGAAGATGTTGTAAAAAATATGTTGTTAGGCATATCAAATGTTAAAGAATGTTTATATTCATTTATTAATGAAGTTATATCATATTCATAATAATCTTCTTTATCTGTTTTTGTGTTATCTAAAACACCTTTATATACTTGATGGGTAAATACATGTCTTTGTTTTGTTCTTTGTTCATCTCCATATGTTACTAAATCACCACTTAATAACATTATATATAGTGAGTTATTTTCAGGATAATCACATTCTTCATTAATCATATGTTTTTTCATATATATTTTAATTTTACTTTCTGGTGTTACATATATAAAATCTCTTACTTTTTTTATTATTTGAGATGATAGCTTATATTCTATATCATCTACTTTTAAAATAAATACATTGTCATCGTATATATATTTTAATTTTTTATCTTGTTTAATAATTTCTTCTAATTGATTATAATCATTATTTCTTTTAGGTATATATTTACTATTATCTTGTGCCCTCATTTTAATCAAATATTGGTACACAAATTCATCATTGTATTCATCTATATTATAGTTTCTATCCTTATATAATTGTTGTTGTAATTTACAAGTATAACTTTTATTTGTATTGTATGTATTTTTTACAAATGGACAACCAGTTTTACATAGGTACAAATATCCACATTTTGTGCATTCTTCCGCTAAGGGCATTTTATTATGGTTTGAAAATATTTTCTTTTGAGCAGTATTTAATATTTCTTCTACACTATTTTCATATATATTTCCATAATAGTAATCTTTATTTTTTTGCCCCCTTACACATGAATATATATCCCCATTTTTTTCAAGTAAGAAAAATTTTTCTCCGCAATTATCACAATTAGTACAGTAGCCTGGCCCAAATTCATCAAACCATGGACCATTTACTCCAACTGTTAAATCGGTTCCATCAAATTCTTTGTGCATTCTTTTATAAAATTCAACTTGTTCTTCTTCTGTTATATGATGTAATATTCCATTTGAATTATAATCAAATCCTATCATGAAATTAAAATCATTCATATCTAAACATGTGTTTTTATTTAAATATTTGATATCTTTTATTATTTCTTCAATATGATTATAATGTTCTTTAAAAATAGTAGAAGAAACTTTTTTCTTATTCGGAATATTTCTCATCAGTTCTATGTTTTTAAATATTTTATCTAATGTTTTTTTATTACCTTTTGTAACTCTATATTTATCATGAAGAAAGAGTGGTAAATCTAAACTTCCTGATATAGATACATTAAATTCTTTTATTGTATCTATATGTTTTTCTAAATCATATAGATTCGTTTTTATGTGTGGTGTTCCAACTTTAAATCCTGCGTTTGTTATGATATTTCTATTTTTATTATAGTAATTACTAATATACTCTATAATATCATGAAAATCTTTTTTTGAAAGGGTTGTTACTTCTCCACCATGAAGTGAGATATTAAAGGGAATAACATTATTTTGTCTAAATTTTTCTATTGCATATTCTAAAGTTTCAAGTGGCTTATATTTTGTTTTTTCATCTTTGGTATTCTCTTCTAAATAACAGTATTTGCACCCCATATTACAAGCCATTGTTGGAACATATAATAAATGTATATACTTATTTTCCATGTTTTAACCTCTAATTATAATATACATTTAAAGAAACACTATCTGTTCTATTAAAAATATAACTTGAAGGTATTTCAACGGCTACATTTTCATTAATTTCTTGATAAGGGGCATCTTTTGTTAACGTAAAATTAACAGTTCCATCAGTGTCTTTATATATTAAATTAAAAGAATTTGAATTTCCTTGTTCTAAAACATTAACAAGTTTTATACTAAAACTAGATGATTTGGAATCTGATTGATATGGGGTTATTGTGATTTCTTGATTTAACTTTATATATCTATATGTATCATATTTATATTTATTATTTGATGTATTGGTTAAAGTATTTTCTCCAAATCTTTTTACTACAGTAGGACTTTCTTTAAATGCTCGACTATTTACAGAAGTTTCTTTAGGGAGTGTTATTTCATCCAAATTTAAACACATTCTAAATGCAGAAGATCCTATTTTTTTTAACTTGCTATTTTCTGTTAAAGTAACAGTTTTAAGTGATGTATTTCCATAAAATGCATGGCCACCAATTCTAGTAACACTATCTGGAATTGTTATTGATTCTAATGAACTACATTCTTCAAATGTGTTTCCTCTTATTTCAGTTAAATTATTTGATAATTTAATGCTTTCTAAGGCTGTTGCATTATAAAAAGTTTCTCCGCCCATATATGTTAAAGTGTCTGGTAATTCTATAATTTTTAGTGAAGTACAGTTATAGAATGCTCCTCCACCTAGATATTCTAAGTTTTTTGGAATATTAATTTTAGTTAATTTTTTATCATTTTTGAATGCACGACCTCTTATTTCTGTAATTGTATCTGGAAGTGTTACTTCTTCTAAAAATGGCATATTTGAAAATGTATTTCCTCTTAAAGCTACAACATTTTCACCCTTATATGTACTTGGTATAGTAACAGTTTTAAAATTAGTTAATCCAAAAGTATAAAACCTTACTGCATAGCCATTGTCCATTTTTTCATAAAATACTCTTGGATTCATGAAAATAATAAGTGGAATTATAAGAGCTAAAAACATGCCTGAAAGTGTAATATATTTAGTATTGTTTTCTACTAATTGAGATTTAGTATTCATAACTATATTTGATACTTTTTCACTAGGTCTTGATTTTAGTTGTTTTTTTAAATATACCATTAAATTATATTTTCTTGAAACTTTAAAAAATATAAATAATATAATTGCTCCTATTATATATATAGCCATTGTTAAATGAAAGAATATTAATGAAATATAAATAAACAACAATATAGAAAATATAACATTTAAGATTTTTTTCTTTTTTAATACTTCCCTTGGAATTAATTTTGTGTTTCTATCTATATTTGCTTTTTTTAATTCTCTATCAATAAATTCTTCTACCATGGCATTTTCATTTAAATCAAAGATACTATCATATTGTGGTTTTACACTTTGAATTAAAACTTCTTCTATTTTTGTTCCACAACTTGCACAAAACTTATTATCTGCATTTAATGTAGCTCCACAATTTTGACATTTTTTTATTACATTAACAGGATTTTGTACAGGTTTAGTTTTTAATTTAAATGGGGATTTTTTTGTTATTACTGAACATATAGGCACAGCTATAAATGCTCCAATAAAGATTGCAAAAAAATCAATTGCTGTCATAACTTCAGGTATAAATAAATCAAAAACTAATAATATTATTGCTCTAGTTACAAATAATTTAATAAATAAACTTTTTAATTCACCTTCTTCACTTAACACATTAGCAATTGGGAAGAAAACAAATATTGACATATGTATTGTAGTAAACAACTGTGTCATTATTGCTTCAGATACAGAGCCTGTACTTGCAAAAACTTGAAGTGGTAACATTAATAATGTTAATAATAAAATTTTTTTCATAAATACGACCTCTCAAACTATTCTTATTTTAATTATATCATCTTTTTTTAAATTTCCAACCAATAAAGATGAATTAGGATCATGTAACTTGTAGTTTTCTATAACTTGATTTTCATCATAATTTGCATAACAATATTTACAAAAATGTTTGCAGGTATTATATGCACCGATATCAACCATTTTTACACAATTACATTTTTTTTCTTTTCTTCTATACATTTTATATTTAAACTTATATTTAGCTTAGACATATTATACAAAATTGACTTTTATTGATGCAATAAAACTATGGTTCATATTCATTTTTGATAAAACATATAAAAAGAAACAAGTTTTATAAAAAATTGTTTCTTTATTAATTATCTTCAAGTATTATTTGACCATCCGTAATTGGTATATTTGGGAAACTTGCATCCATTAATGTGAAGTTTCTAACTGGTGCTGTTGGATTTATTATTTGTACTGTTTCAGAAGCTTCAGTCATCACTATTGATTTAACAGTATCTTCAAATGTGTGTCCTCCATCACTTGATATTTGTTTGTAATATATTGCAGTACTTCCTGATTCAGCAAATGGAACATTATTAAATACAGCGTTTCCATCATCATTAGTTGTTATTTCATTTCCAACTATTGTTCCTGTACTATCTGTTCTTATAAATTTGGCACCAACAATTTGTATTCCAGTATTAGGATCTCCTGTATCTGTAACATGAAGTGTTAAAGTCCCTTTGGCACTTATTGTAAATGCATATGTAGTCGTTCCATCTGCAATGGTAACACTTTTTGGCTCAAGTGTTGATGCATCATATCCACCGGCAACAGCTTGGGCATTATATGTTCCTGTAACAAGTTCAATACTTCCTTTACCATTTGTTATTGGGATTGTATGTCTTGCCATAATATCATCTTCCCTCCTTCTATTTTTATATTTGGATAATATTTGTCCTTTAATAAAAATGTAACAAAATGTTCTTTTCTTTTATTGTCACTAATATTTATACAATAAAGCTTATTCTTTCTTGCAATTAAAGGAATTTTAATAATTGATAAATTAGAATATATGACTAATTTATATACCTCATTATTGCATATTGATATTTTTACTTTTCCAAACCTATCTGTTATTCCATCAAAAACAATCTCATTACATTTATCTTCTAGTTTTATTTTTAAATTACTTAAGCTTATACTTTTATTACTGCAGAGTTTAATATAAATATGATCATTTGTCATAATTCACCTCATTACAATATATTTTATGAATCAATTTTCTTTTTTGTAAAGGCATTATGCCTCAATACTCCAGATTATTAATGTAGAATAATCTTCATTTTCAAGTAAATCTTTACTAGGTTTTAGAAACAAACCTTTATCAGTCGAAAATGTAATATTACTAATACTTACATTCCCACCATTATCATTTGATTCATATATCAAATTTTTATTTGTTTTTAAAAGAATTTCTTCATTATTAAATTTTTTAAAAAGTAGTGAATCAATTAATACTTTACTAGTATTCTCCATCATTGGATTTATATATTTTATATAAAGTTTCCAATTGGTACTATTTAACCTACTATCAACTACAGTTACCACTGTTCTATTTTTTTTAGGTAAAATAATTGGATTAGTTGAAGATGGTATTATACTAAACGGAATATTTTCTGTTACTTTTAAAAGAGTTAACTCCCCCATAAAAGGTGTTGTTACCTTTCTTTCAGTAAAACAACTATTTAAACAAGCTGTTATTTTCACTCTTGTATTATCTGATATAGTAGAATTAATGCTTGCTTCAAACAAACCATTTTCATCTGAAACTACTGTTAAACTTTTATTATCATATTCTATTTTAATATTTGCATGTGGTACGGTATGACCTGCAATAACATCTGTAGAATTTATAATTGGATGAACATTTATTTTAAGCATTCCAATAGTCAATATTTTTATATTTTGCAAGGTAAAACTATTTATATCTGTTAATGAACTTAATTCAGTTTCTGTAAAGTTATGGGATATAATTACTGTACTATCTTTATTTAGCACACCTGTTATTTTAGCTGGTGTATTTTCTTTGTACCAATAGAATGCTGGTATATCATCAAGACCACAAGCAGAAGTGTAATCAAGAGCATATATCCACATATTAATTCTACTAAAATTAAATACAAAATTAACAGGATTATTGGTATAAACTACATTTGCATTTTTAGTATAAATATTTACATATTTGGGATTATCTAGTATAAAATTTTGATTTGTTCCTTTAAAATAAATATTATAATTATCAGATGGTGTAGTCATATATGTATTTATTACTGATATACTTGCACCTTCTTTAACCATAAAATCTCCAAATACATTCCACATAGGAACTCTTTGATGACTTTTCTCTATAAATGTAAAATTAGCCATTTCTTCTATTACAACATTTCTAGCACCATGAGTTGTCGTTATTGCAAAACCATTACCTGTTGTTAAGAGAAATTCAGCTCCATGTCCTACTATCAAATCTAACCTATTAGTTCCATTCATAAGTTCCCTATTAGTTGTGATATTTACATTACTATTAGGAACTATTTTAATATAAGATGGTATAACATCATTAAAAAAGAACACTGTATTTGTATTTGAACTGCTTGTAATAGTTGTATTTCCACCAATTATAATTCTATTAGAATCACATACTTTTTTTACTTCTACATTATTAGTGTCCTTTGCGTTTATAAGAGAATCAATAATTTTAGTTGTTCCATAATAATTACAAGAAAGCTCTACTCCACTAAAACTTATATTATTATATTCTATTACCACATCAGAATAATTTGGATGAGATGGAACATATATAACTCCATAACCATGAGAGGATATGATATTCATATTTTTTAATGTAATTTTTTTATTAGTTGTACTTACCTTTATAACATCTTTTTCTAAACTTAGATTATTGGTATAAGTATATTTAGTATTATTATAAGTTCCATCAATAATAATATTGTTTTTATTATTGTTTATAATAAAACCACTTGTTATTGTAATATCATTTCCTAAATAAACATAATTATAATTGTTTTCTTCACTCAACACCTGTTTTAATTCTTCACTATTATTTATTACAACAGTAGTATCATTTATTATTTGCATATCATCACTTTCCTTTACTATATTTTATGGTTTAAATTAATTTTGAAATAATTAATTCATAACAAAAAGAGTAGAATTTTCTACTCTTAATGTATTTTAGTAACACTTAACACTGCATTAGTGCTTCCATTAAATATTATATTAACTGTCATTGAAGGCCTTACATTTAATGTAACAAGATCATCTTTATTAAGAGATACAATAGTTGAACCACTTATACAATTAATTATTTGTGCTTGAAACTCACTAGTTGTATTTGTAGCTGGTTGTAGTATATCATTTGCTCTTACAGACATAGTTAAAGCACAATCTTCATTTGTCGCTCCACATAATGAATATGAAATAAGATAAACACCATTCTCTTTTATTTTAATTGAATTATTATCTGGATATTCTGTAAGAAAAGCAGCTCCTTTTTCATATAATGGAATTGTAGTATCAGTTCCTTGTGGTAAATTAAGTTGCGTGTCAGTCATTAAATATCTAATCCCATAAGAAGATACGAATTCTGTTCCCGGGGGTCCTGCTGGACCTTGTGGACCTCTATCTCCAGTATCACCTTTTTCTCCTTTTGGAATTAAAAAAGCTAAATGATGTACCCAGTTTTCAAAAGTATCCATAACTTGTGCTGGTTCTCCAGGCTCTAAAGTTTCGGTTTCATCTATGGCAATATGTTCTGTTCTTCCTATTTCTCCTGGCAATCCCCTTGGTCCTCTATCTCCAGTATCACCTTTTTCACCTTTTGGGATTTTAAAATCTAAAACTACATCTACTGGTGTTCCGATATTTATAACTTCGGCTTCTTCAGTCGGTTCTATTGTTTCTACATTTCCAATTTGAATAGTAGATGGTCCTTGATCACCTCTTTCTCCTTTTATTCCTTGTGGACCAATATCACCTTTTTCTCCCTTTGGTCCTGGAATTCCTTGTGGTCCAATTTTCCCTTCTACGCCTTGTTGTCCCCTAGGTATTTTAAAGTTCAAAATGACATCTTCATTCGTTCCAGAATTTTCTACTTTAGCAACTTCAAATGGTTCTACTGTTTCTGTAATTCCAACATCAATACTTGAAGGTCCTGGAATTCCTCTATCTCCTTTTTCTCCCCTTGGACCAGTTGGCCCTTGCACATAACAAATTTGATATTTTTTTCTTTCTTCTTCGATTCTTTTCCTTATTCGTTCATAATCATCACAACTATTCATTATACCCCTCCTTTAATTTTTTAGAATTAACTTTCTTATTTCAATTCTTCTATTTAATTTATGAAAATATTTTTAAAATGTATAATGAATATGTAATATTAGTATTAAAAAATATTACTTATTCTCATAAAAACTTCCTAAAAATTATATTTAGATGTATAAATTATGCTTACAATAATTAACATTTACAAGGAAATATCATTATAATACAATATTATTTGTTTTAATATTCTATAATATTTTTAATAGTTTCTGAATTTATTTGTTTTTCAAGGAGTTCTGTTGCTTCCTTTCTACTTTCTTTATAATTAGATATATAATAATTTTCTGTTGTTTCTATTCTAGAATGCCCTAGTATCTCGGCGACATCTATTTCTACTCCACTTCTTAACGTTTTTGCCTCAACCCTCTCTCAAATCACAGAATCTACATTGAATATCATTCCAAGTTAAAGCAAATACTTCACAAGTTCTCATCCAGTAAAGCATGCTGTTAAAAATGCACATACAAAAGCTTTGTTATTCTTAAATCTATTTAAAATTATTTCAATTTCTTCTTTGATATATATATGACCTATATCTTTTTTTAATTCGAATGATGATACTCTTGGAATTTCTAAAATACTTGCTATATTATTTTGAATAAATCCAAAATAATACATTACATCTCTTAATGAACTTTTGATAATTTCTTAATATCACTTTTGTACTTGAAGCTTGTTATAACTTTAATAATGCTTGATTTAAAACATATGGTGTTAAAATTGATAGTTTATAATTACCTAATTCTTTTTTTATATTTCTAAAAGATTCTTTGTATCTTTTGGCTGTAGAATATTTATAATTTAGTTCAAAATATTCTTTCATCCAATAATCTAAATAATCACTATAAGATATTTTGCTTGACTCTATACAGTGTCCCACATTTATATATTAATTGTATGCTTTTACTCCTACCTCAATAGCTTCTGATTTGGTTTTAAATCCTAACTTGTTTTTATATTTTCTTTTACCATCAATAGATACAATAGCAAATTGATATTGATATACCTTCCCCTTTTTCTTATACTGATCATTTTATCATCGCTCTTTCTTTTGATTATTATAATTTTACATCTAAAAAGTATCAACGAATATGCTGATACTTTTTTAATTAGTTATTAAATTATTTTCTTCATTAACTTGTTTTTGTAATAACTCTAAATCTTTTATATTTTTATTATCTTTTAATACTTTCATTTGTCTTCTTGCTGAATGATTAAGTCTTACTAATCTTTCACCTTGTGGTATTTTTTCTTCAATTAGTTCTGCATTTGGGTTTTGCAGATTGTTTAATATCACTAAATGAAGCAAATCAGTGTAATCTCTTATATTTCCATTTTCAGCAAGTTTTGGATTTATTTCTCTCCATTCTTTTGCTGTCATTCCGAATAAAGCAACATTTAAAACATCAGCTTCTTCAGCATAAACAAATTTCTTTTGCGCTTCTGTAAGTGTTGGAACAATATAGGTTTTTACTGCATCAGTGTGAACCACATAGTTTAATTTAGATAAAATTCTATTTGCTTGCCAATCTATTTTTTCTTGATAAGCTTCATTAGTTTTTAATCTCTCAAATTCAGTTATTAAATATAATTTAAACTCCGGAGATAGCCAACTTGCAAATTCAAATGCAATATCTGGATGGGCATATGTTCCAATACTATATCTCCCACCTTTTGAAATTATTCCTATTGCTTTAGTTCTTTTTACCCATTGTGTTGGTGACATTGCAAATGAGTTTCTACCGTATTCAGTTTTAATTTGGTCGAATTCGACCAAATTAAAATCTTGATTATGAATTTCTTCCCATAGTACAATATAATCAATAGTATTTATTCTTCTTAACCAGCTTTTAACTGTAAAAGATGGATCACTTGAATTTTGATACTTTGCTAAATCAGTTAAAGAAATGTAATTAACATTTCCAACTCTTAGTATTCCCACCTTATTTTCTTTAACTATTATTTCTGCTGTTACTAAATCTTTTTTCAATATTTTTTTCTCCTTTCTATTTAGATTTTAAAAGGTGTCAACAAATATAATCATTGTTCACACCTTTATTTTACTACATATTTTTAATATTTTGTGGACAAGTTATAAAACTCGAACCAATTTATAATTTTTATAATTGTTAGTTTTCCGTTATTTTATGCTACTTCCCACAGCATTGTTTGTATTTTTTTCCCGAACCACAAGGACAAGGTTCATTTCTACCAATTTTTTCTGCTTTCTTTGGAGTCTGCTTTTTAACTTTTGAATTATCTTCAGCAGCATTACCTTTAACAACTTCTTTTCTCTCAGTATTTTGTCTAACTTCAGCTTTCATTAAGAAAGTTACAACTTCTTTATCAATTACATCTAACAAATTATCAAATAATTCATACCCTTCAGTTGTATAAGCTCTTAACGGATCTTCTTGTGCATATCCTCTTAAATGGATTCCTTCTCTAAGAACAGACATAGTATTAATGTGTTCCATCCAATGAGTATCAATAACTCTTAAAGCAATTGCACGTTCAAATTCTTGGTGAATATGAGCAGGAATATTTTTTATTTTGTTTTCATATTCAGTTACAAACTTATCATAAATAAATGAATTAATTTCATCAATTGATTTATTCTCAATATCTTTAAACTCTATTTTATTTCTTAAAAGTTCGTTTACTGCCTCTAATAACTCACTTAATTCATTAGAAGCCAATTTATTTTCATCATTCAAATGAGATTCAACTTGAAGTTCACAATAATTTTTTATAGTATCAAGTATCATTTCATGAATATTTTCATTATCTAAAATCTCATTTCTTCTTTCGTATATAATTTCTCTTTGTTGATTAATTACATCATCATATTGAAGTAATGTTTTACGTATATCATAGTTATTACCTTCTATACGTTTTTGTGCACTTTCAACAGATTTAGATAACATACCGTTTCTAATTGAAAGGTCTCCTGAAAATCCTACTCTTTCAAGCATAATTTTAGCCCTATCAGTACCAAATCTAACCATTAAATCATCTTCGAAAGATACACAGAATTGTGAAAATCCTGGATCACCTTGTCTACCTGATCTACCTCTTAATTGATTATCAATTCTTCTTGATTCATGACGTTCTGTACCAATTACACATAAACCACCAAGTTCTTTTACTTCATCTGTTAATTTTATATCGGTTCCACGTCCAGCCATATTAGTTGCGATTGTAACCGCACCTTTATTACCAGCTTTAGCAATTATTTCTGCTTCTCTTGCGTTATTTTTCGCATTCAAAACTTCATGTGGAATATGTTCTTTTTTTAACATTGAACTTATTAATTCACTTGTTTCTACAGCTATTGTACCAACTAAAACTGGTTGTCCTTTAGCATGTCTTTCTTTTATTTCATTTATTATTGCTTTATATTTACCTTGTTTAGTTGCGAATATCAAATCTTTAAAATCTTCTCTTATTACTGGTTTATTTGTTGGAATACAAATAACATACATATTATAAATATCCCTAAATTCTTCTTCTTCTGTCTTTGCTGTACCTGTCATACCAGAAAGTTTTTTATACATTCTAAATAAATTCTGGAATGTAATAGTTGCTAAAGTTTTTGTTTCTTCTTGAATCTTTACTCCTTCTTTTGCTTCTATTGCTTGATGTAATCCATCAGAGTAATTTCTTCCTTTCATTAAACGTCCAGTAAATGGATCTACTATTACAACTTCTCCATTTTCTACAACATAATCAAAATCTCTTTTCATAGCAAAATTAGCTTTTAGGGCTTGATTAATAAAATGTACTAAAGTTGAATTGTTAATATCATATAAATTAGAAACTCCAAACTTCTTTTCTGCTTTATCTATACCCTCTTTATCTAAACTTACTGCTTTTGTTTGTTCATCATATATATATCCTTTATTTTCTTTTAATGTTTTAGCAAATTTGTCAGCTTGAATATATAAATTAGCAGAATTCATGCTTCCACCTGAAATAATAAGTGGTGTTCTTGCTTCATCTATAAGAACTGAGTCTACTTCATCGACAATCGCAAAGTTAAATGGGCGTGCAACTCTATCTTGAGCTTTTACAACCATGTTATCTCTTAGATAATCAAATCCAATTTCATTATTTGTGGAATACATTATATCACAATTATATGCGTTCTTTTTTTCTTCTGAAGTAAGTTCTCTATAGTTAACCCCAACTGTAAGACCTAAAAATCTATATATAGAACCCATCCATTCTGCATCTCTTCCAGCAAGGTATTCGTTTACAGTAATTATATGAACACCTTCACCTGTTAGTGCATTTAAATAAGCAGGCATTGTAGAAGTTAATGTTTTTCCTTCACCTGTTTTCATTTCTGCAATGTTACCATAATGAATAGCAAAACCGCCAATTACTTGAACTTTAAATGGTTTTTCTTTTATTACACGATATGCAGCTTCTCTCACTACTGCAAAGGCTTCAACTTTTATGTCTTCTAGTGTTTCACCATTTTTTAATCTGTCTTTAAATTCTTGTGTTTTATTTTTTAATTCTTCATCACTTAGTTTTTGCATTTCTTCGTCAAGTTCAATTACCTGGTCAGCTAATGCATCAAATTTATTTAATTCTTTATATTCATGATCAAATAGTTTTTTTAATAAATTCATGTTTGTATCTCCTTCTATATGTCTCTATATCATTTTATCAAAAATAGCAAAAAAAATAAACAAAAAAAACTGTTTTTAAACAGTTTTCATAATTATTTTATTTCAATTATTCCGTAATTTCCATCTTTTCTTTTGTAAACTACTTTTGTAAAACCATCTTCTACTGCTTTAAATACGAAAAACGTATGACCCAACAAATCCATTTGAAGCATGGCTTCCTCTTCACTCATTGGTTTTACTTCTAATTGTTTTCTTTTTACTATATTTGATGATTCTTCTTCATCTAAAGATATATCAAGTTCTTTTATCTCAATATATTTTTCTTTATTTTTTTTCATTTTGGTTTTATTTTTTCTTATTTGTCTTTCTAATTTATCTACTGCAAAATCTATTGATGCATATAAATCACCATTTGATTCTTCACATCTTAAAATTGCTTTTTTAATAGGTATAGTAATCTCTACTATTTGCTCTTTTCCTCTTACTTTTAGAGATATTGTTGCCGTCAATTCTTCAGGGTTCTCAAAATACTTATCTAACTTTCCTAGTTTTTCAATAATATAACTTTTTATTGATTCTGTTATTTCTAATTTGTTTCCATGAATATTTGTTTTCATTTATATTCCTCCTACTATGATTATAACATGTATTTATTTTTTTGTCATTAAGAGATGTGAATTAACACAAAAATTTCATCTTTATATTATTCTCTTTGTTTACCCAAATATTCTATAATTATTGTTACTAGAGAATTTGTAAAATATGATTTTGATTTAATGTTTTTTAAGTCTGGGGTAGCCAAATATATAGTTTGACTTCCTATATTTACAAGTTCATATAATTCACTAGTATCTGGAACAGATATCATTCCATGCATATATAACTGCTTTGCTTTTTCATCATAAGACCATTCGCTCGCTCCAACGTATATATTATCTGTTCCTACCGTTCTAAATCCTATAGATACAAAATCAGTTGCTGGATTAAATTGTGTATCTGTTTTCAACGAATACGCAGATACTATAACAGATATCTTATAATGACCTATTACATTAAAACTGATTGTTTCATTTTCTGTGTCTAATGTAATTAACGAAGTTGGGTCAAGTTCATTACGATCTATTGGTAATCTCGCTTCACTTACAATCGGTCTTCCATTTTGATGTGTTCCATCATTATATGTAACTAAATATGCAGTTCTTAGAAGACTTGTTCCAGCAGGTCCTGTTGGACCTATTGGACCTATTGGACCAGTCGGGCCTGTCTTCCCAATTGGCCCCATCATTCCTCTTGGCCCTGTTGGGCCAACACAACAACTGGGTTTACATTTTTGATCATATTTTATTTTTTCAAGGGCCTTTGAATAGCTATCCATAATATTCTTTCTCCTTTCAAATTTATTATATGAAAACTTTAATTATATGAAATTATAGTTGCCTGAATATTTTTTAAATACTTAAATTCTTTTTTGCATATCTTGTAATAAAGGAGCGAATTATGAAAAGATTAAAAATATGTGTATATGCAATATGTAAAAATGAAGAAAAATTCGTAGATAGATGGGCAGAATCAATGAAAGAAGCTGATAGTATATATGTTCTTGATACTGGTTCAAACGATAATACTGTGGAAAAGTTAAAAAAACATAACATTATTGTAAAAGAAGAAATTATAAATCCTTGGAGATTTGATGTTGCCAGAAATAGGTCACTTGAAATGGTACCTGATGATATAGATATATGTGTGTGTACTGATTTAGATGAAGTACTAGAAAAAGGGTGGAGAAATAAATTAGAAAAGCTGTGGAAAAAGAATACTGATAGATTACACTATCATTATAATTGGAGTTTTGATGAAAACGGAATTCCTGCTATAAGTTTTTATACTGATAAAATACATAAAAGACATGGATATTCTTGGATGCATCCAGTACACGAAGTATTAACTTATAAAGAAGCACATGAAAATATTATAACAACTGATGATATTGTTTTAAATCATTATCCAGATCACACTAAATCCAGAAGTTCCTATCTTAATCTTTTAGAACTTTCTGTTGAAGAATGTCCTAATGATGATAGAAATATGCATTATTTAGGTAGGGAATATATGTTTCATAGTAAATGGAATGAAGCAATTGACACTTTAATTAAGCATTTAAGTTTAAAAACAGCAAAATGGAAAGATGAAAGATGTGCTTCTATGAGATTTATTGGTAGATGTTATAGAAATCTTAATAGATTTGATGAGGCAAAATTATGGTATGAAAAAGCAATACTGGAAGCGCCTTATTTAAGGGATGCATATATTGAATATGCAATGATGTGCTATAACCTTAATGATTTTAAGAAGGTATATGATTTATGTAAAAAAGCATTTTTAATAAAGAAACATGAAAAAAATTATATTAATGAAACATTCAGCTGGAATGAAACTATATATGATTTATTAACTATTAGTTCTTTTAAACTGGGTTATATTGAAGAATCTTTAATATATATAAACATGGCTTTAAATATTAATCCTAATGATAAAAGATTAATTAATAATAAAAAAATAATTGAAGAAATTATAAAAAAAAATAATACCTTATGATATTATTTTTTATACTAAAGTTGCTTTAATTTCAACAACGTTTTTTGCTTGAAGTCCTTTATCTGTTTGAACTAAATCAAATTCAACATATTGTCCTTCAACTAAAGTTTTATACCCTTCTGAAAGTATCGCAGAATAATGAACAAATATATCCTCGCCTTCTTTATATTCTATAAATCCAAACCCCTTTTCATTATTAAACCATTTTACTTTTCCTTTCATTCTTAAATCTCCCTTCTAGTAAAATTGCTTACAATACTAATATACAATCTACATACTCCAAATTCAATTAAAACAAATCCCAAAAATTCGACAAATTTTGCGTAATTATGTGATTGATAAAACGTATAAATCATATTGTACTATCCAAATTTAATTTATATCTTTTTTTGCATTAAACCCTATTATATATGAATGAATTGGTAAAAAAATAAGTTTTCATAATTTAAAAAAAATTTAATTCACAAGCTTTATACTCTAAAGCTTTTTTTACATTTTTCGACTTTTAAAATTGTATACTCATCGCAGGAGTAAGGGATATGAGAAAAAAAATTATTAATTGTTGTTTAAAGAAAGTTCAAAAAAATAGAAGTTATTCTAATGAAGAATTAGAAATATTGGAATATGGATTAGTTTCTATATACTTATTAATAACTAAATTAGTAATAATTTTTGCTCTATGTTTTATTTTAGGGATACTAAAAGAAGCTGTTATATTTATGATTTTTTATAACATTATTAGACTACCATCTTTTGGATTTCATGCTCCTAAAAGTTGGATATGTTTGGTAATGTCGTCTATCATTTTTATATGTATTCCGCTTTTAATAAAATTTATAAATTTATCACTTTTATTAAAATCCGTAATAGGAATATTAGGTATCATCTTTATGTATTTATTTAGTCCAGCAGATACAGTTAAAAGGCCTATTATTAATAAAAAAAGAAGAGAAATATATAAATTATTATCTATATTAATTACAATTTTATATAGTTTTGTATCAGTATTTATAAATAATAATTTTTTAGCAAATTGTTTATGTTTTTCAATATTATTACAATGTTTTATAATTTCACCATTGATATATAAATTATTTAACATGCCATATAACAATTATAAAAATTATTTGTTAAATGAGGTTTAAAGAAATTTAAACATAAAAGAATAGAAAGAGAGGAATCGTATGTTTTCAGCTATATTATCATTCTTTGGATTTAAAGCTGCTTCTTTTGGAAGTCAAGCATGTTTATGTGTCATTATAGATGAACCTAAATGTCCAAAAAGTTTAATTAAATAAATTATTTAATTAAAAAAATGTAAGATTAAATTTTCTTACATTTTTATTTTTAATATTTGTTTAAATATATTATCTTTAATTTCTCTTTCACTTGATAATCTATCATTACTTTCAATTATTTCATGAGCTAGTGACAATCCATATCCATGCCCATTTTCTTTTGTTGTATATCCAGGATTATCCATTTTTTCAAAATCAATTTCCCCTTCAAAGTTATTTGAAATAGCTATACATAAAGTTTTCTTCTCTGCATAAAATTCTATATTGATTATTTTTTCTTCATATTTTGAAACTTCTTCTAAAGCATTATCTAAATATACTCCTATTATTTTACAAACTTCAACCGCAAGTTCATCTGGTATATCTGACAAATATAAATCTTTAATATCCCTACTTATAATTAAAGCTGCATCTACATCGTTTTCTTTCATAGTAAGCATTTTAGAATAAACTATAGAACTTATCATGCTATTTGTAATCGTAGAAGTTTGAAGCATTAGAGTTTCATCGTCTTTAATTTTTGTATTAACTATGTTTTCAATATGCTTTATAAGACTTTTGCTATCTTCACCTTTTTTAATCATATTTCTAATAGTTAATAATTGATTCTTATTTTCATGATTAGTAATTTTTAACCTTGTAACATTTTGTTCCAGTTCTTTCAATGTTGTATTTGTCATATTATATTTATTATTCATTTTGATATATCTACTTTTTTCTTCAAACATTTTAAACACTATAAAAGAGTAAACTACAATAGTTATTGCATTAAAAACAATTATATACGCTGTTTTAATTTTATAATATGGAATAGCTAATAAAAAATTAATTATTATAATTAAAATTCCTAAAACTATTATTAATATGTTTTTGTTTATATTACTAATGACATCTGTTACTTTGTCAGTTATTTTCTTAAAAATTTTTAAATTTACTAATAATATGCTATTTAATCCTATGGTAAAATTTCCAATTATAGTTCCTGCATATAAAACCAGGAAATCATTTCCTTCGATTTTTAACATGATAAAAAATAATATACTTATAATTACCTCAGATATAATTAATATAAATTCACCAATAATTGGAACAACTATATTTGCATTTTTCTCTTTGGGAAATAAAAGGTAATTACATAAAATCATAACAATTACCAACGTCAAAATTCTAAGGTAACTATTAATGAAACTAAAATTCAAAATAAGTAAAATTGGTAAGACTATTCCCACTAAATATACTTTATAATTTTTGAAATCAATTTTCTCATCATGTAGTTTATTCCACATATAAATATTAGCAACTGCCATTATAGCTCCACATAGAAAACCTACTAAAATATCATGCACACTTCATCAATCCTTTCTTATAACTATCAGATAATAAATCTATTTTCATTCCATTGTCGAAAATAATTATATTTTTGTTTTTATTTATCTTCTCTATTCTTTCTTTGTTAACAATACATGATCTATGAGATTGTACAAACATTGGAGAAAGTTTTTTTAATAATTCCGATATTGTCATATAAGTTTTATGTGTATTATTATCAGTAACAATAACAGATTTCCTATTAACAGTATCTTTTGTTATATATAAAATGTTACTTACAGTTATATTATAAGTAACATTATGTTCTACAAATGTTAATGTTTTTTTAACGTTTAAGAATTTAAATGCTTCCTTTATAGCAATTCCTAATCTTTTTTCATAATCATCGAATTTAGAAATAAAAGTTAAGAAATTTATACAACTTTTTAAGACTGTATATCCACATTCATCATGAGCTGTTAAAAATATAATTGCACTTTCTTTATCTTTTTGTCTAATGATTCTTGCAATATCTATACCAGATTTTGTTGGAGCTTCTATATCCAATATATATATCTTTTGTCTATTAAAACTATCTATTTCTTTCATAAATTTCTCATTATAATCTGAATACAATTTTATTTTGTATGCATAATTATTTTTCATCATAAAAGAATCAATAATATTACTTACACTTCTTCTTAACCCCTCATTATCATCGCAAACAACAAAATCCAACACCAAAAATCACTCCTTACGTTCGCACTTTGCTATTGTAAATTTTACCATAAATTGCCAATTATAACAATAAAAATTAAAAAAAAATTGTAATTTAAAAACATTACAATCTCTCTTTATACCCCGCCTATTATTCCTTTTTTTCTCAAGAAAATCTTTCTTAACCAGTCTATAGGAATAACAGTAATTGATAATGAAATCATAATAATTAATTCTTTGAAATTGAGTGGAACTGTTCTAAATAAAATTCCACCATAATATATTAATATTATTTGAACAATAATAATTAATAAAATTATTGTTATAAATACTTTATTTTTATATAAATTACTAAATAAATTTAATCTATGTGTTCTAGCATTAAAGCAATTAAAAATACCTATAAATATAAATAACCCAAAGAAAGCACTCATAATATCAGGTATATTATAACCATATAATTTTTTAAACAAGGGTAATTTTAAAAATAAAATACATATTAAAAATGAATAAAGTCCTGTAAAAAATATTTCATGAAACATATATTTATTTATTATTGACTCATCTTTTTTCTTTGGTTTTTCTTCCATATATTCTATTAATGGAGGTTCAAATGAAAAAGCTAAACCAGCTAACGTATCCATAACCATATTTATCCACAACATTTGTATAACTGTTACAGGTGTATCTACACCTATAAAAGGGCCTATTATTGATAAACCTACGGCACAAATATTTACTGTTAATTGAAATATTATAAATTTTCTAATACTTTTGAAAATAGTCCTACCATATAATATTGCTTTTGATATAGATAAAAAATTATCATCTAGTATTACTATGTCACTTGCTTCCTTAGCTACTTCAGTTCCACTACCCATAGCAAATCCTACGTCAGCTTTTTTTAAGGCAGGAGCATCATTTACTCCATCACCTGTCATTCCTACTACCAATCCCATTTCTTGTGATATTCTAACTAACCTACTTTTATCTTGTGGAAGTGCACGTGCTATTATTTTTATATTAGGTAATAAACTTTTTAACTCTGCGTCACTTTTTTGTTCAAGTTCTTTACTTGTAAATACTAAATCATTGTTATTTTGCAATAATTTTACCTCTTTACCAATTGAAACAGCCGTTTTTTTATTATCTCCTGTTATCATTATAGTTTTAATTCCTGCGTTTTTTACTAACTTTACACCTTCTATTGCTTCTTTTCTAACTTCATCTTTTATTGATACTAGTCCAATAAATGTCAAATTTTCTAAACGTTCTGTTCTACTTGTTGCAAGCGCAATAACTCTCATTCCTGACTCTGTTTTTTTATCTATTATATCTTCTATTTGTTTTTTATTAATAGCTTTAATATTTCCAGTTTCATCGTATGAATTTATACAACTTGGAATTATTTTTTCAGGAGCACCTTTAACTAATATAATTGACTTATCATTATATATTTTTACCATTGAATATTTATTTTTACTATCAAATGGTACAGTTGATAAAATTTTATATTTTTTTTCTTTATTTGTTTTTATAAATTCTAATAATGCTCTATCTGTTATATTTCCACCAATAGCAATCTGTTTTTTATCATCAAATGTACTGGCATTGTTATATATACTAGAGGTTTTAATTAATTCATGAAATTTTGGATATTTTAATAATTGTGATTCGGATGTATATTCATTTAAATTGCTTGATGTTATACTTGTAACTTCTAATTTACCTTTTGTTAGAGTTCCTGTTTTATCTGTAAATAATATATTTATACTACCTGCAGTTTCAATTCCCATCATTTTTCTTACCATTACATTGTTTTTTAACATTCTTTTCATATTAGATGATAATACTAATGTTATCATCATTGGTAAACCTTCTGGAACTGCAACAACTATAATTGTAACTGAAAGTGTTAAAGCATTTAATATATATTTAAACATAATACTTATATTTGTAACTGTTTTAATTATTAGATCTATATTAAAATTATTGTCTATTATTATTTTTGAGAAAAGATATGAAAATGATACTAAAATAGCTCCAATATATCCAATTCTGCTTATTATGGTGGCTAAATGTCTTAATCTAATTTTTAATGGACTATCTGGTTGTTTTTCTTGAAGCTCTTTTGCAAGTATACCATAATATGTATTGTCTCCTATTTTTTCTACTTTCATAATAGCTTGTTTAGAATAGACTACTGTTCCTCTATATACTAAACTTTCTTTAGTTTCATTTATTATAGAAGGTTTTTTATGTATTTCTTTTGCTTCACCATTTAATGATGATTCATCTACATATATATCCCCTTCTATTATTATTCCATCAGCTGGTATTTTATCTCCGGCTTCAAGAATTACTATATCTCCTACTACTACATCCTCTATAAATATTTCCTCAATTTTTCCATTTCTTTTAACTCTACATTTAATTTTAGATGACTCTTCTTGTAGTTTTATAAATGCTTTTTCACTTCCATACTCAGATATAGACGATATAAAAGAAGCAATAAAAATAGCTATTACAATACCTATTGTTTCATACCAATCAAAATCTTTTAATAAAAACACTATTTTTATTCCTAAAGCAATTATTAATATTTTTATTATAGGATCTCCTAAACTTTCTAATAATAATTTTATAAAACTATTATTTTTTTTTGCAGCTATTATATTTGTTCCATATTTTTTTTTACTTTCGATTACTTCTTTTGTAGTTAGACCATTAGTATTCATAGTATTCCTCCTAATAAATACTATTAGGTTTATTTTTTTTTATAATAAAAAGTATTCGACAATTTTTCAAAAAAAGAAGTTGAAATTCAACTTCTAAGCTTTTTCTAATTTAAAATTATATGAATCAATAACATCTAAGTTAATTGTTGATCTTATTTCAACAGTTTCATTAGGAGTCATAGATTTTATAAATACTGTTATTTTACCTTTTTCTTGACCAGATTTATCAGTAAAAATCAGGTTATATACTCCTTCTTCTGTTGTTTTTGAAGAAACATTTTCTATAGTTGCAGTTAATGTATTTGCACCTGCTTCTGTTTTTAAGGATATTGATGATACTTTATAATCACCAAAAGTTTTTTCTTTATTTAAATCCTCACTTGTATTTACTTTTTCTCCTGTTTCATCCTCTTTTGTATATTTTTGATCATTTTCTTTATTATTTTTTCCACAACTTGTTAATACAAAAATTGTAGAAGTAGCTAAAATAATTCCTAATACTTTTTTCATTTTTTTCTCCTTTTTAATATTCTATAATTTTTTTAATTGGCTAATCCTAATACTTTATAACTTGCCGAGTATGAACCATAACTACTAGAAGTTATACCGTTTTGTGTTGTTCCTACATAACTTGATTGTCCTGGTAACATTTGAATTTTTACTAAAACTGTTTCACCTGCCTGAGCTAGTCCCATATGAATTACTGCTTTTGCTACAGTTGAATCAGATGTATATATTTCAGTTCCCCATAGTGAACCAGAATTTGATGCAGTAACTAGCACACCATATATTTCATTTGTTTTACTATTATAAGAAGTCATATTGGCATTAGAACTAAGTTTTATAACGTTTAAACCCTCTGGAAAACTTCCTACCATTGTTTTAAATTCTTTAGTTTCTGTTGCTGCGCCCGTTGTATCAACAGCATAAGTTTTAATTGTATGTTCACTATAGGTTTCCAAATTTTTAAATGTGTAATATGGTGATGTTGTTTCTATATAATCACCATTATCTATACTAAAGTAGTACTTACTAATACTTGCCCCATTATACGCTGTTGTCGTAGCTGTTATTGTTATTTCATTTTCTCCACTTGTTGTTGTTACTCCATCTAATGATGGTGCCTTTATTTCTTTTCCATCTAGCGTTACAAATTCAAATCCGTAATATCCTGAACTATAGCTATACGAACCACTTGTTATTCCATTTCTTGTACTTGATATATAACCTTCTTCTGGACATGGCACTAGTCTTATATATAATAATTTTGATTCTGTTGTATAACTTCCAGTAATATTAATTAATCCCATATGAACTGCGGCTGCTGATATTGCGCTACCAGAATAATAATTATTTGTTCCATATGCATATGATGTATATACATAACTTCCTTCTTTGATATATACTGGATATATTCCATTCATATTATATTTATAATAATTTGTTGGTACTCCAGAATGGCCAACTACATTTGGCATTATATTTATTTTCTTTTCTACTACTTTACTTTCTCTTCCTGCTTTATCTTGTATTTTCACTCTATATGTATAACTTTCTTGTAAAGTAACACTTCTTGTTTTATTTCTTGAATTTGATTGCCAACTACTTTCACTTGACGTTGATACATTTACTGATTGATAATATCCTGTTAAATTTGTCATGTCTTCTGAATAATTTAGTATTATTTCTGTTCCCGCAGGATACCACATTTCTCCATTATATTCTATTCCTTCTGCATTTACTGTTATTGATGGAGTTGGTATTGCTTTTGTTGTTTGTGCCTCTACCTCTTTTTCTTCTGTTATTGTTTCATCATTTGCTCTTGCATATACCTTTATTTTATGGGTTACATATGGTGTTTGTTCTTTAAATGTATAATATGGTTTATCACTCTCTACATATCCTTTTCCATCTATATTGTAATAATATTTACTAATACTTGCTCCATTGTATGCTGTAGCTGTCACTGTTACTGTTATTTCATTTTCTCCACTTGTTGTTGTTACCCCATCTAATGATGGTGCCTTTATTTCTTTTCCATCTAGCGTTACAAATTCAAATCCGTAATATCCTGAACTATAGCTATACGAACCACTTGTTATTCCATTTCTTGTACTTGATATATAACCTTCTTCTGGACATGGCACTAGTCTTATATATAATAATTTTGATTCTGTTGTATAACTTCCAGTAATATTAATTAATCCCATATGAACTGCGGCTGCTGATATTGCGCTACCAGAATAATAATTATTTGTTCCATATGCATATGATGTATATACATAACTTCCTTCTTTGATATATACTGGATATATTCCATTCATATTATATTTATAATAATTTGTTGGTACTCCAGATTGGCCAACTACATTTGGCATTATATTTATTTTCTTTTCTACTACTTTACTTTCGGTATTGTCACTATTAATAATTTTGATTCTATAAATATAACTTTCAAATAATGTAACATTTCTTGTTCTATTAGCTGCATTTGATCGCCAAGTACTTTCAGTTTCTGTTGATACATTTACTGATTGATAATATCCTTTTTTACCCGTCATATCTGGTGAATAATTAAGCGTTATTATAGTTCCAGAAGGATACCAAATTTCTCCATTGTATTCATATCCAGGATTATTAACAACAATTGTAAGTTCTGGAACTGCAGTAGCTGTTACAGCAGTTATTGAAAGAGTATTTGATTTTACCCCCATACTGTCTATAACATAAACACTAAATCTATGGGTAATATTATCTGTTATTTCTGAAAATTTATAATAAGTTGCGGTTGTTTCAATACAAGGTTCATTATCTATGCTATAACAATATTTTGTAATAGTTGCATTGTCATGAACTGATACAGTTGGAGTAATTGTTATATCAGTATCACCAATTGTAGTAGATATTGCATCAACGGATGGAGATGTATGAGATTTTGTAGTTTTTCCTTTACTGCTAACAATTTCGGATTCTCTTTTTTCATCATCCTTGACATAAACTTTAATTGTGTGTTCCACAAAAGGTTCTACATCTTTAAAATAATAATTAGGTTCTGTACTAGATACGTAAGCTTTATCATCAATACTATAATAATAATTTGTTATTTTACTTCCACCATAGGCTTTTGCATTTACAGTAGCTACAATTAAATCAGTACCTTGTGATAATGATAATGATATAATTTCAGGATTTTTATCCTCATATAATGTTTTTGCTGTTGCACTTGTTACTTGTGATACTCTCCCCATACTATCTTCTACATATACATCTATGGTATGTTCAATGCCTGGTTCTAAATTAGTAAATTTATACATGGAAGTTTCTTGACTTATATAATCTTTGCCATCTATTCTAAAATAAAATTTATCTATTTTACTTCCTGTATATGCTTTTGCATTAACTAGTGCAGTTATATCATTTTTATCACTTGTTAAAGATAAACTGTTAATTATTGGATTTTTATCAACATAATTTGTTTTACCAGTGGTACTTTTTTCATCAGATTTATATCCATTACTATCTAAAACATAAACTGTTATAACATGATTGACGGTTGGAGTTAAATCTTTAAAAGTATAATAAGGTAAATCAGATTCTATATAATCATTATTATCTATTTTAAAATAATATTTTTCTATTTTAGCACTATTGAAAGCTTCTGCAGTTATTGTTGCAGTGATATCATTTTCACCGATTGTAAGACTTAGTGAGTTAATAACAGGTTTTTTTAGTTCTATTCCTATATTAGATACTGTTTTTTTTGTAATTAATTCTTTATCATTATTCGATTCTTTAGCATATATTATTGCTTCTTTATCTATTTCAAATTCTACTTTACTTGTATCAACAGATATAAAATTAGAACAAGGTTCCCCATTTATATCACCAATACAATATTCATTTTTATTCTTATTATTGATAAAATTAATTACAATTTTTTTAGTTGGCGTTAATTCATTTTCGTTTTCTACTTCTATTATTGGAGTATATATTCCACCTATAACATCAACATCACATTTTTTAATATCTACTATTTCTGGTTTCAAATCACCATAGTTTTTATATGCACAGTATTTTTTATCTTTAATCATTAAAAAATAAGAATTGTTACTTAAATCAAAATTTATAATACCATTATAATCAACTTTTTCGTTATTTAATAAAGTATTTCCATTAACTTTACCATTTGTAATTAAAAACTCTGTAACAGAATTTTTTTGATTTAAAGAATCAATTACATACTCAGTCCTTACTGCTCTTGTATATGAATCTACGGAACTTAAAAAAGCACCTTTTTCTGCTTCAGCTATTGTATTTATAACAATTGGTACAGTTATTACAGCTAATATAGCTAGAACAACTATTACCGCAAGTAATTCTACTAATGTAAATGCTTTCTTTTGATTCATATTATACACTCCTATTATCATCGTATAAAGTATATCAAAGGTAGTAAAAAAAAACAACCAAATGTACAGTAAAAACTATAATATTTTTACTGTTTTTTTATTGTTTTTTCATAATTTTTAATCGTATTATATATACATGAATAACTTCTACTATTATAAAATTTACAAAACTTTCTTATACTAACACTTGATTTTTTATATAAATTTATAATCTTATTTTTTTCTGTTTCTGATAAAGCATTAATTGGCTTTCTATTTTTATTTCCATGTATTATATTAACTTTATTATCTAAAACTTCTTTTTTTAATTTTAATATATATTTTGGATGATATTCGGTTATTTGTGCGATTTCTTTATAAGTTAAAAATGAATTGCCTGATAACTTCTTTTTGATAAGATTAATTGCTTCTTCTTTTCTATTCATTTTATATCACCTTGAATATTGTAGCATTTAAGTAATTTTTTTACAAGATAATTTATTTATAAAATACATTTTTTAAATATAATCCCTCTGGATGTGCAGTTTTGCAAGCATAAACTCTATTTTGTTTTTCAAACATTTCTGGTATTTCATTAATACTTGTTTTTTCTTCACCCACAGATATAAGAGTTCCAACTATATTTCTTACCATATATCGTAAAAAACCATTTCCATTAAATATAAGTTTTAATATTCCGTTACTATAAGTTATTGTTATCTTATTTATTGTTCTTACATAATCTTTTGGTTCATTAGTTGTTTTGGTAAATGTTTTAAAATTATGTGTTCCTTCAAATAATAATGAAGCCTTTTTAATTAGTTCTATGTTTAAACTTCTATTATATTGATAAACATAATTTCTTTGTAATGGATTATATTTTTTTAAATTAATTAAATATTCATATTCCTTTGAAACAACATTATATCTAGCATGAAAGTCTTGTTTAACATGATTGATTTTTTTTACATATATATCATTTGGAAGTAAACTATTCATAGCTTTTGTTAAGGAATTTAAATTCATTTTTTTTAAACAATCAAAATGAGCTTTTTGATTTATTGCATGTACTTTAGAATCAGTTCTTCCAGAAGCTGATATAGTTATATTAGTATTAAAAATTTTAGAAAGAACATTTTCTATTTCTTGTTGTACAGTTCTTTCATTTTTTTGTTTTTGGTATCCATTAAAGTTTGTTCCATCATATGAAAAAGTCATTAAATATCTCATATAATACCTCATTTTACATATCTATATATGTCTTTCATTAAATCTTTTATATCATCTCTATAACCTATTTTTATATTTCTTAACTCATAAACTCTTTTTGAAAATTCTATAGTTTTTGGAATTTTAAATTGATTATAATTTTCATTAGTAAAAACATCATATTTATTTCCTTGATTTATTATGCTATCCTTTAAAATAATTACATTATCTGATATTTTGTGTATAAATTCTATATCTTTTGATATTATCAAAATTGTATTATTTTCTTTTTTTAATTCTTTTAAAATAAACAACATTTTTTGTTTATTTTTATAATCTAAATCTTCTGTTGGATTATTTAAAATAATTAATTCATTATTAAATAATATATTTATAAATATATAGCACATTCTTAATTGTCCAGAACTCATTTCATATATATTTTTATTATATAATTCACTTTCTAAATCAAATAACTCTTTTATTTTATTTAATTTACTTTCTGAAACATTATTTTTATATAAATTTATTTCATCATTTAATGTATTTGTTTTAAATGAAAAAATTATATTATTTAATAATATATACTTTCTATCATTAACTATTAAATTACTTAAATTACCATAATCTATTAATGAGTTAATTTGATTATCAATCAATTTTATAGTATTAATACATTGTTTTTTATTATTACTTATTCCAATTATTTCCATAGAGTTTCCACCATTTCATTAATATCTAATATATTATTTTCTAGTAATCCATAAAATTTTAGTTTATTTGATAAATCAACCATAAATGGTAATTCAATATTATTTTCTTTTAATAATTTTTCATTTTTTAAAATCGTAGATGGTTTTGAATTAGATATTATTTTCCCATTGTTTAATATAATTATTTTATCAGAATCTAAACTTTGTTCTATATCATTTGTAATATTTATTAAAGTTATTTTTTTTTGTTTTATATAATCAAGTATTTGTTTTTTATTATTTATTTTATCTAATACTCTATCAAGTATTAATACTACCGGTTTTAAAGATATAGCGTATGCAATATTTACTAATTGTTGTATTTCGTATAAAGATACATTTGATATATCTGTTATATCTAAGTTAAAATCACTATATACTTTTGTTTTTTGTAATTTCTTTAGTTTATTTCTGTTTAACTTTATGTTTTTATCTAAATATATTATATACTTTGTTGGATCAATAAGTGTTTCATCAAAATATATATTTTTTGTTTTGATTTGTCCGGATATTATTTTCCCTAATGTTGTTTTTCCACTTCCATTTGGACCAATTAGCATATTAATAGTATTGAGTTTAATACTTAAATTAAGATCATTAAAAAGTTCATCTTTGTATTTAAAATTAAGTCCTATAATATTTAATTCCTTCATAAAATTTCCCCCACTAATAATACTAGATAATATTAAACATAAATCTATTAACGTTATACATCTAATTAGTTATTCTATTATATTTTGACTTTTTTTACAATCTTTTTTATACAAAAAAGCATAAAAATTAATTTATGCTTTAATATACTTTTTAAATTCTTCTGGATAAGGAATTTCAAATTTATATTTTGAGTTGTTTTTAAACTCTACATTGTATGCACATAACATAAGTCTTTTAGCTCTTATTTTACTTCCATATTTTTTATCACCAACAATTGGATGATTTATATCACTAAGATGAACTCTTATTTGATTTTTTTTACCAGTTTTTATGTTAACTTTTAATAATGAATATAAATCATTAGTTTTAATTACTTCATAATTAGTTATTGCAAGTTCACCTTTATTTGAAGAATAAGTTTTATGAAATGAATTTTCTTTTAAATAAGATTTAATTGTTCCTGATTTTTTTTCTAAAATTCCTTCTACTACTGCATAATAATTTCTTATTACTTCATCATTCCAATTTTGTTGTAATTTATTTTTAAAATCTTGATTTTTTGAGAATATTACTATACCAGATGTATCCTTATCTAATCTATGCACTACAAATATTTTTGCATTTTTATTACTTTTTTTTACATAATCTGATATATATTTATACAAAGTTTTTTCTGTTTCCTTTTCAGTAGATATTGAAAGTAACCCTGATGGTTTATTTACAACTATAATATTGTTATCCTCATATATTATATCTATATCATTAATCTTTTTTATTATTTCCACAGTATAATTTTTTTTAAGTAAATAATTATATTTAGTTATTACTTTTTTATTAACCAAAACCATTTCATGTGAAAGTAATGATTTAATCGTGTTTTTCGACTTATTTTTTATTTTTTCTAATAAAAACTCTAATAATTCTTGCTCTTTTTCCACAGTAAAATTCATTTTATCACCATTATTTATACAAATTTTTTATTGCCTCTATAACACCTAACTTACCATATTCATATGTCACTGAACCTTGTTGGTAAGCTATGAATGGAGGTTTTAATGGACCATCACAGGAAAGTTCAATTGAAGAACCTTGTGTAAATGTTCCTGCTGCCATAATTATTTTATCACTATATCCGGGCATATCCCATGGTTGAGGCAAAACATATGAATCAATTGGGGATCCCATTTGAATACCTTGACAATATTTTATTAGTTTTTCAGCATCATTAAATTCAATATTTTGTACTATGTCTGCCCTCTCATCACAGTATCTTGGTTCTACCTTATATCCTAATTTTTCCATAACATAACTTGTAAATACTGCAGTTTTTAAACTTGATGATACTATATATGGTGCCATAAAAAGTCCTTGATATAATGATTTATTTATTCCAAGAGTTGGACCTACTTCCTTACCTTCACCTGGCAGTGTTAATCTTTCGCTAACAAGTTTTATTAGATTTTTTTTACCTGTTATATATCCACCATTTGGAGCAAGTGCACCACCTAAATTTTTTATAAGTGAACCCACTACTATATCTGCTCCAATTTCTATAGGTTCTTTTGTAGAAACTAATTCGCAATAGCAGTTATCTATCATAATTATTACTTTATCATCAATATTTTTAATATATTTTATTATTTTTTCTAATGAAGATATTGTTATGCTTTTTCTTGTTGAATAACCTTTAGATCTTTGTATTTCTATAAGTTTAATATTATTATTTTGTAAAGTTTCTTTGATTTTTTCATAGTCAAATTCATTATCAATTAAATCGATTTGTTTATAATTTATCCCAAATGATTTTAAAGAGCTTTCATTTTCTTTTATCCCTATTACTTCATCCAAAGTATCATATGGTTTACCTGTTATACTTAACATTGTATCGCCTGGTCTTAAAAGACCAAATAGTGTTACAGTTAGTGCATGACTTCCAGATATAATTTGGGATCTTACTAATGAATCCTCTGATTTAAATATATCACTATATACATTTTCTAAAGTATCTCTTCCTGTATCACCATATCCATAACCTGTTGTTTGCGAAAAATGTGTTTCAGAAACTTTATTTTTTTTAAATGCATTTAATACTTTGTTACTGTTAAATTCACAAATTTTATCTATTTTTTTATATTCTTCTTCTAATTCTTTTTCGGATTTTTTAATTATCTCATCTAAATTATTCATATATTTCACTCCAATTAATTATTGCTCCAGTTTTTATATTATTTTTTGTTACTAAATCATATATTTTCTCTGCAACCTCGTTTGGTTCAATTAATCTTTTTTGACCTGTTCTTTTTAATTCACTTTCTAAATAAACTGGATCCATTTCTCTTATTGCTTCTGTATTTACCCAAGGTAACATAAGAGAAACTATAGTTATATTAGGAATAGCTAAAGAAAGCGTTTTAGTAACTGAATTTAAAGCTGATTTTGATGCACAGTAGTCAATGCTTAGCTCATTATAGGTATCAACTGCATCTGTTGATGAAATGTTTATAACTGTTTTAACATCATTTCTAAATATTTTTGTTATTAAAAATGGTGCGACAACATTTGTATCTAAAACTTTCATAAATTCTTCTTTTGTTTTATCAATTAAATAATTATCAATAGCTAAAGCAGCATTATTTACAATAATATCTATTTTTTTATATTTTTTAATTACCTTGTTGTACATATCAACTATTTCTGATTCATTTGTCAAATCAGCTTTTACAAGCATAACTCCAACATTGTAATTATTTTTAATTAATTTTTCTAATTTGAAAGCATTTTCTTCACTTTTATTATAATTTATTATTACATCATATTTATTTTGCGCAAATGTTTTTACTATTTCCGCACCTATACCTTTTGCTGCACCTGTTACTAATATTACTTTGTTTTCCATTTAATTCACCACCATATGTCATAAAATCATTATTAATTATACTATATTTTTGTTTAAATTTCATTATTAATTAAAATATTATTTATAATCACAAAATTCCAGCATAAAAAAGCAATTTTATCACAAAATTCCGACATTTTTTTATAAATTTATCACATTTTTTCAATTATAAATAAAAAAAAGTGAATTTAATCACTTTATTTTTCTTTTTTGTAATTTCAACCGCACCATTATTTGTAATAATTTAATTCTACATC
>ENA-OPCN01000167-OPCN01000167.1-human-gut-metagenome-genome-assembly--contig:-NODE-167-length-65267-cov-6.561078_pt1 | contig 65267 bp, 69 predicted proteins | sample MGYA00241567_ERZ501485 | MGnify/ENA primary metagenome ERZ501485 (study PRJEB25962, sample SAMEA2042579) | human gut metagenome | biome: human gut; feature: human-associated habitat; material: faeces...
TGGAGGAAATAAATATGGTTGATAATAAATATGTAAAAAAAGCAGAAAAAGAGCTAGAATACTTAAGCGGAGACGAAGAAACAAGAAGATTAGCAGAATTAAGAGAAAAAGCAATAAGAGATGAATTAGCTGCAATTGCTCAAGCAAGAGATGAAGGAAGAAATGAAGGAATAAGTTATGAAAAGATAAAATTCGCTAAAAAAATGCTAGAGAAAAAGATGGACATAGCTTTAATAATGGAGATGACAGGACTTACTAAAGAAGAAATTGAAAAGTTATAAATTATAGATAAAGTCAAATTTCTATGCAAAATTAATTTATAATATAAAATATTTGGAATGGTTTCTAGTAAAGCCTTGAATTATCGCAATACTCAATAAAAAAATAAAAAATATCCAATCAAACACTTGCAAACTAAAATCACTTGTGTTAATATATATGTAATAAGAAAAAAGTTAATAAACAAATCCCTGCATAGTACGTGTAGGCTGGAATTTTAGAACCAACAAACATTAAACGGGAACCTGTCTTTAAATGTGGCGTGTATGCTTAATTTAATTAAGAAACCCATTAGCATTTAACAAGGTACCCACCTGTGAAAGCAGGTCCTTAAAATTTCACTCAATCTTACGGCTAAAGCGGGGGCTTTTTTTGTATATAATAGTTTATAAAAAATAATAAGAGTGTGGTAAATTTATTTTTATTAAATTTGTAAAAATTAATAAATAAAAATACAAAATTAACCACTTTCTTTTTTATAAGGTGGAATTATGAATTTAAAGGAAATATTAAAATATGGAAAAGAAGAATTAATTAAAAACAATATTGAAGATGCATCAATTATAGCAAAAGAGCTGGCTGAATATATTTTTAAAATTACAAGAGCACAAATGATTGCAAATAATGATATGGAATTTAGCAAAGATCAAACTGATAATTATATAAATTCTATTAAAAAAATATCTACAGGAATTCCAATACAATATATAACTAATAATCAAGAATTTATGAATTTAAATTTTTATGTAGATGAAAATGTATTAATTCCTCAACCAGATACTGAAACACTAGTTGAAGAAGTTATAAATGAGTATAAAGAAAAGAAATGCGAGATATTAGACTTATGTACAGGTAGTGGGGCAATTGCTATATCACTTGCAAAATATATAAATGAATCAAATATTGTTGCATCAGATATAAGTATGAAAGCACTTCAAATTGCCAAATTGAATGCGGAAAAAAATTTAGTAAGAAAAAAAATTGAATTTATAGAATCAGATATGTTTAATAAAATTTACAAAGATGATTTTGATATTATTGTTTCGAATCCACCATATATAAAAACAAAAGTAATTGAAAAATTAGATAGACAAGTAAAAAATGAGCCATACATAGCTCTTGATGGTGGAGCAGATGGGTTAAAATTTTATAAAATAATTATAAAAAATGCATATAAATACATAAAAAATGAAGGAAAAGTTTTTTTGGAAATTGGATATGACCAAAAAAATGAATTAATAAATCTTTTTAAGGAAAATAATCACTATGAAAACATATATTCAAAAAAGGATTTTGGAGGAAATGATAGAATTATTGTAGCAACAGTAAGGAGGTAATTTATGTCTTTTTCATCTCAAGTAAAAATGGAATTAAGCCAAATAAATAATTTAGCAAAAAAAGATCAAGTTGATAGAGAATTGGCGGGGTATCTAATAACTGGTAATTCAGGAAAAAGTAATAAAAAGATAAAATTTTCAACAGAAAGTGAATATAATATAAATCGTTTTGCAAAATTATTAAAAAATGTTAATATAGAAAAATATAATATAGAAATTAAAGGAAAGATATATACAATTGAATACTCTTTAAATAATGAGGTAGATGGAATAGTATTTGAAAAAGATAAAATACTTTTTTATGGATTTAAAACCAAAAATGAGTATCTTGACAAATCATTTATAAGAGGCGTGTTTTTAGGGAGTGGTTATATAAGTAATCCAGAAAAAAAATATCATCTAGAAATTAAATTTTCTGAAGAAGAAAATATGGAAGGTGTTTATGATTTGTTAAAAGAATATAATATATTTACTAAAAAAATACAAAAAGAAAAATCATATTCATTATACATAAAAGATGGTGAAGAAATTTCAAAATTTTTAGCCTTTATTGGAGCAAATAGTGCGGTTTTAAAATTTGAAGAAAATAGGGTTGTGCGAGATACAAGAAACAATGTAAATAGGTTAATAAACTGCGAAACAGCAAATTTAGCTAAAACAATGAAAGCAAGTCAAAAGCAAATAGAAGATATAAAATTAATAAAATCAAAACATAAATTTAGTGAATTACCAGAAAATTTAAAAATAGTAGCAAACATAAGATTAGAACATCCAGATGCATCTTTAACTGATTTAGTAAATTTATTAGGAAATACAATAAGTAAATCTGGAATGAGCCATAGGCTGACTGCATTATCAAAAATAGCAGATGAATTACGAGATAAATAAAATAAAAAGGTAGTGAATTAAGTATTGGAAGAGCTAGGAATATATATACACATTCCATTTTGCAAGCAAAAATGCTTTTATTGTGATTTTTGCTCTTTTGCAAATAAAAATGAAATGCAAGAAAAATATGTTGAAACAGTAATAAATGAAATAAAAAATATAACACATAAGGAAAAATATACAGTAACAACAATATATTTGGGAGGTGGAACACCATCAATTTTAAATCCAGAATATATAAAAAATATATTACAAGAAATTAAAAGTAGTTTTAAAATATTAGATGATGCAGAAATAACAATTGAAATAAACCCAGGAACTGTAAATGAAGAAAAATTAAAAAGATATAAAGAGTATGGAATAAATAGATTAAGTATAGGTTTACAATCAGCAAATGATAAAATATTAAAAAACATAGGAAGAATTCACGATTATAAACAATTTGAAGAAACATTTTTTTATGCAAGAAAATGTGGATTTAAAAATATAAATGTAGACCTAATGATTGGACTTCCAACACAAGCAATTGAAGATGTAAAACAAACATTAGAAAAAATAATACAAAAAAATCCAGAGCATATATCAGTATATTCACTAATAATTGAAGAAGGAACTATAATAGAAAAATTAATAAACGAAAACAAATTACAATTACCAGATGAAGAAACAGAAAGAATAATGTACTGGACAGTAGTAAATGAATTAAAAGAAAATGGATATAACCAATACGAAATATCAAATTTCTCAAAAAAAACATACGAATCCAAACACAACACAAATTGCTGGAAACAAAAGCAATACATAGGACTAGGAACATCAGCACATTCATATTTAAATAAAAAAAGATACTCAAACACAAATAATATAGAAGAATATATAAAAAACATACAAGAAAGTAATATCAGTAAAAATATAACAATACACGAAGAGCAAACCGAAGAATCAACAATGAACGAATATATGTTACTAGGACTAAGAATGATACAAGGAATAAACATAAATGAATTCAAGCAAAAATTCAAAACAGACCCAACAATAAAATACAAAGAAATCCTAGAAAAATTACAAAAAGAAAATTTAATACAAATAACAAAAACATCAATAAAGCTAACAAAACAAGGAATCGATTTTGGAAACATAGTTTGGGAAGAATTTATATAAAAAATAAATTCCAAATATGCTTGTATTATTTTTCATAAATTGGTATACTAATAATGCAAAAATATATCATAGGAGGTATTTTTATGGAAAACGAAGAAAACGAAGAAAACAACAATAATAACGAAATGGTAACTACAGATGCAAATGAAATCGTAGTTAATGAAGGGGAAAATAATAAAATAAAAATAGCAGATGAGGTTATAGCAATAATTGCTGGTAAAGCCGTATCAGAAATAAAAGGTGTATATGAAATGTCTGGAGGCTTTGCAGGAGGAATAAGCGAAGTCTTAAGTGGAAAGAAAAACTTAGCAAAAGGAATAAAAGTTGTTGCAACAGAAAAAAATGCAAAAATTGATGTAAATATTATAGTAGAATATGGAGTAAGAATTCCCGAAATAGCATTTGAAATACAAACTAAAGTTAAAAAAGCAGTAGAAACAATGACTGGACTAAAAGTAACAGAAGTAAATGTACATGTTCAAGGAGTAAATACAAACATAGAAAAGAAAGATAATACAACAGTATCAGAATAATTTTACAAAACTAAATTGAGCTTGTATATAGCTCAATTTAGTTTTCTATAGCAAAAAATAAATATAAAATTGATTAATAATAAAATTTATGATAATATAGTTACATAAAATTAGAATCATGAAAGGAATGGAATTTTTTATGAAAATATTAGAAAAATTTGTTTTAATTTTATATTCTTTCCTAGTTTTAGTAATTTCAGTAGTATTATGTTTAGTAATATTTAAAATAATAGATATTGAAACAATTAATAATTGTATAAAATATATGCTAGAAGATTCAACAATACTAATAACGGTATTAGCCTCTTCAATTGTATGCATTTTATTATCTATAAGATGTTTGTTTTTTAGAAAACGTAAAGAAATAAAAAAATCAGATGCAACAGATATATTATTAGAAAATGAATCAGGAAGATTATTAATTTCAAAAAGAGCAATTGAAAATGCAGTAAAAAATGTTGTAAACAATGCTGTAAAAGATACTAAAGATTGCAAAGTTATAGTAGATATTGATCCAGCAAATTATTTAAGTGTATATGTTTCAATTTTACTAAATAATAATTTAAAAATTAGAGATATGACATTAGATTTACAATTAAAAATAAAATCACAAATAAAGGATGATTTTGATTTAGATGTAAAACAAGTTAATATTAAAATTGATAGCGTTGAAGAAAAAGAAAATGAAAAAAAAGAAAGCAAAAAAATTGTTGAAAAAAATGAAACTATTATAGAAAGTCAAAAAGCTGAATAAATCAGTTATTAAATAAATTTGGAGGTAATTAGACATGGATAATTTTGGAAGCTTTTTTCAAAAATATGGTGGAGCAATTATAGGAGGAATAATTGCAACAGTGCTAGCTTTTACTAGTTTTTATAAATATATGTTAGCCATTGTTTTTGTAATATTTGGAATATGGGCAGGTAATTACATTCAAAAGAATAAAGAAATGGTAAAAGAAAAACTAAAGAACTTTATAGATAAATTATAAGAAGGGAATGTTGTAATAAATGAATAAATCAAATTTAAGAGAAGAAATATTCAAATTAGTTTATAGTTTAGAAGTTCAAAAAGAGGATGAATCAAGTCAAATAGATCTTTATCTAGAAAATTCTGAGCTTTCAGATAAAGAAAAAGGAAAAATTAAAGAAGAGGTTTGTAAAATTATCGATTTAAAAGAAGATATTGAAAATCAAATTTCTAAAAACTTAAAATCTGGATGGAGTATAGAAAGAATATCAAAAGTTAATATTTCAATTTTAAGAATTGCAATTTATGAAATGATTTATGGAAAATTACCATATAAAGTTGTAATAAATGAAGCTGTTGAGCTTGCAAAAAAATATGGAGAAGAAGCATCAGCATCTTTTATAAATGGAGTATTAGCAAGTGTTGTTAAAGATAACAATATAACAGAATAGAAAGAGGTTTATAAATGGAATATAATCCAATTACAGTTAGTGAGCTAAATCAATATATAAAAGACAAAATAGGAAGAGATGAATATTTAAATAATGTTTTTATTAAAGGTGAAATATCAAATTTCAAACATCATTATACAGGACATATGTATTTTACGTTAAAAGATGATAAATCACTTATAAAATGTATTATGTTCAAATCATATACAGCTAATTTAAATTTTGTTCCAAAAGATGGATTAAAGGTAATGATATTAGGTACAGTATCTGTTTTTGAAAGAGATGGAGTGTACCAAATTTATTGTAAAGCAATGCAAGAAGACGGTTTAGGGAGTTTGCATGTTGCATATGAGGAATTAAAAAAGAAACTAGAGCATGAAGGTTTATTTGATGTGGCACATAAGAAACCAATTCCTAAAATGCCAAAGTGTATAGGTGTTTTAACATCAAATACTGGGTCTGTAATAAGAGATATTATAAACGTTTCAACAAGAAGAAATCCAAATGTGTATATAAAATTATTACCAGTTCCTGTTCAAGGTGAAGGCGCTGCTGTTAAAATTGCAAAAGCTATAAAAATAATGAATGAACAAAAATTGGCAGATGTAATAATTTTAGCAAGAGGAGGAGGGTCGCTTGAAGATTTATGGCCATTTAATGAAGAAATTGTTGCAAGAGCAATATATGATTCTGAACTACCAGTAATTTCTGCAGTAGGTCATGAAACAGATTTTTCAATATCTGATTTTGTTGCAGATTTGAGAGCACCAACTCCATCAGCTGCGGCAGAACTTGCTGTACCAAACATATCTGATATCTTATTAAAATTACAAAATTATAATTTAAGATATAAGAATGCATTAAAGAAAAAAATAGAAATAATGAAATTAAGATATGAAAAATGTATGATGAATAAGGTTTTTAAAGATCCATTACAAAACATTCATGAAAAATATATCAGTTTAGATATGATAAATAAATCATTACAAAATAGTATTAATAACAAAGTGCAAATAAATAAAACAAAAATGGTTGAATTAATTACTAAACTGGATAGCTTAAGTCCATTAAAAACTCTAACAAGAGGATACTCGATTTTAGAAAAAGATGATAAAATTGTAAAATCTGTTAAATCATTAAATATAAATGATGAAATAAGCATAAGATTAATTGATGGAAATGCAAAAGCAAAAGTTATAAATATAAAGGAGTGATATACATATGAATAAAACAGCAAAAATTATATTAGGAATAGTTATTGCTATAATAGTTGTTGTAGGAGCATATTTCGGTGTTAAATATTTTTTTAATACACAAGAAGCATCTAACAATAATACAGACATAAATAATACAAATGGAAATATGGCATTAGTAGAAAATAATACAGTGGAGAACAATATAATCGAAAATAATACTGTTACTGAAAATAATATTGTAGAAGATAATACAGCAAAAAATGAAGCTAACAATGAAATAAAAAATGAAACAAAAGTAATAGAAGAAAATAAAAATAAAGTTTCTTCAAATAATGATTCTGAAATAGAATCAGATAGTGACGAAGAAAAAGCTTTGGCAATAGTAAAAAAAGATTGGGGAAGCACAGATGGTGTATACTTTAAAGTTCAAGCAATTGATGCAAACGGAAATTATGTTATATCTGTAAATAATGCAGATACAACACAAGTTATGGAATGGTATACAGTAAATCCAAAAACAGGAGAATTTTCAAATTAATTAATATATTCTATGTGAAAGGAATGAATATTTTTATGGAAGAAAAAGAAGAAAATTTAAATTTTGAAACTGCAATGAAACAATTAGAAGAAATTGCAAATCAATTAGAAAAAAATGATTTAGATTTAGATAAAGCAGTTGAAAAATTTGAAGAAGGTATGAAATTGTCAAAAAAATGTAATGAAATTCTTGAAAATGCAGAAAAGAAAATTACTATTTTAATAAATGATGGAAAAGATAATTTTAGCGAAGAAGAGTTTAGTACTAATAAGGAATAATAAAGGGAGATAAAAATGATAAATTTTTTACAACAATACAGGTTTTTAGTTGTTCCAATACTTGTATGGATTGCAATACAATCATTTAAAGTGATGTATGATTTGGCAGTAACTAAAAAATTTAATTTTAAAAGAATAATGGGAGCAGGAGGAATGCCAAGTTCTCATTCTGCAGTTGTAACATCACTTGCAACTATGGTGGGAAAAAACTATGGTACTGATTCTGCAATTTTTGCAATAGCAGTAATTTTTGCATTTATAGTAATGTATGATGCGGCAGGAGTGAGAAGAGCTGCTGGAAAACAAGCTCAGTTATTAAATAAAATAGTAGAAACACCAGGACTAACAGGAGTTCAAGTTACAGAAAAACTAGTGGAAGTTTTGGGACACACACCTACACAAGTAATAGTTGGGGCAACAATTGGAATAATAGTAGGATTATTAGTTTAAAAAATGATATTTTTAATATCATTTTTTTTGCTTTTACTATAAATCCTAGGAAAATTATGAAATAATAAATATAATATTTAATTTTAATATAGATTGTATAGATTTTTTGTGATATATATATATTAAATTGCTATTAGTAAAAGGAGGAGTTTTTTTGGAAGATATTGAAATTGCTAAAAATGCAAAAATGAAGAATATAAAAGAAATTGCTGAAAAAATAAATATTAATGAAGAATATATAGAGCAATATGGTAAATATAAAGCAAAAATAAATTTGGATATATTTAAAAAATTAGAAAATGAAAAAAATGGAAAGTTAGTTTTAGTAACATCTATAAATCCTACGCCACTTGGAGAGGGGAAAACAACAGTAAGTATTGGTCTTACTGATGCATTAAATAAGTGTGAAAAAAGTGCAATTGGAACATTAAGAGAGCCTTCTTTAGGACCGGTATTTGGCGTTAAAGGTGGTGCTGCTGGTGGTGGATTTGCACAAGTAGTTCCGATGGAGGATATTAACTTACATTTTACCGGAGATATTCACGCTATTACATCTGCCAACAATTTGTTATCAGCAATGATTGATAATCATATTTATCATGGAAATGAGCTAAATTTCAAAACTGTAACATGGAAAAGATGTATGGATTTAAATGATAGACAACTAAGAAAAATTAATACAGGACTATCTGGTGAAAAAAATACAAGAGAACGTATTGACGGTTTTGATATTTCTGTTGCATCAGAAATTATGGCTATTGTATGTCTATCAAAAGATTTGAATGATTTAAAACAAAGAATATCAAATATTATAATTGGATATGATATTAATGATAATAAAATAACTGCAAAGGATTTGAAAGCGGAAGGGGCTTTAACAGTATTATTAAAAGATGCTATAAAACCTAATTTGGTACAAACTTTAGAAAATAACCCAGTTATAATTCACGGTGGTCCTTTTGCAAATATTGCACACGGATGTAATAGCATAATTGCTACTAAACTTTGTTTAAAACTTTGTGATTATGTGGTTACTGAAGCTGGATTTGGAGCTGATTTAGGAGCTGAAAAATTTATTGATATAAAATCCAGAATTGCAAATATAAAACCAGATGCTGTTGTATGCGTTGCCACAATAAAGGCTTTAAAATACCATGGAGGAATGGATATTAATGAAATAAAAAATGAAAATTTAGAATGTCTAAAAAAAGGCTCTAAAAATTTATTGAAACATATTGATAATATAAGGAATGTATTTGGTTTGAATGCTATTGTTGCAATTAACAAATTTGATAGTGATTCTAAAAATGAAATTGAATTACTAAAACAAATTTTAAAAGAGAATAATATTGAAATGAGTTTAGTTGAATGTTGGGGAAAAGGCGGAGAAGGAGCTATAGACCTTGCAAATAAAGTAATTGAAATATCAAAAAAAGAATCGAATTTTAAATTTGCATATAATTTGAATGAATCAATAAAACAAAAAATAGAAGATATATGTCTAAAAATATATGGGGCAACAGATGTAAAATATACAGATGTAGCAAATGAAAAAATAGATAAAATTAATAAATTAGGATATGATAATTTACCAATATGTATGTCAAAAACACAGTTTTCTTTTTCAGATAATCCTAAAAATCTTGAATGTACAGAGCCATTTTCAATAACTATAAAGGACATAAATTTAAAAGCAGGTGCAGGATTTATTGTTGTACTTACTGGTAATGTTATAACAATGCCTGGACTTCCAAAAGTTCCATCTGCAGAAAAAATTGATATAGATAAAAATGGACAAATAATTGGTTTATTTTAAAGATGTTGAAAATTGTCATTTCAAAAATATTATAATAAATTAATATGAATAAAAACACCCTGTTTTGGAAATTATATGAACAGACGGGGTGATTTTTTTGAACTTAAAAAAAATAAAAGATAGTTTAACAAAAAGTAAAAAAACAAAAATAATAATTATTACAATAATATGTATTTTTATAATTGTATGTAATTCGATTTTATTTATAAAATATAGTATGGCATTATCTAAATATGGTTCAAGAGGAGAGGAAGTACGTACAATACAAACAAAACTTAAACGATGGGGATATTATTCAGATGGAATAGATGGGATATATGGTACTAAAACAATGAATGCAGTAAAATATTTTCAAAGAAAAAATGGATTAACTGCAGATGGAATAGCTGGAACTCAAACATTAAAAGCAATGGGAATAATGAATAGCTCTTCAACAAGTACAAGCACAAGTGTAAATTCAAGTGACTTAAATTTACTAGCAAGAGTTGTATATGCTGAAGCAAGGGGAGAAGTATATGCAGGACAAGTTGCAATTGCTGCAGTTGTATTAAATAGAGTAAAAAGTAGTTCTTTTCCAAACTCAATAGCAGGTGTAATATATCAATCAGGAGCATTTACAGCAGTATCAGACGGACAAATAAATTTAACACCAAACGAAACAGCAAAAAAAGCTGCGCAAGATGCATTAAATGGATGGGATCCAACATACGGATGTATATACTATTTTAATCCCAACACAGCAACTAACGCCTGGATATGGTCAAGGCCACATGTAATAACAATAGGAAAACATCGTTTTTGTAAATAAATGAATATGTGGAGCAAGCTATAAGTGAAATTGTGTCAATCAGAACCGTCCCCATTGACAGAGGTGTGTCAATGGGGACGGTTCTGATTGACACATCAAAAGCAGGTGGTCTTGAAAATCAAGGTCATCTGTTCTTTTTAGACAAAATAAAAATTATATTCTTAAAGTTGACAAATACTTAATATATTGATAATATATGTATGAAAAAATGAGGTGATAAAATGGTATTATATCCTAATTTATTTTGCAAGGATGTAACAGAAATAACAATAGAAATATTAAGAAAAAATAACATAAAAGGACTAATATTAGATGTGGATAATACCTTAATAGATTATCATAGAAATTTAGACCAAAAGATAAAAAAATGGGTTGATAATTTAAAAAAGGAAAACATTAAGTTTTGCATAGTTTCTAATTCAAATAATCACGAAAAAGTTAAAAAGGTATCTGAAGAATTAGATATTCCATATTTTTATTTTGCAAAAAAGCCATTTAAAAGAGGTTTCTTAAAAGCAAAAAATAAAATGAATTTAAACGAAAAAAATGTTGCTGCAGTAGGTGATCAAATTATGACAGATGTTATTGGAGCAAATAGATGTAATATGTTTTCAATATTAGTTGAACCCATAAACGAAAAAGACATATTTATAACAAAAGTAAAAAGACCTATAGAAAGATGCATTATGAATAGATACTTCAAAAAAATGCAGAAAGAGAAGGAATAAAATGTACATAAATGATATAAATATAATTGCATATGTTATAGTTGCATTATTAGGAGCTGTGGCAGGCCAAATATGTGATTTATTAAATTTTATATTGCCAAAACATAAAAAGATATTATCAATAGAAAATACAAAAAAATATTTAAAATCAACTAAACCAAAATATTTACTAATGGTAATACATATTATTATATATTTAGGTATATTATATAGGTATGGAATAAATGATGTAAACACAATAAAATATATGATATTAACCCCAATGATTATATCTGCATTTTACATAGATTATAAAATGCAAATAATTCCAAATAGATTAACTTTAACCATATTTGAAGTTGGATTAATCTTTACATTTATACATGGAATATTTAATTTGAATGTAGCATTAAGTATGTTCCAAGGATTTATAGTTGGAGGGCTAATATTCTTAGCAATAACAATTATTGGAGGATTTATATTTGGTAAAGAAACAATGGGATTTGGAGATGTCAAAATGATTGCTGCATTAGGTTTGTACTTTGGAATGCAGGGAATTATAGCAATATCAATAATATCATTTTTAATAGCAGCTTTATTCAGTATAGTTCTATTAATTATTCAAAAAATTAGACATAGAGACTTAATTGAGTATATAGCCTTTGGTCCATTCATTGTAATTTCAGCATTTATTGTTATGTTTGTTCCAATTGAAACTCTAATAATATTACCATTTGTAATTTTATCATTTGGAAAATATAAAGTATAAAAGTAAAAGAGGGATGTGTATGAATTCTAAAATAAAATGGTTACGAAATAAATTAAACGGATTAAATATGCAAGGTATGATAGTAACAAATCCTGTTAATATAAAATATCTAACCAATATTGAAGCAGAAGGAATTTTGTTAATTACAAGAAAAGAAAATATATTTTTAACAGATAGTAGATATATAGAGCATGTAAATGCAATTTTAACAATTGAAGATGGAATTGTTGCTTATAATATAAAAGATTTAATACTTGATGATTATGAAAATTTCTTTTTATTCTGCGAAAATGTTGGATTTGAAGAATCACATTTAACATATTTAAAATATAAAGAATACATGCATAAATTTAGAATAAATAATTTCGAAGAAACAGAAGGAATTATTGAAAAACAAAGAATGATAAAAGAAGAAGAAGAGCTTGAAAAAATAAAAAAAGCTTGTAGTATTACAGATGATTGTTTTGAACATTTAAAAAGTTTTATAAAAGTTGGAATGTCAGAAAAAGAAATTGCAAATGAAATAGAAAACTTTTTCTTAAAAAATGGGGCAGATGAATTAGCTTTTGATACAATAGTAGCGTCAGGAAAAAATTCATCAATGCCACATGCAGTACCAACAGATAAATTAATTGAACCAGGTGATCCAATTACAATTGATATGGGATGCAAATATAAGGGATATTGCTCTGATATGACTAGAACAATATTTGCAGGTTTTGTTCCTCAATATGTAAAACCAATATATGACTTAGTACTAAAAAATCAAATACAAGTAGCAGAAAATTTAAAAGAAGGAGCAAATATAAAATTAATATCAAAATCAGTTGAAAATGACTTTAAATTAAATGGATTTGATATGCTACATAGCATAGGCCATGGAGTTGGATTAGATATTCACGAATATCCTTTTTTCGGAACACGAGTTGACTTTTTATTAAAGGAAAATATGGTTGTAACAGATGAGCCAGGAATATATATACCAAATAAATTTGGTGTAAGAATAGAAGATACTTTATTAATATCAAAATATTCAGCAATAAGCTTAACAAAATCAGATAAAAATTATGTTATAGTGTAACATAAAAGAAGATAACATAAAAAAATCAATGACAGTATTGATTTTTAAGCTAAAATAGTGTATTATATATAAATATGAAAAAAATTTAAGGAGGAAATTATAATGGCAGAAGTATATATGGCAGGAGATTTTAGAAATGGAACAACATTCGAAATGGACGGAAATGTTTTTAAAGTAGTTGAATTCCAACATGTAAAACCAGGAAAGGGTTCTGCATTTGTTAGAACAAAATTAAAAAATGTAATATCAGGAGCAGTTATTGAAAAAACATTCAATCCATCAGAAAAATATCCTGGAGCAGAAATTGAAAAAAGAGAAATGCAATATCTATACAATGATGAAGATTTATACTATTTTATGGATAATGAAACATATGAGCAAATGCCTTTAAATAAAGAACAATTAGGAGATAGCTTAAAATTCATTAAAGAAAATATGAATGTTAAAATATTATCATATAAAGGAAAAGTTTTTGCAGTAGAACCACCAATGTTTGTTGAACTAGAAGTAACATATACAGAACCTGGATTCTCAGGAAATACAACAACAACATCTGGAAAACCAGCAACATTAGAAAATGGTTATGAAATATCAGTTCCACTATTTGTTAACATAGGAGATGTTATAAAAATAGATACAAGAACTGGTGAATACATGGAAAGAGTTTAATCAGAAAGGAATTTAATATGTCTGAATTAAGTGATAAATATCGTCAAATAATGGACGAAATAGATGCAAAAATTACTGATGAAAAGGAGCTTGAATTTGTCAAAAGTAAATTATCAGAAGTATCAATAATATTTATAGATATTATTGATAGACTAAGTGAAGTTATAAATGAACGAGTTACTGATATAGAAAAAGGGCAAAAAAACATAGAAAATAAATTAGCAAAAGTTCAAAATGTAATTGATGTAATCGAAAAAGACATTTATGATGACGATTTAGAAATCGAAATCGTATGTCCATATTGTAATAACGAATTCATGGCAGAAATAAACGAAAATGAAGATAATGAAATTGAATGTCCAGAATGTCACAATATAATAGAGCTTGATTTAAATGGCGATATAGAAGATGAAATAGGGAATAATGCTGAATGTTTTGGAAATTGCCCATCATGTGGAGGTTGTGGTTTTAAACAACAACATAACAGTGATGACGATGATGAAGACATATAAAATTAAATTTATACCAAATTGATAGAAATATCAATTTGGATTTTTTTTATTAAAATCTTAATAATTTATAAAATCCAAAGGATTTTTATACTCATTATTTTCTCTAACAGCTAGATGTAAATGTGGCCCGGTAGTTGCACCATTTGTTGGATTTCCATTAGAATCATAATATTTATTATCTGCAAATCCATAAACATTTTTAGGACCAACTTGAGCTATTAAATCACCCTGAGAAACATATTGCCCAGGGCATACAATAAAGTTTGGTGAAACATGACAATAAGAAGTGAAAAGATTTCCATTTTGAATAGTTACAGTACATCCACCACCACCATTAAATTTAGCCATAACAACAGTTCCAGACATAATTGCAAAAATATTAGTTCCTGGACTTGCTGGAATATCAATACCTTTATGAAAAGAAGATGCAAATTTAGTAGGAGAATTTCTTTTTCCAAAAGGAGAGCTAATTTTTGTATTACCAGGAACAGGCCAAATAAAACTGCCATTAGTAGATTTTGTAATTTTTAAAGATGAATCAAAATGTTCAAAATCAGAATTAGATGAAATATTTGATGTAGTAAGTGCATCAGAAGATAAAATGGGATAAAAGAATACAATAATAATAATTGAGAAAATAATAATAAAAGAAAAGTAGGATTTTAAAATATTAATATAAATCACGCTCCAATCAAAAAATATATAAAATAAAAGATAGGAAATTTATATTTCCTATCTTTTAAAATTTATTAAAGATTATTTTTTAAAAGCAAAAAATTTGCTAATAAAAAAGTTTAATATAATAACTATAACTGTAATTAGAGTTTTGCTTATTAATTTTTGAATTCCTAATATATTAAATAACAAGTAAAATCCAATAAGCTCTACGACCATTGTGAAGGCTCTACCTAGCATAAATTTAAAAAATTCAAGTATTTTTTCTTTAAAGCTTTCAGCTCTTGAATTAAATACTAAATCTTTATTTGTAAAATATGCAAATAATACGGCTAGAATAATTGCAATTGCATTAGATATATTTTCTTCCAATTTAAAACATGATGTAATAATAGCAAAAGAGCCAATATTAACAACTGTAGTTAAAACACCAAAAAATATATATAAAACAACTTCTACAGTTAAAAATTTTTTTAATAAATTATTAAATTTTTCAGGGAATATTTTTCCAGATATTTTTAAATTAAAATCAATAAATTTTTGTGTAACATTTTTAATCATTTCCATAAACTCCTTTAAAATACAAATATTTTAACAATATAATAAAAATTATAACATAAAATTTAAAATATAAAATAGTTTTATGGAAAAAATAGAATAAAATTTTTGAAAAAAGTTTGGCAGGGGTACTAAGACTCGAACTCAGACCTGTGGTTTTGGAGACCATCATGCTAACCATTGACACCATACCCCTATATGAAACTTTTATAATACTAGCATACATTTAAATAAAAATCAAGTAATTATTTAAAAATTTATAAGTATTTTTTTTAGTCTGGTTGACAAAATTCAGAAATATAGTATAATAGACATATGCTTAATATAAAGGAGAAATGTTATGTTAGCAAAAATATGGAAGAAATTATTAATGTTTATCTTAATCATTGCATGTTTATTTAATGTAATAACAAAGTTTGTAAAAAAATCATCATTAAAAGATGAGTTACTAACTTCAGCACGTTACGTTCAAAGTTTACAACAAAAATAACTATAAAGGTATTGAAAAGTAAAAAGATATGTGATATTATATTAAACAGTTTTATTTTAATAATTAAAGGAGAGGTGAATATACAATGAAAGAAGGAATACATCCAAACTATCAAGAAGCAACAATCACATGTGCTTGTGGTAATGTAATGAAAACAAATTCAACAAAAAAAGAAATGAAAGTTGATGTTTGCTCAAAATGTCATCCATTCTATACAAACAACTTAAAAGTTGAAAAAACAGGTGGAAGAGCAGAAAAATTCAAAAAGAAATTTGGTATCCAATAAAAAGCGAAATAGAAAAAACTATTTCGTTTTTTTGTTGCCCTTTTATTGCAAATATTTGTTGAAAAAAATCAAAAAGTGTAGTAAAATAGGCTCGTTAAAGAAAAGGAGAATGAAAGTGAATATAGAAAATCAAAAAGAATATATGGAAAAAATAAAAAAGATAAATGAAGGTAAAAATTTAAAATATTCAATTTTTACAATGGGATGCCAATTAAATGAAAATGATTCAGAAAAACTATGTGGAATGCTAGAAGAAATGAATTATTCTAAAACAGAAAATATAAATGAATCTGATTTTATAATATTCAATACTTGTTGTGTAAGAGAAAATGCAGAAGACAAGCTTTTTGGAAAATTAGGAGAAGTTAAAAAATTAAAAGAGCAAAAGGGTACAATAATAGCAATTTGTGGATGTATGATGCAAGAGCAACATATAGTAGATAAAATTAAAAAAAGTTATCATTTTGTAGATATTCTATTTGGAACACATACAATGCATAAATTACCAGAAGATTTATATAATGTAATTTGTAATAAAGAAAAAATACAAGATATATTAGATATTGATGGTGAAATAATAGAAGGACTACCAATTAAAAGAAATGATAAAATAAAAGCATCTGTAACTATAATGAATGGTTGCAATAATTTTTGTACATATTGCATTGTTCCATATGTACGTGGAAGGGAAAGAAGCAGAGATCCACAAGATATAATAAATGAAGTAGAGGAATTAGCAAAAGAAGGGTATAAGGAAATAACTTTATTGGGACAAAATGTTAATTCATATAAGGGAAATGGTAATTTAGGAATAACAAAATTCTCAGAATTATTGAGAGCTGTAAATAAAATATCAGGAATAGAAAGAATAAGATTTATTTCACCACATCCAAAGGATTTTTCAGATGATGTTATTGAAGCAATTAGAGATTGTGAAAAAGTATGTAAAATAATTCATTTACCACTTCAATCTGGAAGTACAGAGGTATTGAAAAAAATGAATAGAAAATATACTAAAGAGCAATATCTAAACTTAGTGGAAAAAATGAAATCAAAAATTCCAAACTTAGAACTATCAACAGATATAATTGTTGGTTTCCCAGGGGAAACAGAAGAGGATTTCGAAGATACTTTAGATGTTGTTGAAAAAGTAAATTTTGAACAAGTATATATGTTCATATATTCAAGAAGAGTAGGAACTCCAGGAGACAAAATGCCAAATCAAATTCCAGATGAAATAAAGCATAAAAGATTTGACAGATTAAAACAATTAGTAGAAATCCAAATAGATCAAAACAACAAAAAATATATAGGAACAAAACAAAAAGTGTTAGTAGAAGGAAAAAGTAAAACAAACGACAAAATACTAACAGGAAGAACAGAAACAAATAAAGTAGTAAATTTCGAAGGATCAGATGAATTAATTGGAAATATAGTAGAATTAAAAATAATATCAGAACATATGTGGTATTTAAAAGGGGAAGTTTTATAAAGTTTATATAAATATACTTTTTTATAAAAATAAACTAAATCGATAAGGAAGGGAAATAAAATGGCAGAATTTTCACCAATGATGCAACATTATTTGGAAACAAAAAAACAATATAAAGATTGCGTATTATTTTACAGACTAGGGGATTTTTACGAGATGTTTTTCGATGATGCAGAAATTGTATCAAGAGAGCTAGAGCTTACTTTAACTGGGAAAGATTGTGGCCAAGAAAAACGTGCGCCAATGAGTGGAATTCCATATCATGCAGCTGATTCATATATTGCAAAATTAATTGAAAAAGGTTATAAGGTTGCTATATGTGAACAAGTAGAAGACCCAAAACAAGCAAAAGGAATTGTTAAAAGAGAAGTAATAAGAGTTGTAACACCAGGAACAGTTATAGAATCGAATTTATTAGAGGAAAAGAAAAATAATTATATAATGGCAATATATAAAAGCGGACTATATTTTGGAATTAGTGTTTGTGATATTTCAACAGGAGAATTTTTAGCTACTCAAATAGTTGAACATAATAATTTTGCGAGATTATTAGACGAGATTTCAAGATATTCACCAGCAGAAATTATTGTAAGTGATATGATGTTCAATAGTAAAACTGAAATTGAAAAAATTAAAGAGCGTTTTGAAACATATATCTCAAAAGAATCAGAAGAATCATTTGATGGTGAATATGAATTATTATCTGGAATGTATAACATAATTGATGATAAAAATGAAAAGATAAAAAATCTTTCTGATAAAAAGTTAGCAATTTATGCAATAAACGCGTTATTAAAATACCTTGAAGATACACAAAAAACAAGCTTAGATCACATAAATACAATAAAAATATATAATACTACACGATATATGGCCCTTGATATTAATGCAAGAAGAAATCTAGAAATTACAGAAAAAATGAGAGATAAAAGCAAAAAAGGAACATTATTATGGGTATTAGATAAAACATCTACATCAATGGGTGGTCGTTTATTAAGAAGATGGTTAAATGATCCGTTAATTGATAGAAAAGAAATTAATGATAGATTAGATGCTGTTGAAGAGCTAAAAGATTCTATAATATTACGTGGTGATGTTATTGAGGCATTAAAAAAGGTTTATGATATAGAAAGATTAGCTGGAAAAATTTCATATGGAAATGCTAATGGAAGAGATATGATTTCACTAAAAAATTCTGTTAAACAATTACCAGAAATTAAAAAAGTTTTATCCACAACAGGTGCAGGATTATTAAAAGAAATCTATGAAAATATAGATACATTAAATGATATATATGAAATAATTGAAAAATCAATAGTTGATGAACCTCCAATAGGTGTAAAAGATGGCGGAATAATAAAAATAGGTTATGATCCAGAAATTGATAAATTGAAACTAGCAACAACAGAAGGTAAAAAATGGATTTTGGAGCTTGAAGCAAAAGAGCGTGAACAAACTGGTATAAAAGGATTAAAAGTTGGATTTAATAAAGTATTTGGATATTTTATCGAAGTTACAAAATCAAACTTATCTATGGTTCCAGATAGATATGTTCGTAAACAAACATTAACAAATTGTGAAAGATATATAACAGAAGAGCTAAAAAATCTAGAAAATCAAATATTAGGTGCTGAAGAGCGTGTTGTTACATTAGAGTATAATGCATTTTGCGAAATTAGATCATCAATAGAAAAGCAAATACAAAGAATTCAAAAAACAGCAACATTAGTATCAACATTAGATGTATTAGTATCATTTGCAACTGTTGCAGAAGATATGAACTATGTAAAACCAGAAGTTGATAATGGTGGAGTAATTGATATAAAAGAGGGAAGACATCCTGTAATTGAAAAAATGATTTCTAATAGCAATTTTGTTCCAAATGATACATATTTAGATGAAGAGGGGAATAGATTATCAATTATAACGGGACCAAATATGGCCGGAAAATCAACATATATGAGACAAGTTGCATTAATAACATTAATGGCACAAGTAGGAAGTTTCGTACCAGCTTCATATGCTAAAATAGGTGTAGTAGACAAAATATTCACACGTGTAGGTGCATCTGATGATTTAAGTATGGGACAAAGTACATTTATGGTTGAAATGATGGAAGTAGCAACAATACTAAAAGAAGCAACTAAAAATAGTTTAGTAATATTGGATGAAATAGGAAGAGGAACATCAACATATGATGGACTATCAATTGCATGGGCAGTTGCAGAATTTATTGCAGACAAAGAAAAATGTGGAGCAAAAACATTATTTGCAACACATTATCATGAATTAACAGAGCTAGAAAATAAAGTAGAAGGTGTAAAAAATTACTCAATAGCAGTAAAAGAAAAAGGTGAAGATATAATTTTCTTAAGAAAAATTGTAGACGGGGGAACAGATGAAAGTTATGGTGTGCATGTAGCACGATTAGCTGGTGTTCCACAAGTTGTAACCAAAAAAGCAAATGAAATATTACAATCATTGGAAAGAAGAAATGTATTAAATAATAAAATAATAGAACAAACACCAAAAAAAGAATCTGCAGATCAAATAAATATGTACAACTATAAAATAGCAGAAGTAGCACACGAAATAGATAGAATAGACTTTAATCAATTAACACCAATAGATGCTTTAAATACGTTAGTAAAAATAAAAGAAAAATTATCTTAAAAAAAAGAAGAAAAATTAAATTTTAATTTTTCTTCTTTTCTTTTTTATGTTAATAAATCATTGGGGTAATGTGTATGTCAATGAGGAACTGTTAAAAGTGTCAATTAGAACCGTCCCCATTGACACCCATTGACAAACTTTTTTAACAAAATTTGAATAAATTTTTTTAATTATCATATACTGATATCAAATTAATTTTTGTATGGAGGTAGGTATATGGAAATAAAGAGAATTTATGAAATTTTAAATAACAAAGAAAAAGTTGAGGTCGAATATAATTCGAGACCTGTATGGATTCAAAATTTAGAAGATTCAGATACAGCAAGAGTAGGGTTTATTGATAATTTTGATGAAATGGAAGTTAATATAAGAGATTTAATAGAAAAATAAAAAATCAACTCTTTTTAGAGTTGATTTTTTATTTTAGAACATTGATGATGGAGATGATAAACACCATTTTCCACCAATTTTATAAACATTTATTGTTGTAGAATTAGAGTCTTTATCGTCTTTACCTTTTATAGTAGCTTTTACAGTTAATTTATAACCAGCTGTAACTTTTGTTTCGCTCTCTTTAGCATCATCATATTTTTTTTCTAATGCATCTTGAACATCTTCTAAGTCATCTTTATCAATTTTTTCTTTGTCTAATACTTTGTATGTAATTTTTATTTTATCACCATATTCTTTTTCTAAAGACTCTTTTAAATCATCCATTGCCTTATCATCACATTTATCTTCTAAATCATCTTGCATAAATTTAGGAAAAGCTTTTAAGAAAGTCTTTGAACTTGCTTTTTCCATACCTGTAAACATATAATCAATTGGCTTTTTATAACTATTGCTACATACTAAAGCGATTATAATAATTACTAATATTACTGCAGCAGCAATTCCTCCAATAATAGCATAAAGTTTTGTGTTGTTCTTCTTTTCTTTTACTTCATTTGTTGTTGGGTTTGAAGTAGTTGTGTTAGCTGTAGTTGTGTTAGCTGTAGTTGTGTCAGTATTTTCAACTTTAACATCCTTTTTTGTTTTTTCTTCAACTGGGGCACCACAATTTGGACAAGCTTTGTCTGTGTCTTTTAATTCTGCACCACAATTTTCACAAAATTTACTCATAATAAATCCTCCTTCAATTTCTAATAAATATATAATATACAAAGAAATATTATTTGTCAATTACTTGACTTAAAAAAAATATAGTTATAAAATATGGGTACTAATCTAACTGCACAAATATCAATAAATAGTGGGATTTTATAAAGTGAAAAAAATGTAAAAAAATGTCATAATAATTTCTTTCTATTTATAGATATTATATTTACTAAAGGAGGAAGATATGATAGAGATTACTTATAATGAAAATAAAATAAAAACACAACCAATAACTGTATTCGAGTTATTTAAAGATAAAATAAAAGAAAAAGGTATAATAGCTTGTAGATTTAATAATGAGGTTGAATCATTAGATTTTAAAATAGAGGAAAACGGAAAAATAGAATTAATAGATATTTCAAATAAAGATGGAATGAGAATATATAGAAGGGGATTAATTTATATTTTATCAAAAGCATTTGAGGAATTATATCCAAATGCAAAAACTGAAATTAACTTTCAATTATCAAATTCAATGCTTTGTGAAGTAATTGATGCTGAAGTAAATGATGAAATGATAGCAAAAATAAATAAAAAATTTAAAGAAATTGTAGAAAAAGATATTCCAATAATAAAAAAAGTAATGACAAAAAAAGAAGCAAAAGAGTTTTATTACAAGGAAAAAAATGAAAAAGGAAGATTACAAATAGAAGATGGTTATAAAGATACAGTGAGTTTATATTACTGTGAAGACTACTACAATTATTTTTATGGAATTTTACCAATATCAACAGGATTTGCAAAAATATACGAAATTATAAAATATCACAATGGAATATTAATAAGATATCCAAATAAAAAAGATATAACAAAATTACCAGTATTTGAAGAAAATAAAAAATTATTAGAAACATTAGATGAGTATGAAAACTTACACGAAACTCTTCACGTACAGACACTATACAAATTAAACAGAATTATAAAAAGAAAAAAAATAAAAGAGTACATATTGCTAGATGAAGCATTACACGAAAAGAAAATGGCAAAAATAGCAGATGATATTGTAAACAGAAAAAAGGTAAAGGTTGTTTTAATAGCAGGACCATCATCATCTGGAAAAACAACATTTGCACACAGACTAGGAATTCAGTTAAGATTAAATGGGCTAAAACCTGTAACAATATCAGTAGACAATTATTTTGTAGAAAGAGAAAATAATCCAAAAGATGAATTTGGAAATTATGACTTTGAATGTATAGAAGCAATAGATACAAAATTATTCAATGAACACATATTAAAACTATTAAATGGTGAAGAAATAGATGTTCCAACATTTGATTTTGAAGTAGGAACAAAAAGATACAATGGTGAAAAAATGAGATTAAAAGATGATCAAATTTTAGTAATCGAAGGAATTCATTGTTTAAACGATAAACTAACAAGTTTAATACCAAAAGACCAAAAATACAAAATTTATATAAGTTGTTTAACTGTTTTAAACCTAGACTTTAACAATAGAATTTCAACAACAGATTCAAGATTAATAAGAAGAATAGTAAGAGACCATCAATTCAGAGGATATAGTGCATTACATACATTAAAAATGTGGGATTCTGTAAATAGAGGAGAAGAAAAAAACATATTCCCATATCAAGAAGAAGCAGACAGTATGTTTAATTCATCACTAATATATGAAATTGCAGTATTAAAAGATTATGCAGTTCCATTATTAAAAGAAATAAATAACACAATGCCAGAATATTCAGAGGCAAAAAAATTACTATCATTACTAGAATATTTTGAATCGGTTCCATCAGAATATGTACCAACAAATTCATTATTAAGAGAATTTATAGGTGGAAGTATATTTTACGAAAAATAAAAAAATTCGATAAAGGACAAAATCTATAAAACTGGGTAGTGCAGAAGATAGTATATTATAAAAATATGATATAATAATTATTTTTAAAGCAACTACATCATAAACAAATAATTATAACAAATATGGAAAGGAATAAATGAAACATGGAAGATAGTTTATTTACAAAAATAGATGAAAGCTTTGTTTGCGAAAATTGTGGAAGAAAAGTAGAAAAACTTGGATATACTTGTAGAAATCATTGTCCATATTGTTTACACTCAAAACATGTAGATGTAAACCCAGGTGACAGAAAGGAAACATGTCATGGAGATTTAGAACCAATAGGTATAGAACTAAATCCTAAAAAAGGATATGTAATAATATTTAAGTGCAAAAAATGTGGAATGATAAGAAAAAATAAAGCTGCCAAAGATGATAATATGGATTTAATTATAAAATTAAGTGCTAATAATGAAATTATTTAGCAGAAAGGAATTGCTTATGAACTTACCAAATAAATTAACTATTTTTAGAATAATATTAGTACCAATAATGGTAATAATACCATTCTTTAATATAGATGGCGAAATGTTTAATATACCAATAACATGGTTATTAATAGATTTAATTTTTATAATAGCTTCAATTACTGATAAACTAGATGGATATTTAGCAAGGTCAAGAAATGAAGTAACAACATTTGGAAAATTCCTAGATCCAATAGCAGATAAAATTCTAGTATTAGCTGCTATGATAATGTTAGTAGAAGCTACAAAATTACCAGCATGGATTCCAATAATTGTTCTATTTAGAGAATTTATAGTATCAGGATACAGACTAATAGCTGTAGAAAAATCAGGAAATGTAATTGCAGCATCTATATGGGGAAAATTAAAAACTGTTACACAAATGTTAGGATTAATTATTGCATTAATTGATGTTAACTCATTTGGAAAATTTTTAGATGGAAGTTTATCTGGAATAAATTTAATCATAAACATTGCAAGTACAATGATGCTATTAATATCAGTAATAGCAACAATCTTTTCAGGCTGGGAATACATAAAAAACGGAAAAGATTTATTATCAGACAAATAGAAAAAAAGAGGGAAAAGGGGATGGCTCTCTTTTCCCATATTTGAGAAAAAGGGACAGATTTTCTTACCCTTTTGTTACCTATTATAATACTAAAATTATTTGAATTGATTATTTTCTTGAGTGAGAATGTGAGAGGAATGAATTTATTATGAATGATATTGAAGCAAAAGAAAGAATTAAAGAGCTTAGAGCTACATTAGAATATCATGCAAAAAAATACTATGATGAAGATAAACCAGAAATAACTGATTATGAATATGACATGATGATGAATGAACTTAAAAGCTTAGAAAAACAATTTCCAGAATTAATTGATAAAGAGTCATTAACTCAAAAAGTTGGTGGACATGTAAAAGAAGGATTTAAACAAGTTGAACACGAAGTTCCTCTTCAAAGCTTGCAAGATGTTTTTTCTTATGATGAATTACGAGATTTTGATGATAGAGTAAAAAAACAATTGCATGATGGTGGGGCAAATTTAAAATATGTTGTAGAAACTAAAATTGATGGTTTATCTATGGCTATTGAATATAAAGATGGAAAATTTGTAAGAGCTGCTACAAGAGGAAATGGTTTAATTGGTGAAGATGTTTCAGCAAATGCCCTAACAATTAAATCTATTCCAAAAGAGCTTAAAGAGCCAATAAATATAATTGTAAGAGGCGAAGTTTTTATAGGTTCAAAAGAATTTGAAAAGCTAAATGAAGAGCGTGAAGTTTTAGGACAATCACTATTTGCAAATGCAAGAAATGCTGCAGCAGGTTCACTTAGACAATTAGATTCAAAAATAACTAAAACAAGACCTTTAGATATATTTATTTTTAATGTTCAAAAACTAGAAAATAATCCATTTAATTCTCATTATGAACAATTGAATTATTTAGATAAACTTGGATTTAATATTAATCCGGTCAGAATTTTATGTAATAATATAGATGAAGCAATTGATGCAATTACAAAAATAGGAGAAGACAGAGAAAATCTTTCTTTTGGAATAGATGGAGCTGTTATCAAAGTAAATAATTTAGATTATCGTGAAGAGCTTGGAACAACTTTTAAAACACCAAGATGGGCAATTGCATATAAATATCCACCGGAGCAAAAGGAAACCTTGTTAAAGGATATAATATGTCAAGTTGGAAGAACTGGAGCAATAACACCAATGGCAATATTAGAGCCAGTAAAAGTTGCAGGTTCTACAATATCAAAAACAACATTGCATAATGAAGATTTTATAAAGGAAAAAGATTTAAAAATAGGTGATAGAGTAATAATTCAAAAAGCTGGAGATGTTATTCCAGAAGTTGTAGAGGCTGTAAAATCAAAAAGAACTGGAGAAGAAAAAGAGTTTATAATGCCAAAAGTATGCCCAGTATGTGGTGCTCCAACAATAAGAGAAGATGGTGAAGCTGTTACAAGATGTACTGGAATTGAATGTAGTGCAAAGGCCTTAAGAAACATTGTACATTTTGCTTCAAAAGAAGGAATGGAAATTGATGGTCTAGGTTATAGCATAATAGAACAATTGTTAGATAAAAAATTAATAAATAATATTGCAGATATTTATAGTTTGAAATTAGAAGATGTTGCATCATTAAAAAAGAATGGAAAAAAATTCGCACAAAATTTAATTGATGCTATTGAAAAAAGTAAAAGCAATGATTTATTTAAATTAATAACAGGACTAGGAATTCGTCATATTGGAGCAAAATCAGCAAAGAATCTAGCTAGAAAATTTAGAACAATGGACAACCTAATGAATGCATCTATAGAAGAGCTAAGTGTACAAAATGATGTAGGAGAAATTACAGCAAAAAGTATATATGAATTTTTTAGAGAAGAGCAATCAATCGATTTAATAAATAAATTAAAACTAGCGGGAGTAAATATGGAATCGTTGGAAGAGGAAAACACTGATAATAGATTTGAAGGAAAAACTTTTGTATTAACAGGTGCTCTTTCAAAATATTCAAGAGATGAAGCTAGTGATATAATTGAAAAATTGGGAGGAAAAACATCTGGTTCAGTTTCTAAAAAAACATCATATGTATTAGCTGGAGAAGATGCAGGAAGCAAATTAACAAAAGCACAAAATTTAGGAGTAACTGTAATTACAGAAGAAGAATTTGAAGAAATGATAAAATAAAAATAGTACAGGAGCTAATATGAATAAAAAATATACATTTGAAGATTTTGAAAATGATTTAGATAATGGATATCAAATATTTTTTACATATGTAAGAAATAGATATGTTGTATTTAAAACAGCAGAAAACTGCTATACACAAAAATTATTATCAGACCATCCGAAAAATCCACAACCAAGAATGCAAATAGTAACTCACAAAAGAATTTTTGAAATGTTTCCATTTATGGAAGATTTTGAATATAAAGTAGGGGAATAATAGTTACAATTCACTGCTAGATATCAATTATATCCACATATTAAATAAAAAGGGGCGATATTTTATGGAATATGATATTGAAGAAGTAAAATCAAATTCAGAAGATAAACAAAAATTTATGGAATATGTAAAGTCAGATGGTTTATTGCTAGAATGGGCCTCACCAGAATTACAAGATGATAAAGAGCTTGTACTAGAAGCGGTAAGATGTGATGGGGGAGCTTTGGAATTTGCAAGTGACAGATTAAAAAATGACAAAGAGGTTTTACTAGATGCAGTTGAAATAAAAGGTTGGGTATTATGCTATGCAAGTGATGAGCTTAGGGCTGATAAGGATGTAGTGCTTAAAGCAGCTAGTAGAGATGGACAAGTATTATATTATGCTAGTCAAAAACTAAGAGATGATAAAGATGTAGTTCTTGCAGCAGTAACCAATAAGGCAATAATATTAAAATATGCTAGTCAAAGACTAAGAGCAGATAAAGACATAGCATTAGCAGCAGTAAAACAAAACAAAAAATCTTTTAGCTACATAGCTGATGAATTAAAAAATGATGAAGATATACAAAATATAATAAATCCACCACAAGAGGGATAATAGTATAAGTATATTGCAATAAAAATTGTTAAAAGTAGTGTAATTAAATTTAAAAAAATATATAGTTAGGAGGTATTTCTTTTATGGAGCATATTTCAAAAGAATTAAATACAAATAATATAGTTTTAAAAAAAGGGAATATAGATGAATTTTCTTTAGTATATGAATATGACTATAAACATTTAAATCGGAGTTTGGTTTGATAAAGTTGAATTTGTAAGAAATTCTAAAGAAGAAATTAAAAAAATGTATAATGATATATTTAAAGATAACAATGCTTTTCATTGGTTAATTTATAAGGAAAATAATCCGGTAGGTATTATTTGTGCAGATAGGGAGCAAGATGAAATAAATGCAATTGAATTGTCATATAGTATACATCCAAATTATTGGAGAATGGGAATTGCCAGTACAGCAGTTGAACTGGTAATGAAATATTTATTTACAGAATGTGGATATAGAAATATTATAGTGTCATACTGCACTGGAAATGAAAAATCAAGAAAATTAATAGAAAAATTAGGATTTAGTTCATATAAAGTAATTAGAAACGCATATGAGAGATATAATAAAAAAGTGGATGCGTATGTTTTTATTTTATCGAGAGAGTATTGGAAAAATAGAAGAAATGCGTTGGAAAATAATGTATAAAACAAGATAAAGGCTCTTTAGTAGAGCCTCTATTTAATTTAAATTTCAATACTAGGATTATATCTTTCAAGCCACATATTAACTTGGCACAAATAAGCCATAAGCTGTGGACCTGTCATAAGTTGCCCAAACCAAGGACGAGTAAATGCTTTACCATCAGTTTCTAAAATTTCTAAGATATAATTTCTATTAAGCAAATTATTAATTGGAGCATTCGAATCATTCATAATTTTAGTAAGCATATCTTTAACAGTAGCTAAATAAGTTGGATTCCAAGTTTTAGGATATGGGCTCTTTTTTCTATCAACAATTTCTTCAGGTAAAAGGTCTTTCATAATATATCTAAGTAATCCTTTTTCACGACCGTGTAAAGCTTTCATCTCCCAAGGAATATTCCATACATATTCAGCTAAACGGTAATCGCAGAAAGGAACTCTAAGTTCAAATCCATTATACATTGCCATTCTATCTGATCTATCTAATAGTGTTTGCATAAACCAATTTAATGTAAGATGTGAAATTCTTCGCTTTTCAGCAGTTTCCATAGAATCTTCATCGAGAATATCAACTTCATTTAAACTTTCTTGATATCTATAGTCAATATAATTTTTTAAATTTACTTTAGATGCAATTTGTGGGTTTAGCAAATTTTGTCTTTCTGTAATAGCAATTGACCAAGGAAAAGTATTACTGTTTAAAGCATCAGCTCTAAAGAACCACGGATAACCACCAAAAATTTCATCAGCACATTCACCAGTTAAAGATACTGTTGCATTTTGTTTTACATTTTTACAAAATAAAAGTAAAGAAGAGTCAACATCAGCCATACCAGGAAAATCGCGGGCAATCATAGCATCTTCAAGAGCAGATGCAAGTTCTGGTGTATCTAAAATAACAGTATGATGATTTGTATTTAGTTTTTCAGACATTAAATTAATGTAGTAATTATCTGAATTGGGCTGAAAATCAGTTTTTACAAAGTTTTTATCGTTATCTACATAATCAACCGAATACGTATTTAAAGGTGAAAGATTATGCTTTTTACAATATTTTGATGCATATAATGTAATTATACTTGAATCAAGACCACCAGATAAAAATGTACATAAAGGAACATCAGAAACAAGTTGCCTACTTATACTGTCTTCAAGTAAAAAACGCACATTATCACAAGTTTTTTCAAGGTTATCAGTATGAACTTTACTTTCAAGCTTCCAATATCTTTCGATATGTAAACCACTTTCATTAAATATTCCAAAATGAGCAGGTTTAATTTCATAAATGTTTTTAAATATACCAAGACCAGCAGTTCGTGCCGGACCAATTCCAAAAAGTTCAGCAATACTTTGTTCATCTAATTTAGCTTCAATACCTGGGTATTTAAATAAAGCCTTTATTTCTGAGGCAAATACAAGTGTATTATTATATATAGTATAAAATAAAGGTTTAACTCCAAAATGGTCTCTAGCTAAAAAAAGCTCATTTTTTTTACTATTCCAAATTGCAAAAGAAAAAATACCATTCAGTTTTTTTACAACATCATATTTCCAAAAAATAAAACTTTTCAAAAGTACTTCAGTATCTGAATATGAATCAAAAGTAAAACCATTTTCTTCAAGTTCAGATCTAAGATCTTTTGTATTGTATAATTGACCATTATAAACAATAGTATAAAGATTACCATCTTTCATTGCACTCATAGGCTGTTTACCACCATCAGGGTCAACAACAATTAATCTTTTATGACCAAGACAAACGTGCTCCTCGTAATAATATCCATCTTCATCAGGACCTCTTTTAGAAATTGATTCATTCATATTATAAATATTAGTTTTAGAAGAAATATTTTCTTTTAAATTAGCAAAACCAACAAAACCACACATAAAATTAACCTCCGTTATTGTATTTTATATGAATAGTATATTCAAAAACTTTTAAAAGTTTACGAATATAAAAAAATGGGGTCAAATAACTGTTGACAAAACTGGAAAAAACTAGTATACTTTTAAAGTGATATTTAAACTGTCAAATTATTAGTATACATATACATAGATACTAATTGGCAAAGGAGGGATAATAATGGCACAACCAAAAAGAAGATGGTCAAAAGCAAGAACTCATTTAAAAAGATCAACATGGACTTTAAAAGCAAGAAATTTAGTAGAATGTCCACATTGTCATGAAATGATGCAACAACACAGAATATGCCCAGCTTGCGGATATTATGATGGAGAAAAAGTTGTAAGCGTAAAAAGCGATAATGAAGAATAAAAAAATCAGCATTAACAATGCTGTTTTTTTTGTGCATATTTGTATGAATTGTGAATTTTTTATGAATTAGCACTCATATGTTGACTTTGCTAAAAAATAGGTATATTATACATCTAGCAATAAAATAAGCTAAAAAATATATAAGAGGTGTATTAAATATGGAAACAAAACAATTTAAAGCAGAGTCAAAAAGACTATTAGATTTAATGATTAATTCAATTTATACAAACAAAGAAATTTTTTTAAGAGAGCTAATATCAAATGCAAGTGATGCAATGGATAAACTATATTATAAATCACTAACAGACAAAAATATCAATATAAATAAAGAAGATTTATTCATAAAAATAACTGCAAACAAAGATGAAAATACATTAACAATACAAGATAAAGGAATTGGAATGAATGCTGAAGAGCTAGAAAATAACTTAGGAACAATAGCTCAAAGCGGCTCATTTGCTTTTAAAAATGAAAATGAGAAAAAAGAAGATGTAAATATAATTGGTCAATTTGGTGTAGGATTTTATTCTGCATTTATGGTAAGCAAAGAAGTTGAAGTTATAAGTAAACCATATGGATCAGAAAAAGCATATATTTGGAAATCAAAAGGTGCAGAGGGTTATTCAATAGAAGAAACAGAAAAAGAAGATTATGGAACAACAATAATTTTACATCTAAAAGATGACATAGAAGATGAAAAGTATACAGATTTTATAGATGAATATAGAATAAAAGGACTAGTAAAAAAATATTCTGATTATATTAGATATCCAATAAAAATGGATGTTGAGAAAAAAGAGCTAAAAGAGGGCTCTAAAGACGAATATGAAACAAAAATAGAAACTGAAACATTAAATAGTATGGTTCCAATATGGAAAAAGAAAAAATCAGATGTAACAGATGAAGAATATAACAGTTTTTATACAACAAAATTTGGTGATTTTGAAAAGCCTGCAAAAATAATAAGAAGCAGTGTAGAAGGTCTACTAAATTATGATATGTTATTATTTATTCCACAACAATTACCATATAATTTTTATACAAAAGAATATGAAAAAGGTCTTGAATTATATTCAAATGGTGTATTAATAATGGAAAAATGTAAAGATCTATTACCAGATTATTTTAGTTTTGTAAAAGGTTTAGTAGATAGTCCAGATTTATCATTAAATATATCAAGAGAAATTTTACAACAAGACAGACAATTAAAAACAATAGCCAAAAATATAGAAAAGAAGATAAAATCAGAGCTTGAAAATATGCTTAATAAAGAGCGTGATCAATATGAAAAATTCTTTAAAACATTTGGAATTCAATTAAAGTTTGGAGTTTATAATGATTTTGGAGTAAATAAAGATAAATTAAAAGATCTATTAATGTTCTATTCATCAACAGAAAAAAAATTAGTTACATTAAAAGAATATGTAATGAGAATGAAAGAAGGACAAGACAAAATATATTATGCATGTGGTGAAACTGTAGATAAAATAGATATGTTACCACAAGTTGAAGGTGTAAAAGATAAAGGTTATGAAATATTATATTTAACAGACGAAATTGATGAATTTGTTTTACAAGTATTAGTAAATTATGAGGAAAAAGAATTTGCAAATGTATCAGCAAATAATCTAGATTTAGATAGTAAAGAAGATAAAGAAAAACTAGAAAAATTAAATGAAGAATGCAAAGATATGTTTAGTGCAATGCAAGAAGCAATTCCAGAAGTTTCAAAAGTATGTTTTACAAATAGACTAAAAGATCACCCAGTATGTTTAACAACAGAAGGTGCAATTTCAGTTGAAATGCAAAAAGTAATAAATGCACTACCAAACAATCAAACTATTCAAGCTAAAACATTACTAGAAATAAACGAAAACCATCCAATAGCACAAAAATTAAAAGAATTATTTAATTCAGACAAAGAAGAACTAAAAAAATATACAAAAGTATTATATGCACAAGCAAAATTAATAGAAGGATTAAATATTGATAACCCAACAGAAATAAGTAATTTGATTTGTGAGATGATAGCTAAATAATTAAAATTAAAATGGTCTAAATTTTAATTCACATTATTCATAGTATTGCATTTTGGCTTAATTTGTAATATAATTGACGAAAATTTTATATTAAAAGGGAGTCGAAAAAATATATGGAAAAAGTAGATTTAAAAAATATATACTTAAAATTCTTTGAAGAGCGTGGACATAAAATAATACCAAGTGCACCGGTAATTCCAGAAAATGATCCAACTTGTTTATTTAATACAGCAGGTATGCAACCATTAGTACCATACTTAAAAGGAGAGCCTCATCCAGAAGGAACACGTTTAACAGATGTTCAAAAATGTTTTAGAACAAACGATTTAGATGAAGTTGGAGATAAAACACATCATACATTTTTTGAAATGCTAGGAAATTGGTCTTTAGGAGATTACTTCAAAAAAGAATCAATAACGTGGAGTTTCGAATTATTAACAAAATACTTAAAAATACCAGTTGAAAAATTATCTGTAACTGTATTTAAAGGAAACGATATAGTACCAGCAGATAATGAATCAGCAGATTTATGGAAATCATTAGGAATTCCAGAAAACAGAATCGCATTTTTAGGAGAAGATGATAACTGGTGGCCAAATATGGAACTTACAGGACCTTGCGGACCAGATACTGAAATATTCTATTGGAGAAGTGATGAAGAAGTTCCATCTGATTTTGATCCAGAAAATGATAATTGGGTAGAAATATGGAACAATGTATTTATGCAATACAATCATAAACCAGACGGAACATTTGAACCATTAAAAAATAAAAATGTTGATACTGGAATGGGTGTTGAAAGAGTTGTTGCAGTACTTGAAGGACAAACAGATAACTATAGATCATCAATATGGACAGATTTAATTAAAAAAATAGAGGAAGTTTCTGGAAAAAATTATGATGATGAAAAATATACAAGAAGCATGAGAATTATAGCAGATCACATAAGAGCTATTGTAATATTAAGTGGTGATGATGCAGGAATAAAACCTTCGAATACAGACCAAGGTTACATATTAAGAAGATTAATAAGAAGAATGATTCGTTATGCTAAAAAATTAGATATAGATATAAACAGCAATTGGGAACAAGAGCTTGCAAAAGTTGTAATTGATGAATATAAGCCATATTACAAAGAGCTTGAAAGAAACGAAAATTCTATATTAGAAGTTTTAGCTAATGAAAAAAATAAATTTAATAAAACATTAGAAAAAGGTTTACGTGAATTTGAAAAATTAACAAGAAATATAGAAGGAACAGAAATATCAAAAGATATTGCATTTAAATTATATGATACATATGGATTTCCAATTGAACTTACAGAAGAGCTTGCTAAAGAGCAAGGTTTAACTGTAGATATAGAAGGATTTAAAAAGAAATTTGAAGAGCATCAAGCATTATCAAGAAAAGGTGCAGAGCAAAAATTCAAAGGTGGACTTGCTTCAACAGGAGAAATGGAAACAAAATACCACACAGCAACACATTTATTAAATGCTGCATTAAAGAAAGTACTAGGAAGCCATGTACACCAAAAAGGAAGCAATATAACTGCAGAAAGAATGAGATTTGATTTTTCACATGATAGCAAAATGACACAAGAAGAAAAACAACAAACAGAAGACCTAGTAAATGAATACATAAAAATGGCAATTCCAGTAGAAAAATTAGAAATGCCAAAAGAAGAAGCAATAAAAATGGGGGCAGAATGTGAATTTATAGAAAGATATCCAGATATAGTAACTGTATACAAAATAGGAGATGTATCAACAGAAATATGCGGAGGACCTCATGTAAGCAATACATCAGAGCTAGGAAAATTCAAAATAAAAAAAGAAGAATCAAGCTCAGCAGGAGTAAGAAGAATAAAAGCAGTTTTAATAGAAGAATAAAAAGAAAACAACATATTCAAAAAAATGGATATGTTGTTTTTTACCCAAAAAGTAAATAAAAAATAAATTGGCGTAGAAAAAAATATGTCAATATGTTATAATAAAAAAGTAAATGAAATTAGATGAAAGAAGGAAGTAATATGAGTGATTGTATTTTTTGTAAAATAGCAAATGGAGAAATTCCATCAACAATAGTATATGAAGATGAAAATGTAACAGCCTTTAAAGATTTGAATCCACAGGCACCAATTCATATTTTGGTTGTTCCTAAAAAACATTATGATAATGTTTTAGATGTTGAAGAAAATGATAATATAATATCAAAAATATATGAAGCAATAAATAAAATAGCAAAAAAAGAAGGCTTTGCTAAAGAAGGATTTAGAGTAATAAATAATTGTGGAGAAAATGCTGGTCAAACAGTTATGCATATGCATTTTCATATAATAGCAGGTAAAAAACTAGGAGAAGGAATTGTATAAAAAATATCAGAGGTTTATAGGTGACCAAATAAAAACCTAAATATAAGTACAAGGATTGATAGTAAATATGAAAAAAAGCGCATATGATACTTTTTTGAGTGTACTTCTTGCAATATTAATAATAGGAGTCATAGGAACTGCTGGATATTTATGTTACAAATATTATGAAAAATATAGATTAAATTCAGATTCAGATCAGTTTTTAAATAATTTTGATCAAGCAGTTAATACATCAAATTATGATGAATCATTATATACAGATGAGGAAGAAAATAATGCTATAAAGGAACAAACTTCGTCTGGTAATGGAGTTAGAGGAATATCAAGCAATGCCTTAAAATATAAAGGTTATAGTGTGGCAGGAAAATTAGAAATGCCAACTGTAAATTTACAATATCCTGTATTAGATCAAATGACAGATGCCAATGCTATAGAAGTATCTGTTGCAATACAGTATGGAGTTGGATTAAATAATGTGGGAAATACTGTTATAATAGGACATAACTATAGAAGCGGATTATTTTTTGGAAGTAATAAAAATCTTCAGATAGGGGATGATATATATATAACAGACTGGGCAACAGGAACAAGGCGAAAATATGTTATATATAATAAATATTCAACTAATGAATCAGACACATCGTTTTATCAAAGAAATACTAATGGAAAAAGAGAAGTATCACTAGTTACGTGTCAAAAAAATAATGCATATAGATTGGTTGTTTTGGCACGTGAATCAGAATGATATATGAGAAAGATGAATTAAAATTTTTTTAATACCCAAAGTATTTTATACCATTTAAGTATTTAGAAAAAAATTTAGTTCAACTATTGACAAATAAAAAATTAAATAGTAAAATAATAACTGCATTGATTTGGAGATGCAAGATGGTGGATGTAGCGTAGTTGGTTAACGCGTCAGTTTGTGGCACTGAAGACCGTGGGTTCGAGTCCCATCTTCCACCCCATAAATTTATTGCAAAAAATATATATTGGGCTATAGCCAAGCGGTAAGGCATCAGACTTTGACTCTGACATGCGCTAGTTCGAATCTAGCTAGCCCAACCAAAGTAGGGAAAAACAAACTTTTACGTCTTTCTATTGAGACTGTAAGGGTTTGTTTTTTTTGTGGCATCAAATGTGAATTAATGAAATATATTTTTTTCACTATACTATTTAAATTATAAAATTTTGGTTATATAATATTTTATAAAAAGAACAGGATATATAGAAAAAATTAAAAAAGATATTATATTAGATTTAGATAAAACTTTATAAAATAGTGCAAGAGAGGACACAAAAAATGGATAAAAGTATAAAAAATGGAATAATAGGTTTTGTAGTTGGAGATGTTTTAGGAGTTCCAGTTGAATTTATGACAAGAGAAAAATTAAGAAAAAATCCAGTTGTAGATTTAAGAGCATATGGAACACATAACCAACCATTAGGAAGTTGGTCAGATGATACTTCAATGACATTAGCAACAATGGACTCCATAATACATAAAGAAGAAATTGATACAACTGATATAGGAAATAGATTTTTAAATTGGTATAGAAAAAATGAATATACACCACTTGGAAAAGTATTTGATATAGGAAGAACAACTATACAAGCATTAGCAAAATATGAATTAAAATTAGATGAAGCAAAGAATTGTGGAGAAGAAGGTGAATATAGTAATGGAAATGGATTATTAATGAGAATGATACCAATTGCATACTATATTTATTATAAAAAGATTAAAGATGATAAAGAAATTTATAATATAGTAAAAGATGTATCATTAATAACACATAGACACGAAGTAAGTATTTTAGGTTGCTACATTTATGTTTCATTTATTCTAGGACTATTAAATGGATTAGAAAAAAAGCAGATATATAATAATACTAAAAAAATGAATTATAACTATTTTTCAAAAGATAGTTTAAAAAGATATGATAGAATTTTAAAAGATGATATTACAGCTTTAAATTTAGATAATATAAGTTCAGATGGTTATATAGTTAGCACTTTAGAATGTGTTTTATATATGTTTTTGAAATCTAATGATTATAATACAACTATTTTAGAGGGGGGTTAATCTAGGAAATGATACTGACACAATAGGTAGTTGTTTAGGTGGACTATTAGGACTCTACTATGGTTTAGATAGTATAGAAGAAAGTTGGAGAAAAAACATAATAAAGTATGATTATATTATAGATTTATGTAACAAATTTGAAAATATTATTTTAGGGGAAAAAGCATAATATTATAAATATATACTAATAAATCAAAAAGCAATAAAAAGATTAGCAAAGTATAAATAGGGAAGTTATAACGTTAACTTGTTAATAAAAGAGCAACATGAGAATATTGCGAAGAAGTAAAAAAATTTGAAAATGAGTTTAGCTAAAGAGATGAAAAAAGAAAAAATGGGACTAAAAAACAAAGATTGCAAAAACATACCGAAAGATTATATTGAAAATAAAATTTATGCAAAAAATATAGAAAAGATTATGTCATTATTGTAAAATTGAAATGTAGGCATTTAAGGAAGCAATTTTATAATGTACTATAAATAATAATGAAAAATGGAGGAGTGATGGTAATGAAAAAAAGTACAATAACTGAAGATGAGAAAAAAAATGGTGGAATGGAAATTTATTTGAAAAGGATTTAATGGAGCTAGCTATAGAAAAGGCTTATAGAGATTTACAGAGAACAATGAGGGGATTTTCTAAGTCAGGAGAATCAAAAAAGAATGAAGGTAAAAAACAAGAGGTGGCTTTAAGAGATGAAATTAAAAAAAATGCTAGAGAGTGTATAAGCGCGAAAATTAAAAATATGATTGATTGTAATATTACAGAACAGACTACTTTTGATAAATTACATGAAGATGCTTGTGAAGCACTAATAGAAGAATTTAAGAAAAATGAATATGAAGGTTTTACAATTGGACAAGCTCAAAAGTGGATAAATATGACATTTAAATATCTAAATTTATTGGATTACAACGGTATTGAAAAAATATATGAGTTTTGTCATATTCCAGTAGATAGATATATATTGGAGTATATGTTAGAAAAAAATATAATTGAAAAAGAAAATTTTAAAAAGGCTATTCATTGGAGTAAAATAAAGAAGTACCAAGACTACTTTGAGATTCAAGAAAAATTTAGAGACAACTGTAAAGGTAAAATTCCATTGGATGAAGAATTCAAAATATGGAAAGACAAAAAACGAAAAGATATTAAAAAATAGTAATTTGGAGGTTAGGCAAATAATGAAAAAAATAAATTATATATTGATAATAGTTGCAGTATTAGGAATTGTATTTGCATTTTCTCTTTTTAGTAAGGAAGGTATTGCAATAAATGTGAATTCAAAAAATAAAGATTTAGTTAGTAAATCATTAAATGGAGAAATAGAGAATACGGATGATGTTACTAAAATTATATTAGGTCAAGGGTGGCACTCAGGAGAATTAACCATATATCATTCTTTAGGAAAGACAGAAACATTATATATTACAGAGGGAATGTTTAATTTAGGAGAATTAGAAAAATATATTAGAGAGAATGGATATAATTTAGACAATATAGGTTTTATTTCAATAGGAGTTTCTAGCATAATTCTAATATATTTACTTATTTATATGTATGTAAATAAAAATAAATCATAACAAGAAATTACAATTTGAAAGTGAGATGAAAATTATGAAAAAAAATTTTGTTTTAATACCAACAATTTTATTATTAATGTGGTTTTTTCTTGATATGATTGGTATATCTTTCAACAATACATATTTGGTATCTCGTTCATTTTGTGAAGATGGTGTATTTTTTATTATATATTTAGTATCGTTATTACTATATATATTTAAAGAGAAAATTGGAAAAAATGTATTAACTATTTGGTTAAGTATATGGCTATTTATACAATGCTTGTTTCATTATGGATACCAATTAATTGGACAAACAACAGAATCTAAAATAAATTATTTTAGTGGAAGTATAAAAATATTTAATGTAAATGGTTATTTTCATGATTTATATCATTTTCTTTTGCATATTTTAATATTAATAAGCTTATTTGCTTTGATAATATATATAATCAAAAATAAAAAATATAAAAATAATTAAATACTACAAATTATAATTTGGTGATTTTTTATAGAGAAAAATAAATTATTATAATTATGAAAAATAAATTATTATAATTATGAAAAATACGAATAAAGACAGCTTTTTGCTGTCTTTTAATTATAACTTTCTATATATAAAGCTTTTGCGATATAAGGAGTTATCTCTTTGAATTTGTACCAACCTGAACTTTTACTATCATTTTTTCCACCATTAGGATTAGAAATATAAACCATATCATTATCATCTGTTGCCAGTAAAACCATATAATGTGAGCTCGTTGTCCAGCGATTATCATGAGGCTGATTCCATACACAAACTAAAATAGGTCGGTTTGTTTCTAAATGCTCTTGCAATTTTTCTTTAGATAAATGAACACTATCATAGTAAAAATCTGTATTTTTAATATTAAATGTATTAGATAACTCTTTTGAAAGTATGTCATAATTTAATTTAGGATAATATTGTTGTCTAAGATCTTCTGGAGTATAATTTTTATTATATCCACTTAAAATAGTTGCAAGTGCAGTAATGCCACAGCCATTTTCTGCCATAGTACCACCCCAATATTGATTATTATTCCAAGAAGAATTAGCATTTTGTTTATATTCAATATAAGTTTTTTTATGATTTTCAATAGTAGTAAATGTAGTAAAATAACCATCTTTATTTTTTACTTTTTCTTGACCAATTCCAGAATAATTTTTATTTATATCTTGCTTTATTGTTTTATATTCCGAAGTATTAGTTATTTTAGAAACAAATTTATTTAATCTATAAGAGATATTATTAAACGAGATATTTCTAAAAAATATAAACATTCCCAAAATTATTATTAATAACATTAATATTTTTCTTTTCTTCATTTGACTCTCTCCTTTTTCTTTTAATATATTTCTAGTATAAAACTCAGAATAGAAATAAGTTTTAAGAAATAATTAAATAAATCTTAACATTTCCTTAAAAGCAATAAGAGTGTTGGAAATATTAAAAAAATATGATAAAATATTGAAACAGAAATGAGGAAGAAAATGAATATTTTAGTATTAGATGATGAAAAAGAAATTGCAGATTTGGTGGAAGTTTATCTGAAGAATGAAAACTATAATGTTTTTAAATTTTATGATTCTAAAGAAGCACTAAAATGTATCGAAAATCAAAAATTAGATTTTGCAATTTTAGATGTAATGATAAAAGAGGTAGATGGATTTGAAATATGTAAAATGATAAGAGATAAAGGACTAAACTTTCCAGTAATAATGCTAACTGCCAAAATCGAAGATAAAGATAAAATAGAAGGATTAACTTTAGGAGCAGATGACTATATTACAAAACCATTTAATCCATTGGAATTAATTGCAAGAGTAAAGTCCGCCTATAGAAGATATACAAAATATAACGAAAAAAATGAAGAAAATATTATCTATATAAATGGATTAGAAATAGATCAAGACAAACACATTTGTAAATTATACGATAAACAAATTGAATTAACACCTATGGAATTTGATATATTATTATATTTGGCACAAAAAAGAGGAAATGTAGTAAGTTCAGAAGAATTATTTGAAAAAGTATGGAAAGAAAAATATTTAGAAAATAATAATACAGTAATGGTACATATCAGAAGAATACGAGAAAAATTAAATGAAGATACAAAAAAACCAAAATTTATAAAAACAGTATGGGGAGTTGGATATAAAATTGAAAAATAAAGAATTGTTTAATGAAAAAATGAAATTGATAGGTAGTCTGATTCTTAGAATTATCCTTTACTACATTGTAGCAGTACTTTTTTACATTGTAGTTTTAGATAATCTTTTAGGAAACTTTTTAGGAAATACTTTATATAGGTTTAATTATAACTTATATGAGTGGTGTGTTTATAATAAAGAATCTATTTTTTTATTTTATATGATAATTATTCTAATAATTGCTTTATATCGATTTTTTTCTAAAAAAGTTGATAATATAGAAAAATTATATAAATCATTTGATAACATTTTAAATGAAGAAACTCAAAACATAGAATTACCAAATGAGATGACAAGATTTTCAGAAAAATTAAATAAAATTAAATATGAGTATATTTTAAGTACAAAAAGAGCAAAAGAAGCTGAACAAAAGAAAAATGATTTAATTATGTATATGGCACATGACTTAAAAACACCGCTTACGTCAGTAATAGGATATTTATCGTTATTAAATGAAGAACAAGAAATATCAAAAAAATTACAAAATAAGTATATAAAAATAGCACTTGATAAAGCTTTAAGAGTTGAAGAACTTACTAATCAATTTTTTGAAATTACCAGATATAATTTGAATGATATACCTCTAAATAAAACAAATATTGATTTGGTAATGCTATTAGACCAATTAGTAGAAGAATTTTACCCAATGTTAGAAGAAAGAAATTTAAAATTGAATATAACTAAACCTAATATTTTAATGTATAATGCCGATGGAGATAAATTGGCAAGAGCTTTTGGAAATTTGCTGAAAAATGCAATTAACTATAGCTATGAAAATACTACTATTACAATAAATATGATAGAAAATGAAGAAAATATTGAAATTACATTTAAAAATAAAGGAGCTACAATTCCTGAATATAAACTGGAAAGAATATTTGATAAATTTTATAGAGCAGATGAATCAAGACAAACAAATAATGGTGGAGCTGGATTAGGACTTGCTATTACAAAAGAAATAATAGAATTACATAATGGAAAAATTTATGCAAAAAGTAATGATGAATTTATAGAATTTCAAATTGAATTGAAAAAATAATATTATAAGGTGAAAAATAAATTACAATTTGTGTACAAAATGGATTAGGTTTTGAAGAGAAAATAAAAGGATAGAGCAAAAAGTATAATATTATGGAAAGTAAATACTTGTAAAAAAAAGAAAGATAATTTATAATATTTGTAGAAAATTTTAGAAAAAAATTAAAAATACATAAGAGGTGTGAAATATGAAAAAGAGAATATTGGCAATGTTTTTAATATTAGCGATATTATCAATATCTGTTAAAACTTATGCAACAACAATATCGGATTATCAATCACAGCAAAAACAAACGCAAGAAGAACAAAATAAAGCAAAACAAAACTTACAATCTGTAACAGCAGAAAAAAATACGGTTCAAGAACAAGTGTCATCGTTAAATGATTCTATTTCAAATGTGCAATCAGACTTAAGTGATTTACAAGAAAAAATAGATAATTTAGATACATCAATAGATAGTAAACAAAAAGAATTAGATGAAAAGCAAAAGTTATTAGAAGAAAGATTAGTTGCTACGTATATGAATGGAAATAATACATATATGGATGCTTTATTTTCAGGAGGAATATCAAAATTTATATCAAATTATGAAACAATTAAGCAAATTGCAGAATATGATAATAATTTGATTGGAGAAGTAAAACAAGCAAAGACTGATTTGGAAAATGACAAGACAGATTTAGAAAATTCAAAAAAACAAGTACAGGAAAAAGAAACACAGCTAAAATCTGAAAAGGCAGAAAGAGAAGAAAAGGTAAAATCTTTATCAGCAGAGGAACAAGCTGCACAAGCAGAAATTGAGCAAAAAGAAAGTGAACTTGCAAAAATAAATGCAACAGTTAAGGCTGAGCAAAAGAAAATTGATGAAGCAGAAAAAAAACAAAGAGCTTTAGAGGCGGCAAAAGCAGCAGCAGCGAAAAATAGCAATTCTTCAAATACAAATAAAAATAATAACTCAAATAATAATAAACCAAATTCTGAGCCAAATGTATCACCAAGTACATCTGGAAGTATGAGTTGGCCAACAAGAATAACACATAAAGTAAATTCAATATTTGCTCCAAAAGGAAGATCAGATACATCAGGATATTCGGGAACTGCACATAAAGGTGTTGATATATATGCACCAGCAGGAACACCAGTGTATGCTGCAAAGGCAGGAACTGTGGTATATGTAAATTATAGCGGATATGGAGGCGGATGGGGTCTTTATGTTGTAATATATCATGGAACTGATAGTAATGGAAAGGCAATGTATACAAGATATGCACACGCAAGCTCAATTGCATCTAGAATATCAGTTGGTACAAAAGTTACAACAAACACCGTAATAATGTATTCTGGAAATACAGGTGCATCAGAAGGTGCTCATTTACATTTTGAAGTATGTTTAGGAAGTATGTATAGCCAGGTTAATCCTTGCACATATTTAGGAATTCCAAATGCTAGAGGAACATATTAATAAAACAAAGGAATAAAAATTAATAAAGTTAAAAAGCAAAAATATTAAATAAAAGTTTAATAATTTTTGCTTTTTTTGACTATATATTGTTTTTTATAGATTATATTAAATATAATTGGAAAAATTTGAATTAAAAATAAAATATACAAGAATAATTATCGAAAGCACTATTTTTTGTAGAAAAAATTGACTTTTTTGTAAAAATAAGGTATACTAAGCACAGTTTCAAAAAAGGAGAAATGAAAAATGAAAGATAAAAAAAGTATGGTTATGGTTATGATAATTGGCATAACTTTAAGTTTATTTTTATGCTTTAACACAACAGTATTTGCAACAACTGGTACTGTTACTACAAATGATTTGAGATTACGAAAAGATAAAAGCACATCATCAGAAATATTAGAGCTACTTGATGAAAATACAGAAGTAGAAGTAATTAGTGAAGATGGTGATTGGTGTAAAATAAAAAGTGGAAACAAAGTTGGATATGTTAGTAAACAATATATTAAAGTAAAAGACAATAACAATACAACAAAAAATGAAGTAAAAAACGAAACAAACGAAAATAAAAATACTACAACGGAAAATGTCGTTAATAATGCAACAGAACAAAATACTACAACAGAAAATGCTACACAAGTGCCAAATAATACAGAAAATCAAACACAAAATAATGAACAAAAAATAAAACAAGCTACTGCATCAGAAGAAGTATCAATAAGAATAATACCATTAATTAATAGTGATGAGATAAATAAAACAAAATCTGGCGAAAAATATGAAGTATTAAGTTCAGCAGGAGCATGGTCTTATGTAAAAAATGAATCAAAAGAAGGTTGGGTATTAACAGCAAAGATATCTGTAACAGAGCAAACAACTTTAAATAATGACGAGAATAATACAAAAACTCAAGACAATAACAATAATGATACTAATACTACAACAGAAAATAATGATGTCAAAGCTGATGAAAATAAAAAGGAAGAAGATAAAAAATCAGAAACAACATCAAAGACATACTATGTAAAAGGAACTTCTGTAAATGCAAGAAGTGAAGCAAATAAATCATCAAGTGTAGTTAAAAAGTTTGACACTAATGATAAAGTAACTGTAACAGGTGAAGATGGTGATTGGTATATAGTTGATATTAATGGAAAAAAAGCATATATTCAAAAATCATTGCTTTCATCAAAAAAAGTTGAAACAACATCAAGAAGTTCAAATAGTTTAACTGAAAACAATGAGGAAAATAATGTTGAAGTACAAAAAGAAAAAAATACAACAGAAACTAATAAATCTGCAGATGCAATTGTAGCATATGCAAAAACATTTCAAGGTTATCCATATGTTTATGGATCAAATGGACCAAGTTCATTTGACTGTTCAGGATTTGTCCAATATGTATATAAACATTTTGGATATTCATTAAGTCGTTCTTCAAAAACACAAGCTAATGATGGTGTAGCAGTAAGTAAAAGTAATTTACAACCAGGAGATATTTTAATATTTAAAAATACTGCTAAAACAGAAATTGGTCATGTTGGAATATATATAGGAAATGGGCAATTTATTCATGCATCAAATCCAAAAACAGGTGTAACAATTTCTTCATTATCATCAGCTTCATATCAACAAAGATATGTAACAGCTAGAAGAATTTTATAATAGGGGTTTGTAGTAAGGAGTATTTTTGAAAAGGAAAATTGTTATAATTACTATAAGTTATATATGTGGTTTAATATGGGGGTTATATTTTTATAATATAATCTCCATCTTTCTATTTACAATATTAAATATATATATGATTATACGAAGTAAAAATAAGCCGGTAAGTGCATGCCTGATTGTAGTTTTATGTGCATGTATGTATATGCATATAACTTCTAATAGATATAATAAATATACGAATATAGATGATATAAAAATTGAAGGTATAATATTAAATAAATATGAAGAATCAGATTACAATACAGAATATATTATGAAAATAACTAATCCACAAAAATTCAAAAACATAAAGATTATTCTTAAAACAAAGAAAAATAATAATATTCAATATGCAGATAAAGTAAGGGCAGTGGGAAAATTTGAAATAGCAGATTATAAAAGAAATTACAAAGGATATAATTACAATGAATATTTAAGAACAAAAAAGATATTTGGAACTGTGACTGCTAATAATGATAGCATAAAAGTAATATGTAATGGCGAAATGTCAAAATATAATATTTTAGTAAATAAATTATATGAGAATTTGAAACAAAAACTGTATAAAATAATGCCTGAAGATTCGGCAGACATATGTAGTGCTTTGATATTAGGTGATAAATCAAATATAAGTGAAAAAATTATAGATAGTTTTTCTATATGCAATTTATCACATATACTTGCAATATCGGGAATGCATATGACATACATTATTTTATTTTTTTCATATATGATATTAGGATGTAAAAAATCTGAGAAAAATATTATTTTAATTATAATTGTAACTGTATTTTGCAATTTAGTTGGAAATAGCGAATCAATTGTAAGAGCAACAATAATGACTGTATTATATATTTTTGCAGAATTATTAAATAGAAAATCTGATAGTTTAACTAATTTAAGCTTGGCAAGTTTAGTAATATTAATAATAAACCCATATTCTATATTAAATTTAAGTTTTTTGCTCTCATCAGGAGGAACATTGGGAATATTACTGTTTTATAATATAATCGTAAAAATGCTTAATTATATCAAAATATTAAATAAAAATAAGCTAACAAAATATATAAAACAGTCAATATCATTAAGCATATCAGCAAATATAATAATTCTTCCAATAATTATTATATATTATCATAAATTCTCGTACATCTTTATAATATCAAATATATTGGCAAGTTTATTATTGTCGTGTATAATGCCATTAATTTTTATAAGTATTTTTGTTTCTTTTTTCTCAATAAATTTGGCTAAAAAAATATCAATACTATTAAATTTTCTTCTAAAATGTTTGATTGGAATGGTGAGTATATTATCTAAATTAAAATTTACAAGTATAATTATATGTACGCCATATTTATTTTCTGTAATCGTGTATTATGTAATAGTAATAATTCAATTTATAAAATTTAATTCAAAACAATCTAAAAAATTATTTCTAAAAAAGTTATCCAAAAAGTTACTTATAATATACATATTAATTTGCCTTATAACAAATATAGCTAGATTAATAGACGAAAATATGTATATACACTTTGTAGATGTGGGCCAGGGGGATTGCACATTTATACAAACAAGAAATAATAAGAAAATTCTTATAGATGGTGGAGGAAATGAAATAGGAGAGGATTATGTGGGTGAAAATATATTATTACCATATTTGTTAAATAGAAGGTCAAAAGTAATTGATTGCATATTTATTTCTCACTTTGATTCAGATCATTGTCAAGGATTACTATATGTTATGCAAAATATCAAGGTAAAAAATGTAATTATAAGTAAACAATTTGAATATAACGAGAACTATAAAAAATTCTTAAAAATTGCAAAACAGGAAAAAATAAATATAAAAATAGCAAACAAAGGAGAAAAAATATATATAGAAAAAAATTTATATTTCGAAGTATTATGGCCAGATGCTTTAGAACCAATATCAGATAACAAAATAAACAACAACTCATTGGTATGTAAAATGGTTTATAAGAAATTTTCAATACTGTTTACAGGAGATATTGAAAAAATTGCTGAAGAAAAAATAATAGAAACATATAAAAATGAAACAAATAAATTAAAAGCGACAATTATAAAAATACCACATCATGGTTCAAAAACATCATCAACCATGAATTTTATAGAAAAAGTAAAACCACAAGAGGCATTAATAGGAGTCGGAAAGAAGAACAAATTTGGCCATCCAGCAATTACAACAATTCAAACATTACAAAATCAAAATATAAAAATATATAGAACAGATGAAATGGGGGAAATAACAATAAAAACAAATGGTAAAAAATATAAAGTGACAAAATTATTATAAGCTTTTTAAAATAGGTATTTCAGGGAGGATAATCCAAAAAAATTGAATAAAATTTTTCACCTTACAAATAATAATAAAAATATTATAAAAAGAGAGTTGATGAAAATGAATAAAAGAAGCATAATAATAACATGTATAATTTTAACAGTTATAATAATAGGAACATTAATTTTTTATATAGAGCGAATTCATGAACCAAAGTTAACAGAAGAAAATATTGTAAATAATACAATAAACAAAGTAGAAATTGTAAATGAAAGTACTATATCCACAAATGTTGAAGAAGAAGTTGTACTTCCAAATACAACACTAATAATGGAACAAACATTTTCAAAATGTGGACATACAGAAAAAGAGCAATACAAAGTTCCAGTTGCTATAGTAAATATGACAAAAGAAGAAGTCGAAAACTATTATACAGATTGGAATGTTACAAGGTTTTCCAAAAAAGAAATAATTATATCTAAGGAAGTGGATGGTATATGTTCTGAACATTATATTGTAAAGGAGAATAATGGTAATATATCAATTTATAACATAGATGAAAATAACGCTGAGCATTTCGTAAAAAATACAGAAATACTAACGAAATATCTGCCAGAAGAGGATCAAGAAAACTTAAAAAATGGGATTAAAATAATTGGAAAAAAAGATTTAAGTATCTTCTTAGAAGATTTTGAATAAAAAAGGCGAAACATTAAGTTTCGCCTTAGAGTCTTACTTTTTTAAATTCTTTAAATTTTCGAAATATCCTTTTGCATAAAATGAATTAAAGTACATAATTAATGAGAATATAGTCATTGCTAATCCTAAATAATAAATATATGTATCAAATCTATATGGTATATTAAAGTAAGCAATTATAAAAGAAGAAACAATTGCAATGTAAAATAAAACAGTTGTAAGTTTTCCATACCATTTACTAGATACAACTAAATCTTTACCATAAAGGAAAGAGGCTCCTGCTATCATCATAAACTCTTTTATAAAAATTATGAACAATATCCATATAGGAATAATTGGTTCACCAGAAGATGTTGTTTTTAAAGATAAAGTTATTAAAATTGATAATTGAGTTGCTTTATCTGCTAATGGGTCTATTAGTTTTCCAAAATCTGTTATAAAATTAAACTTTCTTGCTATAAAACCATCTAATACATCAGTTAAACCTGATATAGTAAGAAGTATGAAAGCTATTAAATATTTGTTACACACAAGTGAAACTATAATAAATGGTATTAAAACAAACCTTGATAAAGTGAGTATATTTGGTATATTTTTCTTCATAATAACCTCCGTTTTTTTTTATATTATTCTACTACAAAAGATAATTCGTTATTTATACAATCTATATTAACTGTTTGACCGTTTTTTAAGTTCGATTTTAAAATTAAATCTGATAATTCGTCTTCAACATATCTTTGTATAGCTCTTCTTAAAGGACGAGCACCATATTTTAAATCTGTGCCTTTTTCTAATAAGAAATTCTTAGCTGAATCAGATATGTTCATTATAATATCCTTATCTTGTAATGCTTTATTTGTATTTTGTAACATTAAATCAACAATTTGAAGTAATTCTGTATTAGTTAATGCTTTAAATGAAACAATTTCGTCAATTCTATTTAAAAATTCTGGTCTAAATGTTTCTTTTAAACTATCTAAAACTTTATTGTTTATTGCAGTTTCATTATTATTAAATCCTATTGAATTAGTATTTAAATTTGAACCAACATTTGAAGTCATAATGATAATTGTATTTTCAAAGCTTACAGTGTTTCCTTGGCTATCAGTTAATCTTCCATCATCTAAAACTTGTAATAATAAATTAAATACATCTGGATGAGCTTTTTCTATTTCATCAAATAAAACTATTGAATAAGGTTTTCTTTTAACTTTTTCAGTTAATTGACCGGCATCATCATATCCAACATATCCAGGAGGTGATCCAATAAGTTTAGCTGTTGAATGACTTTCCATATATTCAGACATGTCTACACGAATTATTGAATTTTCGTCACCAAACATTTCATAAGCAAGTGATTTTGCAAGTTCTGTTTTACCAACACCAGTTGGTCCAACAAATATGAAAGAGGGTGGACGTTTAGTAGTTTTTAATCCAGCTCTATTACGTCTAATAGCTCTAGAAACAGATTTTACTGCTTCATCTTGACCAATAACTCTTTTATGAAGATTTTGCTCTAAATTTAATAATTTTTGTGTTTCTTCTTCAGTTATTTTCTTTACAGGAATTTTTGTCCAACGTTCAATTACATTTGCAATATCTTGCGTTGTTAAAGAAACAACTTTCATACTTTTATTTAAAGCATCAATTTGCTCTTGAAGTTTGCATTCACGCATTTTTAATTCAGCTGCTTTTTGATAATCTTCTGTAGAGTCAGCTTGAGCAGCCTCAGCCTTTTCAGCTTGAACATCTTGAAGTTCATTTTTTAGTACTTCCAATTCATATAAATCTTTATTGTTTAAATTTATTTCAGAGCAAGCTTCATCTAATACATCAATAGCTTTATCTGGTAAAAATCTATCATGTATATATTTTTCAGACATGATAACAGCCTGTTTTATAACATCTGTAGATATTTTTACTTTGTGGAAGTCTTCATAATATTTTTTTATACCATCAAGTATATTTACAGAGTCTGTAACAGATGGCTCTTCAACTAAAACTTGTTGAAATCTTCTTTCTAAGGCACTATCTTTTTCAATATATTTTCTATATTCTTTTAAAGTTGTTGTTCCAATTAATTGAATTTCACCATTAGAAAGTGATGGTTTTAAAATATCTGCTGCATTCATAGAGCGTTCTGCATCACCAGCACCAATAATATTGTGAATTTCATCAATTACTAAAATAATGTTTCCACAGCTTTTACATTCATCAATTATAGATTTCATTCTTGCTTCAAACTGTCCCCTAAATTGAGTACCAGCAATAACAGCAGTCATATCCAATAAATAAACTTCTTTATTTAGTAATTTTGCAGGGACTTGACCTGCTGCGATTTTTATAGCTAATCCTTGGGCAATTGCAGTTTTTCCAACGCCTGGTTCACCAACAAGGCAAGGGTTATTTTTTGTACGTCTATTTAAAATTTGTATAACTCTTTCAAGCTCTTTATCTCTACCGATAACCATATCTAGTTGATTATTTTTAGCTTTTAAAGTTAAGTTTGTTCCAAAATTATCTAAAGCTTTATGTTTTTTATTTTGTCTTTTTTCTGTTTTAACTTTTTTATTAGAATTACTTGCTGATTTTTCTGTATCGTGTGAATTCCCAAATAATCCAGAAAATATTGAGCCTAAACTATTTGAATCATCACCAGTTCCAGAGTCTTCAAAATTTAAATCAGAGCTTTCTGATATATCATTAAACATACTCTCAAATTGTTTAGACATATTTTCAATGTCGCTATCTGATAAATTAGCTTGTCTTGCTAAAGCATCCAAAGGGTTTATGCCTTGTTTTTTAGCACATTCATAACATAGTCCCTCCATTTGACTGGCGTCATTTGATTTATTTATAAATATTACAGCCGCATTCTTTTTACAAACTGAACATAACATAATTATTAAATCTCCTATCTATATATAAATATCTATTATAATACATTAAAAATATTATATAGTCAAGTAGTAAAAAATGCTAATTATAATAATGAAAATGGTATCTATTATTTATGAAAATCAAATTTCCATTAGTACGTTTTTTATTTTTACAAGTGTTTCCAAATTTTAATTTCGCCATTGACTAATCATATAAACTGTTATAAAATATTTAAAACAAAATGAAAGGAAAATAAATATGTCAAAACCAGTAGTAGCAATAGTTGGAAGACCTAATGTAGGTAAATCCACTTTTTTTAATTATATAGTTGGCAAAAGAATATCAATAGTAGAAGATACTCCAGGTGTAACAAGAGATAGAATATACGCAGATGCTAATTGGCGTGGTATGGATTTTACTGTTATTGATACAGGAGGAATAGAGCCAGAATCAGAAGATTTAATAGTATCTCAAATGCGTAACCAGGCTGATATTGCAATAAGCATGGCAGATGTTATTGTGTTTGTTACAGATATTAAAAGAGGAATTACAAATGCAGATAACGAAATTGCATTAATGTTAAGAAAGTCTAAAAAGCCAATTGTTTTAGTTTGCAATAAAGCAGATAACTTTGGAAAAACATCAGACGATATATATGAATTTTATAATTTAGGTTTAGGTGATCCTCATCCAGTATCATCAATCAATGCTTTAGGAATTGGTGATGTTTTAGATGCAATTTATGAAGAACTACCAAAAAATGATAATGAGGAAGATGATAGTACAGTTATAAAAGTTGCTTTAATAGGAAAACCAAATGTTGGAAAATCATCTTTAGTAAATAAAATATTAGGCGAAAACAGAGTTATAGTAAGCAATATAGCAGGAACAACTCGTGATGCTATAGATTCTGAGTTCGAAAATTCTTATGGAAAATATGTATTCATAGATACAGCTGGAATTAGAAGAAAAAGCAAAGTAACAGAAAATTTAGAGCGATATAGTGTTATGAGAACAAGTCTTGCAATTGAAAGATCAGATGTTTGTATTTTTATGATTGATGCAAATGAAGGTGTAACAGAGCAAGATGCTAAAATTGCTGGAGAAGCACATGAGGCAGGAAAAGGTATTATAATTGCTGTAAATAAATGGGATGAATATGAAAAAGATAACAATACAGTAGAAAAATATAAAAAGGAGATATACAATAAATTGTCATATTTATCATATGCACCAATAATTTTTATATCTGCAAAAACAGGACAAAGAGTAGAAAAATTATATGAACTTATAAATACTGTAGCAAGTCAAAATGCAATGAGAGTATCAACATCTGTTTTAAATCAAGTATTAAATGAAGCAATAGCAATTGTTCAACCACCAACAGATAAAGGAAAGAGACTAAAAATATTTTATATGACACAAGCGTCAACAAAACCGCCAACATTTATTGTGTTTGTAAATGATAAACAATTATTCCATTTCTCATATGAAAGATATTTGGTAAATCAATTAAGAAAAGAATTTGTTTTAACAGGTACACCAATTAGAATAATTGTAAGAGAAAAAAGAGATAAAGATTAAACAAAAGAAGGAGTGATTTTTTATGGCAGTATATATTTTAGTAGCAATAATTGCATATGCAATAGGAAGTGTTAATTTTTCAATAATTTTTAGTAAGAAATTTGCAGGTTTTGATGTAAGGGAAAAAGGAAGCGGAAATGCCGGTACAACCAATATGCTTCGTAGTGCCGGAAAGGGATTAGCTGCTCTTACTTTAATATGCGATATTTTAAAAGGTGTAGTAGCAGTTTTAGTAGCTTTTTGGATAGGAAAGATAGCAACAAATGTTAAACCAGAAATATTAGTTCAACTAGCCGGATTTTTCGCAGTAGTAGGACATACATTCCCAGTATATTTTGGATTTAAAGGCGGAAAAGGTGTTGCAACATCACTTGGAATTTTATTATTAATAAATTGGCAAATTGGTTTAATATGCTTAGTATTTGCACTTTTAGTAATGGCATTAACAAGAATGGTTTCATTAGGTTCAATAATGGCAGCAGTTTTATTCCCAGTATTAACTATATTTATAACTACAGGAGATAATAGCCATTATTTAGTAAATGAAGGTAATTATATAATATTTGGAATTGCGATGGCAGTTTTTGTAATATTTAATCATAGGTCAAACCTAAAAAGAATATATAAAGGTGAAGAGAATAAATTAAGCTTTAAAAAGTAAATATAACTTAATATAACAAATGAAAGGAAGAATTAACATGAAGAATATAGCAATAATAGGAAGCGGAAGTTGGGGAGTAGCATTAGCTATGTACCTTGAAAGCATTGGAAATAAAGTAAAAATTTGGTCATTTGATAAATCAGAAGCAGATTTAATAAATAATGATAGAAAATGTAAATTTTTACCAAACATAACAATTCCAGATGGGATATCTTGTTCATTAAGTTATGAAGAAGTTATAAAAAATTCAGATTTAATATTACATGTAACTCCATCAAAATTTACAAGAGATATTGTAAAACAATATAAGCAATTTGTAGATGTAGAAAAACAACCAATAATAGTATGTTCAAAAGGATTAGAGCAATCAACATTATCAATATTGACAGATGTAATAAAAGAAGAAATACCAGGAGTAAAAGTTGGAGCTTTATCAGGACCAAGCCACGCAGAAGAAGTTTCAATAGGAATACCAACAGTATTAGTAAGTGCATCTGAGGATGAAGAAGTTAGAAATTATGTTCAAGATATATTTATGAGCAAAAATATGAGAGTATATACATCAGATGATGTTATAGGAGTCGAATATGGTTCAGCACTAAAAAATATAATAGCATTTTGTGCAGGAATTTCAGTAGAGCTAAATTTTGGAGATAACACATTTGCAGCACTATTAACAAGAGGTCTAGCTGAAATTGCAAGACTTGGAGTAAAAGCAGGAGCAAAAAAAGAAACATTCTATGGATTAACTGGCTTAGGTGATTTAATAGTAACATGTAGCAGTGAACATAGCAGAAACAGAAAAGCAGGAAGATTAATAGGAAGAGGATTATCACTAGATGAAGTAAAAAAAGAAGTAGGAATGGTAATAGAAAGTGTAGACAATATACAATCTGCTTATGAATTAAAGAAAAAATACAATGTAGAAATGCCTATAGTAGAAGAAGTATATAATGTACTATTTAACAACGAAAATCCAAAAGAAGCAGTATACAGATTAATGCAAAGAGATAAAAAAGCAGAAAACTAAAAATAAAAAAATCTTATTGTAAAATAAGATTTTTTTTATTTAATAATAAATATTATAATCAATATCAGGGAATATACAATCATATTCCTCTAAATATTCAACAAAATTTTCATCAATTTTATTATCTTTAATTTGATTATACAATTTTGTAAATCTACCAATATGGTCTTTAATTCTTTTTTTGGCATAATCAACCATAGTTCCATTTGTTATAATAAATAACCAATCACTACTTTGTGCCAATAATAATTCACGTGCACATTGATTAAGAGCTCTTTTTTGCAATTCATCATTTGTATGAGGAAATAAGTGAGCAAGTTCAACCATTCGGTCACCAGCTTTATGCAAATGTCTATGTACATAATCATTAGTAGGGTTAAGCCATACTTCACTATAACCATTAGCACCCCAACTTGATCTACAAGGTGTTGCAACTTGCATTTTAGGATATTTATCAATATATTCACCAGGTGTTATTAATTTAAAATTACAATTATCATAATAAATCTTTTTAAATAAAATATATAACCAATATGGACCTTCATACCACCAATGACCATAAAGTTCAGCATCATAAGGACATAAAACTATAGGTGGATTTTCTGTATATTTGCTTAATTCACCAATTTGTTTTACACGACTATCTAAAAAGTGACCTGCTTGTTTTTCTGCAGAATCATGAGCCCATTGAACATTATAATAATCTTTATTTTCTGTTTTTCCAGTAATACGATGGTATTTTATTCCTGTATTTACACGAACACCATTTGAGGCAATATATGGTTTTATATATTCATAATCAGCATCATAACCAATATCTCTATAAAATTCTCTATAATTAAAATCTCCTGGATATCCATTAATAGAGCTCCATACTTGTCTAGAAGATTCTATATCACGTCCAAAAGCAACAACACCTTCTGGTGAAACTATTGGAGCAAATGTTCCATATAGTGGAGCTGGATTAGAATATAAAATTCCATGAGATTCTGTTATTATATATTCAATTCCAAATTCTTTTAAATATTTATCAGCTTCAGGAACATATCCACATTCTGGAAGCCAAATACCTCTAGGTTTTCTTCCAAGATATTTTTCGTATGTTTGAACTCCAACTGCAATTTGTGCTTTTACTGTTTGCTCTGTTGTGTATAATATAGGGAAATAACCATGTGTAGCACCACAAGTTATAATTTCCAATACACCAATATCTTGAAAGTGTTTAAACCCTTGAATTAAATTACAGTTATATTTTTCTTTGAAAAAGTATAAATCATGTGAATATCTATCATAATAATAATGAGCCAATGAATTAACTCTTTCATCATAAGTTGTTCTCTTTATTTCTTTAGATGCAAGTTCTATATGACTTTTTAAGTATTTTATATAGCGTTCTTGAAGCAATTTGTTATCTAACATATTTAAAAGTGGAGGAGTAAGTGACATTGTAATTCTAAAATCAACATGCTCTTCAACTAGTTTTTCAAAATTCATAAGTAAGGGAATATATGTTTCAGATATTGCTTCAAATAGCCATTGCTCTTCCAAATAATCTTCACTTTCTGGATGATGAACAAATGGCAGATGTGCATGTAATACAAAACTTACATATCCTTGTATATTTTTTTCCATTATAAATTCTCCATTAATTAAATTTTAAATCCAGAAGATGGGTTTTGTTCAAATTCATCTTCACCATAAAATTCAAAAATATTGTAAATATTTTGTATAGCATTTAAATTTGAAACTTTTCGTTCTTCTAATTCATTAGTTTTTATATTTTTAAAATAAACTGGTTTATTTAAAGTATCTTTTAAAACGTGGTCATTAGGTGATTCTATTGTATTTGATGATGCTATATGTAGTAAATTATCGTTTGTATCAATACTAATATCATTACAATTTGTTATTTTTTTTCTACCAAGCTCTATATTAAATATACAATCACTAGTTGGAGTATGTAGATACCAGCTATTTGTAAAATCATCAATTTCAATTTCAAAAGAATAGTTTAAAGTTTGATTATGTACTAATAAAATTGGCTTTGTTTCATAAAAAAATCTATCACCATATTTTTGCTCCATTGCATTTCTATCTGCATCTGATATATCCCAATATATAAATATTGAATGAGGTGTTTGAGCTAAAATTTTTATTACAGTTTGATTATATCTATAAGGTAAATCATAATACTCAACAATTTTAGAATGTTCATTATTATTTACGATAGATTCAAGCTCTTTTTTCATTTCTTCAGATGATAAAGTGATGCATTTTGCAATTTTTTTCACATTTTTATTTTGTTTTTCTGTACTTGACATAGATTTTCTTTTTTTAGAAGTAAATCTTGAAAATAAAGATGTGCTTTTTTTACTTTTTTTCTCATTAGTTTTTTCTAACATTGTTTCCTCCTTAGATTAAAATTATGCTAATGATATACTATATCAAAATTATAATAAATTCAATAGAATTTGTAACAAAATTAAAAAAAAAGTAAAAATTTATTTACAATTAAATCAAAGTTGTATAAAATGTAAAAGAAAGAAAAAAATAATCAGAATTTGAAAGATTATTTTATACAGAAGATTAGAAAGGAGCCTGAAGTGATATGAAAATTTTAATGTTAACATGGGAATATCCGCCAAGAATTGTAGGAGGAATAGCTCGTGTAGTGCATGATTTATCACATCGATTAATAAAAGATGGGCATGAAGTTACAGTTGTAACATACAAAGATGCAAATATACCGAATTTGACAGATTTTGAAAATGACAAAGGAGTAAAAGTATATAGAGTAGATAATTATATGATTACACCAAATAATTTTACAGATTGGATTATGCAATTGAATTTTAATTTAATTTCAAAAGCAACAGAAATAATAAACAATGAAGGTAAATTTGATGTAATACATGCACATGATTGGCTTGTAACATATGCAGCAAAAACATTAAAACAATCTTTTAATATACCATTAGTAGCAACAATTCATGCAACAGAAGCAGGTAGAAATAGCGGAATTCATGATGATGTTCAAAGATATATAAATGATACAGAATGGCTATTAACATATGAATCTACAGATGTAATTGTTAATAGTAATTATATGAAATGCGAATTACAAAGGCTATTCGGATTACCTTTTGATAAAATAAATGTAATACCAAATGGAATTAATTTAAATAATTTTACTGGAATAGATAGAGATTATGATTTTAGAAGACAATATGCTATGGATAATGAAAAAATAATTTTATATCTTGGAAGACTAGTATATGAAAAAGGTGTACAAAATTTAATTGCTGCAATGCCTAAAATATTAAATAGTTATCACGATGCTAAACTTGTTATAGCTGGAAAAGGCGGAATGATAGATGAATTAAGAGCAGAGGCCCATAATCTAGGTATAGATAATAAAGTATATTTTACAGGATACCTTGATTCTAAAGCAGTACAAAAAATGTATAAGTGTGCAGATGTTGCAGTATTTCCAAGCACATATGAACCTTTTGGAATTGTAGCACTTGAGTCTATGCTTTCAGGAACACCAACTGTTGTATCTGATGTTGGAGGTTTAAACGAAATAATTGAACACGGTGTTGATGGAATGAAAAGTTATGCAGGTAATCCAAACTCAATTGCTGATTCAGTATTAGCATTACTATTTGATCCACAATTATGTGCAAATATTTCAAAAAATGCTAAAGCAAAAGTAAAAGCGCAATTTAATTGGAATAAAATAGCACAAGATACACATTATGTTTATGAAAGAGCAATATGTCAAACAGAAGCAGAAAAACAACTAAAACAAATGGAACAAGAAAGACAAAATAAAGCAGTAAAAGCTCAAAACTCAGAAAAAGAAATAACAAAATTACTAAGTTTCAAAAAGAAACATGCATATGCATAATAAAATAAATTCTGTTAAATAAATCACTATCGAATACAAGAGAGGACTGAATTATTTATGAATAATATTTACAATACAGCCAATAAATTGGCAAAAGAAATACAAGAATCTTCTGAATATAAAAATTATAAAAAAGCAAGAGAAGCAGTTTTGTCAAACCCAGAATTAAAAAAGAAAATAGAAGACTTTGAACAAATAAGGTATGATGTTCAAGTTTTATCAATGGAAAAGGGAAAAGAAGACCCAGAAAAAATGCAAAAGCTTCAAGAAATGTATGCAATATTAGTTGAAAATAAGGACATAAAAGATTACTTTGATTTAGAAGTAAAATTTAATGTAATGGTAGCAGATATAAATAAAATCATAGCAGAATCAATGTCAGATATATTTAAACATTAATTCATAGACGGAGAAAAAATAAAATAATTATAATACAAAAAACTAAAAAGCGTTAATATTACGCTTTTTAATTTTTTTCTCTTAACCCCTTTTAAAATTAACAAAAATGATATACAATAAAGAAAATTTGTAGCTTATAAGGAGAAAAGGATGAATAAAAAATGGGAATATTACGATATAAACACTAAAGAAGTAGAAGAAATAAAAAATAAATACAGTGTAAGTAGGCTTGTAGCAACTGTAATTTCAAATAAAAAATTACAAGATGATATTGATGTATTTTTAAACCCAACAAGAAATGATTTTTATGATCCATTTTTAATGCCAGATATGGAAATTGCTGTAAATAGAATTATAAAAGCAATCGAAAATCAAGAAAAAGTTATAATATATGGAGATTACGATGTTGACGGAATAACAAGTATAACTGTTTTTAAAAAATTCTTACAAGATAGAGGATTAAATGTTGATAGTTATATTCCAAACAGATTGGATGAAGGATATGGATTAAATAAAAATGCTATTGATAAAATAGTAAGTCAAAATTATACATTAATGATAACTGTAGATTGCGGAATATCTGGAATCGAGGAAGTTGAATATGCAAATAGTTTAGGTTTAGAAACTGTAGTAACTGATCATCATGAACCTGCAGAAGTATTACCAAATGCGTTGGCAGTTGTTGATGCAAAAAGAAAAGATAATAAATATCCATTTAATCAATTAGCTGGAGTTGGTGTTGTATTTAAAGTAATACAAGCGATATCACAAAAATTTAATTTAGAAGAGCGAGAATATTTAAAATTTTTAGATATCGTTTGTGTAGGAACTATATCAGATATAGTTCCATTAGTTGATGAAAATAGAGTTATATCAAAATTAGGATTAAAACTTGTAGCGGTAACAAAGAATGTAGGATTAAGAGCTTTATTACAAGTTGCTGGGTGCAAAAATATTGATTCTACAACAATTTCATTTGGTATTGCTCCAAGAGTAAATGCATGCGGAAGATTGGGATATGAGCAAGAAGCTTTAAATTTATTTTTAACAGATAATATTGTTCAAGCACAAGAAATTGCTAAAAGATTAAATAAGTATAATTATGATAGACAGCAAACAGAAGTAAAAATATTTAATGAAGCAATTACAATGATTGAAAACGGAGAAAAAGATAAAAATTGTATAATTTTAGGAAAAGAAAATTGGCATCATGGAGTAATTGGAATTGTATCATCAAAAGTAACTGAAATGTATTATAAACCAAGTATATTAATCTGTTTTGAAGGTGATGAAGGAAAAGGTTCTGGTAGAAGTATACAAGGATTCGACTTACATGAAGCACTAACTAATTGTCCAAATCACATAGAAAGATTTGGTGGACATTCTATGGCAATTGGAATAACAATAAAAAAATCTGAATTTGAAGATTTTAAAAAAGATGTAGAAGAATATACAAAAAATTCTAACATAAATGAGCTATTACCAGTCATAAAAATAGATGAAGAAATTAATAGCAATGATATAGACATAAATACAGTAAAAGACCTAAAAGTATTAGAGCCTTTTGGTGAAGCAAATAAAATGCCTATATTTATATACAAAAATTTAAAAATTGAATCAATAAGAGCATTATCAGAAGGAAAACATATAAAACTAACATTAAGAGATAAAAACATAGTGATAGATGCAATAGGATTTAATATGGGAAAATTAGTAAATGATTTCTTATTAGGGGATAGAGTTGACGTAGTTGGTTCATTAGAAATAAATAAATTTAATGGAAGAGAAACAGTTCAAATAAATTTAAAAGATATGAGAAAATCATATTAAAATAATGAAAAGGGGGATTTATATATGTCTGAAACAAAAAATGCAACTATAGATGATATTATAGATGTAATGAAAAAACACAACAAAAAATCTGATGTTAAATATATAAGAAAAACTTATGAATTTGCAAAAGAAAAACACGGAAATCAATTAAGAAAATCTGGAGAGCCATATATAATTCATCCAGTACAAGTAGCATATATTTTGGCAACAATAGGTTTAGATGATAGTACGATATGTGCTGCATTATTACATGACATAGCAGAAGACACAGAAGTAACAATAAAAGACCTAGAAAAGGAATTTTCACCAGAAATTGCTGAAATGGTAGATGGTGTAACAAAATTAGGAAATTTAAAATACACAAGTGCTGAAGAACAACAAGTAGAAAATTACAGAAAAATGTTTTTAGCAATGGGTAAAGATATAAGAGTAATTTTAATTAAATTAGCAGATAGATTGCATAACATGAGAACTTTAAAATATTTAAAAAGAGATAGACAAATTGCAATATCAAAAGAAACTGCTGATTTATATGCACCTCTTGCTAATAGATTAGGTATATATTCATTAAAATGGGAATTAGAGGATTTATCTTTCAAATATTTATATCCAGAAGAATATAGAGAAATTGTAGAAGGCATAGACAAAAAAAGAGAAGAGCGATTAAGCTTTATTCAAATGATAATAGAGCAAATAAATACTGAGCTTAAAAAACAAAAAATTGATGCTGAAATTACAGGAAGAGCAAAACATTTATATAGTATTTATAGAAAAATGCAAAGAGATAATAAAACATTAGACCAAATTTATGATTTATTTGCATTAAGAATTCTAGTAAATTCTGTAAAAGACTGTTATGCTGCTCTTGGTGTAGTTCACGAATTATATAATCCTATGCCAGGAAGATTTAAAGATTATATTTCAGTACCAAAACCAAATATGTATCAATCATTACACACAACATTAATTGGACCAAAAGGGACTCCATTTGAAGTTCAAATTCGTACTTGGGATATGCATAGAATAGCTGAATTTGGTATTGCTGCGCATTGGGCATATAAAGAAGCAAATAAAAATAAAAAATCAAATGTTATAGTTCAAGATGATAAATTGGCATGGTTAAGAGAATCTCTTGAATGGCAAAAAGATATGCAAGATCCACAAGAGTTTTTAAAAACTTTAAAAACAGAACTTTTTGAAGATGAAGTTTATGTATTTACACCTAAGGGACAGATAAAAGTATTGCCACGAGGAGCTACACCAATTGACTTTGCATATAGTGTACACGCAGAAATTGGCCATCATATGACAGGATGTAAAATAAATAGTAAAATGATGCCAATAGTAACAAAATTAAAAAATGGAGATATTGTTGAAATTATAACATCAGATCAAGCCAAAGGACCAAGTAGAGATTGGTTAAAATTTGTTAAAAGCTCTTCTGCAAAAAATAAAATACAACAGTGGTTTAAAAAAGCAGAAAGAGAAGACAATATAGTAAAAGGAAAAGATTTAATCGAAAAAGAAATAAAAAGAATAGGAATGAATTATAGCAAATTATTTAAAAATGAATATGTTCAAGTTGCTTTAAATAGATATAAATTTAACACAATAGATGATATGTATTCAGCAGTTGGATTTGGTGCAATTTCATCATCAAGAATAATAGCTAAAATGTTAGAAGCTTATAAAAAAGATAATCAAGATGAAGAAATAGAAAAAACCATAGAGGAGCTAGCAACAGAAAAGCCAAAAATAAATAGGACATCTAGTAATGGTGTAATAGTAAAAGGTATAGATAATTGTCTAGTTAGATTTTCAAAATGTTGTAATCCTGTTCCAGGAGATGAAATAATAGGATTTATTACAAGAGGAAGAGGAGTTTCAATACATAGAAAAGATTGTCAAAATGTAAAAGATCTAGTTTCTCAAGGAGATAGAATTATAGATGTTATATGGAGTGATAAAGATAAATCATCTTATAATGTAGATATTCAAATACTTGCTAATGATAGAAATGGCTTGCTAGCTGATATAATAAAAGAAATATCAAATAATAAATGTACACTAATTGCAGTAGATTCAAAAGTTCATAGAGATAGAACTGCAGAAACTAATTTGACAATAGAAGTAGAAAATTTAAATGTATTAAATACAGTTGTAAAAGCATTACGAAAAGTAGATAGTGTATACGAAGTAAATAGAAAAAAATAGATATATGAGTAGTATGTGAAGGGAATGAGTATATCAAATGATACTAAAGAGAATAAAAATAAAAACACCGTTAAACGAATTTACTAATTGTTATATAGTACAAGATGAAAATACTAAAGAAACAATGGTAATTGATCCAGGTGGAGAATTTGAAAAGATACAAGAAATGTTACAAACCATAAATGCAAAAGTTAAATATATATATTTGACACATTGCCACGGAGACCATATAGGAGCAGTTAATCAACTAAAAAGTGAGACAGGAGCAATAGTTTTAATTCATAGAACAGATGCAAAGGGGCTAACTGACGACAAAATTAGTCTAGCAACATATATAGGAATGAATGAAGTAAAAGTAACAGAATTTTCACGAGTTGATGATGGAGATTTAATTCATATAGGAAATTTAGAATTTTTAGTTATTCATACACCACGGACATACTGCAGGAAGTAGTTGTTTATATTGCAAAGAAGAAAATTTACTATTTTCAGGTGATACTATATTTAGAGGAACTTGGGGAAGAGCAGACCTACCAACTGGAAGCTTTGAAAAAATAATGTCATCTATAACAAAAAAGTTATTAAATTTACCAGATGAAACCATAGTTTATCCAGGTCACGGAAAATCAACAATGATAAGAGAAGAAAGACCAATATATGAAGAATTAAAACCAAGAATTGATTAATAAAATAAAGAGGTGAGTAGTTTGATAAAAATGTATAATACTGATTTGTTTTCAAATATAACAAGTCAAGTGCAAACATATCAAAAAGGAAATTGGATTAATATGATAAATCCAACTGAAAATGAAATAGAAGATGTATGCAAAAATTTAGCAATAGAGCAAGACTTTATAAGATATTCATTAGATTATGAAGAAAAAGCCAGAGTTGATGTTGAAGATGATGGAACAATTTTATTTATAATAGATGTACCAATAATTGAAAAAGAAAACGATGTAGAAATATATACAACAATGCCAGTTGGTGTGATTTTTGTAAGAGACGAATATGTAATAACAGTTTCTCTAAAAGAAAACGACATTATTAAAAAAATGGAAAGAATAGTTGGAAAAAAAGTAATAACATATAAAAAGAGCCAATTTTTATTTCAATTATTTTATGAAAACTCATCAGCATTTTTGAATTTATTAAAAGAAATAAATAAAAAAACAGAGCATATTGAAAGAACATTAAAAAAAGATTTAAAAAATGATGATCTTTTAAAAATGCTTAATTTAGAAAAAGCATTAGTATATATTACAACATCACTAAAATCAGATGAAGTTGTAATGGAAAAAACCTTAAGAGGAAAAATAATAAAACTTTATGAAGAAGATGAAGATTTACTAGAGGATGCAATAGTAGAAAATAAGCAGGCTATTGAAATGAGTAAAATATACAGTGATATTTTAAATGAGACAATGGATATGTATGCGTCTATAATTTCAAATAATATAAATGATATAATGAAGTTTTTAACATCAATAACAATAATACTTGCAATACCAACATTAGTTGCAAGTTTATGGGGAATGAATGTTCCTGTACCATTTCAAAATTATCAATATGGATTTCCAGTATTATTAGCAGTATCATTTGTTGTCACTTTAACTGTAATGGTATGGTTGAAAAAAAGAAATATGTTAAATTGATAAAATAAATCATAAACCTTTAAAATATGTATACAATTAAATAATACATATTTTGGAGGTTTTTTATTATGTTTATAGTATGCAATAAGGATAAAATAGTATCATACATGGTTTCTTTTTTTACTGTTATGATTTTACTTGGAATTGCATTTTATATGAGAAATAATTCAAAAATGCTAGAAGTATCTTCCACATCAAAACAATTACCAATATATAGTGTAAAAACAGATGAAAAAAAGGTTGCATTTACAATGAATTGTGCTTGGTAACAATTACTTTTATGATAGAAATTAAAAACAAGTTATTTAGGATTTTGAAATGGATTGCTAATTTAGGTTAGTAGTCTTTTTTTATTGAAATTGTGAGTGCATAATTTAAAAAAGGAATGAGGTGAATAGTGAAGTATATAAATATAAATCAAAAACTTAATTTTAAGTTTTGCCAAGTGCCAAGAAAAATTTTATACACACAGCCATATAAATCGATTTTGTGCCCTTTATCTCAATTAGCATATATCTTTATACTAGATAGATTAAATTTATCAAGGATGAACAACAAAGTTGATGAATATGGAAATATATATCTTTTTATGACAAGAAAAGAGATGGGAGAAAACCTAAAAGCAAGTAGTAAAACAGTAATAAAAATATTTAAAGAATTAGAAGAGGCGAAATTAATAAAACAAGAAAATCAAGGAAAAGGTAAAGCATATAAAATATATGTTATAGATATATATTCTAAAGATATGGAAAATTTACATATAGGTAATGAAAAAAGTGTAAATAAAGTTGTGGAGTTTTTACCAGCAAATAATATAAATAAAAAATATAAATATAAAAGTGATAGAGATTATAGCAATTTTAATTGGACGAGTTTATATGCAAATAATTTTAAATAATACTAAAAATATAGGTTTAAAATAGATATGTCACAAATAGATTGAAAAAAATATTGAAAGAGAGTACCAAAAATGATATTGTTTAAATGACCAAAAATAA